>JAABUR0100006771.1_pt1 | contig 13836 bp, 10 predicted proteins | sample 5560091 | NCBI WGS metagenome assembly JAABUR01 (sample SAMN10711879, study PRJNA513375) | rock metagenome | isolation source: Antarctica rocks | place: Antarctica: Victoria Land, University Valley sud
TGGAGGTCCGAAAGGCCAGAGAACGCGGAGGTGATCACGGATGCGGGGATGTCGCTGCCGGCCCAAAGATCTTGAGTGGCCAGGGTTGGTGTCTTGGGTGCAGCCTGGGAGGCTTTGGGATCAGCGGCCTTACTGTCCTTGAGTACTACTTTGACGTCGGAGGCGGGAGTCTTCACGTTGGAGGTTTGCGGTGTCTTCAGCAGATTCGAAGCAGGTGATGGACCGGTTTGGGTGGGAACCCTTGTCATCGGTGTCGCAGCCTCTTGCTTTATCTTAGCCTGGCCTTGTGTCGACGCGGATTTTTGGATTGGCGCGGTTTCCGCAGCATTGCCAGCATCAACCTTTGCCACTTCCGGCCGTATTTTGCTCTTACCGTTCTCGTCCAGGTTCAAGCCCATACGAATGGACTCGAGGCAAAACTCGAGGGGGTCGTTGAAGTTGGGATGAATTCGCTTTAGGTGCGCGTCCAGATTGGCTCGTGTCATGAATTCTTCGGTGCTCATTGCGCAATCAGGGTCAGGACACCTCAATACAACAGACGCAGGAGGCGGGCGTTGAGCTCCTGGAGACTCAAGCTTTGTTACCTGTGGTGATGACTTGACCGCGGGAGCTCCTTGAGCTAAGGTAGGCGTTGAGCTCGCGCTAGGAGCTTGGTTGCCCTTTCTTCTTTTGGCAGACGGAATCTGAAGCTTGTCCTGAGTCAATTCGTTAGGTCTATCCCCATAGGCTTGAGGGACTCCGTGGGGAGGTTGGCCTCCAAACGAAAACGGTGGTTGCGTAGAAGTAGGGGCGGCAGGAGTTCGACTGCTGTTGTTACTGGGATTTTTCTGCATTGCTACACTGGCGTTGCTATGGTTTCTCTGGAGGTTTGCTGCTCTGGCATGCTGCAGTGCGAGTTGCTGCTGCTGAAGGTTTGCAGCATTTAATGCTGGCATCGGCTCCTTAGGTGGCTGCTGCTGTGGCTGCTGTGGCTGCTGATTCCGCGCTTGGTTCTGTGACTGGCCTGGCACTTGCGCGACTTGAGTGCCCTTTCGAGACTGTATCTGGCCCATGAGCCAATTGAACAACTTGCTGAGCTTTTTCGTCGAAGCGTCAAGCACTTCAAGTGAGATGGTAAAATGATCAACGGGATGTTCATACTTCTTGTCGCGATATTGATGCGCAACAAGTATATGCTAGTGACTATCAGCGTCGATGAAGTCTGCAGCAGGAACGATGGTACTTACTGTTCGAATCAAATCTCTAAACATTTGTTCATTGGCGATCAAACCGTGGAAAATGGGCAATGCACTCGGTATGCGGCTTAGGATCTTGGTGGTCTCATTCAGTAACTGAAGCATTCTTGCTCTTGTTTGCGGAGTCATTGGAACGGGGCTGCCCTTTGGCGTGCTTTGTGCTACCTCTATACAAATTCGTTGTAGCTGAGCCTCTTTTCGACTTTGTGCATCGGTACGCTGCGGTCCAGTGTCCAGTTGTCCATTAGGCTTGGTGCCTTGAGTGTGAGGCTGACCTGGACCTGGACCCAACGGCTGTGGTGCCATCTGAGCGTTAACTTGTGCTTTTTGACCCTGTACTTCGGTGTTCTGTGGCATTCCAGCCCTAAGTTGTTGAGACGCTTGAATCAGTTTGGATGGCTGACCTCTTGTAGCTGGCGTTGCCGAATTGGGATTCGGCACTTCGATGACATCATCGTTACTGTTACGCTTGATACCTTTCTGGTTGGGTTGCCCTGCTTTAGGAATTGCTGGCCCAACCCGAGCTCCTTGGGGCTGTTTTGCTACAGGATCTTTCGGGTCTTTTGGTGGAGCGCCTGCTCTGGGGCTCGGTTGCGGTTGCTTTCGCTGGGCCATCACTTGCGACTGCGCAGGCCGCGTTTTTTGATTGATGGGTGGTTGAAGTTGATTCGGTTGAGCTTGTTGCTGCTGAGCTCTTTGTAACTGATTGATTTGAGCCTGCTGTTGTGGGTTCATCCCCGGACGGCCTTGTGTAATTTTCAGCATATCATGTTGCCTTTGCTGTAGTATTAGAGCTCGAATTTGCTCGTCCGTATATCCCTTCAAATGATCAGGCAGTCGGGCTCTACTAGCCTGTATCTCCTGTACCGTCGGTTGCGGTAGCGAATGCGTCATATTGGGGGTTGAAATACGCGGAGTATTCGATCCTGCAAGAGGCGTCTGGTTGTTTGGAGGCGCGACCATCTGCGCTGGTGGGGCCTGCCCCTGAGCTTGCCCAGATGGATTTGGTCCCAGGCGCATCCTGGCTCTCTGCTGACCAACCAAATTTTGGTAGTGAAGACCCTGAAGTCCTTTCAATTTGTCTAAAGTACCTGGAGGTAAGTTGGCTTGATTTTGGGCGACCCAAATTTTCAGTTCACTCCAGGTCTTGACCTCCGGCGGCATCGTTGACAACGCACCATTCATGTTCAAAATGGCAGCTGGAAATTTCTGGTCATCCATTTGCCGAGTCTGGTCGTCGGTTAAAGCATTGCCAGCCATTTGTGCGGCTCTTTGCTGGTTCTGTAGGTTCTGTCTCTGTAGCTGCTGCTGTCTTTGCTGTACCATACTCTGTTGCCCTGTAGGCGGCGGTTGTACCATCGCAGGCTGTTGGAGCCCATTGCCATTTTGCATGATAGCTGGTTGACCATTCATCATTTGACCAGGTTGCGCTCCCGTAATATGGGGTCCGGGCTTGCCTGCTTGGTCTTGTACTAGTGTGGAGTCTGGCACACCTTGACTTCTTGCCTGCATCGCATGCTGGTGCAGCATTTGTTGTCGCTGCCTATGCAATTGGGCAATGAATTTGTTTTGCTGCTCTTCGTTCATCTTTGCCAATTCTTGCTGCATTGCAGGAGGCAGGTTCAGCATTGTTGGCCGCGGGCGCTGCTGACCGGCATCTGAATGTTCAGGCTGGCCCATTGGTTGCATGCCTTGTTGGGGATTCATCTGGTTCTGATCCTTTTGCTGATTTGGTTGAGCCCGCTGTTGAGGCCGCATGTTTCCTGCTTGAGCCTGTTGATTTGGAGATCCAAATGCCCTGTTAAGATTCGGCATATTGGTATTCTGTTGCGGTGTACGCCCGGAAGTATTGAGACCATTAAGCTGTCCCTGCAGATTATGTTGGGGGGCTTGATGGGGTGTGTTCCCAAAATTGACTGCCTGAGGTTGCATTGACACGTTAGAGACTTGTGTGTTTGGCTGCGACGGATAGTACGGCTGCGTGGGTTTTTGCATTGGCTGAGCCCCATTGACTTGTCCGTTTGATTGTTGTCCAGTTCCCCGGCCATTGCCTCTTTGCTGTTCAACCATTGCCTGACTATTGCTCGCTGGAACGACCACCTGCCCAGCTTCCTGCGACCGTAGCCCGTTTTGCTGTTGCACAAGGATCTGAGAGGAGTCGAAAATTTGTGGAGGAGGAGCTCCGGCAGCTTGAGCTACCGAGTTCTGAGGCGTAGTTCGGGGCTGTTGAGGTAATAATCCGATGCTCGGTGCTCCGTGTATTTGGTTTCGCTGGGTGGGGTGCTGAGGTTTCTGGGCCACGTATCTGCTGGCTGCCTGGCTACGAAAGTAGTATGTTAATGGCTCAATATTTTGCATTGCTAGATTCTGTCGCACTTCCGGGGCGATATTCCGAAGCCTGTTCTGAATGAGGTCCAGCTGCTCCTTCGACGTGTTCTGCGCCAGCATGTGCGCCATCCGATTGATTTGCTGTTGATCCTCAGCAGTGAAAACTGTCTGTGCATTTTGTTGGGTAATATGCGATTGCGGTGGATGTTGACTTGGTGCCAACTGCAAGCTTGATTGTGGGTTCATAACCTGCGGCTGTAGCTGCTGTGATAGTTGTTGTTGCATCTGCATCCCAGCAGGCTGCATCGCTTGGTGCAATTGAGCGTTTTGAAATCCCGGTTGGAACTGGCCTTGATTTTGGGTTTGAACCATGCCTTGCATCTGCATTTGTTGTGGTACCGTATTCATTTGTGGCTGTTGTGGGTTTTGAAACTGTTGTTGTATGCTGTTTGCCTGCTTTGTTCGGGTTTCGGTGATATCTTGCAACTTTCTGTGACATGCTTGCTCATAAGACGCCTTTGTGAGTTAGTATGGCCTCTGCTGCTTGGTTTTAGATGATAAGGACATGGTGCTCACGTGATCGGGATTATCCTCGAATGTCTTCTGCTCAAACGTGAGAGCTACGTTAATGGACTGATGATAATCCATATCGGGCTTGATCAAGCGCAGTGACGAGACTCTGTGTCGGGCTTTGTAAGCGAATCAAAGGTCGTAGAAGTTCGACTTAACCATCAGGGACTGGCCAACTTACATTTGCCATACGACCATCGTACGCTGTTGCAGAGGGACAGCTGTTTGCCATCCTTGGGGGGGTTGCTGTTGCTGAAGCAATCGAAAGATATGCTGTTGCACTTTCATGTTCTGCTGCGGTCCCGCTTGTTGTTGATTGCCCTGCGGGCCAGGCGGAGGCCCCGCCATGCTATGGAAGTTGGCCGGGTTCATAGCCTCACGGCCAGACAAGAGCCCCTGTGACTCGGACGAGTCTGCAGTTGACTAAAGCGTCCTATTGGGCGACCGTGTGTGAAAGCTATTGTAATGTACGAACATGTGTGGGCACTGACGACAACAGACCTTTCTACTCGAGCTTTGGGTCGGCGAAAATAGTGGGGTGGCACGGGCAGGTGAAGACGCTTGGTCAGAGAATGCGGCTATGTTGGGGCGTGGGAGGTTCGTCCGTAATTTGGCTCTGGGTTGACGGAGTCGATGGGTTCCGGGTAGGGCAAGTCGTCGTTTGTGTAGGGGCAATATTGCTGAACGTCTGAGAAGGGATAGTGTGGCGGTAGGGGATGTTCAGAAGGGTAGCTGAATTGTGAGGCGAGCACCTTGTTGACCGGGCTGGGGTGAATGACTGACAGTGGATCAGCGCCCCGCGCCCGACAGGCTTGCAGTGCAGCACCGAGCAAAACCCTGCGTTCCCGGATTGTCGTCAGCCCTTTGCCCGCATGGAAGGCTCTCAGGCCGTGGGAGGCAGTATGGGGAACTTGGAGTGTCCGGCGGGAATGTTCAGTATCCGGGTCTCGCAGTCCAGTAGCACGGATCGGGAAGAGGAAACATGAACCGAGAGGCTAGCGACTTAGTCGTACACAATACAGTCGAAAGAGCGAGAATCAACCATCACAACTATTGATGATGTTGAAGGGAAAGTAGAAGAGAATGTGCAGGCCGAGGGATTTAGAAGAAGAAGAAGAGAAAAGGATGCAGGGCAAGGCTCAGATCGAGGCTGTAATAGTATGATGAGTGATGTGCTGGTTGTTGAGTTGTGTGACCAGTGAGCGAGAATGAGAACGAGAAAGCGACATGGAAGAGTCATCACGTGATCAGACAGGGTGGCCTTTTGTGACGCATCCCCGTTTAGTAGTAGTAGCAGTGTAGTGCAGTACGGAATACGGAGGTACATCAGTAGGTATCGTAGGTATCCCTCCACCCCTCCCACAGTCCAATAGCTGACCCAGCGAGCCTTATCCGATATGATATGGTGGTGTTCTAATGTGATGCCTCCCTTACCTACCTTACTACTTTAGCCACCATAGGGCTTGCTCTACCTTATGAGTCTATTCCGTAAGGTACTCTCTATCCGAACTACGGAATTTCCGCATATGATGATTGATAGGAGCGTATTCAGACACCGTCACACCTGTAACCCCCCCCTTTCATCCGCCTAAGCCCTAAGTGATTCGTCTATTTACGAATGCTAAGCCCATATTCCGTACAAAGGATACCATGACTTTCTATTCTCGGAAATTACTCAGGTAATGGAAGTGTCAAACCCACCAACCCGCCTCTTACAAAGCTGAGTACGGTGGCCAGCTATGCTTTTGACGAATGACCCTTATCGTCATCCTCAGCCGTTCTAACATATCAGAATCATAATACACAGCCGTTCTCGGTGTGGTTGTGCTTGGATACAACCTATTATCAAAGCCAGGAATGGCGACTTCGATCCGATCCGATGTCTTTGCCTTCTTAGCCATACCTACCATATCCCTCGCCGTTCTCCTCCTGCTGCGACATTTCCTCCCCCTCAGAACGACGCCTGCCTACCTGCTGCTTCCCATCTTCCTTGCCCTAGCCCTCCCTGTCAGCATCATCCTCTTGGTACCCATAGACCTCGCTTCAAGCTTGAGGGCTACCGATGAGGCTTCGAGAGGAATATGGCTGCCTGACCGCGTCATACTGGTCGCATGGCGTCTCACCTACTGGCTTACGTTTGCCCTAACCTGGTAACTAAGCGATCTTCCAAGTCTATGTACGATACCCTTCATGGGACGCTGATCGACATCGTCTAGGTTCATTCTGCCTTTATTGGGAGAGTATGTAGACTCGGGTTACCGAACGCCCAAGGACCGCATCTTGTACTCCCTAAGATCGAATGGCCGGTATCAGCTCACCGTTCTCGTGTGTGGTGTTGCCGGGCTTGGATACGTGCTTTGGCAGAATGGGTTTGAAGCAACATCCGTCAAAGCCTTGGTTATGGCATTGGCCTACTGCTGGGGTTTGATTCTTGCAATATATCTCATGGGTCACGGATTGGTCGCCGTACCTAGACGGCTGTATCACAACGCCAAGATAAGTGGAAGATTGCGAAGGATACAGTCTCAAGCGCCAAGGGTCAATGATAGACTTGCGGACGCGACCTCGGATCTGGAAGATTTGGAAGCCCAGGTCGCCAAATTGGTACAGCGAAAGAACGGGATCTCGCGCGACCATCAAGAATGGATCGATGAGCTGTCGGAGATTTCGAACTTATCTGGCTCCCGCCTATCATCCGCTGGGCCTCGCGCGAACGTTGCAGCAATACCGGCTGTAATCACTGATCGGTACCTTGCTGAATTAGCGAGGAAACTGAATCGTGCCCGTCATAAGCGTGTCCGTTATATCGATGCCTGGGATCGCCTCAACCAAGAGGCCGCTGATATGCAGGCTATACTCGATGCGTCTGCATCCCAGCATCTCGAATTCGGAAGAGTCTCTCCGCATGCCTCATGGCTTGAAAGAGCAATGATACTGACGCCTTATACTCGCTATTTGATCCATTCGAAAGCGATACCCGCAGCGAGGCTAGCTCTTGCGGCTGTGCTCTCCTTGGCTTCAGTCTGTATTGTATGGTCCGAGCTTGTCAAATTCCCCGCCCCAAAGCTCTCAGTTATCAGCTTAACCGTTGTATCCCATACAGGTAGTGGCGGAGAGGAAGTGGGATTTGTGGGCCAAGTCATTGCCTCACTGTGGCTTCTCTATATGTGTCTGGCTGCGCTCGCAAGTTTTGACGAGGTCAAGATATGGGGAAATCGTGCACTTGTCCGAAGAAACACTTACGGCGAGAGTGCTACATGGTACTCGGGACAGATCGCCAAACTTACAGTTCCGTTGGCCTATAATTTTGTGACATTTCTTCCTCGGAATGTCCATGAAGAGACAACTTTCTACAACTTTCTGGGTCGCCTTATCAATCTAACTCCATTAGGGAAGGGGTTTGACTACTTCTTTCCGATTCTCATATTAATACCTATCTGTGCTACGTTCTTCAACTTGTATGGTCGTGTTAAAAGAATCTTTGGGTTTGGCATCGTTGAAGACGACGAGGAGGGTAATTTTTCAGCTTTTGATGGTGGAGGATGGAGAGAAGGTCGTGAGTTGATCGAACGAGAATTGAATGGCACGTCTCGTCTCGGACTCTCATCTCGAGCAGGCGGAACGTCGTTGTCTTCACCTGCAGGATATCATAGCCCCGCTGATGCAAGCGGCCAATTACGCCACGCGCCTACTGTTTCTCGTGGCTCCTTGGCGGTACCAAGCTCGCGCGACATTACATCGGGAAACACGAAGACGGCGAGGGGGCAAGCTCAAAGACTTGCTGATGCTACCCAAGCAGCGGAAGAGGATGAGAACCTCTTCCAAGGCTTTGCACACCGTGTTCGAAATACGTTTGACACCATGGACAGGCCGGAATGGCTGTCTGATCTAGGGAAGCGGCCCAAATGGATGGGAGGAGTAGATGGCAACCGTGAAAGCAATGGCAGGGCCGACTCCGGGCGGGGACTGGGAAGGTGGTTTGGTGGCAGGCCGGCGGACGGACATGTAAGGCTATGAGTGAACGATTAAGACTTGCTGCATAGCGATGGAGTTGATCTCAAAGGACTGCAGTACTAGAAGGAATCACATTGTAAACACCTGGACGCAACAGAGAATCATTGAATTGCATTGAGCAGATTGCATCACCTATACTCCGGACTCCGTATAATATCACTGTTGAACGCCATCTTGTCAGCACCCCGATTTCCATAAGTCAAGTACCACTGAGTACATACTCCGTAAGATAACATGAGATGATCTTCCACTAGGAAGGAGAGGCTGGGAGTGGCAGTGGTGGCTGGTAAGAGCACATAATGTTTAGCTTGAGCCCGGCGACGGCGAGCCAATTGTCCGACCCCTCGACGCCAGCAAGAGAGTCTATTGAAGAACCTAAGCCAACGTCTTGACAGGAGAAGTTGTAAGACCTGGTTGCCGCCACCACCAACCACCTGTACATATCTGAACAAGCGTCTGTGTCAATATGCCGTGCTAAAGACCGTGCGAGTTCCAGAGTCATCGTGACAATATCCAGGTCCCTGCGCAGAACCTCCTAAAAGCCCTGTTGGACGACCATCTGCCGCACCCAAGAACGCTGCTTGCAAACGCATCTATGTATAGGGCTTAGCTGTCTTGACAAACAACTGATCTCCATAGGTATTCACGGCTCTCCATATCTTGCACCAAAGTGGGAACAACATCTGCTGCTAGAATCCGTATCAAACATACCCCACTGGCCCCTGGGTTTGTTTGCTGACACCAGTGAGAAGGGTCGTAAATGTATATAGGCGGCTGGTCCAACACATAGTTGAAGGTCATCGCGCGATGGCTGCGATATCTACATTACCCAATGGACGGGTTCTTGACTCTCAACGAAGTTCTGAGAAAGAACACAACTCTTGGGAGTTTATCAGACCGGTTAGTCAAGATGTAGGTTCCTATAGGCCTAATATAGACCTGCTCGTCTTTCGGATGCGTTTGTGGTCTCCGCACAAGTCCTTTCCTGCAACTTCACATTCATTGCGCCTCTGCTAATGTCTTACCTCTTCGATAGCATACCGGCACATCCTTCTCGAAACCATTCTCCTCAGTCAACAAGTCATTCCCCCGCCGGACAAACGATGCACAAATACACCAAACTAATGGGACCTCTCAGAGCTACAGTAATCCAACACACTCAGACACAGTGGATCGGGGCGGCTCGATTGAATCGTCTAATCAGCCGAGAGCTATAACCAACAGTGAACCTTCCTATCTAACACCGTACCCAAACGGTGGGCTTAGACCACCTCTGAATCTCAGCAGAAGTGGTAGCGAGGCAGACAGTCTGCTGGATCTATACGGTCGGCCAAGGAGCGGCGTTGAGAGCATGGATAAAGTGGAACGGCCGCTTGCTATGGAAGATGTTCATATAGAAGATGAGGACCCTGAGCGCTCAAGATGGATACACAGGGACAAACTGCTAGTAATTGAGAGTCAGGAAATGCAAGAAGCTGGGATCAAGCTTCCGCCACCTGGGAGGTCGAATAGCAAACCCCAAAGCAAGCGGGAACATAACCGGACTCAATATAGCAATGGCTTACGCCACAACGAACCGGGTAGCACGAACGGTAGGGAAGTGCAAAGCCAGAGGTTCGAGGAGCCACTGCAGCAGCAAGAGCAAATTGAAGAAGACCCAAGCAACTACGATCTCAGAACACCAGAAGAAATTGCCGCCGACCCCCATCCTGGATTTAGCCCACAAATGTATCGCCAACCAGGACTGAGATCCAGTTCCTCGCGCATCCCTTTGCCAAGGCATAGTCCTTTACCCATCCCGCAAGAGCATATAGAAAGAAACACACCGATACCACGGAAGCGGGGTGCCAGCGCGAATTGGAGTTCAGGAGATGAGCATGTAATCGCATACGGCAAAGTGAGAAGACGGAGTCAAAGTGTTGGTAGCCTGGTCCTATTGGACGACGGGGATTATTTACATAGTAGCCCTACACCAGCGGCCACATATTCGGGTAGCCCCAACAGCGTCTCGACATCCCCTACCAAACCGCGAGTGATGAGCAAAGCAGGCTTGTCATCAGGTTCCCGCAGGACATCAAATTCACAAGGCAACATTGTCGACGCACAAAACCCTCGATCTCCATCGAAACCTCGAATAACCTCAGGGCAACGACCGAAATCACGCTCCGGGCTTGAACCCAGGCCGGCGACTGCCATCAACCGACCAGAAGGCGATCCGCCATGGCTAGCAACAATGTTCAAGCCCGACCCTCGCTTACCACCCGAGCAGCAACTGTTACCCACGCACGCCAAAAAGCTCCAGGAAGAGCAGCAGAACCGCGAAAAGGAATGCAGGTCCGAGTCGGACGCCCGGAGAGGGTTCACGCCTTTGGCCGTACACACGCAACGCGGACTGCAGCCTCCTTCCCCAGCCAGAAGTCTCCAAGACGAAGGCGAAAAAGGCAAAGAGAAGGAACCGGGGTGGCCGTTGCAAGTGAAGTCGAAACCCGCCAAGAGCAACGGTAGCCCTGCGAGTGCTAGCCTCAGCCCGAACGCTGGGTATAGCACCATACCGCGGATGCAGGGCACGCCGCAAATGTCCAGGGCGCCGAGTCCGAAACCTATGCCGCAGGCTATGGAGGTGAAGCAGGCGCCGAAGGAGAAGACTTGCGGGTGTTGTGTCGTCATGTAGCTCACCGGCTATAGCCTACAATTTTTCGATTTGCAAGGTCGTTTGGAGTTAAGCCGGCCGCTCAGGGAAGATGCGGCGTTTCCTCCCTTCTTGGAGCGTACTACCATACCATAGCCTTGCTATTTTTCGAGCGACGGAGTCGGGCTCTCGTTCTCGTCCTTCTGTCCATAACGCCCATCTGGCCTTTTCTTTCCATCGAGATACCTTAGTCTTGGGCACTGCAGCATCCGTTATCACCTCAATGTTCATCGCTTGGTTCGTACATATTCGTGTGCTAGAAAGGGTGGGGGATTTACTCTGCTAGGAGTTGATGGAGTGGCGTTGTTGGGGTTGAGGTTAGGAGGGCGGGTGAGGACGATGGGGGTGTGGGAGCAGAGGTTTAGGAGGTGGGGATCCACATGGTTGAAAGGTTTTTGTGACTATTTAGACCGATGAGAAGTTTGCAGTGCAGACGTTTTGTGGTATCTGGCATCAGCACACGAACAGTGCTGACATCTTCACCTGGTTTTGTGCCAGCTCGAATCCGTAATTCCTCATACGGATATTTCCCAGCACCTCCATCTACTCCGCACCACCCACTTCCCCCAACTCCTCTCTCTACCAAAATCCCCAACGCCCCCTCCCCCTCCCCCTCCCCCTCCCTGCCCCCAAAGCCAGACCCATAACATCGAACATCCCCCTCTCGTCATCGCCAGCGCCCCCGAATCCCATTTCACACAACCTCCCTGAGCCCCTCCAAAACACCCCCGTGTCCCCGTTCCCACTTTTCCCCCTCATTTCCATCGCCCCATTCCTCCACGAAAAGCGTCCGAGCGGGGGTTAGGAGTTGTGCGATTGCGTGAGGGATTCTTGCTGGGAAGGGATAGTTTGCTACCTCGATGGGTTGGGCGTGGGAGGGTGGGGGTGGTGGCGATGGGATGGGATGGGGATGGAGATGGAGGTGGAGATGGAGATGGAGATGGAGATGGAAATGGAGATGGAGATGGAGATGGAAATGGAAATGGAAAGCGAGCGAAGGGGATTGGATTACTGAATTGGAAGCTATGGAAGGATGGTGAACGAGTTGAGAGGAAGAGACCGAAAGACGGAGATTTCAAGTACAAGAGGGATGGTGTGGTGAAAGATGGCGAGATGTCGTTTGCGCTCTATTCCATTTTGTCGTCGTCAAGACCTTCACTATTCAAACCACGCGAGTTGCGATAACTCAGTAGAAAAAGAAGGCTGTTGGAAAGATCAGGGATAGAAGGGAGAGCAGTGCAGCTGTTATTGTTGTCGCCGTCGTTCCCAGCTATTGGTGGTTCAGATTATTTTTTATTTCTAATTTTGGTATATAGCACAATCCCTGGTTCGGACTTTTTAATGTTTTGTCGCTCTCTAGTTTACCGCATATTGACAATATGATTATCCATCGAATTGGAGAAAGCAGCAGACTCAAAGCGTGAGCAGACTTAACTTCTAAGAAATTAGATATTTGCAACCCATCAATCGAAGTTTGAAGGCCTGACTGCAAAGAATCTATGCTCCTAGCTATTATTTGAACAGCGATGATATACGAATAGTCGATCGTTGTTTTGCAACTCTAGCTTTCTCGCTGGACCTTTCAAGAAACGTTGGCGGTCGGTAGAATAAGATAGCTGGGAGGACGATGGTGAGAGATCATGATTACTGATCGTCAAGCCTCAAGGTTACAGGTACTGGAAGCACGGAGAACGAAGTGACTAAGCACATCGCAGCGCATCGAACTCTGCCTTAGCAATCATACAAAACATACGGATTAACAATGACCGCAGAGATACAGCTGTAAGATAGAGCGTATCGAAATAACAGCTGCTTCTTCAGAACGCGTGGAAGAAGCAAACGTGTTTAATCTCTGTGACAGATACTTGCAACGATAGAGAGTATGTCTCAGAACAAGCCAACGACCCTTCAACGACTCCGTTTAGCAGCTCAAGGCCTCAATTCTCAAGGCCGGGATTCTGAGACGCCAGAGCCGATGACAGCCCCAGTATCACCGAGGGAGCTGTAGTCGGAAAGCCCGGAGAATAATCCTCACGGTACGAGTAATCCATTTGAGCATTGTCTTGTTTCAGCTAGCGCAAGCCTCAGCGGAGACGAGAAGGGGCTTGAACAGTTAGGGCAGGAGTTACCCGCTACCCTTTTCGCGTTGATGTATGGATACAATAATGTATTGAAGGGTTCAGGTATGTATGTCCTTTCGCGGGATCTGATCAGTAAAGCATACTTTTTTAATATTGTAGAACGCGTGCTAGATTGTAGCCAAGGAGAGCCAGCACCAAGTCAGGTGGCACCAGCAAGACCTAGCGTAGGGAAGGAGTTCTTGACCAAGTTCGAATTCATTCTCGGCAATGATCCCGTACAGGCTCGGAAGTCGGTAAGAAAGCATGCCATGCAGGAGTACCGGAGGAGGGAGCAGTGGGAGAAGGGAGAAAGTATTGGCGAACGTAAGAGGAATGCAAGCTTCTCATTCGGCAAAGGACGGCAGCTTCCATCCCCATTGTCTGCCGAGGACGGGGGCCCATGCGAACAGGAGTCCTCGGATCCAGAGTCCTCGCTGGTTGTGGGAAAGAGAAGAAGGCTTGACTGGTCTCCTTGCACAACGGTCACTAAGACCAAGTCGTCCAGAGCAGTACGCCCACACTTTCAGACCCAGACTGAACAGAGTTGTCAAAACGACAACGGATCCTTACCGTTTCGCTTCAATCCGTGGGCAGCCGTTGCAGCAGCAGACGTGGATCCCTTTAGCAAGATTAATTTTGGCGCTGCACCAGCAATGCAAGCTCTCTTACATCAATGTAAATTCATTTGGTTTTAATTCAATCAAGGTCAGGTACTGATCTGGCACATCCTAGACGTATGGAACGGGCCAAGAGCGTTTGATCTGTGGGCGGCAGGCACCGATTTCCATCGCATAGCTTGGCTTTATAGCGATATCGCAGCTCATGACCCAGAACCTATCCCGGTGTGTTTCGCTTTCGCTTTGTGGCACATGGCTCGCCT
>JAABUR0100006777.1_pt1 | contig 13824 bp, 23 predicted proteins | sample 5560091 | NCBI WGS metagenome assembly JAABUR01 (sample SAMN10711879, study PRJNA513375) | rock metagenome | isolation source: Antarctica rocks | place: Antarctica: Victoria Land, University Valley sud
GCCGGCGCGGCCCTCCGCCTCGGCGCTGCCGCGGCGCTCTGCCCCGTGCCGGCCCGGCGGCGCCTCCTCATCAATCTGGCCCTCCTCCAGCAGCGGCCGCGCCGGGCTGGCCGCATGGCCCGCGTCAGGCGGGGGCGGCGCCCGCACCGCAGCAGCGGCGGGGGCGCCCTGGGCTGCGGGGCCCCTGTCGAGCGGCGCGGCCGCGCCGGCGCGCCGCGCAGGCACAGGCGCGTCTGCTGGCGCTGCTGCGAGATGCCCGCGCCCGCGCTTCCTGCCGGGGCCCGCCGCGGCGCCGCCCCCTGCCTCTACGCCGTCCAGGTGTGCGATGCCTGCGACCGCAGGGGGCGCCGCCTCCGCGCCGCCGCTGGCGCCCAGCTCCGCCTTGTACACTCGACGCCCCTGCTGGGGGGCCGCAGGTGACGAGACGGGTGCAGGGTCTGACGTAAAAGCCTCGCCGAGCCCCGACCCTGGCGCGAAGCCCGTTGCTGCCCCGCGAGCGGCGCTCGGCAGCGACGTGATTGGCACCGCGAGCGCGCGCGGGCGGCGGACCGGCCTGGCTTCCCGAATCGCACTGGGCAGGCTCCAGGGACCCCGCTCGGGGCCCTGCGGGGGGCTGATCGCGCGCGCGCGCACGCGGCCCCTCAAGCCGCCGGAGCCGGGGCGCTCGGGACTGTGCGTCCGCATGGGCCGCTCGTTGTACGCAGGGCGGAGTGAGTCATGCAGTGCGACGGCAGCACGTGCAGCAGCCGCTGCTGCGTCCACGCCCGAGGCCGGCTCCACAGCCCAGCGCGGCTCCCAGTCCTCGCTCCAGAACGTGCCATGGCGCGGCGGCCCACTCAGTGACCCCGCGCCCTGCAGCTGCGGCGCGCTGCAGGTAGCTGGCGGCGACGGCGGCGGCGGCGGCGGCGGCAGCGGCGGCGGCGGCGGCAGCTGAACGGTTCGCACCACTGCCACGCTGCGCACCCGCCTGACTGCTGGCTCCATGTGCGTCACGCGTTGGCCGACACAGCGCGGCTACAAGGCGAGCAGGCGAGGCTGCGCCTCAGCTCCTGTCAGAATGCCGTATCATTTTCAAGGCCGGCCGCCCTGGCGAATAGTAGTCCGTCAGCAGGCCGTCCTCCACAAAACCCAGCCGCTGATACAGCGCGAACGCTGCTACATTGGTCGGCGCCACGTGCAGCGTTGCGCACAGGCAGCGCCTGGCGTCAAGAGCTGCCTGCAGGGCAGCACACACTGTGTTGCTCAAACCTGTGTGACGCACTGTGTGCTTGAACATAAAATGCAAAGCACAAAAGAAAAAGGCCGTCGAGGGAACACCTGGACCAGCGCTGTCGCGATGCCGCGCCGCCTGCAAGAGGGTGCAACGGCCACCTTGCTGATGTTGAGTGCGAGCCTGTTGGCAGTGAAGACCAGGTAGCCAACCACCTGCAAACACTCTCTGTTCAGGTTGCACGGAAGTGCTGGCAAGTTGCATGACGAGTCAACTACTGGAATGTGGCTCATGCGCACACCTCGCGAGCCGCTCCTATAGCATACAGGAGCACTGTGTTCCGCCGCTTGAGCTCGCTTGCAAAGCTCCCTGCATGAGTGGCGCCATCAGGCCCTGCCTACCTGGCGGTGCATCGGACGTGAAAGCTATGAAGCATCAGATACAGGTATGTCCAAGCAGGAATGCACGCACCACTCCAGGAGTCCGCCTTGGGAAAGCTGTGCTTCTCTATTGCCAGAACCTGCTCCAAGATGCTAGCAGCCACGCCAGCTGTGACCGCATGCTGGCTGAAGCTTGCAATGCAGGGGGGCGAGGGGACCTCCAGCGCTGCCTACACCTTGCCTTGTCTATTAACGCTTTCTGGGCAGTGTATCATGCTGAACTGCCTGTGCAACTTTGAGCCAAGATGGCAGGTGCTAGGGTCTAGCCGTGATGACACTCGACTCCCTCACTGGGAAAGCCTTTCCCGGAAAGGGCCTTTCAAGCAGAGCTGCTTCAAGGGATTGAAATGAAAGACGAGGCTCCTGTCAAGGCTGCTGTGTGTACATCCTGTCTTTATTGGTGCAGTACCGAGCAAAGGCGAGCAGCCGCAGGGCAGCAGTGAGCAAGCACGTGCTGCACCAAGCGCTCATAGCAGGCCGGTAGCTGCTCCTTGTGCACGCCAGCGCTCACGCGACCGGGGCAAAGCCGCAGTGCTATGGCTGGGCCGGCCAGCGATAGCGTGCTGGCCGCGCTCAAGGACGCCGAGCGCGTAGCTAAGAAGCAAAAGACGTGTGCAGCGATGACGGCCGAGGCGCTTGACAGGGTCATCGCGGAAGTGCGAACGGCGCACGCGCGCTTGCTGGCGGGGCGCGGCGACGGCGCCAAGGCCGCGCAGGAGCTGAACGCGCGCCTGCAGAAGATGGACGTGGTTGCCCAGGTCAGCAACCAGACCAAGGAGGTGCACAGCGCCGTCAACAAGCTGGGCAAGGTGCGCGGGCATGGCCATGCTCAGCGCACGCAGTCTGTCGCAGGCCGGGCGCTGTCAGGCACTGAGCTCACGTCATGCGCGGGCGCAGGCCGTCGAAAAGGCCTTTGTTGCGGACGTGTGCGCTGCGACGCGGGACGTGAAGCTCGACGAGGAGACCCTGAACGGGGTGCGCACCGCCCGCTCCCCTCGAGTGCCCTCAGCTGTTTCCCCCGGTGCATAGGCTGCCGCTGCTCGACGCACAGCAAACACAGCAGCCCAATGTCTAGCAGCTGATCGCCTGCGCCTGGGGCCAGGTGATAGCGCAGCACCTGTTCCACACCGGCCGCTTCCGCGTGGGCGAGCTGTTTGTGCAGGAGGCCGGCGTGGCGGGCGGCGAGGCGCTCAAGGAGCCCTTCACCGAGCTGCACGAGATCCTCATGCAGGTCCGCGCCCGGGCGCCTCGCCAGGCCATGGCGGCATCGGCTGAAGCGCTTGCGCTCAGCGGTCGCGCAACAAGCTGTGGCTGCCGTGCTGTCACGGGGCTTGGGTCTGCAGTCTGTGCACCCGTCTCTTGGAGATTGCATCACGTACATGCACTAGCACCAGCATGCATGCTGTTCTGCGTGAGTTCTCTGTGGTGGTCAAATTGCGCGGTGGTGTTCAAATTGCGCGGTGCGATGCTGCAGCTCGCGGGTTGCCCTCCGTGCAGATGGCCAGCTGCAGCCGCACCGGCCCTGGCCTTCGTCACGCCGGGCAGCGCCGGCTGTCCCAGCGGCATGTGGCCAGCATGCAGGCCCGGCAGGCGCCGCAGGAGCGCGCTCCCAGCGCCGGCGCGCCCGCGCGCAGGTGCACGCGCGGAACCTGGCGCCGGCGCTGGCGTGGGCGGGCGCGAACCGGGAGCGGCTGCGCGCGCGCGACGCGCGCGGCGCCGAGGCCTTCGAGTTCCAGCTGCACCGCCTGCACTTCCTGCGCACGCTGCAGCAGCAGGGCGCGCGCACGCCGCCCGCGCCGCCCTCCCGCGCTCTGCCGCCCTGCGCCTGGGCTGCGCTGCCCTGTCCTGCCATGCTGATGGCAGCACGCATCGACGAGTCCAAAAGCAAGATTCATGTAGCAGTGCATGAACCTGGTAGTAGTACCATTCACCGACTGCAGCCTCGGCCTCAGCATGCCGAGGCTGCATGCACTCGCTCAAAAGTGAGCGGATGGCGCCAGGCAAGCAGCCGCAGCATGTCCGCACGGTCTTGCGACTGGTGCAGCCAGGCGCTGAGCCGCGGCTGGCGTGCGGCAGGCGCGGTGGCGGCTCTGGGGTACGCGCGCGCGCACTTCACGCGCTTCCAGGCCAGCGCGCTGGCGGACATCCGGCGCCTGATGGGCTGCCTGTGCTGGGTGCGGCGGCCGGGCGCGTCGCCGTACGCGGACCTGATGGCGCCCGCGCACTGGGACGCCGCCGCGCGCGAGTTTGCGCGGCAGTGCTGCGGCCTGCTCGGCCAGGTGCGGCGCTCTCGCCCGCGGCCGCTGGAGCTCACAGCTCCGCGGGGCGGCTGTGTGGGGCCTCCGCTTCTCATGCGCTTCGCGCGAGACCTGCCCCCGACCTGCACCCCGAGTGCGCTCAGTGCTCGCTGCAAAGCGAGTGGGCCGAATCCTGGCACCTTGCCGGCACACACGCCGGTTCTGATCGCTTGCGTAAACTGGGATTTAGGATTGGGCGAAGGGAAGCGCGTGCATGCAGCACCGACTCTTCCCGGCTCAGCGGGGGCCTGCGGGCGCGCGCGCGCAGTCGTGCGAGAGCGCGCTGCTGGTGGCGGTCGCCGCGGGCAGCGCGGCGCTGCCGACGCTGCTCAAGATGGCGGCCGTGCTGACGGCGCAGGGCCAGGACTTTCGGGCGGGCGAGCAGCTGCCGATGGAGCTGGAGCTGGGGCGCGAGTTTGTGTTCCACAGCGTGTTTGCGTGCCCCGTGTCGCGCGAGCAGAGCACGCCGGAGAACCCGCCCATGCTGCTGCCGTGCGGGCACGCGCTCGCCAAGCAGAGCCTGCTCAAGATCGCGAAGAACAGCGGGCGGCCGTTCAAGTGCCCGTACTGCCCCATGGAGGCCACGCCGGGCGTGTGCCGGCACATCTTCTTCCCGGACGCGCCCTAGCGCGCGCCGCCGCCGCGGCGGCCGAGCGCGCGGCGGCCAGCGCGCCTGCGCTCGGGTTGACCGCCGGGCCGCTGCTGCGTGCTGCGGGTGAGCGTGGCGCCAGCGGCGAGCCGTGCGCGCCCTGGGCTGCCGTGGACACATGACGGGGTGCTGCGAGGGGCTGTGCTCGGCCCGCATGCGGTGGCCTCAGCAGGGGCTGTGGGAGCCGTCTGCTGGCTGCTGATGCGCGGCAGCACATCAGGGCACTTTCGTCGCGTGCATGTACAAGGGAGGTCGTAGCTCAGCACCGTGGTGTACATTGCAGTAGCGTAGTCTTGTATTTGTGACGCTGTCCAGGGCCCTGCATCTCACCTGTGCAACCTTACCCTGCATGTGGGGTGGGGTGTGTAATCCGCCTGTTCCGCGCCAGCAGCGCTGCCACACTCTCCTGCGTATCTGGCCACACTCTCCTGCGTATCTGCACACGCTCGTGGACGGTGCTCGCCTGTCGACCGTGCTCAGAGCTTTAGAGGTTCTGGTGCTGCAGACCTCAGCACCCTGCGTGCATGTAAGCGTGCGCAGACAGGCCCAGCCTACAGCTGCTGTGTGGAAGACCATGTCCCAAATTTATCATGTGTACCTCAGCAATACCTCTTGCAGCCCAGCAGGTGATGCCGCTGCCCACGTCACATCTTCACAAGCTGCAAAAGCACGCTAACCACCATCTTTAACAGCACATGCCTGCGCCTTGTGGACAGCTGTGCATGCAAAGCCAGAGAGCTCAACCCCTCACAGTGTCTTTACAAAGCATGTGTTCGCCATGAGACAGGCCAACAAACTGTGTGTTTCTAGTAGCGCTACGCACCAGCGCCAGTTCAGGCTCGAGGGAACAGTCAATACAGTGCCAGCCGGTGCACATCCAGCAGGCAATTGCAATCAAGCCTGCGCAGTCACGCCAAACAGTACTGTACGAGCAGGCGACCACACACGCTGCATGCTGCCGTGTACAAGCAGTGGGCTGTCACGCACAAGCGAATAGTGCAGCGCAGCCCTTGCAGCGGCCAGGGCAGTGCAGCGCCAGTCACGCCGCCGGCGCCGCGGCCACCTCGGCTGGCGGCTGCACGATCGTGCGCAGCAGGCCGCCGGAGTACGCAAATGACTTCTCAGTCTCGTCCAGGCAACGGTCCTTCTGCTCGCGCGTCCACGCCTCCGCGACGTCGTTGAGCCGGTCGCGGACCGCGTCCAGCTTCGGGCGCACCTCGCCGTCGTACCGGTAAAACTCCAGCTCGCGCCCGTCCAGCAGCATGCCCGCAACCTGCGGCGTGCGCATGCCTCCTTGACATGAGGAAGCCTTCCACCAGTGTTCTGCGCGGATATGCCTGTCGCGACGGGCTCTTTGCATAAAGCGTCGACTTTTGCGGACTCGAGCAGCAGCTGGCGAGGACGACTGCTCACCTGTGCTGCCGCCCCACTGTCCAAGGATTTGCACAGCACACCCCGGAACAGCAGCGCAGGGGCCAGACCAGCACTGCTCACAGGAGAACGCAGCAGGAGAGATTGCAGCTGTCTGCGGTTGGGCGGACAGGAGGGTCTGCACCTTCATGCCGATCATGCGCCCGCCGGCAGTGTGCGCAAAGTAGATGTTGTAAAAGTGGCAGAGGAAGGCCTGCGGGTTGGCATCCGCGAGCTCTGCCAGTAGCCTGAGACCCGCACACGGCGTGTGAGGGCAACCCGGAGGAGGCAGTGCAACTTTCTATGCTTTGCTACCTGCAACGAAGCCCCCTGGCCCTTGCCACAAGCAGAAAGCTAACAGAGTTTCTCAGCAAGGTGCGGTCCAAGCAGTACACATGCTGCCCCATGCGCAGTTTCCAGGCAGAGCGGATAGCAAAAGGCCTGGCTCCACTGGGAGCATGACGAAGCACCTCGCATATGAGCGCCCCGGCCCATCGTCTGACAGGGAGACTGGCGCAAGCCCAAACTCCTGCTGCATCCAGGCGATGTCCTGTTCCAGTGCAGCCGAGCGCTCCAGTCCCGTATTGCGAAACAGCTCATCTGCGCCCCGCAGTGCTGCTTGGCCGGTGTGCTGGGCTCGAGCACAACTTCCAGAGGCTTGAGCAAACAAGCACATTGCGTGGAGTGCACATGTCAGTTCACCGGACAGCAAGCATTGCTGCAAAACTTCCACTTGGAGACTTTGCGAGGCGGCCGCGTACACTCTGGGTGCGAGGCCTCGACCACTATGCGCTCCAGCATCTCATACACCGCCTTCGACTCCGTCAGGAAGCGCAGGTACCCCTCTCGCGTCGGCTGCCACTGCAAAGAGCAAGGCACAGCCTGTCAAGCACCACGACCTTGGCCCCGCAAAGTGCCGCAGCAGTCCGCATAAACACACCTTCTGCCACGGGTTGTCTGCAGGCTTCTGCCCCTCCTTCGGCGCCTGGTCCTTGGTATGCAAGCGCATAGCCACGAAGCGCATCTCCTCCACGAAGCCTGGCGTGGGCCGAGCACTCTATCAGCAAGACGGGCACCGCGTATCTGGTGAATCAGCAGGCGGCTACCACGCTGCTCCTGCCAGCCTGTCCCCCAGGGGGGCCCGCACCCTTCTTCTCGCCAGGCCGCACTTTGCTCGGCGCGCTTGCGCTGGCAGCGCTGCACACCGCGCCCGCCCGCGCATATGCTGTCCGTGGCCGGGCAGGCAACCGCTGCAGGCTCAGCAGCGGCGGCCGACCCACCAGTGAGTGCCTGTGTGCATGGAACGTGAGCGGCAAATGCAACATGCTGCACGCAACAGCGCTTGCCCGCGCCCTGCGCCCTGGGACTCTGAGCAAGGGCGAACTGCTGTCTCTGGTCTACAGCGTAAGCCAACCTGTGCAGATTATGCTGCGTGGTCGCTTTTGTGTGGTGGTTCACTTTAAAACGCAGCCGAGAACAAAGTGCGTCCAAGTCAGGCTGCATCCCTGCACTCTCCATGCACACATATTTTATTTTTATTCAATTCGATAGGTATCCAGTGAGTCCATCCACACTGCACTGCACACAGGTGCATGCATTGAGTTGGCGACGGCCGACACATGAGACAACTGCTCTGCCAGCGCTGCTGCGGCAGTCGCGCTTGGTCGCGGCTGAGCGCGCGGTCGCCAGGAATGCATGCGCGGCCGGGTCAAGACGGCTCCCCCAGAGGCTCCAGGGCGGCCAGGACCGCCTCCAGCACATGCGCCCAGTGCGTCCAGTGCGTGCCGCCCTGGAGAGCGCGAGGCATGATGTCACAATGCATTGGTGGCAATTAATCAGTCAGGGCCAGAGCACGCGCATGCAGACGCAGCACACGTTCGCTACCTGGCAGTACACGACGTACGGCGGCCGCAGCGGGCCGTCGGCGCTGAGCTCGGCGGTGCTGCCGTCGATGAACGTGCCGTCGCCAAAGATGACCTGGTCGCTGTAGCCAGGCGTCGCACCTGTGCGCCTGGTGTCAGGTACGCTGCCGTGCTGAGCGGCCGCATGAATACAATGCCCAGTCCTGCCTGCTGATGGCAGGCAGGCAAGCCCCTTAGCCAAGCCAGGCTGCAAGGCCGCACGAGCCAAAGCACTAGGACGTGCTCGCCCAAACATCGCACGAGTCCCAAGCTGGCAAACAGACGCTGAGCAGGCCGCCTTGTTGCTAATTGAAGGGCTGGTCATGGCGAATCGCGCACACCCGGCTCCGGCTGCACGTACGCGCCGACGGGCGAGCTGCGCTGCACGGCGCGGCAGAACGCGACCATGCGCTCCGCGCTGCGGAGCTCCACGGCGGTGATGAACGAGTGCGCGGCCCCGCCGCCGGCCGGCCCGGGCGGCGGCGCGACGCGGAAGCCGCGCGCGGCCATCACGGCCGCAACCAGGCGGCCGCCCTTGAGCGCCTCGCCCACCATCTGCGGCGCCAGGAACAGGCCTGCGCGCGCACGCGCGCGCGCGCCCGTGGCGCCCCTCGCGCAAGGCCGCACGGGGCACGGAGCGGGCGAGCAGCACAGGCGGCGGCTCCGCGAGGCGTCCGCTCTGTTGATCCCCGACGCGCGGCTGCCGCACTCTGGCTCGCACCGACAGTCCTTGACATGTGTGGTGACGCAGAGCCGGCACAGCGGTGGGCCCGAAGGCACAATGACTGGCCAAGCGTCATGCATTCATACACGAGCGGCGGGGCCGCCGCAGGCACGGCCCGCAAGCGTCGTCAGCAGCATGGCAGCCGTGGAGGCTGCAACGGGCCAGGGACTAGGGTCGACAAGATCACGGGCCGCGCCTTGGAACATGAGGCGAAGCATGCCGCCAGACACGCAGCCGGCGTCCACGCCGACGCCGGGCGCGGTGAGCCGCGCGGCGGCGGCCGCCACGAGCGCCGCGCGCCCGGCGATGTAGCCGCCGCCGGGCACGATCGTGCCGCCCGGGCTCTTGATGAGGCTGCCGGCGGCCATGTCGGCGCCCACCTGCGCAGCAGCAGTGTGTGAGCCACTGACCGACAGAGTCACAGCTATCTGTGCCGTGCGGGAGCCTGCGCCTGTCTGTGCGCTGCTGGCTGCGGGGCCAGCCACAGTAATCCTGCTAACGAGGGGGTGCCTGAGCGGGGTGCGCCAGCATCTGCACTCGGGGCTGGCTGTGCAGCAGCAGCCGCGTGATCACGCTTACAGCTGTGCGCCAGCATTGACAGGGCGGCATGCTGCAAGACCGTCTGGGGCCCACAGCCTTGCAGCCACTGCAGCGCTGCCAGAAGCGCGCGCATGCGTGAGCGCGCTGGGCGTGGGGCGCACCGAGCAGGGCTCACGGTCCTCTGTAAATTCGCCGTAGCAGTTGTCCACGACCACTACGACCCGCGGGTTGGCCCGCTTGATGACTTCGATGGCCGCCTGAACATCAGCGATGCTCAGCGTCGGCCGCAGCGCGTACCCGCAGGAGCGCTGCATGAGCGCCACGCGCACGCCTGCGCGACTGGCGGCGCGCGTCGCCACTCAGGCGCCCCGCCGCGCGCCGGGCGCTCGCGCAGCCGGCTTGCAGTGTTGTGCCACCCATGCACCACCCTCGCTGCGGATGCTCACCCAACAACAAATTGTGTTTCTAATGGCTCCAGCGCGGTGACTGGGGCTGCTCTGGCTGCGTTATGACTCCGCCAGCCAGACGGCAGGCAGGCCACCACACACGACCCAGCTGGACAGCAGCGAATATCTGAGCACATGCAGGCATCGCGGCCCTGGCACGAGCATTGCGTGAGAAGCAGAGGGGCTCACGGTCGTGGCTCCGGACGGCCTGTTCGAGCGCGCCTAGGTCCACCAGGCCCTCTGCCGTGAGCGGCACCTCCCTGTAGTGCACTCCCCACTCGCGCAGGCTGCCGTGCCCTGCACACGCGCTGTGCCAAGTCTGTACGCGGTTTGCGCACAAAGCGGCTGGTCGAGCCAGTTCTCGTAAAGAAGAGAATTGGGCTATGCCGCAGGGAGGTGGGACAGCAGTCGACCGGCGACCCTGTAACTTGCTGCACAACAGAGTGTGCTGAGTGCGCACCAGGCGTACCCCGCAGGCCGATGACCTCCTCCAGCGTGTCGTAGGGCTTCCCGGCAACTGCGAGCAGCTCATCGCCTGGCCGCAGCGCTGTGAACAGGGCCGTGGCGATTGCGTGCGTGCCGGACACAAACTGCGCGCGGCAAAGCGCTGCCTCCGCGCCCATCACGTCGGCCACGACCTGCGCGCGTGCTCGTCGCTGTCTTGCACGGACGGCTCCCGAGACTGCCAGAGTGGGGCTCGTTTGAGTACAAGCAGCAACTACATTGACCTCTGAAAGCTTCATTAGAGTCTCAGTAGAGTCACAGCGGAGGTGAGTACCTCGTCAAGAGCTGCACGCCCAAGGTCGCCGTGGCCATACCCCGTCGAGCCAGCAAAGTGATGCGGGCCGATGCGGGCTCTGCGCATTGCCTCTTGCACCCGCTGCATGTTCGCTGCCACCAGCTCCACGTCTATGTCCGCAAACGCATCTCTCAACCGCCGCGCCTCCTCCCACACCTGTGCAAAAGGGTCAGCAGCCTGCCGCTGCTCGTACACGCTCTGCACTGAAGTGGCGACGCGTTGCATGCTTACTCGGCACTCACAGACAGTCTCTATTATGGCATCCAGAATACTCCCCAAGCCCAAGGGAATGCTGGCGCACACTCTGCGCAGCCACCGGGCTGGAGCTCTGCTGTGTTGGCGGACCATGGCCCGCCCGCTCCGCCCACTTCTCCCGGTTGGCGGACCTGGCTTCACCAGCCACAACAACAAGCTGCAACTTCCTAACTGAGCGTGCTGGTGGCGGCGCCAGCTGCAGACGCGCGGGCCGGAAGCCAGCATGCAACGCATCTGCGCATCGCATCACCTGTCTGTCGGACAGCCAGACTGGGCAGACAAATGCAGCCTACAAGATAACTACGTCCTTCCGGCGAATGATGCCTGCTCTGGAAAACTCAAAGTTTGCCTCACTCAGATGCAAGGATGTGCACGTGCCGACCGTTTGGAACTCGACAGGATTAAAAGTGAAGGCTGCATATGACAATGTCATAATGACATCAATGAGTACGTAGGTTGTAGTCAGCAGTAGGCAGCAGCACAGCCGCAGCAGACACCCCACGAGCACACAGACCAAGCTTGACCAAAACAGTGCATGCGGAACAGGATCAGTGCAAGCCTAAGCACACCTACCAAGCGCCTATGATACAAGGCGCGCTGCTGCACATCATGCAAGCCAGCCAGGCGAACAGGGCCCCCAGCACGCAGTGCGCACCAGCCAATACTTGCAAACACATGCAGCTGAGCTGCCAGGACCTTAAAAAAGCCCCTGCAACAATGTGTTGCACCACCCGCCGCACCACCAAGCATCATGTGCTATATCATCGCGCAGCACCCCCTGCCACCACGAGCCTGGGAGGGGCCTCCGCTCTGCCCATCGATGCGACGCATCACGGCCGGTCCTTGCCCTGGCCGGCGACGCGGCGCGTGCGCGTGCGCATGGTCACCAGCTCCTCGGCGGACGTGGGGTGGATGCCGACCGTGGAGTCAAAGTCCGCCTTAGTCGCGCCCGCCTTGAGCGCGATGGCCACGCCCTGCAGCATCTCCGGACTGTCCGGGCCGCAGACGTGCACGCCCACGACCTGCGCGCGCGACCCGTGCTCGAGCGTGTGTCAAACATACGCTCGAGCGCCTGGCAAATGCACGTCAACGCTCGGGCAGCGTCCTGGCGCTCGAGGCGTGCTCAGCGCTGCGATGATCAGCGGCGTGGGACTCCGTGCAAGTGTTGAAGAGGCTGAGACTGGGCCAGACCCGCAGCAGCTGCATGAACATGTGTTGCAGAGCGCGCGCCGTGTGCCTGTGCATATGCGCGGCCCGGCTGCGCGGCACGGCGGGCGGCCGCGCCTTGTTGGTCTCCACGTGCACGATGATCTTCATGACCGTCTTCTCCTCGCGCCCGCTGATGGTGTACTTCATGGGCCGGAACTTGGACACGAAGATGTCCAGGTCGCCGGCCAAGTTCTCGACCGCCGCCGACTCGGTCAGCCCCACAAACGTCAGCGGCGGCTGCACGAAGCACGCGGACGGGACCTGCGCCGCCGCAGCCGCTCGGGGTCCGCCCGCCGCGCCCTGCGCTGACCTTCGAAACTGGGCACGCTTACGGACCTCTGCTGCAGTCTGTGCTGAGGTTGCTGAGAGGACCTGCACGCACGCAGAGCTCACTCCCACACAGCAACGGCGGCAGGCGGCGCGCGGCGCGCACCAGCTCGTACACAGGCTTGGCCGGCTTGTCGCCGAACACCGTCGCCGCAAATGCCATGCCCTCCATGATGGCCACCGGCGTCAGCGCGAGCCTGGCCAGAGCGCGCTGCCGTCAGCTGCGTGACGATATCCGCCCTTGCCACCGCGGCTCGCTGCTGAGCCCGACGTCCTCGGCCCTGAGTCACTAGCAAACGTGCCATGCACAAAGCGCACTAATAATAAAGTATCCCTGTGCACGCCTTGACGAGGCTTGTGAAATGCAGCTGAGGGCGCAGAGCACCAGCAGGCCACTCCCGCAGCTGGCAGCGCAACAGGCAGCGCAACAGGATGGGCCCACGACAGATTGGTGCGCGCCTGTCGGTGACGTCACCGATGGCATAGATGTGGGGCACGCTCGTCCGGCTGTAGTCATCCACCACAATTCCGCCGTGCTTGTTCAGCTCGATGCCCAGCGCCTGGAGCGGGCAGCACTCAAAGCCATCAATGCGGCTCCTTCCATCACAGGCTGTGCATCAAGCATAGCTCCGGGCCGCCCGGCAAGGCGCTGTGGGTGCAGTCACAGACACGCTCATGCAATGCTCTAAGCATGCAGGGCATGCATGCAAGTTTCGATAGGCAAACCGGATGCGGCGGATGTCTGTACTTATCGGAGAATAGGTCTCCTTTATAGGGCAACGCTACAGGGCATGCCTCGAGCCCAATGTCGCGGGTGTTGGGATGCCGGCCGGTGCCAAACATCACGACGCCAGCTCGGCACGAGCCCGCCTTGCCGCTCTCCTCCTCGTAGTGCACGGTGTACAGCCCGTCCTCGCCCTTCTCGATCCTGCACAGCCAGTCAAACCCCATATCGTGCGAGGCCACCTGCTGTACACACAAACCATCATAGCACAGCCCAGGCCTCTGTGTTGCCTCCAGCCTGAAAGTGTAACACATCAGCTGACACTTAGGAGCTCGTCCGAGGATGCGGCAAAGTCATAGAGCGATGCGGCGCAGCCCAGCTCACCGCGGCGGATCGGCGCGGCCGCGGCGCCACTGGAGCCCGGCGCAGAGCAAGCAACGAGAGACGAGCACCACGCGCACCTGGTCGGGCTGGTGGACGTGTGCAGCGCGATGCCGCGCAGCCTCATGTTCTCAGCGACCTGCTCGCGGCACTCCTCGTCGAACCTGCCGCGCGCGAGCCGAGACGCTCGGGGGGCCGCGCACTCCGCCTGCAGCGCCCGACTCCCTGCTTTTGGCCCTATGCCATGACGCAGGGCCGCGCGCTCGCACAGAGCGCATCCCAACGCTCAGCTGCGGCAGCAGCAGCGAGCGGCACGCATGCAGGGAGGCAGCCGGGGCTGGGGTGTTTTCTGCAGAGGTGAGCAGCATGCACCAGCAGGCCGCGCTGAGGCAGCAGACGCGGGGCGCGCCCCGTCAGCGGCAGCGGCTTGCGGAACATGAGGTGCACGTCGGCGCCAAACCCGCGGAAGATGCTGGCAAACTCGACCGAGATGTACCCGGCGCCCACGATCA
>JAABUR0100006780.1_pt1 | contig 13822 bp, 7 predicted proteins | sample 5560091 | NCBI WGS metagenome assembly JAABUR01 (sample SAMN10711879, study PRJNA513375) | rock metagenome | isolation source: Antarctica rocks | place: Antarctica: Victoria Land, University Valley sud
GTGCTATACTGTTCATGGAGGCAGCTTTCCTTTGGTAGAAGTGGTGTGGTAACTTCATTCTCCTCTAAAGAGAAAGCTGACCTCAACTTTTACATCTTTTCACCCTTTTCAACCCAAGACTCGGGTTTGATCAGGTAGAAGCCGACCACGAGCAGGTGGTTCACCGAGTCGGCCAGCGCCTCGTTGCCGTGGAACACGTCCACCAGGAAGATGCGGCCGTTCTTGAAAAGCGTCCGGGCCACCCAGACGGTCAGGGCGATGCTCAGGAGCAGGTACACGACGTAAGTGACGACGATCTCGTTCTGCATTTTGGGGCCTCTTTTTGTGCGTTCTTTTCCGTTCGGTGTGGTATAATGAACATGTTCATTGCCCACTGACAAGAGGATACCCACAATGAACACGGAAGTCAAGCATTTTATGAACACGTTCATAAATTATTTTCGGAGCCAACCATGACCGTCAAGCAGGCCCCGGCCAAGACGACCGAAAAGGCGCAACGGACGCGCGAGCACATTTTGGAAACCGCCCTGGACCTGTTCGCGCGCAAGGGCTACGCCGAGACGACGATGCGCGACATCGCGGGCGAGGCAGACTGCTCGCTCGGCCTGGCGTACCGGTACTTCGCGCGCAAGGAAGAGATGGTGCTCGCCCTGTACGAGCGGATGGCGACGGAGCTGGAGGAAGAGGTGGCCGCGCTGCCGCCCGGCCCGCTCGCCAAGCGGTTCGCCCAGGCCATTGAGGCGGACCTGCGGCGGATGACGCCGCACCGGGAAACGATGGGGGCGCTGTTCACGGCGGGCCTGGCCCCGGACTCGCCGGTCGCCGTGCTGGGAGAGGGCGTGGCGGGGCTGCGGGACCGCGTGTGGCGGATGTTTCTCCTGGTGGCGACGGGGGCGTCGGACGCGCCCCGTCGCGGGCAGGCGGAGCAGATGGCGACGCTGTTTTATTCGGCCCATCTGCTGCTGATCTTATTCTGGCTTCAAGACCGGAGCGAGGGGCAGGGGAAGACGCGCGAGCTGCTCGGGTTCGCGCAGGAGATGCTGGGGCGTCTGCGGCCCGTGCTGGGCCTGCCGCCGGTCGCCCGGCCCCTGGCGCGTCTGGCGCGCATCGTCGGCCCCATGTTCGGGCCGGTGAGCGAGAAAGGACACGAAAAATGAAGCGGATCGTTTGGCCACTGGGCCTGCTCCTGGTGCTGGTCACGTCCCTAGGGGCGACCCGCGCAGTTGCAGCGCCCCCCAACCTGCTCACGAACGGCGATTTCACGGCGGGCCTGACGGCGGGGACGCCGACGGGCTGGGCGCCGTTCTGGTCGCGGCAGGCCGGGGCGGGAAGCATGGCGCTGGACGACCAAACCAGGCATGGCGGCCACCTGTCGCTTAAAGTGACGCACACCGGCACAAATGATTGGAGCGCGGCGCAGGCGGCGTCGCTGCCCGTCAAAGGGGGCGACATCTTCCGTCTAGGCGGCTGGGTTCGGTGCGAGGAGGCCGGGAGCGCGGAACTGAGCGTGGTGACGCGGGACGCGAAGGGGAACGTGCTGGACTGGTCCTATGCGCCCGCCCCGACGAGCGGGACGCACGACTGGCAGCTTCTTTCGCGGCGTTTCGTGGTTCCCAATGGCTGCGCGACGGCGCAGTTCCGGCTGATTGGGAATGGGCCGGGGACCGTCTGGCTGAGTGAGGCTTTTCTCGTCAAGGAAGGCGCAGTTCCGGTCGCGTTGCGCGGGAAGACGCTGCGGCTTGAAAACCGCCTGCTGGACGTGCGGCTGGCGGCGGGAGACGGGACGTTGGCCGTGACGGATCGGCGCGCGGGGCGGACGTGGCGGCAGGCGCCGTTCGGGGCGGGGCTGGTGGTCCGAGACGCCCGCCGGCAGGGCGCCCTGTCCCTGGACCTGACGCTGTGGGACGTGGCGAACGACCTGACGCTGCGGGCGACGCTGGCGCTGGCCCCGGACGCGCCCGAGCTGACCGTGACGCTGGCGGGCGCCGAGGATGCGCCCGTGCGGGAGCCGGTTACGTTCCCGCAGCCCTTCGTCACAGCGAAAGGAACCGCGCTGGTGGTGCCGCTCAACGAGGGCATTCTGTACCCTGTGGACGATGCAAGCATCCCGCCGGTATCGCTGGTGACGTACTCCGGGCATGGGCTATGTATGCCCTGGGTAGGCGTCGCGGACACGAAGACGGGGGCGGGCGTCATGGCGATCCTGCGGACGCCGGATGACGCCCATGTCGAGATCACGCGCCGGGCGGCCGGGAACCTATTCATGCAGCCGGAGTGGGAGGCCACGCGCGGCCGGTTCGGCTACGCCCGGTCGCTGACCTATGTGTTCCTCGCCAGCGGCGGCTATGTGGCCCAGGCCAAGCGTTACCGAGAGTACGCGAAGCAAACAGGCCTGTTCAAAACATTGGCGCAGAAGCGGCGCGAAAATCCGAACGTGGACAAGCTGATCGGCGCGGTCAACGTCTGGAACTGGGACGAGGACAAGGCGCCTTTCTGCCGCCAACTGAAGGCGCTGGGGATGGACCGCGTGCTGTGGTCAGGGGGCGGCTCGCCATCCGAAATCGCCGCCATCAACGCGCTGGGCTATCTGACCAGCCGTTACGACATCTTCCAGGACGTGTACCCGCCGGACGCGCCCCAGGAGCTGCCCAAGGCCGGGTGGCCGCAGGACCTAGTATGGCTGCCGGATGGGGACTGGATGAAGGGCTGGGCGACCGTCCAGAAGAAGCCGGACGGGACCCAGGTCGTCTATCAGGGCGGCGTCATCAACTCGGCGCGCGGGCTGGCGCGCGCGCGGCAGACCATCCCCGCCGACCTGAAGACGACGCCCTACGGGTGCCGCTTCATTGACACCACGACCGCCTCGCCGTGGCGCGAGGACTACAACCCGGCCCACCCGCTGACGCGCTCCGAAGACCGGCGGTACAAGATGGCGCTGCTGGACTTCTGCTCGCGCCAGGAGAAATTGGTGGTCGGGACCGAGACGGGGATTGACCCGTCCGTGCCTTATGTGGACTATTACGAGGGGATGATGAGCCTCGCCCCGTACCGCCTGCCGGACTCGGGCCGGGACCTGCTGGAGTATAAGACGCCGACGCCCGAATTTCTGAAGTTCCAGGTCGGCCCCTTTTACCGCATCCCGCTGTGGGAATTGGTGTACCACGACTGCGTCGTCGCCGACTGGTACTGGGGCGACTCAACAAACAAGGAACCCGAAGCCTGGCCCCAGCGCGACCTGTTCAACATTCTCTACGGCACGCCGCCGCTGTTCCTGTTCGACAAGCCGACGTGGGAAAAGAACCGGGCGCACTTCGCCCGCACCTACCAAACCGTCTGCCCGCTCGTCCGCCGCCTGGGCTACGACGAGATGCGCTCGCACGAGTTCCTGACGCCCGACCATGCCGTGCAGCAAACGCGCTGGGCGTCCGGGGTGACGGTGACGGTCAACTTCGGCGACGCACCCTACACTCTGCGTCCGGGCGTCGTCCTCCCCGCCCTGGGCTGGCGGGCAGAAGGGGTGAAAGGTTCTCAGGGCGGCAGCACGCAGTTTCCCTGAGCCGGGTTGAGCGTCAGAGAGGCCCCCACCCCCGTCCCCGGCTTATGAGGAGGCCGCCACCCCGTCCCCTCCCCACCCCAATAAAGCCTTCGCAAGCGGGAGAGGGGAGTCGGAAGGAGAAGTTTTACTCCCCTCTCCCATTCTGATGGGGGAGGGGCCGGGGGTGGGGGCCTCGCCTGGGATCAGCCGACGGGGGCATTGAGGCTGCCGACGGACGCGCGGCGGACGTGGCTTAGGTGGGGCAGCATTCGATTCCAGCTTTTCGTGTCCCAACGGCCCGCGTGCCAGTGGTGGGATTGGTGGCCCCAGGTCGTCGCCACCCGGCGCGGCAGGACGGCGGCGCGCTTGGCAAGGGTCTTCTCAAATGGCGTGAAGACGAGCAGCAGCAGCGCGGCCAGCGCCATCGCACGGCGGCGGCCCGGCCGACCCCTCCGGCCGGACGGCGCAACAGGCTGGTCGCCTGCGGCAAGGTGCGCTTTCAGGATCGCTCCCGCCGTCGCCGCCAGCCCCAGGCCGGGCCGGGAGATCAGGTAGCGCGGCTCCCACAGGGTTGCGAATTTGGATTTGAACGTGTGCAGGCCCTGGAAGTTGTAGACGCGGTTCAGGCGGGTGAACAGGAAGCGGCGGACGTGGGAGGCGGCGGCCTCGGCCTGCTCGTCCGCCCCGGCCAGCGGCGACAGCCCCAGGCTCGCGAGCGCCGCACCCTCGTCGACGAAGCGCTGCGCGGCGGAGATGATCAGGAAGTCCATGACGCCGTGCAAGGCATCGGGGCGGCGGCGCATCAGGTCCAGCGCCCAGCCGCGCGTCCCGCCCTGCCCATAAATCGGCACAAAGGTGGTAAAGGCCAGCATCCGGCCGCTGCCCGCGTCACGGGCGACAAAGAACCGGCTTTCGCGGAAGAGGGGGCTGTCGGGGTCGAAGCCGCCCATCGCGAAACTGCCTTCTTTGGCCCGGTGCGCCCGCCGCCAGCCTTCGGAAATCGCCGCCATTTCCTCGGCAGCCTCGGCGGTCGGCGGCGCGTCCGGCCCATAGGTTTCCAGGATGACATTCGCCTTCTCGATGCGCCGCAGGTCGTTGCGCAGGTTCTTGAACCGCTTGCCCGCCAGCGAGAAGTCGGCCAGCCCGATCTGGGCGTCCTCGCCGACCTTGACCGAGCGCAGCCCCGCCGCGCGGTAGGTGTCCAAATGGGCATCCGTCACCTGGTAAAACGAGGGCCGCCACCCCTGCCGGCGGCACAGGTCCAGGAAAGCGGCGACGGCCTGGGGGGCGGCGTCGGGATCGCCCAGCGGATCACCCAGCGCCAGCGCGTGGCGCCCCACGACGCGGTAGGCGACTCCCCACGTCTCCCCCTCCGAGCCGCCGAACAAATACCGCTTGTCCGGCAGCAGGGCGAAGAAGAGCAGCGGCGCCCCGCCCCACCGCTCCAGCAGCCGCCGGGCGCGGGCTGTCTCAGTCGTCTCGGAGGCCGCGTCTGTTCGGTCGTTGTTCAGTAGATGTATCATCATTGATACTGTAGTATAACACAGATTGCGGGAGACGGCAAATGGCAGGGTTTCGGAAGACAGGGTAATCGCCTATGGAAGCCGCAAGGAGGGCAGGCACAGGGGCAAGGAGGGCAGGCACAGGGGCCTGCCCCTACGCGCCCGTCATTCGTAGGGGCAACCCCCCGTGGTTGCCCTCCTTCCTCTCCGTGGTTGCCCTCTATCTGTCATCTATATGCAATCGCCCAGTTTCGGAAGACCCGCCATGAAACACGTCCTCTGTCCTCGGACTCTTGATCACCCTTACAGCCCTGCCCTGCCTTGCAATGCTCTCACCCGACGAGGCTGCTATGGAAGCCTCTCCACAATGTCGTTTTGCCCGGCGGCGCGCGCCAGCAGGCTGATCGTCAGGCGGCTCACAGGGCTGACTTGAGCGCCTTTGTCCAGAAGCAAACGAATAAGATCGAAGTGCTGCGCTAGAGCCGCCGCTTCAAGGACGGTGCGGCCCTGTTCGTCTTTGGCGTTGATGTCCGCGCCCGCCTCAAGAAGTGACTGCACCTGAGCTATGTCCCCTTCTGAGGCGGCTTGCAGCAGGCTGTCCGTCTTGGGACTTGCCGCCTTCAGCAGCGCAAGAACCTCCTTGTGACTGTGCGCCTCCGACAATGCCGTTTGACCATGATTATCCTGACGGGAACTGTCGGCGCCGTGGGTGAGCAGGACGCGCACGGCCTCCAGAGAGCCGAAGCTGGCGGCGGCGGCAAGCGGCGTCTGGCCGCGCGCGTCGGGAGCGTTGATGTCCGCGCCCGCGTCCAGCAGGATCGGGATGACCTCGGTGTCTCCCCAGTGTGCCGCCAGGACGGCATCATGCAGGGCGGTCCAGCCGCGCTTGTCCCGGCCCTCCACATCTGCCCCGCGCGCGAGCAGAAGGCGCACCATCTCGACGTTTTGCACCCGCACCGCCGTCTTTAGGGCCGCGCCGCCCTCCTCGCTCCGGGCGTTGATGTCCGCGCCATGCTTGAGGAGGAGTTCTACAAGGTCGGCGCGGCCTTTGTGGATGGCCCAGGTCAGGGCGGCGCGGCCCAGGGTGTCGAAACGGTTCGGGTCCGCGCCTCGTTCCAGCAGCATCAATAGGGCGTTGATGTCAGCCCGCGCCGCCGCCGCCATGGGCGCGGTCAGGCCGCTTTTGGTGGCCGTGTTGACGTCCGTGCCTTCGTCGAGGAGAAAGTGGACGCTGTCCAGGTCGCCGAGCAGCAGGGTTTCCACGAACCGGACTTCCGCGCCGGCCTGGACCAGCAGGGCCGTGATTTCGTCGTGGCCGCCCAGCGCGGCGCGCTCCAGGGCGGTGTGCCCCCAGCGTCCCGAACTGTTGACGTCCGCGCCGTGCGCGAGCAGCAGCCGGACGGCTTCGGTCTGCCCCTTGATGGCCGCGCGGATGAGGGCCGTGAAGCCGAGCCGGTCCATGACGTTGACATCGGCGTGATGGTCCAGCAGGAGCGCGGCGCACCCGGTCTGCCCTTCCTCCTCCGCCATCATCAGAGCCGTTCTGCCGTCGTCATCTTTGGCGTCCACATCCGCCCCGCTCGTCAGCAGAGTCGCCATGGTGGCCCTGTCGCCTGCCTTCGCGGCGTCGTGCAAGTTCGTCCCGGTGGCGGCCTTGATAAGCGACAGGATTTCCGGCTTGTCGGAGGCCATCCGGGTGACGGGAACCGAAGTTTCCGTGTGCCGGATTTTAGCCCCGGCTTCCAACAGAAGCTGAACGGTGCGAGTGTGGTTCTTTGCGACCGCCATTGCCAGAGGCGTGTGGCCGATGCTTTCGGCCACGTTTACGTCGGCCCCGGCTTGGAGAAGAATGGCGACCGTCTGGTCCAGCCCGCTCATGGCCGCCGACAGCAGCGCGGTAACGCCGCGCTCATCGGCGGCATTGACGTCCGCGCCCGCATCCACAAGCCGCTGCACGACCTGAGGCGTTCCGCGACTGGCGGCCCACCGCAGGGGCGTGAAGCCGCCGCTGTCCTGAGCATTGACATCGGCCCCAGCCTCAATCAAAGAGTCAATGATGGCGGCATCATCCCCTGCCAGAGTCCACTTCATCACTGCTGCTTGCAAAGCGTTCAGCCCGCGCTGGTTCCGAAGATTAATCTCCGCCCCATAGGCCAGCAGCAGGCGGACGAGGGGGAGGCTGCCCGCCTTCGCGGCAATCATCAGGCCGGTGTTGCCGCGCTCGGTCCGCGCGTTGACGTCTGCGCCTTGTTCCAGCAGGCTTTCCACGGCGGGAACGTCGCCCGCCTGGACCGCTTTCAGAAACACGTCATTCGTGATTGCCATTGGCATCCTCCATTTGATCAGCGCCCCCGCGTGTACGTCCCGCGCCGCCGGGCGGAGACTTGGTTGCTCACGAGGTTGCGGGCTTTGGCGTCATCGGGCTGCGGCTCCGGCGGCTTCTTGGGCGCGGGCTTGGGCTTGGCGGCGCGGGGTGTGCCGTTCTTGTCCGTGCCGTTCTTTTCGGCGCCGTTCCTTTCGGTGTCGCGCTGGCCGAGCATGGGGGGGCGCGGGGCCGGAACCGGCGCGGCCTTCGGGGGAAGGGCTTTCGCTAGGACTTCGACCATTTCTTCGACGACGGTGAGCATCCGGGCGGGGGTGTCAGGGGTCGCCAGGAACACGATGTCGGGCAGGAACTGGTGCTGCATGTGGGCGCGCGAGAGCTTGCGGAGGGCGTCCGGCGGCAGGTGCGTCCCGGAAAAGCGGACGGCGACGCGGCGCTTTTCGGCAACGACCGAAGAGATGCCGACCTCGTGGCAGCGCAGGCGCAGGCGCAGCAGCGCGAGTAGGTTCCAGACGGGGCGCGGCGGGTCGCCGTAGCGGTCCTCGAACTCGTCCTGGATGCGCTGGACGTCTTCCATTTTGCGGACGGCGGTGAGCTTCTTGTACATGAGAATCCGCTCGGCCTCGGAGGGGATGTAGACGCTGGGGATCAGGGCGTCGAGCGGCAGGGAGACGTTGGGCAGCGCGAACTCCATCTCCATCGGCTCGCTCTTCATCTCGTTGATGGCCTGGGACAGCAGCTGCGTGTACAGGTCGAAGCCGACGGTGGCGACCGTCCCGGACTGGGCCGCGCCGAGCAGGTTGCCCGCGCCCCGGATTTCGAGGTCGCGCAGAGCGACCTTGTAGCCGCTGCCCAGGTCTTGAAATTCGCGCAGGGCGCTCAGGCGCTTTTCGGCGACTTCGGAGAGCTGCTTGTCCTTGCGGTACAGCAGGTAGGCGTAGCCCTGGCGGCGCGAGCGGCCCACGCGGCCTCGCAATTGGTAGAGCTGGGCCAGGCCCAATTTGTCGGCGTTGTCCACGACGATGGTGTTGACGTTGGAGATGTCCAGGCCGCTCTCGACGATGGTGGTGCAGACGAGCACGTCGAACTCGCGGTCGCCGAAGCGGAGCATGGCGTCTTCCAGGTCGTCCTCGTGCATCTGGCCGTGGGCGATCTCGACGCGGGCGGTGGGGGCCAGGCGGCGGACCTTCTCGGCGACGTGGGAGATGCTCTCGATGCGGTTGTGCAGGAAGTAAACCTGCCCGCCCCGGTCCAGCTCGCGCAGGATGACCTCGCGGACCAGCTCGTCGTCGTATTCTTTCACGAACGTCTTGATCGCCATGCGTCCCTCCGGCGGGTCGTCAATCAGGGACATGTCGCGGATGCCCGACAGGGACATGTGCAGCGTCCGAGGGATGGGCGTGGCCGTCAGGGTCAGCACGTCCACATTGCGCTTCATCTGCTTGATGCGCTCTTTGTGGGCAACGCCGAATCGCTGCTCCTCGTCCACGACGAGCAGCCCCAGTTTGTGGAAATTGACATCTTTGGAGAGGATTTTGTGCGTCCCGATGACGATGTCCACGGTCCCGTCGGTCAGGCCCTTCAGGGTCTGCGCGGCCTCGGCTTTGGAGACGAAGCGCGACAGCATCTCGATTCGGACGGGGTAGGCGGCCAGGCGCTCTCGGAAGGTGCCTAAATGCTGCTGGGCGAGAATCGTGGTCGGGCAGAGGACGGCGGCCTGGCGGCCCGAATTGACGACTTTGAAGGCGGCCCGGATGGCGACTTCCGTTTTGCCGTAGCCGACGTCGCCGCAGATCAGGCGGTCCATCGGCTTGTCGTCCTCCAGGTCTTTTTTGACGTCTTCGATGGCGGCCAATTGGTCGGGCGTCTCCTGGTACGGGAAAGCGTCCTCCATCTCCTGCTGCCAGGGGGTGTCCGGCGGCATGGCGTGGCCGGTCGCGGCCTTGCGGGCGGCGTAGAGCTTGATGAGGTCGGCGGCCATCTCCTGGACCTGCTTTTTGGCCCGTTTGGTGGCCCGCGCCCAGTCGCCGCTGTTGAGGCGGGTGATGGTGGGCGGCGAATCCGCCGAGCCGATGTATTTCTGGACGCGGTCTACTTGATCCGTGGGGACATAGACTTTGTCGCCGCCGTCGTATTCGAGCAGCAGGTAGTCGCGCTCGGCCCCGTCCGCGCCTTTCAGTTTGGTGATGCCGCCGTAGCGCCCGATGCCGTGCAGGATGTGGACGACGAAGTCCCCTTCGCGCAGCTCGAGGTAGGAGGTAATCTTCAGGCCCTCTTTGAAGGCGCGCTTGGGCGGCTTCTGGTGGGCGCGGTGGCCGAAGATGTCGGTGTCCGTGGCGAGCATCAGGCTCGCTTCGGGCAGCTTGAAGCCGCCGAGGAGTGAGCCGGGGAGGACGAAGACGCCCGCCTCGCCGCCGTTGTCCAGGCGATCCAGTGGTGAGGCGGGAATCTTGTGGTCGGCGAGAATCTGCCGCAGCCGCTCCTGCTGCTCGGTGACGAGGATGCAGCGGAAGCGCGCGCCGAGCCAGCCGTCGAGCGCCTCGAAGAAGGCGGGCAGGCGGGCCGCGAAGTTCTCCATCGCCCCGGCCTGGGTCGGAATGGAGTTCGTTTTGTCAATTTTGATGCCGTCGAGGCCGCGGCCCAGGAGGGCGAGGAGGATCGCCCCCCCGCCCCCAATTCTGGGGGAGTCAGAAACAGGGGCGGGGTTGCCCCGCCCTTTCTTCTCCTGTCCGGCTCCCCCAGAATTGGGGGCGGGGGGGGCTAACAGACTCACCACCGCCTCGAAGCCGCAGGCGTGGGGCATGGCCGGCGTCAGACAGTCGCCGCGCGCGGCCCGCGCTTCCAGGATTTCGGCGATCTCGGTCTCGCGCTGCTCCCAGCGGGCCTTGGCCTGGCTCGGCTCATCGAGGATGAGGAGGGCGTCGTCGGGGATGTAGTCTAACGCGCAGACGGTGTCGGGGTAGAGGTACGGGAGGTAATACTCCATCGCGTCGAAGTAGGCGTGGGACTGAATCTGCGCGATGTCGCCTTCGACCCGCTCCTCCAGCCGCTCCGCGTGCTCCGCGCCACGGTCGTCTAAATTCGCCTTCTTCAAAGCCTGCGCCCGGCCCGGCAGTTCTTTTTGCAGGCGCGCGACGGCCCCGGCCACGGCGGCGGCCTCATAGGGCGCCTCGCGCACGGCGGCGATTGTCAGCGACTCGGCCTTGCCGACCGAGCGCTGGGTTTCGACATCGAAGGGCCGGATGCTCTCGATGTCGTCGCCGAAGAAGTCCACGCGGAACGGCAGGGCGGCGTCGCCGGGAAAGATGTCTAAAATCCCGCCGCGCCGGGTCCACTGCCCGGCCTGCTCGACGGCCTCGACGCGCTCATAGCCGAAGCCGACCAGCGAGTGTTCCAGGCCGCCGAGGTCCACGCTCTCGCCGACAGTCAATCGGACCCGGCGGTCCCGCAGGGCTTCGGGCCGGACGGTCCGCTGGAGCCACGCGCCGATGGTGCCGACCGTGACCCGCGCCGTCCCGCGCGCCATCTGTTGCAGGGCCGCGACGCGCCGGCCGGTCTGGGCCAGATCGGGGGCGCCCTCGGCGAAGATGAGCGTCTCGGTGGACGAGACGAGGCTCGTCAGCGCGTCCTCTTCGATGCCGTACCGGGCCAGGTCGGCGGCCAGTCGCCCCGCCTGCTCGGCGTTGTAGGAGATGACGACGAGCGGCCTGTCCGTGTCCCGCGCGAGCTGCGCCAGCAGCCAGCCTTTGGCCGGCACGGGCAGCCCTTCGATCTGGGTGACGCCGCCCCGTGCGACCGCCTTTTTGAGTTCCTGATACGCGGGATAATCTTCCGCCAGACCGGGCAGTTCACGCAGATCCATTCGCTGTTCCTTCGCTGTTCCTTTTAGGGCCTGTGATGCACGAAATGGCTTCGGCGGAGTTCAGTCCGCCCAAGCCTGCCACCACGTCTTTTTGCCGGTTAATTATACCCGTTCAGCTCCGCCTCTAACGTGGTCAGCCGTGTTTGTCTAGCAGGTTGCTGTGTGTTTGTCCAACAGGCTGTTGGACAATTGGCCGACTGATGTCGTACAGCGTTTGCCACGAATTAAAATCCGAGGCTGGGAAGTGCCTGCCGCCTTCCAGGTCTGCCCTCCGGGTAGCCAGTGCTGACCAGTGCAGTCCAGGGGACGGAAGAAGCTGGAGCGGACACAGGCTACAGGAATACGAGCACATTCAGAAAGGCGCCAACATTGGCGTTGTGCATGGCTGGTTTCCCTCCGTCATCGGGCGATTGTGCAAGTGCTTCCTGTGCAATTGTCCCTGCGGGGCGACAGGAAAAAGCCCGCCGCCTGCCCCTCCCCAGGGGGAAGGTGATGCAGGCGGCGGGCTGAGAAACAACCGGGGCGACTACTCGCCGTAAGCGGCGGTGCAGAGGTCCACGGCGTCGCTGCTGGTTCCCCAAATGATGTGGTCGGCCCAGACGCTGGTGCCCCAGATGATGTGGGAGGCGGACAGGGTGCTGCTGCCCGTGATGGCGCTCGTCCCCCAGATGATGTGCAGGTCGTTGACGTTGGTGCCCCAGATGATGTGGCTGCCGGACAGGATGCCCGCGCCGCTGATGCTGACATTGCCGTAGGCGTCCTGGATCAGTTTGGGGCTGAGGGCGGGCTGGGTGGCGACGTTGGTGTTCTGCAAGGCGGCGGGGATGTTGAGGTAGCCGGCGCCGTAGGTGCAGGGGTCGGCGACTCCGGTGGGGCTGCCTTTGGTGTCGGGGCTGGCCCACTTGTCGGCGGCGATCATCAGGCGGGCCTTGACGGTGTCTGGGGACAGGTTGGGGCTGGCCTGGAGCATGAGGGCGGCGGCTCCGGCGACCACGGGCGCGGCCATTGAGGTGCCCGAAAGCTGGAGGTAGTTCGTGGACTCGCCCGAGACGCCGCTGGGGGCGTAGTACGACATCGGCACCTGATCGTTCACCGCGTACTGCGTCGAGAGGAAGCTGCCGGGGGCGTTCAGGGAAATGACCTTGTTGCCGGGCGCGAGGATGTCGGGCTTGAGGACCAGGTCCAGGCGGCTGGGTCCCCGGCTGGAGTAGGTGGCGATGCGGTCGTGGGCGTGGATGCCGTCCATGTTCTTGGCCGCGCCGACGGTGATGACATACGGGTCGTTGCCCGGCGACTGGATGGAGCCGTAGGCGGTTCCGTAGCCTTCGTTAGCACGTCCGGCCACGGCGGTGTTGCTCTGGCGTCCGGCATTGCCCGCCGCGCAGACGACGACGATGCCGTCCTTCCAGGCGGCTTCGACGGCCTGGCAGAGCGGGTCCGTCGTGTAGCTCTCGCCGACCGGGTGGCCCAGCGACAGGTTCATGACGACGGGGTGGGTGTACTTGTACCGGTTCTTGATCCCGATGACGTACTGAATGCCGGCCAGAACGGTGCTGACGCTCCCCTGCCCAGATTGATCCAGCACGCGCACGCTCCCGATGAAAGCGCCACGGGCGATGCCGTGAAAGCTGTGCTTGTAGCCGGACCCGGTCGAGGACGCGCCGCTGCCGGCGATGATGCCGGCGACATGGGTGCCATGCCCGCACTTGTCGGTCGTGCTGGAGTCGCCCGGCACGAAGCTGACCGCGTTATAGTAGCGCTTGTCGAGATCGGGGTTGGCGGCGACGCCGCTGTCGAGCACGACCGCGATCACGCCCTGGCCGGTCAGACCGTATTCCTGGTAGGCGGTCTGTTCTCCGCTCGCGCCTTCGGTGAAGTCGTCGCACTTCTTGACCATGCTGTCGGAAGACAGATGAGTGATGAACGGCAGGGCGGCAACGGCGCGCAGACGGCGGGCGGGGACGCGCCCGGCGACGGCTTGGAGGAAGGGCAGGCGGCGGGTGATGTCCATGCCGAGCGATTTCAGGGCCGCCTCCCGTGTGGGGGTGAGGCCGCCGTTCATCTTGAGGATGACGGACGACCAACCTGACGCCGGCTTGGCCGCCAGGGTCGGAGCCAGAAAAGCGTCAGCCTTAGCGGAAAGTGCGTCCGCCTGTTTAGTGGAAAGCGCGTCCGCCTGAGCCGCCGGGCCGGTCAGCAGTGCGCCGGCCAGCCCCAGCGACAGCGCCGCCAGCGCGGGCGCTCCCCGGAATGTTGTTCGTGATGCTGTTCGTGATGTTCTTCGGTGTTGCATTGGTTGTTCCCTCGTAATCGTCGCAGTGTGGCGGCTCGGCGGCCATTTCTCGATACGGCTAAAGAAGAAGGCCCGTGGCTTTGCGTCCCGCCGTTTCCGGTGGTTTGCCCTTGTCGCTTGCGAAGGATGTGGTTTATGTGGTCCTCGGCCCGAGGAGGAAGCTGTCGCCCGTTCGGCAGCCCGGCCGTCTCGGTCCTGCGGCGGCTTGTCAGCGGCGCGTGGGCGGAGACCCGTGGGCTTTGCGTCCCTGCCTTGCAGCAGGTTTGCCCTGATCGGGGGCGGAGACCATCTAGCCTTGATTATGGGG
>JAABUR0100000809.1_pt1 | contig 13820 bp, 12 predicted proteins | sample 5560091 | NCBI WGS metagenome assembly JAABUR01 (sample SAMN10711879, study PRJNA513375) | rock metagenome | isolation source: Antarctica rocks | place: Antarctica: Victoria Land, University Valley sud
GCTCGAGATCACGGAAGCCCTGATCCGCTCCAGCGGCGTGGACGTCGTCGTCGTCGACTCCGTGGCGGCGCTGGTCCCGCGCGCCGAGATCGAGGGCGAGATGGGCGACTCGTTCGTCGGCATCCAGGCCCGGCTGATGAGCCAGGCGCTGCGCAAGCTGACCGGCGCGGTGTCGCGCTCGAACACGGCGCTGGTCTTCACCAACCAGCTGCGCGAGAAGATCGGGGTGATGTTCGGCAATCCGGAGACGACGCCCGGTGGCCGTGCGCTCAAGTTCTATGCCAGCGTCCGGCTGGACATCCGACGGGTCGAGACGATCAAGACGGGGACGGAGTCGGTTGGCAACCGGGTCCGCGTCAAGGTCGTCAAGAACAAGGTCGCCCCGCCGTTCCGCGTGGCCGAGTTCGACGTCATGTACGGCGAGGGCGTCTCCCGCGAGGGCGGGCTGCTCGACGTCGGGGTGGCCATGGACGTCGTCACGAAGACGGGCGCCTGGTTCACCTTCGCGGATACGCGGCTCGGGCAGGGCCGGGAGGCGTCGAAGGAGTTCCTCAAGGGCGCACCGGACGTCGCGGCCGAGATCGACCGCCGGATCCGCGGCCGGATCAACGAGGTCGACCTGCCGGTCGAGGGCATCGAAGAGGCCGAGTAGTCGAGCCCCACGTGGCCGGACGGGCCCGGGAGTCGTTCGCGGAGCGCCGGGAGCGTCGGGCCGCCGTTGACGATCCAGAGGTCGTGTTCGCGGCCGCCGCCCGCTTTCTGGAGGCGCGCGCGCGATCGGTCGGTGAGGTGCGCCGGCGGCTGACGCAGGCCGGTTATCGTCCGGAGCTCATCGAGGGCGCCATCGTCCGGCTGACGGAGCTCGGGATCCTCGACGACGAGGCGTTCTCCCGCGCCTGGGTGGAGTCACGCGACCGCGCTCGCCCGCGCGGCGAGTCGGCGCTGCGCCAGGAGCTGGCGTTGCGGGGCGTGTCGCGCGAGGTCATCGACGGCGCCCTCGACGCGCGACGGAGCGGCGAGCGGGCGGCCCGGCTGGGCGAGGCTCCACCGGAGGTGTCGGAAGGGGAGCGCGGATCGCCGGACGAGGCCGCCGCCCTGCGGTTGCTCGAGCGACGCGCCTCCACGCTGCGGCGCGAGACCGATCCGAGGGCACGCCGCCAGAGGGCCTACGCGCTCCTGGCCCGGAACGGCTTCGATCCGGGCACCTGCGCGTCGGTGGCGGCGGCATGGGTCGCTCGGCTCGACGATGCCTACGATTCCGGCGACAGAGGCGACCTCACCGAGCCGGTGGACGGCTGACGGCCTTGGCTCAGGGAGGCGGCGGCATGGCCACAGAACGTTCGGCGGATTCCGGCGGTCGTCGCAACACGCAGGTTCTATGGGCCTGACGCGAGGAGTCTATCGAGCCGCTGGTAGGGGGTCTCCCAGCCGAGGGTCTTGCGCGGTCGGGCGTTGAGATCGGCAGCCACGCTGGCCAGGCGTTCGGCCCCCGGGGCACCGCCACCCCGAGGGCCGCAGCGAACCACGCCCGCGGCCCGAGGGCGACCGGAGCAGTCGACCGTAGTAGGCTACGCGGATACCGACGGTCGGACCTCCGGGCCACCGCCGGCCGAGCCGCGCAATCGTCCGCCGGGCCGGGCCCATCCGAGCCCAGCCGCCCCGGCCCCCGTCAGGCGGTGCGCGTCGCCCGAACAGCACGCATGACCCCCGGTCGGCCCGTCGTCACCGCCGACCGGACGGGAGGAAGTGAAGATGGAGACACCGGTCGCCGTCGCGATCGCCGTCGTGGCGCTCGTCGCGGGGGTCATCGCCGGCATGCTCGTGCGGAGCATGTGGGCCTCGCACGGCATGAAGTCCGCCTCGGTCGAGGCCCGCCGGATCGAGGCCGAGGCCCGCGCCCGCCAGAAGGACCTCATCCTCGAGGCCAAGGAAGAGAAGATCCGGCTCCTGCGTGAGGCCGAGGAAGAGGCCCGCAGCCGGCGCTCGGAGCTCCAGGCGTTCGAGCGCCGGCTCCTTCAGCGCGACGAGCAGCTCGACCAGCGCACGGACATGCTCGAGCAACGCGATCGGAAGCTGCTCGAGCGTGAGCGGGATCTCGATCGCACCCGGGAGGAGCTCGCCAAGGCGCACCAGGATCACGTGGCCGCCCTCGAGCTGGTCAGCAGCCTGTCCGCCGAGGACGCCAAGGCGATGCTGCTCGAGGAGGTCCGCGAGGAAGCCGAGCACGACGCGGTGAAGCTCGCCCGGGCGATCGAGCGCAAGGCTCGCGAGGAAGCCCACGAGAAGGCCCGCGACGTCATCGTGACCGCCATCCAGCGCGTCGCCGCGGACCACACCGCGGAGCACACGGTCAGTGTGATCCACCTGCCCTCGGACGAGATGAAGGGTCGGATCATCGGCCGCGAGGGCCGCAACATTCGGGCGCTCGAGCAGGCCACGGGCGTGGACCTGATCATCGACGACACCCCCGAGACCGTGATCGTCTCCGGCTTCGACCCGGTCCGCCGGGAGGTCGCACGGCTGTCGCTGACCAAGCTGATCAGCGATGGCCGGATCCATCCGGGGCGCATCGAGGAGGTCGTGGCCAAGGCGCGCGCAGAGGTCGACCTCGTCATCCGCCAGGCCGGCGAGCAGGCTGCCTACGACGCCGGCGTGCCCGGGCTCCCGCCGGAGATCATCAAGCTGCTCGGTCGGCTGAAGTACCGGACCAGCTACGGGCAGAACGTGCTCAATCACGTCGTCGAGACGAGCCGGCTGGCGGCCGTCATCGCGGCCGAGGTCGGCGCGGACATCACGATCGCCAAGATGGGCGGCCTGCTCCACGACATCGGCAAGGCGGTCGACCACGAGGTGGAGGGTCCGCACGCCGCCATCGGGGCGCAGATCGCCCAGCGCCACAACCTGCCGTTCAAGGTGATCAATGGCATCGCGGCCCACCACCAGGAGGTCGAATACGCCTGCGTCGAGGCGCCGATCGTCCAGATCGCCGATGCGATCAGCGCCTCCCGACCCGGCGCCCGCGGAGAGGCGATGGACACCTACGTCAAGCGGCTCGAGGATCTCCAGGCGATCGCCGAGAGCTTCTCCGGCGTCGAGAAGTCGTTCGCCGTCCAGGCCGGTCGCGAGGTCCGGATCCTCGTCCGGCCCGAGGAGATCGACGACCTCACGGCGACCCGCCTGGCGCGCGACATCGTGCGCAAGATCGAGGAGCAGCTGACCTACCCGGGCCAGATCAAGGTCACCGTCATCCGCGAGACGCGGGCCGTGGAGTACGCGAAGTAGGCGCGAGCTCGGCAGCGGGCACGGGCCGTCCGGCGGCGAGCACGGGCGGCCCGATCGGGCGCACCCGCCTCGGTAACCCGCCCAACGGCAACGCGCCGCGACCGCCGGGCGCCTGCCGGATCCTCATGATCGGCGACATCATTGGCAAGCCCGGCCGTCAGGCGATCGAGCGCTGCCTCCCGAGGCTGCGCGAGGAGCGTGGCATCGACTTCGTCACCGCCAACGGCGAGAACCTGGCCGGCGGGCTGGGCCTCACCGTCTCCACCGCCGAGGCCGTCCTTGGCGCGGGTGTCGACGTGATCACGTCCGGCAACCACATCTGGGACAAGCGCGAGATCTACCCGTTCCTCGACCAGTCCGATCGCGTGCTCCGCCCGCTGAACTACGGCACCCATGAGGTCCCGGGTCGCGGTTGGGGCACCTACGAGGCGCTCGACGGCACGGACGTCGCCGTCGTCAACCTGCAGGGACGGACGTACATGCAGCCGATCGACAACCCGTTCACCGAGGTCGACCGACTGCTCGACGAGGCGTCGGAGCCGCTGCCGCCGGTCCGGCTGGTCGACTTTCACTGCGAGATCACGTCCGAGAAGAACGCGCTGGGGCTGTATCTCGACGGGCGGGTCAGCGTCGTGGTCGGCACGCACACCCACGTGGTGACCGGCGACGAGCGGATCCTCCCGAACGGGACCGCCTACCTGACGGACCTCGGGATGACGGGGCCCGTGTGGAGCGTCATCGGGTTCGATCCCGCGACCGTGCTGCCCCGGTTCATGAACGCGCTCCCGACCCGCTTCGAGGTGGGCAGCGGTCCCGTGATCCTCAACGCCTGCCAGATCGACGTCGATCCGGCGACCGGTCGGAGCCTGGCGATCGAGCGGATCCAGCGACTCGTCGAAACCTCCGACTGAGTCCTCAGGCCCGATGGCGTCGCGGAGCTCCGCCTCAGACCTCGGAGGGCGAGGGCGGAACACGTCGGGGAGGGTGGCACGCTTGAAGAGTCGCCACGGCTTCCAGCCCTCGGACCCCCTCGTGCCGCCGGAGCCCTCGACGATCGACCTCCACTCGCACACGCGCCGCTCCGACGGCGTCCTCGAGCCCGTGGAGCTGGTCCGCCAGGCGCACGAGGCGGGCGTCCGCACGCTCGCCATCACCGACCACGACAGCCTCGCGGCCTACCGGGAGCTCAGCGCACGGGCCGTCCCGCCCGGCCTGTCGCTCATCCCGGGCGTCGAGATCAACGCCGTGGCCGACGGTCGTGACGGCTTCTGGGAAGGCGAGCTGCACGTCCTCGGCTTCGGGATGGATCCGGACGACGCCGCCTTCGAGGTCGCATTGCAGGTCCAGCGTGAGCAGCGCCGCGGTCGATTCGAGCGGATCCTCGCTCGGCTGCGGGAGCTCGGGATGCCGGTCGACGAGGAGGTCGAGCGGCTGTCGATCGGCGCGGACGACGCGCTCGGTCGTCCCACCGTCGCGCGCGCGCTCATGGCCCGCGGTCATGCCGAGAGCGTCGAGGATGCGTTCCGGCGCTGGCTCGGCCATGGGAAGCCGGCCTGGGCGCCCCGCGACGGGCTGGGGCCACGCGAGGCCATCGCCGCCATCCGGTCCGCCGGCGGCCTGCCGGTGCTCGCCCACTTCGGTGAGGCGCGCCAGCGGATCGGAGTCGTCCGGGAGCTCCGTGAGGCGGGCCTCGGCGGCCTCGAGGTCCACTACCGGAGCTGGGAGCGGACGACGGTCGAGGCGGTCGGCTCGGTCGCCGCGGAGCTCCGGCTGGTCGCGACCGGCGGCAGCGACTACCACGGCGACCTCGGTCCGTACGCCGATGCTCACGCGTCGCTCTGGGTTCCGCCGGACGTCGGCGAGGCGTTTCGGGAGGCGCTCGGCCGGTCGGCGTACCATCGGGCGCGATGACCGATCTCGCACCGCCGCACCGCCGCCCGCTGCCGATGCTGGACCTCTCGGCGCCCATCGGGGTGGCCGGGCCGCCGGCCGCTCCCGTCTCCGGCGACGTCCGCCTCGACGAGTACCGGCCCGAGGCCCGCGCCCTGCCGCGCTTCTTCGTCTGGACGCTGGGCTGCCAAATGAACCGGAGCGACTCGGAGGAGATGGCGGGACGCCTGCTGGCCGCCGGCTGCCAGCCCGCGAGCGACCTCGAGACGGCCGACCTCGTCGTGATCAACACCTGCGCCATCCGCGAGCAGGCGGAGCAGAAGGTGATCGGTCGCCAGGGGCAGCTCCGCCGCCTCAAGGACACGAACCCGTCGCTGCGCGTCGTCCTGACCGGCTGCTCCGTGCGCGAGTCGGACCGGGCCGGCCTGGGCAAGCGCTACCCGGCCGTCGATCTCTTCCTCCGACCGGACGAGGAGCCGGAGCTCGTCGATCGCCTCGGTCTTGCGTCGGCGCAGGCGGCGATCGGGCAGACCGGCGGGCTGACCGGCGGCCTGACCGGCAGGATCGGAGCCACGACGGTCGTGGGCCGGACCACCGTCGGCGTCGCCGACCGCCTCGCCGGCACCCGCGCGCAAGCGGTCGCCTCGGGGACCGTCGCGCGGGAGTCGGCGATCAGCGCCTGGCTGCCCATCGTCTACGGATGCGACAAGACCTGCACGTACTGCATCGTTCCCTTCAGCCGCGGCCCTGAGCGAAGCCGGCCGTTCGACGAGATCGTGACCGAGGCGCGCGCACTGGCGGCCGCCGGATACCGGGAGATCACGCTGCTCGGCCAGAACGTCAACAGCTACGGCCACGACCTCGCCCCGGAGCCCCGCTTCGGCCACGTCGTCACGGAGCGATGGGCCGGCCGGCGGCTCGACCTCGGGTCTCGGCCGGACCTGGCCGAGCTGATCCGGGCGATCGACGGCCTCCGCACGGCCGACGGGGCGCCCGCCATCCCGCGCCTGCGCTTCGTGACCAGCCACCCGTGGGACCTCTCGGACCGCCTGATCGCCGCGATGGCCGAGTGCCCGTCCGTCTGCGAGCACCTTCACCTGCCCGTCCAATCCGGCGACGATGCCGTCCTGCGCCGGATGGGTCGCCAGTACACGATCGAGCACTACCTGGAGCGGCTGGCCCGGATCCGCGAGGCGGTCCCCGAGATCGCGATCTCGACCGATGTGATCGTCGGCTTCTGCGGCGAGACGGAGGCCCAGTTCGAGGCGACGCTGCGGCTGCTCGAACGCGTCCGCTACGACCAGGTCTTCGCCGCCGCCTACTCGCCGCGGCCCGGCACGCCGGCCAGCCGGCTCCCGGACGACGTGCCCGCGACCGACAAGCGGCGACGCCTGAACGCCCTGCTCGCGCTGCAGGAGGCGATCGGCCACGAGCGCAACCGGGCCTGGCTCGGCCGCCAGATCGAGGTCCTCGTCGACGCCGTGACACCAGCCCGGTCGCACGATCACGACGTCGCGCCGGGGGAGGGGAGCGCGGCGGCCCCATCGGCGGGGTCCGTGCGTCTGTCCGGCCGAACCCGTCATCACAAGCTCGTCCACCTGGCCGGCGAACCCTCGCTCGTCGGCCGGCTGGCGAAGATCCGTGTCGACCATGCGGGCCCGTACGCGTTGCGAGGCAGCCTGGTCGCGTCGTGACCGCGGCGCCACCGTCGCCGGCACCGCCGCTGCTCGTCATCGCCGGGCCTACGGCGACCGGCAAGACCGAGCTCGCGATCCGGGTCGCCGAGGCACTGGTCGCGGAGGGCGTGTCGGCCGAGATCGTGTCGGCCGACTCCCGACAGGTCTATCGCGGGCTCGACATCGGCACGGCCAAGGCGACCGCCGCCGACCGCGCCCGCGTCCCGCACCACGGGCTGGACCTCGTCGATCCCGACCGGCCCTTCTCGGTGGCCGACTTCGCCGCCCATGCACGCGACGTGCTCGGTGCGATCGGCGCGCGTGGCGGGCTGGCAATCCTGGTCGGCGGCACCGGCTTCTACCTGCGCGCCGTCGGCCGCGGACTGGACACCGACGCGCTGCCGCACGACCCCGACGTTCGAGAACGGATCGAGACCGAGCTGGCGCTTGGCGGGCTGCCGGCCGCCGCCGGACGGCTGGCGATCATCGCGCCCCAGCGGGCCGCGCGGACCGACCTGCGCAATCCGCGTCGGGTCGCCCGTGCCCTCGAGCTGGCGGAGCTGGCGGGCGACGGGCCGCCGCTCGCGCCACGCGGCTACGACGGACCGGTCGGCTGGCTCGGGCTGGACGTGGACGCGACGGCGCACCGGGGCTGGATCGCCCGGCGTGCCCGCGCGCAGTTCGACGCTGGCCTGGTCGACGAGGCGCGCGCACTGCGCGACCGTTTCGACCCCGCGCTGCCGGCCTTCAGCGCCATCGGCTACCGCGAGGCGTGGGACGTCCTCGATGGCCGCCGGACCGGCGAACAGGCGATCGACGACGATGCCGCGCGCAACGTCGCCTTCGCGAAGCGGCAGCGGACCTGGTTCCGGTCCGAGCCGGGGATCGACTGGCTCGACGCGGGCGGTGACGCCCTCCCGGAGGCCCTCTCCGCGGGACGGCGGCTGCTTGCCGATCGGCCGCCGGACGGCTGACCGGCCGCGAGCGCGTATTCTCTCCCGATGCCCCGTCACACCGTCATCGAGCTCGAAACGCCGGCCGAGAAGGCGTTTCTCGTCGCCGTCGACACCGGCACGGACGCCGGCTGGACCGCCGAGGACTCGCTGGCCGAGCTCGCCAGCTTGGCCGTGACCGCGGGTGCGGAGGTCGTCGGCGCCGAGTGGCAGAACCGCCGCCACGCCGACCCCAACTGGTACGTCGGCAAGGGCAAGGCGGAGGAGCTGCTGGCCGCCAGGAACGAGACCGGCTTCGAGGTGCTGGTCGCGGATGACGAGCTCTCGCCCGGCCAGCAACGCGCCCTCGAGGAATTGCTCAAGGTCAAGGTGATCGACCGGAGCCGGCTCATCCTCGACATCTTCGCCCAGCACGCCCAGACCCACGAGGGGCGGCTCCAGGTCGAGCTCGCGCAGCTCGAGTACCAGCTGCCGCGCCTGACCCGCCTGTGGACCCACCTGTCGCGCACCGGCGGCGGGATCGGCACCCGGGGACCCGGCGAGTCGCAGCTCGAGACGGACCGCCGGATCATCCGCGACCGGATCAAGAAGATGAAGGAGCGGGTCGAGCAGGTTCGCCAGCAGCGGGCCACGGCGGCGCGCGGCCGCGACCGGCGGCTGATGGCGACGGTCGGCATCGTGGGCTACACCAACGCCGGCAAGTCGACCGTGCTCAACGCCCTCGTCGGCTCCGAGGTGGCGCGCGCGGAAGACCGACTCTTCGCGACGCTCGATCCCACCTCGCGCCAGGTCAAGCTGGGCGACGGGCAGACCGCCATCGTCACCGACACCGTCGGCTTCATCCACAAGCTCCCGCACCAGCTCGTCGACGCCTTCCGGGCGACGCTCGAGGAGGTCAACCGGGCGGACATCCTCATCGAGGTCGTCGACGCGGCCGACCCGCACTACACGGAGTACCGCTCGACGGTCCAGACGGTGCTCGACGAGCTCGGCGCGGGCGACAAGCCGCGCCTCGTCGCGTTCAACAAGGCGGACCTCCTCGACGCGGCCGCCCGCGACGGCGACGCGCCCGCACCCGCGATTGCCGGGGCGGTGTTCGTGTCCGCGCTGACCGGCTACGGGATGGACACGCTGCGCGCGGCGATCGCGGCGCTGCTCGCCTCGCTCTGGGAGGACGTCGACGTGGCCGTCCCGTACGCCGCCGGCGAGCTCCTCGCGCGGGTCCGCGAGCGCGGCACGATCGAGCTGGAGTACGGGGAGCGGGAGGTCAACGTCCGCGGCCGGATCACGCCGTCGCTGGCCGGCGAGCTGCGAGCGGTCGCCGGTCGCTGGGCGGAGGCGTCCGCGGATGCCCGGAACGGGACGGGCACGGAGGCCGCGGCCCGTCCGGCCGGGAGCGCCGCCGACCGATGACCGCCTGGCTCCGGCGCGCGGGCCGGGGCCGGATGGCCGACGGGTCCTCGCTCCTGTGGTCGGTCGCGGAGGGACGCCAGGGTCGTCGATGGCGCGCCGCCGTCGGACGCGGCGGCGCGCTCCTGCTCGACCTGCTGCTCGAGGTTCGGCCGGACGGCACGATGAGCCGCCTCGAGGTGACGACAGCGGCCGGTTTCCTGACGCTCCATCCGGAGCCCGACCTGAGATCCGCCCACGGCAACGTCGTCGGAGCCGATGGCGTCCGGCCGCTGGCCATGCCGTGGAGCGCGGACCACGCGTTCGAGGTCGTGGGCTGCCCGATCCCGACGGTCGTGGCGCTCTCGCGGCTGGGCGAGGTGGTCGGAGCGGGGGACCGGGGCACACTGCCGGTGCTCCGGGTCGGTGGAGACCTGGCCGTCGAGCCTGCTGTCCTGGTCGTGCGTCACGTGTCCCGCGAGCGGTGGGCGATCGGGGACCCGGCACGCTCGATCATCGCGGAGATCGACGACGCCGGGCTTCCGACCGGGCTGACCGACGACGCCGGCTGGCCGCTGGAGGAGTAGGGGGAGGCGACGTCGTTGTGGACAGACTGTGGATGGGAGCACGATCTGGCGCCGCCGACCTGCGAAAGTCGTGGATAACTCCCTTCCCTTCCCGTTTCCCCTGGGGTATGTTTCTCGTGCCCGAAGGGGCGTCGAACGTTCTGCGAACTGATCGGTGTTTACATCGGTCAGGGCGCGAACGGGAGAGGTTCCTTCGGGCGTTTCCGTGTCCGGCACCAGGCAGCGTTGATAACCTGTGGATAACCTGCCGGACCGGGCCGAAACTCGTGGACAAGCGATCTATCGCCCGGTCGAGCCGTCGGGTACCGTAGGTCTTGCCCGAAGGGGCCCTGGACCGACAGCGGTGCCACGTGTGTTTACATGCGTGGGGCCGACTACGGACCGGCGGTTCCTTTGGGCGTTTTGCTGTCCACCGATCGGGTCACCCCGGATCGTGCGCGGCCTCCACCCCGATCGCCTTCCGGAACCCGGCGAACAGCTCGACCAGATCCGGCAGCTGGTAGTGCGCGTTGAGACCGCTCGGGTTGGGCAGGACCCACAGCTCGGCGCCCTTGAGCAGCTCATCCTGGCGTCCGAGCCTCGCGGCGGGGCGCTCGAACGCCGCCCGGTAGGCCGTCACGCCGAGGATCGCGACGACGCGCGGCCGGTAGCGTGCCACGGTCGCCCGCAGGCGCTCGGCTCCGGCTCGGAGCTCGTCCCGCCCGAGTTCGGCCGCGGTGGCCGTGGTCCGGTTGACGATGTTCGTGATGCCCAGCCCGAGTCCGAGGAGCTCTCGCGTCTCGTCCGGCGCGAGCTGGCGGGGCGTGAAGCCCGCCCGGTGGAGCGTCGGCCAGAACCGGTTGCCCGGCCGGGCGAAGTGGCGACCCGTGGCCCCCGAGTACAGCCCGGGATTGATTCCGACGAACAGGACATCCAGGTGCGGTGTGATCGTGTCGGGGATGGCGCGGCCCGCGGCTGCGGCAAGCTCGGCGGGAGTCGGCCGGGGGAGGGGAGCTGCGATTGGGAACGCCTCCGTCCGACTGCTCTGTGGCGGCACCAGGTGGGCGTGATCGTATTGGCTCGGCCGTTCGGATACGCTGCCCTACCCGATGGCAACTTCGGCTGCGGTATCCGACGATGGATCCGCGAAGGCAGGCTGCCCGCGACACGTGTCGGCGATCGGAACCTTGTTGAGGACCAGGACCTTCGCGACGCCGCCCGACGGGCTTCCGGCACGGTCGACCTGCCGCCGGAGTGGCTCAAGACGTTCTGGGGTGGACCGATGCCGGACTTCGTCGGCGCGCTGCGGCGATCGCGGCGTAAGCACTGACCAAGCCCGCTCGGCGCTCTCGCCTACTTGCATCTAACTTCCGATAAGGTGAGTTATGTCTGTACTCTCGTCAGCTCGCCGCCGCGGTGAAGATGTATGGAGTGGCGCTGTACTCGAGGCTCGTCGTTAGAACTCGAGGTCCCTGCTCGTCGCCGGCTTCAAAGTGATGCACGAGAGTGCGTTGGCCAAGGGATGTCGGTCGCAACTTGCGCTGGAGGAGTTCACCGAGCTGATCGTCGTGGGTCGACACAACGAGCTGGCGAGCACCACGGACTGCGCGAAGAAGGTCCACGAAGCCGAGAACGTTGTAGTCGTCCATGTTCTGAATCGGATCGTCCAGGAGGATCCAGCTGAATCCGTCCGTCGCCCGGAGGAGGTTGAGGGCGAGAAAGACGCTAACTGCGACAGCGTTCATTTGAGCGCTGCTGAAGAGCATGCTCGCGTTGCCAGAGGTGTCGCCTTGTGCGGCTCGGTAATAGACCTCACCGCGCTGGTTAAGCGGTTTGACCCTTACGTCAAGGCTGTCAAACAGAGGGTGGGGATTTAGTCGTCGATATACGGCCTTCAGCGTAGGCAGTTGACGCTTGATGGCCGCATCGACGATGTCGATTTCGGATTCCTTGGCATCCGCGACGAGCCGTTCCAAGACTCCTGCGGCAGCGCTCATTTCGCCCCGCTCATGAACCGCTTCGTTACGCCGAGTGGCACCGTCATGTTCCTGTGCCTCCAGCGCAGCCAGGTCGGATCGTGCGACGTAGGCCCTCTATCTCGGGGGTCGGCCCCAACTCGCCGTTAGCGTTCACGCGAGACCATCTCCGTCAAATACGTCTATACGTTGCGCGTAGTCTGGCGCACCATGTCAACGCCGATGAAGGGACAGACCCTGCCGCGCGGCTGCCTCCTGGTAGCGGAGTTCGTCGCGATTCATCTTGAGCCCGTGACGTAGGCCCACGGCTTGCCGCAGATCCGATGCGCAGCCACGATCACTCTCCTTGTGACAGGTGTGCGCTCAGGCGGTTAGCTCGGGGAACAGGACATGGCAGATAGCGGCCGCGGCTTGGGCGGCGATGATGCCTTGCCTTCGAGTGGCCTGAGTGGGATGCGGCCGACCGTGACCCGTGCCCTCAGCGTTTCGAAGGCGATTGATCGCGAGTGCTGTCAAGGCCAGCCCCTGCTCGACCGCTCGGAATGGGTCGGCGTCGAGGTCGTCGATCATCTTTGAGGTGGGAACCCCGGTACCAACCACCGTCGATGCCCTGAAGAACGTCGTCGGAAAGTCCGCCCGCGCGTCGTACGTGCCTGTGCTTTCGACCATGACGTGACGGGCAGATGCCTCGAGAAGCTCCTTTGCGCTTCCGATCGTGAGGGCCTCGTCATCACTCGCCCGCTGGATTCGCCGTACGTACTGTTGCAGGGCCTCGGACAGATCGCGACCCGCGAGGCCGGCAACACTTTCGGGATTGAGATCACCCGAACCATCGAGTCGCCAGCCGACCCCTTTGAGGGCCGATTGAGCCGCTCGGATGACCTCGTCGCCGGCATATTGGTCGCTGGCTGGAGTGAAGCAGCCTCGCGCCTTCAGCATCGCAGTGAGGTCCTTGACGAACATCAGCGCCGCCGCCTGGTCTGCCTCAGAGCCGTCCACCAAACCTCCGCGCACACGTTTCATCTTGCCGACGTCACGAGACCGCGCGTCTGGAGCCGGGTCGAAACCCGAGAGCGTGGACTTGATAAACAATCGATCCAACTCGTCGTGGCTTGGTCCTTTACCACTCTCGAAGAATCGGGCTAACGCCGATGCGATTTCGCTATTCACAGGTCATCCTCTCGAGACGGTAGGAACGAGGTCGAGCGAAAGTTGAGCGGCTGTGGCGTAGTTCGACACCATGCGGCGGGCGCCTCCTCGACCCTGCGGGTCCGCAGCCAACGGTCATTGCGTCGGCCCGAGTTGATCCGCGACGTTGTCGAGGAGGGAGTGCACTGTCGGCATGTAGAGCAGGAGAGACTTGGCCTGCCAGCCCTTCACCTTGCCGGATCGCAGGTGCCAGAAGTCCACCTGGCGTACGCATCCGACGCCGAGGACAGCCTCAGCGTGAGCGAAGTAACCCGCCGCTACGATCGCTGTGTATGGCCTGATCAAGCTGAAGTCCTGCTCCGACCAGAGGTGCCGAATCAGATATCCATCGCCGAGGCGATACCGGAGGCTCGGACCCAAACGAAGGGTGTGTTGTCCTACCTTGCCAGGTCGCTGGTTTGGAAAGAAGTCCTCGGGCATCCCCTCCCGATCGTCCAATCGGAAGAACGTCTGGAGCATGGCTCGCACTGCCGCGGCATTCGCATAACGCATATGCGACTCCGACTTCGAAATGCGTCGCTCAAGGTCCTTCAGGCACGCCTCACGTAATCGACCCGAAGTGAAGTAGGCCCGGCCGCTGCCTTCAAGCCACCCTCTCTGAGGGTTGCCGCGTTCCTGCTTTTCGGCCTGCATCTGCCGCTTCGTCACGTATAGGCGTGGGTTCCGGGCAAGGTGTCGGAACTCTGCCGCTGAGAACTGCATTGTCCGTTCTCACGCTTGGACCGGGATGGCCTCGTCACCCAACGTAGGTCAACTGCCACAAGTGTCGACGCCGGGTGAAAACTGAGCACTTCGCGCCGGTCGAAAACTGAGCACCCCTGACCAGATCGACTGGCACCCTCGAGCGAGCAGGAGCTCGTCGCGAGGGAGGAAGGAGTG
>JAABUR0100006783.1_pt1 | contig 13820 bp, 14 predicted proteins | sample 5560091 | NCBI WGS metagenome assembly JAABUR01 (sample SAMN10711879, study PRJNA513375) | rock metagenome | isolation source: Antarctica rocks | place: Antarctica: Victoria Land, University Valley sud
GCGCGCCGACGGTCCCCTTCCCGCATTGAAGATTACCTCCTGCCTGTGTTTTTGGGTGGCTGTATATACGGTACATACCCCACTGCTGGGTAAAGTGGTGGGTTCCTGAGGATTTACTCGTAGCTACTTAGGGGGGTTTGTTGAGATGAGGAGGGGGGGGTCTTTGCGGGGTTGATGAAGGATGGGATGGGATGGATGGGTGAATGGATGGATGGGAGATGGGGTTCAGGGAGTGAAGGGATGGGTTTGCGGTGTGAGAGTGTGAGGTAAGAGAGAGATTTGGAGATGTGAGGGGTTGATATGACTGGGGTACTCGTGTTCGGAAATTGGCAGATGTAATGCATACTGTTCGGTGACTGTACATGATCCGAATTGATCATTGTCAATTGGGTCGAAAATGACTAAAGCAATATCGTGCAATACCATCAGCTCGCTCGCCACGCACCCATTCAAATCTTATCCGCCGTGTTGAAATCCACCAACGCCTCCACCAACCTCGCACTCATCGTCTTCTCGCCCTCCCTGACCCAAACCCTCGGGTCGTAGTAGCTCTTATTTGGCTTATCCTCGCCATCGGGATTGCCCACCTGCTTCATTAGGTAGTCCTTCTTCTTGAGCACATAGTCTCTGATGCCCGTAAGGTAGGCGTATTGCAGGTCGGTGTCGAGGTTGACTTTGACGACGCCGTGGCTGATGGCTTGCTGGTATTCCTGCTTGGAGGAGCCGGAGCCGCCGTGGAAGACGAGGAAGACCGGTTTTTCTTCCGAGGAGGAGGTTTGGTCCTTGACGTGTTTTTGGTCTGGGAGGGGAATGGAGGGGTTAGTTGAGGGGGTGTTTTCGGGGTTTTCAGGGGGCTTACGCTTTCCGAGGAGCTCGGGGTGGAGGCGGACATTTCCGGGTTTGTAGACGCCGTGGACGTTGCCGAAGCCTGAGGATGTTAGTGTTTGATAATCATTATATCTGGGTGTGTTAATTACCGGCAGCGATGGAGAAATAGGGGCTAATCTTGCTGAGGGTGCTCTGGATGTTGTAGATGTCTTCGGGTTGGGTGTACAGAGAGTTGTTGTCCACATTCTCATTGTTTACGCCGTCTTCTTCTCCGCCAGTAATGCCAATTTCCTACATTTTCTTTCAGTAACGGCCTCCCTCCTCGACTATGTCGTTCACCTACCATCTCCAGCCATTGTTTCATGGGCGCCGCTCTCTTCAAGTATTTGGCAGTCGTTTGAATATTCCAATCGACCTCCTCTTCCGACAAATCGATCATGTGGCTAGAGAACAATGGCTCGCCGTGTGCTTTGAAATACTTCTCATCTTCGTCCATCATGCCTATGCAATCGGGTAAGCCCTCGTTCAGTAGCTCTTTCTTTTTTTGATAGGAGCATACCATCCAACCATGGGAGTAGCTTCTTCGCACAGTGGTCGGTATGAAGAACAACTGGGATGCCTGCCGTCCTGCGTCAGCAATTCTATGCTGCATTCTCTCGGAGAGGGTTAGTCGAACCGTAAGTTGGGGCAATGGCGCGAATGTACTGTGCACCAGCTATAGCCCCAGCAATTGACGCCGACTGGTCCTTGTTGGCGACACCCTTGCCGGCAAAGTATGCAGCCCCACCCTGAGACATCTGTAAGATGATTGGGGCCTTTTTATCCCGGGCAGCCTCGAGGGCGGCGACGACGGTTGAGGAGGAGGTGACATTGACGGCAGGGATAGCAAATTCATGCTGCTGGGCATACTTGAAGAGTTTCCTGACGTCCTCGCCAACAATCACACCGGTCTTTCGGTCCAGTACGCTTTGAGCTCCCATATTGTTGGTAGGTTAGCGAAAATGGTTCCTAACGGTTGCAGTAAGAACGAGTCTTTTCGATTGTTCACAATCTGTATCATACGTCGAGCGTGGGAGGGGTGATTCTTAAGTAAAGCACGACCGTCAAAAGAAATTATGGAATCGATACAAACTAGAGAGTAGATATTACAGCGGAGACCTTAGAGACAGTGGTTTGGTGGGGCAATTTCTACGGCGACCGAAGCCTCGGAGAACATGGCGGAAAGTCAACAGGAGAATGTATCTTGAGACCGATGCCTTAGATACTGGAAATCGAAATCTACGGTAGCTCGCCACCTGTATGGATAGGGCAGATACTCTATATCATGAGTAGGAGTCCAAACTTCCTTCCAAGTACTCGTCGACTCGGTTGATGACATCCCACATGACATTCGGCTAGGGAACTCAGTGTGAGATCATAAGATGTGCCACTCACGTTGAACCCAAGATTCTAAACCATCTGATCCTACCTTAGAGGCATCGTATCTGATATATGGCGGTTTGACGGTAGCCGGGAAAATGTGAGCACTTCAACTTCGATTGAAGCGGATTAATCTCCGCTTTCGATGTTTTCCGCGTAATGGACGGTTAGGGTTAGGTCATCGTGGAATTGAAATGATAGCATACGGGGTAGATATCTTCTATCAACCTGTCTAGGAACGCCTGGCTGTATCAGAAATTCGCTGTCAATGCCCCTCATGATGTTAGCCTGCCCATGTACCCTTTCATAAACCACAGATCACGTTGTACTACCCACCATGCTCACGTATTTGGTCCCTTCCCGATACCGGAGCATACCTCGAAACCCAATTCAAGAGTAAGATGCTCCGCCAGCTCCATACCCACTCCTGGTCTGTCCTAACCCATTGCTGAGTTTCCCACCACCCCCTGGTCCAACGGCCTCCCTCAAGCCTAATGGACTGGACATCCTCCTCTCAATCCGTCCCAACCTTGCACCACCGCTGTGGCTCACTGTCTTTGAAAGGCGGACTGAGGACACCACTCCCTCGGCTTCAGCGGCGAAGCCATCATCAAGCTCCTCTTCCGGACTCGTCGCTTCTTGGATGGCTATTGGCGAAGACCTCTCATTTCCTGATGGTCCGTCTATACGAGATATCAGGTTTTCGTCTTCATCTTCGGATTCGGAATCTTCAGCTCCACCGAACCCTTCCATCTCGACAAGCCACCAAACAGGCACCGAACCTAACACGGCGAACGCCGCCAGAATCCACCACGGCAGGATCACGTAGCCTTTATCTAGACCTACACTAAACGTCCACCCCCCTACTGCTGGCCCGGTCGCTCTCCCTATAGCACTAAAGCTTGTCGCGACTCCATTGAGGGTCCCTAAGATCCTAAGGCTGACAGCGCTATTCGTGAGGAGAATGGTAGTGCAAGGGAAAGCGAAGATAGCTGCCCCGCATTTCAATAGCATGACAAGGAACATAGCAATTTGCTGAGCCGCAGGCGTTGGGAGGAGGGCCGTGAAGGGCGTGACAATGTAGACGATCGGGAACGTTAGCGTGCAAACGCGGAGGCAATTGAGGACACCGTAGTATCTTGCCAACGGTGGAAAGGCCGCGAATTGGATTATCATCCCACAGATTCCGTAAAGAGTGAATAGTAGACCGATGCGGTCTGCGTCTATGCCAAAGCCACCAGTGAACTTGAAGGGAAAGCGGACATTAGGATCGGCTCGTCGGTTCTCTTGCCGGGGGTAGTGCATGAAAATTGGGAGAAGTTGGTCGAAGGCCACAGAGTGGAGTGCAAGAAGGCTGTATGTAAGAAGGTTGATGTTGGATTGGCGGGAGAAGACCTAGAGAGGGGGTGAGTTCTTAAAGCTTTTATAAAATAAAGGAATCATAGGAAAACATCATTGGAAAGGTCTAGTACAACATGGTAGGATGATAAGTACCTCTCGATATGTTGGAGGAGACTGCTTGGCCGTCTTCGGTTCGAATGCACAGTCAGAGTCCCCAGTCATTGTAAACCCTGAGGATATACGGGAATGCTTGAGCAGGGAGGATGCTTGCTCGTCATGACGCTGCCATTTCGATTTCTTTTGCCTTCGTACAATTAGTCGTACTAGAAGCTTTCCAAGCACTCGGCCGTAATCACGCCGGTGTCTTTTGGATTCCAGCGTTTCCTTTAGAAACAAGATCCCCGCAGAGAGACCAACGAGGAAGAACATGCTAGCCACTAAGTTTGGCAATGCAAATGGAAAGGTTTTGAAAAACTTGATGTTTCCGAAGACTTCAGGATATCTTGTAGCAGGATCGGCAAGTGCACCACCAAATCCAGGACCGAATATGCTTCCTATAGTCCAGACAAGGGGCATGATTGAGAATGCTTTAGGTTGTAGTTCTTTCCAGGGCACCATCTCCGCTACAGTTGTTCTGATGATTCCAACGTTCCCATTGCCCGCCCCAGCAAGACATCTAGCGACGATTGCCCAAGACAAGGAACGTGAGAGTCCAAATAGAACGCTTGTGAGCATTGTACAAATCATGCCAGCTAAAATAACGGGCTTTCGGCCAAAGCGATCAGACGCCCGGCCCCAGGCAATACCGGTAACAGCTTGGCTTAAAGAGAAGACTGCGGAGGTTATTCCGGCCCATCTGGCGACTTTGTTCTTGGGAACACCGAAGCTCTCAATCATCTGGGGTAAATATGGGAATATATTTGATAATGCCAGAGGTTCTGAAAAGCGGCAAATAGAAAGTATAAGGAGTTGCTGTACAGGCAGCTTTGGCTGCTTGCGTGACTTGCCCATTGCCTTATAATTCGGCGAGATTGGATCTAGTACTGTATTAAGTGTTTTAGGACAAGTCTCTGCACGCCGTCCTCTGTATATGCCTTCCGTAAAGATTCAGCCCTTCCACTTTTGTGCTTAGGGTGAGGAATCAGCGAAGATTCACTCGACGGTCGAGTGCATCTGAGAAACACGAAGAGTCATATCACATGACATCGAGCCCGTTGTGGATAAGACGGCAATAAGGTACCCCCCACTTAGGCAGGTACCAGTACGGAAAGTCCATACGCTCCAAAGCGGAATTATCGATGATACTTGGAACGAACATTTGGTTCTAGTCTTGTGCCTAAGAGCGTCAGCTATTGGGCAGACAGGCTCACACCTTACGCGGGACCTTGATAACATAGAAAAGTGAGGTCGAGGAAAGATACAGTAGTCGCTCGGCCCCAGGATTCAGACTGAGGCTCAAACTAATCTCGATGCGGTTGGTTTTGGCACTAGTCGCGATCACCTTCAAATGCCTGATAACTTCAGCGGGAAAAAAGACTGGACCTTCACCTTAGGTCAACCCAACACCCCAACCCACCATCACTCTGCGATCAACACTGGAGAGGTCCGGTCGCAGCTGTGAATGTACTGCTGATGTCCATGTTGATCTCATAATCTTCAGATTCGCAAGGTGGACGGGGCGCGTGTTTCAAGTGTGCTGCCCCTAGGTCGAGGCAAAATCGATCAACTCAGTCTTCCTCAAGCGCTCATTTTTGGTCATTACATCCGTAGCTATGGCGAACTACGAGAGACCCTACGATGATGGATACCTTGATGACGAAGACGAGGGCATCACGGCCGAGGACTGTTGGACGGTCATTTCCTCCTTCTTTGACACCAAAGGCCTGGTCTCGCAACAGCTGGACTCGTTCGATGAGTTTGTTTCGACCACTATGCAGGAGCTAGTTGAGGAGAATTCACTCCTCACCCTCGACCAGAATGCGCCAGCGTCAGAGGATGAGTCGGACCCAATAGTCTTGAGGAGATACGAGATCAAATTTGGGACTGTTCTTCTCTCACGACCAGCCATGACGGAAGGTGACGGAAGTACCAGTGCCATGCTGCCACAGGAAGCGCGTCTGCGAAATCTCACATACTCGAGCCCTCTATACCTCGAAATGACAAAAAAGGTCACAGTAGCGCGAGAACGACCTATTGAAGAACCTAGCCAAGAGGACGGTGCCGAGCTGGACCTGGATACCCAGAAACCAAATGGAGGCACATATCTACACTGGGAGAATGAGGATGGCACAGAGGAGGATGAGGAACCTACAAAGGTCTTTGTCGGCAAGCTTCCGATAATGCTCAAGTCCAAATACTGCATCTTGAAGGATTTAACCGAAGCTGAACTTTATAACTGGAACGAATGTCCCTACGACCAAGGTGGATACTTTATAATAAATGGTAGCGAGAAAGTACTCATTGCGCAGGAGCGAAGTGCAGCCAACATCGTACAAGTCTTCAAGAAGACGCAGAGCCCAACTCCATACGTTGCTGAGATTCGTAGCGCTGTTGAAAAGGGCTCGAGGTTGATATCAAGCATGACGATCAAACTGTTCGCAAAGGGCGAGGGAGCGAAAGGCGGGTTCGGCCAGACTATCAAGGCAAACTTACCATACATCAAAGGCGACGTTCCTATCGCCATCGTCTTTCGGGCACTAGGCGTTGTGTCTGACGAAGATATTCTAAACCATATTTGCTACGATCGCAATGATACCCAGATGTTGGAAATGCTCAAGCCTTGTATTGAAGAAGCCTTTGTAATTCAGGATCGAGAGGTAGCCCTTGACTTCATTGGTAAGCGTGGAAGCTCCCAAGGTGTCACGCGGGATAAGCGTATAAAATATGCTCGCGATATCATGCAAAAGGAACTGCTACCGCATATATCGCAAGTTGAAGGCAGCGAGACACGAAAGGCATTCTTCCTAGGTTACATGGTCCATCGTATGCTACAGTGTGCGCTTGGTAGGAGAGAAGTCGATGACCGAGACCATTTCGGGAAGAAACGTTTAGATCTCGCTGGCCCTCTGCTCGCTGGCCTATTCAGGATGCTGTTCAATAAATTGACCAAGGACGTCTATAAATACCTGCAAAAGTGTGTCGAGAGCAATCGCGAATTCAATCTTACCTTAGGTGTCAAATCTACGACGCTAACGAACGGTCTCAAGTACTCGCTGGCAACTGGCAATTGGGGTGATCAAAAGAAAGCTGCATCTTCAAAAGCTGGTGTCTCGCAGGTGCTTAACCGCTACACCTTTGCTTCTACATTATCACATCTACGACGTACCAATACGCCTATTGGCCGTGACGGCAAAATAGCAAAACCACGACAGCTGCATAACACTCATTGGGGTCTGGTCTGCCCGGCTGAAACGCCAGAGGGACAAGCCTGTGGGCTCGTGAAAAATCTTGCGCTGATGTGTTACATTACGGTTGGGACGCCAAGCGAACCCATCATCGACTTTATGATACAGCGCAATATGGAAGTACTTGAAGAATACGAGCCCCTTCGCTCCCCGAACGCGACTAAGGTCTTTGTCAATGGTGTATGGGTTGGTGTTCATCGGGACCCCGCTCATCTTGTTAGTACGGTGCTGAATTTGCGACGACATCATATGATTTCCCACGAAGTTAGTTTGGTGCGTGATATTCGAGATCGTGAATTCAAGATCTTTACCGATGCTGGAAGAGTTTGCCGACCGCTCTTTGTAATAGACAACGACCCCAAAAGTTCTAATCGTGGCAACCTTGTGTTGACGAAGGAGCACGTCCAAAAGCTTGAGGATGATAGAGAAATTATAGCGTCAACGGATCCTGAAGAGAGAGTAGCCAAGTTTATGGGCTGGGAAGGGTTGGTCCATCAAGGGGTGGTGGAGTATGTAGATGCGGAAGAGGAAGAAACTGTCATGATTGTCATGACACCAGAAGATCTCGAGATATCAAGGCAAATTCAAGCCGGATTTGTACTGCCCGATCCATCCATCGACGATCCCAACAAACGTGTCAAGGCGCCTCTGAATCCAACCGCCCATACATGGACCCACTGCGAGATTCATCCGAGTATGATCTTAGGAATATGCGCCAGTATCATTCCCTTCCCCGATCACAATCAGGTATGTTCGACTGCTAAATCCGCTTGTTTTGCTACTAACACCATCAGTCTCCTCGTAACACGTATCAATCTGCCATGGGTAAACAAGCCATGGGAGTATTCCTCACCAACTATGACCAACGAATGGACACCATGGCCAACATTCTCTACTACCCACAAAAACCGTTAGCCACAACAAGATCGATGGAATTCCTCAAGTTCCGAGAGCTTCCTGCCGGCCAGAACGCCATTGTAGCTATCGCATGTTATTCGGGATACAATCAAGAGGATTCCGTAATCATGAATCAGAGTAGTATTGATCGAGGTCTTTTCCGAAGTCTCTTCTATCGAGCGTATACCGATCAGGAGAAGAGAATCGGCATGAGCGTGGTTGAGGAGTTTGAGAAACCAATGCGAAGCGACACTTTAAAGCTCAAGCACGGGACATACGACAAACTGGACGACGATGGAATCGTTGCCCCTGGGGTACGAGTGTCCGGCGAAGACATCATCATCGGAAAGACTGCACCTATTGCACCAGATGCTGAGGAACTGGGTCTAAGGACAAAGCTACACATGAAACGCGACGTTTCGACTCCATTGCGGAGCACAGAGAACGGCATCGTCGATCAAGTCCTTCTGACTACGAACGCGGAGGGACTACGATTTGTCAAAGTCCGCATGCGAACCACCAAAATCCCCCAGATTGGGGATAAGTTCGCTTCGCGCCATGGTCAAAAAGGTACCATCGGTATCACTTACCGTCAAGAAGACATGCCGTTCACTAGTGAGGGCGTTGTACCGGATCTCATCATCAACCCGCACGCTATTCCTTCCCGGATGACGATAGCTCACTTGATTGAATGCCAGTTGAGTAAGGTCTCGTCCCTACGCGGCTTCGAAGGCGATGCTACGCCCTTCACCGAGGTCACAGTCGACTCGGTCTCTCGGCTACTTCGTGAGCATGGCTATCAGTCTCGCGGCTTTGAGGTCATGTACAATGGCCACACGGGTAGGAAGCTGGTGGCGCAGGTCTTCCTGGGTCCGACATATTACCAGCGGCTACGGCATATGGTCGACGATAAGATCCACGCCCGAGCACGAGGGCCGGTTCAGATATTGACCAGGCAGCCTGTGGAGGGTCGAGCCAGAGATGGAGGTCTCCGATTCGGGGAGATGGAGCGTGACTGCATGATCTCGCATGGCGCGAGTGCCTTTTTGAAAGAGCGGTTATTCGAGGTGTCGGATGCCTTCCGGGTGCACATATGTGATATCTGTGGGCTGATGACTCCCATTGCGTAAGTCCCATATTGACAGACCGGGGGGGAGTCGAAGCTGAAAGAACGGACCCCTGGCTAACTTTTACGTCAGGAACCTCAAGAAGAATACGTTTGAATGCCGGCCTTGCAAGAACAAGACGAGGATCTCGCAAGTGCACATTCCGTATGCAGCCAAGTTGCTTTTCCAGGAGCTGGCATCGATGAACATTGCGGCTAGGATGTACACCAAGAGATCGGGTATCACCGTCCGATAGGCTGGAGGTCGGGAGGTCGGGAGGTTTGCCTGCAGCCCAGTTGGAGCACGAGTTCCGTCATCCCCTAAATCCCCTAATCTGCCATTACAGTTGGCGTGGCCTATCAGCAGTGAGGGCTGCCTGGGTACGCCCGATTCAAGTTCTCTGTCTCTGTCTATCATTCTTTCCAATCTTGGAAGAACGGGGGGGCCTTTCACATTTCAGCATTGCGACGGCGCAGGGTCGGGTGATAGGTGGTGCTTACATGCATGATAGGCCGGGCCGGGGCAGGGGCCCTGGAGCGATCACCTGCGGATTGTTTGCTTTTGGTCTTTTATTATTTGCATTTTGTACGCTGTATTCCTCATAGTTGAATAACTACTTATGTAGCTGTGTGGTAAAGCTCAGTCGCTCCGGACAAGAAGGTCGATATAAAGACTTGTTCTTATTATTTGTGATGGAGGTGTCGAATAACAAGGGGAGTATTCCGTAAACGCTCAACTAAAGTAAATCATGGACTGTCAAGGTATCCTGTATTGGCTCTGTTGAGGCCGGTTAGACGTACGCTGTGATTGGTTGCTGGTCGTGACTCGGGGCCTCGGTGAAAGAAACCCCGCTTCTTCATCGGGCTCTACGGAGTAGGTACGACATCAAGTCCTACTCGTAGGTATTCTATCTATTCCGTACTAGACTACTACTGTGTAGTCCTATCACATCGCATTCCTCTCGACTCCCGACTGCACATTTTTCTATTTTTCTCTTTTCCTCTCTCTAGCCGCCATCTCTGCTTCTTTTCCTTCTCTGGCTCCTCTAAGCGCCGAGGAACTTCCCACTCGCTCATCGCTGCACACCCCAAGCCAAAGCAGAAATGCAGGTTACTGACTGTACGCAAAATACATGCAATCGAGATGCAGCTGATGCATGCAGCCTCCATACAGAGCTCGCAGAACCGGCCAGCTCCCACATAAGAAGCGCCCACCCCCTCCCACCCTTCTCATGTTTCTTCTTCAGCAAGCCTTCAATCTTCCTTGAGCTATCCTTAGTAATTCGTACTTTGTTTTTTTTTTGCAACTGTTTTGCCAAACAAGAGCTGTGCTCTTTGTTGTTCATTTTCAAAGTATTTCGGTAACCTAATTACTGTTGTTGGTCGCCGGTCGACTTTTGGGATAGCTCTTACTTGCTCGCTCGCGCTTACGAATTGCCCATTGTCTATGTACGAGGCATTCTGAGTACTTGCTTGTTTACTTCTATTTTCAACATCGTCGACGTCCTAATCCTGCTTAATTCGAGAGATACGAGTGCTCCGGTAGCCTCTATCAAGCAGTCACCACTACCATCACCACACCATTAGGACCTTCGAGTTTATTCTGTTCATCACCCTCGCGATCCAAGCCAGCATCATCGACGAGACTTATACTTACTATTTTACTTACTTAATCACACCACCACAATAATGGCTGCCACTCAACTATCTTTCGCTCTCCGTACATCTTCAAACGTCAAGACCACCCATCTCCTCGGTTCATGGGATAATTACTCTGGCCAACTTCCACTATCCAAAGACTCCTCCAAGTCTGGTGGATGGAAGGGAACCTTTCGCTTTTCAAGCTCGACGCTCCAACCGGGTCAACGGTACTGGTACTACGTAAGCATACCTTCGCCTGCCACACTTCCACTCTGTGTTCTAACATCCAACTCAGTACATCATGGACGGCTACCACGTCTCCCATGACCCAGCTCAGCCATCGACCAAAGAGCCAACAACGGGCCGCTCCCTCAACATTCTAGACGTTCCAGCCGGTCGGTCGTCGGGTGCACCAACGTCAGGCCACAGCAAGCGCGATTCCCGTCAATCAACGGAGATCCCCAAAGGCCGTTCGCTCTCGCCCAGCAAGATCGCCCATCCCAAACCCTCCAAACCCTACGCTTCTCGACGTGTTCGCGAGGCCGACTACAGCACCTCGCCCGGCGTCGATGACTTGACATCACAACTCGAACAAGCTTCCCTCTACAAGCTCCGCAACATCAGCCCCGCATCATCTGTTGGCTCCAGCCTATCTAGTCGGAGTTCGGATCGAAGCTCGCCGAGCTCGCTATCGTCCCTCAGTGACCCATCCAGCGCCTGCGGCTGCCGCTGCAATCGCTATGGTCTCACAAGGAAAGGCGACAGAGTCAAGCTCGATTGTGGTGGAAGTCGATGTGGTTACAGTGACGATAGCTCCTCGGCTTGTTCGAGCAGCGATTCCGAGAGTGAGGAGGAAGAGGAACGACCAAGGTACCAGGAGATCCGACCACGTCAGCGCGCCGAGGTTCGAAGACGATGAGTAAACTGGTGAAGAAGGGTTTTTCGTTTCAGTGAAGGATTTATTTCTTTTGAGAACAGTCATTATTCTAATGCTACCCATCTTGGCTGGTCTGAGATGACCACTTCAGCCATACCGCAGACACACACAAGGTCGTGCACTAGCACAAGACACAAGTGCCGCGGTAGGGTTGGCGTGCATGACAATCAGAGATTCGAGCAGATCTTGCCCGGCAGTCCTCTACACGGCAAAGAAGGATACCTGTACATAGCACATGGCCTATTCTGGGGAGAAGAGATTGGAAGAATGAGACGATGAAACGTAGATGGAAATTGAGATCGGAGGAGAGGAGAGGAGGCAGTCTCGTCAACCACACTGCGTATTGAGGTAGCTTAGTCTAATGAGATATCAACACTGAGGAATGCTCGTTACACCCATCGTTGTGAAATGTTGCAATACCTAGGACTATTCTTACTGAGATGTGATGACGAAGCAACTACTCCGTACGGAGTACTGCTATTGCAACTCGGCCTCCACTGCGAAATCAAATCGACATCCCCCCCAAACCAGCCTAGCGCCCTTTCCCGCTAAGCCGGCATCTCCAACCTCGTCACAACTCGCCCAAGCACCTGGAGTACACATCCACCTCCATGTTCCTCCGCCGCTCCGCTATTGCCCTCTCGCGGCGCGCCGCAATCACTCCCATCGCCTCCCGCAGTTTCACCTCCTCCACCATCCGCGGTGCGCCCCTCCTCCGCTGCCCCGTCCAGTATCTATGAAGCTAAACAGTCAAGCAGGAGCTGCCAAATCTGATGACCCAAAGCCCGGGGAGCCGGAGAAGAAGATGGTTCCCTTTGAAGGTGCGTCTCCTGCCTCTGGTCAAGCAGGTTCCAACGCTCGATGGGTCGATGCTCATGTGAACCTGAATAGAACTCAAATCAATGGACGACCTACTTCCCCCGGGAGCGGAGCCGGGCACTATCCCTTCGGATTTAGAGCAAGCGACTGGGTTGGAACGGTTTGAGATTTTGGGGAAGATGCAGGGGATTGATGTGTTTGATATGAGGCCGCTGGATGCGAGTCGGAAGGGTAGGGTCTGCCCTTTCAATTTGAGAACAGTGTGGAGGCATTGGTGTTTCTCAATTGACTTTAGGGTTTGAAAGTCTGGTTTGGCCGGTTGGAAAGAAAGCTCTTCGGGATCAGTGCTATGGAAAAGCAATCGGGGCACATGGTATTGGAAGAACAATACTGACAAAACCCCCGCAACCAGGAACCCTCGACAACCCCATTATGGTAAAGTCCTTCGGCGACGAACAATACGCCGGCTGCACAGGCTACCCCGTTGATTCGCATGTTACTATCTGGCTTACTGTATGCCCCCAACCACCTCCCCCACCCCGAATTCGTGTCGACACAGTCCCCACGTCCATCAACGTACTTCCCGTATCGCAAGCTACCATATGCTAACCAATGCCCTTTGCGTATGCCAGATGTCCCGCGACCGCCCCGTTGAGCGCTGTCCTGAATGTGGCAATGTGCTGAAAATGGAATACGTGGGTCCGCCAGACGATCCCCATGCGCACCACGGGCACGGTAAGTGCTTATTCCTGCTCCTACGTCGATACTGCTGCAGTGGGAAAAGGGACAATACTGATGAGATGGCACCAACGCAGACGCCGACGGCCACCACAAATACGAGGAACCAAAGACGTTTGCGGATTTCGTGAGGCCGGAGTATCGGTAGAAATGCCAGAAATTGAAGCGGAGGCAGGAGAAGGACCGGGGTGGAGGGGATTGTATCGTTAACAACGGATTGTAGCAAAATTTTCCACGAAACCGGAGACCACAACGCGAACGTCAAGCACACCGGTCCACAATCTCAGTTCATTCATCTCCAGACTTTGGGATTTTCATCTCCATCTTTTTTATATCTATGCGCACCCCAGCAAACTGCCCTAGAAGCCAACCAACCAACCAACCAGCGCACGCTTTGCCCAACCATCTGTAACCAAACGATCCCTAAACCGCATAGCCCTATCTTCCCTCTTCCCTCTTCCCTCTTCCCTCTTCCCTCTTCCCTCTTCCCTCTTCCCTCTTCCCTCTTCCCTCTTCCCTCTTCCCTCTTCTCTTCCCTCTTCTCTTCCTCACCCCTCACCCCTTCACCCCTTCACCCTTCCACCCCTTCCCCTCCACCCTCACCCCATCCCAACTTCCCTCCACCCTGACAAAAACGGCAATCTTACGTTTCTTGAAAATGGATCAGTGCTTTGCTTTTATTTATTTTTTA
>JAABUR0100006787.1_pt1 | contig 13816 bp, 10 predicted proteins | sample 5560091 | NCBI WGS metagenome assembly JAABUR01 (sample SAMN10711879, study PRJNA513375) | rock metagenome | isolation source: Antarctica rocks | place: Antarctica: Victoria Land, University Valley sud
CCGCCAACAACCAGGGCAGCGGCGTGGGCAGCCTGCTGCTGCCGATCATTCTGGTCGTGTTCGTCGCGCTGATGTTCTTCAGCCAGCGCCGACGCCGGGCCGCTGCGGTGCAAGCACGGCAGGGGCTCGGCCCCGGCGCCGTTGTCATCACGGCCGGCGGGCTGCATGCGACGGTCCAGTCCGTGCAGGACGGGGTGGCCTCGCTCGAGATCGCACCGGGCGTGGTCAGCCAGTACGAGGTGGCCTCGATCGCCCGTGTCGTGTCGCGCCCCGGTGACGGCAGCGGGGCTGACGACGAGGACGCCACCTCCGACCGCGACGCTCACGAGGTGATCGACGGGCCGGCGGCGGGTGGCGGGACGAGCGGCGAGCAGGTGCGGCTGCGCAAGCTGCCGCCGGAGGACCAGCCGCCCGGAGCGGGACGGCTGGCCTGAGCCGCTCCGTCCGGGGGCGGCTCCTCGCGCAGGGCACGCCGGGGTCGATACTCCATCTGGAGCAGCGTGCCCCTGAGCACTGCCCGAACCGGCGCGGCAGCTTGCCGTCCCCCAGTCCGACGCCCCGACGGAAAGGCAAGCAATCGTGGCCCGCCGCGTGACCCGCCGTCGCTATGCCGGCAGCCGCACGCGCCCGATGTGGCTGCGTCTCGGCGTGCTCGTGCTCGCGGCGGTGCTGATGGGCCTCGGGATGGTGCTGTCGCACGCGACCACACCGCGGCTGGGGCTTGACCTGCAGGGCGGGACCAGCGTCACGCTTACCCCGGTGCTGACTGGCAGTGGCGCGAGCACCAAGCGACCCGACTCCGGGGCCATCGACAAGGCGGTCGACATCATCCGGCAGCGGGTGAACGGGCTCGGTGTGTCCGAGGCCGACGTGCGCCGCGCCAACGACAACATCGAGATCGCCGTCCCCGGGAAGGGCCGCGACGAGGTCGTCGACCTCGTCGGACAGACCGCCCAGCTGCGCTTCCGGGAAGTCGCAGCCTCCGCGGCCGCGGCCGCGCCGACCCCCGCGCCGACCGGGACGCCGACGCCGAAGGTCAGCGCCACCCCGGCGCCGAAGCAGACTCCGTCCGCCTCGCCGACGCCGAAGATCGCGCCCGCCCCGAGCGCCTCCGCCCGTCCCCGCGTGCTCAGCCAGGCGCTCGCGGCCGCAACTCCCGCACCCGTGACACCCTCGCCCGCAGCGAGCTCGTCTACCCCGAAGCCCGCCCCCATGCCGCCAGCCGCCGGCACACCCGCCCCATCAGCCGCCGCGACGAGCGCCGGCACACCACCGACTGCGGTTGTCGCCCAGTACGCGACGCTGCAGTGCACGGCGACCGACGCCCGCAAGGGCAAGGTCAGCACCGACCAGCCGGGCGACTGGGTCACCGCATGTAGCAAGGCCGGTGACGCGAAGTACCTGCTCAAGCCCGCCAAGGTCGTCGGCAGCGACGTCGCCGGCGCCACCGCCACCCTGCAGCAGCTCAGCCAGGGCCAGACCAGCAACAACTGGGTCGTCGAGGTGTCGTTCACCAAGGGCGGCCAGGCCAAGTTCACCAGCCTGACGGCGGCGACCACCGGCAAGCAGGTCGCGATCGTGCTCGACGGCGTGGTGCAGTCGGCCCCCAACATCAACGAGCGCATCGCCGGGTCGGCCGAGATCAGCGGCTCGTTCGACCAGAAGTCGGCCACCGACCTGGCCAACATTTTGCGCTACGGCGCGCTGCCCATCGCCTTCCGCCAGCAGCAGGTCGACTCGATCTCGGCCACGCTCGGGCAGGACTCGCTGCACGCCGGCCTCATCGCGGGCGGCATCGGTCTCGCCCTGGTCGTCCTCTACTCGTTGCTCTACTACCGGGCGCTCGGGCTGGTCACCATTGCCTCGCTGCTCGTCAGCGGAGCGCTGGTGTACGAGTGCATCTGCCTGCTCGGCGCCGGCATCGGCTTCACGCTGAGCCTGGCCGGCATCGCCGGGTTCATCGTGGCAGTCGGCATCACCGCGGACTCGTTCGTCGTCTTCTTCGAACGTCTCAAGGACGAGGTACGCGAGGGCCGCACGGTGCGCAGCGGGGTGGAGCGCGGCTGGGTGCGTGCCCGCAACACGATCCTGTCGGCGGACTTCGTCTCCTTCCTCGCCGCTGCGACCCTGTACTTCCTCTCCATCGGTTCGGTCCGCGGCTTCGCGTTCACGCTCGGCCTGTCGACGCTGCTCGACGTCGCCGTCGTCTTCCTGTTCACCAAGCCCGTGGTCACGCTGCTGGTGCGCCGCAACCTGTTCTCCACCTCGAGAATCAGCGGGCTCACTGTCCGGGGATCCGCCGGGGGCGCAGGGGGCTCAGGGGGCTCAGGGGATGCTGGGAGCGCCGCGCCCGCCCGCATGCGGCTGACCAAGCGTGCCCCGGAGGCAGTCACGACCGGCGGAAAGGACTGAGATGTCGCTGGCCCGGCGCCTCTACAACGGCGAGATCCACTACGACTTCATCGCGCACCGGCGGCGCTGGTACACGCTGAGCACGATCGTCGTTCTGATCAGCCTCGCGAGCCTGCTCATCCGGGGCTTCCAGCTCGGCATCGACTTCAAGGGCGGCGCGTCCTTCGAGGTCCCCACGCGCAGCTCGTCGGTGTCGGCCGCGCGCGCCGCCATAGCGGGGACCGGGGCGCAGGTGGAGTCGGCCCAGTCGCTCGCCAGCAGCGGCCGCGTCCGCGTACAGACCCGGCCGCTGGACGAGCAGCAGATCAAGGCAGCGTCGAGCGCGCTGCAGAGCAAGCTGGGCCTGCCCGCGTCGGCGGTCAGCGTGTCGACAGTGGGCGCCTCGTGGGGCTCATCGATCACGAGCAAGGCGCTGCAGGGGCTCGTCGCCTTCCTCGTCCTCGTCGTGGTCTACATCTCGGTGCGCTACGAGCCCAGGATGGCCGTCGCGGCGATCGTCGCGCTGCTGCACGACCTGCTGATCACCGCTGGCATCTACTCGCTCGTCGGCTTCGAGGTGACGCCCTCGACGGTCATCGCGCTGCTGACGATCCTCGGCTTCTCGCTCTACGACACGGTGGTGGTGTTCGACAAGATCCGCGAGAACACGGCGGGCATCGTCGCCGCCGGCCGGCGGAGCTACGCGGGCGCGGTCAACGACGCCGTCGACCAGACGCTGATGCGCTCGATCAACACCTCGCTCATCGCGCTGCTGCCCGTCGCGGCGCTCCTGTTCATCGGCGCCGGCCTGCTCGGCGCCGGCACTCTCAAGGACCTTGCGCTCGCGCAGTTCATCGGGCTGGCGTCCGGGGCCTACTCCTCGATCTTCATCGCGGCGCCGCTGCTGGTCGACCTCAAGCAGCGCGACCCGAAGATCCGGGCGCTCGAGGCCCGTGTCGCCCGCTCCCGACAGGCTGCCTCCGCGCGCCCGACGGGACCTGCGGTCGCCACCGCGCCTGCCGGTCAGCCTGAGGCTGCCGGCGGCGGCGTCGCCCTGCTCGAGCGGGCCCCGAACGAGGGACCGGACGAGGGGCCATCCGCCCCCCAGGTGCCGTCGCCGGGAAGCACCCGCCCATCGAGCACGGGGCAGGCTCGGCCCTCCGGCGCCGTCCGCCGCCCCGACCGGCGGCGCAAGCCGGGGCGTCCGAGCGGCAAGGGGAGGCGGTGAGCGCCCTCAGCGCGACGGGCCGCACTGGCCCGGCGAACGCCGCGGCCGGGCTGCAGGCCGCCCGCGCGGTGCTCAGCTCCCTGGTCCGTGACGTGCCCGACTTCCCCGAGCCGGGGGTGCTGTTCAAGGACATCAACCCCGTGCTCGCCGACCCGTCGGCGTTCTCTACTGTCGTCGATGCGCTGGCCGGCATCGCCCGGGCGGCGGGAGCGACGACAGTGACCGGCATCGAGGCCCGCGGCTTCCTGCTGGCCGCTCCGGTGGCGCTGGCGACCCAGGCGCGGCTGGTGCCGATCCGCAAGGCCGGCAAGCTGCCCGGTGCAACGGCGGCGCGCACCTACGACCTGGAGTACGGGAGGGCGACACTGGAGGTCCAGCAGGACGCCCTGCGGCCCGGGGAGCGGGTGTTGCTCATCGACGACGTCCTGGCGACCGGCGGCACCGCTGCTGCCGCTGCCGGGCTCGTCAGTGACGCGGGCGCCCAGGTCGTGGGCATGGCCGTGCTGATCGAGCTGTTGTTCCTGAAGGGCCGGGGGCGCCTGCCCGGGCTTCCCGTGACGGCGCTGCTGGAGGTATGAGCCCGCGGCCCGTCCCGGTGCCAGGGATACGCTGCGAACCGGAGCGTGAGGAGCGGCCGTTGCCTGACGCAGTACCGACCCGGGTCGAGACTCGCGCGCCTGGCGAGGCCGACGAGAGGCTTGCTGCGCCTGCTGATGACGCTGGCCTCAGCGCTGCTGCCAGCGTCGTCCCCCGCCTCGGCGTCGAGCACGCTTCGGGCGCATCAGGCGCACCCTCGGGTGCTGCCGGCCTCGCCACGAGCGCCACTCGCGGGGTCCGCAACCGGCTGGCCCGCCTGGCCAGCGTGCGCGGCAGCACCCCAGCCGGTGCGCTCGAGCCGCTGCTGCGCTCGCTCCGGGCCAACCACCCCAAGGCCGACACGCAGCTTGTGGTCCGCGCCTACGAGCTGGCCGAACGGGCACATGCCGGGGTGGTTCGCAAGAGCGGCGCCCCGTACATCACCCACCCGCTCGCCGTCGCCAGCATCCTCGCCGACCTTGGGATGGATGCCGCCACGCTCGCGGCCGCGCTGCTGCACGACACCGTCGAGGACACGCCCGTCCGGCTGACCGAAATCCGCCGCGACTTCGGCGAGCTGGTGGCAGTGATCGTCGACGGCGTCACCAAGCTCGACAAGGTCCGCACCTCCGACAGCGCGAGCCAGGAGGCGGCTGCCCGCGACGCGCAGTCCGAGACCATCCGCAAGATGGTCCTGGCGATGGCGCGTGACCCGCGGGTACTCGTCGTCAAGCTGGCCGACCGGCTGCACAACATGCGCACGCTGCGCTACCTGCCCCCGCACAAGCAGGAGAAGAAGGCCCGCGAGACGCTCGAGATCTACGCGCCGCTGGCCCACCGGCTGGGGATGAACTCGATCAAGTGGGAGCTCGAGGACCTCGCGTTCGCCACCCTCTACCCGAAGCGGTACGAGGAGATCGTGCGGCTGGTCAGCGACCGGCAGCCGAGCCGCGACACCTACCTGGAGCAGCTCACCGAGCAGGTATTGGAGCAGCTGCGCGACGCGCGGATCCAGGCCACCGTCAACGGCCGCCCCAAGCACTACTACTCGATCTACCAGAAGATGATCGTCCGCGGCCGCGAGTTCGGGGACATCTTCGACCTGGTCGGCATCCGCATCCTCGTCGACACCGTCCGCGACTGCTACGGCGCCCTGGGCACGCTGCACGCGAGCTTCCAGCCGGTGCCGGGGCGGTTCAAGGACTACATCGCGATGCCCAAGTTCAACATGTACCAGTCGCTGCACACGACAGTCATCGGCCCGGAGGGCAAGCCGGTGGAGCTGCAGATCCGCACCGTCGCGATGCACCAACGGGCCGAGTACGGCATCGCCGCGCACTGGAAGTACAAGGACACCGGCGGCGCGGGCGGCAGGGCGCCCGAGCCCGAGCACCGCGAGACGCCCCTCGCTGGGACCGACCAGATGACCTGGCTGCGGCAGATCATCGAGTGGCAGAAGGAGACGAGCGACCCCGAGGAGTTCCTCGACAGCCTGCGCTTCGACCTGTCCGCGGCGGAGGTCTTCGTCTTCACCCCCAAGGGTGACGTGATCAGCCTGCCCTCGGGCGCGACTGCCGTCGACTACGCCTACGCGGTGCACACCGAGGTCGGCCACCGCTGCATCGGGGCGCGTGTCAACGGCCGCCTGGTGCCGCTCGAGAGCCCTCTCGACAACGGTGACACGGTCGAGATCTTCACCTCGAAGTCGGCTACTGCTGGTCCGAGCCGTGACTGGCTGGGTTTCGTCACGTCGTCGCGGGCCCGCACCAAGATCCGTCAGTGGTTCGCCAAGGAGCGGCGTGAGGACGCGATCGACGAGGGCCGCGACGCGATCGTCCGGGCGATGCGCAAGCAGGGCCTGCCCATCCAGCGCCTGTTCGCGGGGGAGGCGCTGCCGACGCTCGCCACCGAGCTGCGGCTGGCCGACGTGTCAGCGCTGTACGCGGCGGTCGGTGAGAAGCACTTGCAGGCCTCGACAGTCGTGCAGAAGCTCGTCGCCGGCTTGGGCGGGCCGGACGGCGCGACCGAGGACATCGCCGAGACCACCGTCCCGACCTCACGCAAGGCGCGGCCCGCAGGAGACCCCGGCGTGGTGGTTCAGGGGCTGCCGGACGTCTGGGTGAAGCTGGCGCGCTGCTGCACGCCGGTGCCCGGCGACACCATCGAGGGGTTCGTCACCCGCGGCCAGGGGGTGTCGGTCCACCGCCAGGACTGCTCCAACGCCGAGGCGCTCAAGACGGCATCGCCCGAGCGCATCGTGGCGGTGGAGTGGGCACCGACGTCAGGCTCGGTGTTCCTGGTAGCCATCCAGGTCGAGGCGCTCGACCGCACCGGGCTGCTGTCCGACATCACCCGGGTGCTCTCGGACCACCACGTCAACATCCTGTCGGCGTCGGTGACCACCACCCGTGACCGCGTCGCCGTCAGTCGCTTCACGTTCGAGATGGGGGAGACCAAGCACCTCGGCCACGTCCTCAAAGCGGTCCGGACGACCGAGGGCGTCTTCGATGTCTACCGCGTCCTGTCCGCTCAGTAGCGGGGGGCTGGGGGCGATGGGGTTCGCCGAGCGCTTCCGGGCAGCAGCTCGGAACATGGGTCCCGGCCGGCACGTTGACCGTGCTGTGACGAGCAGCGGCGGGACGTACGAGGTCGACAAGAGCGACGAGCAGTGGCGCGAGGAGCTCGAGCCCGAGCGCTACGCCGTCTTGCGCAAGGCAGGCACCGAGCCGCCGTTCACCGGGGCGTACACCCACGACAAGCGGGACGGCGACTACTCCTGCGGCGCGTGCGGGGCCAGACTGTTCGACGCCTCCACCAAGTACGACAGCGGTACCGGCTGGCCGAGCTTCACCGAGCCGGCGACTCGCGACGCCGTCGAGCTGGTCGAGGACCGCGCGTACGGGATGATGCGGACCGAGGTGCGCTGCGCCCGTTGCGGGTCGCATCTCGGGCACGTGTTTCCCGACGGGCCCGGTGCCTCGGGCGAGCGGTACTGCATGAACAGCGCCTCGCTCGACCTCGAGCCGCGCGGCTGACCAGCCGGCCGCACGCCACCGGGCTGCCGCTCGGGGAGACTGACCTGCAAGGGAGGCTCGAGCGATGAAGTCCAGCGACCTGTTCCTGCGGTGCCTCGAGGCAGAGGGTGTGCAGTACATCTTCGGCGTCCCCGGCGAGGAGAACGCCGACGTCATGCTCTCGCTGCGTGACTCCTCCATCCGGTTCGTCCTTACCCACCACGAGCAGGGCGCGGCCTTCATGGCCGACGTGTGGGGCCGGCTGACGGGGCATCCCGGTGTGTGCCTGTCGACCCTCGGCCCCGGCGCGACCAACCTGGTCACCGGCGTCGCCAACGCCAACATGGACCACAGCCCCGTGGTAGCGATCACGGGGCAGGGGGCGACGACGCGGCTGCATAAGGAGTCCCACCAGAACATGGACGTCGTCCAGATGTTCCACCCGATCACCAAGTGGGCCTCCTCGATCCGCGACGAGCGGGTCATCCCCGAGATCGTGCGCAAGGCCTTCAAGACGGCGATCCAGGAAAAGCCCGGTGCGACGCACATCGAGCTGCCCGAGGACATCGCCCAGCACGAGGTGCACGAGTCGCCGATCACCCCGCCGGTCAAGGTGCGGCGCCCCATCGCCGACGAGCGCAGCATCGAGCAGGCGCTTGAGCTCATCGCCCGCGCCGAGCGCCCCGTGCTGCTGGTCGGCGCCGGCTGCGCACGTACTCGCGTCACCCCGCAGCTGGCCCGGCTCGTCGACGCCACCGGCATCTACGCTGCGATGACCTTCATGGCCAAAGGCGCGCTGTCCGACCGGCACCCGCGCAGCCTGTACGCCGCGGGGCTGGGCAGCCGTGACTACGTCACCGAGGCCTTCGAGTCCGCCGACCTGGTCATCGCGGTTGGCTACGACATGGTCGAGTGGCATCCCTCGCGCTGGAACGTCGGGCGCACCAAGCGGGTGCTGCACATCGACTTCGAGCCCGCCGAGGTCGACGCGAACTACCAGCCCGACGTCGAGGTCGTCGGCGACGTCGCCGCGGCGCTGTGGGCGATCAACGAGCGGCTGACCGACGCCCACCGCTTCGACGACGTGGCGATCTGGGCGCAGATGCGCGAGAAGCTGACGCACGAGATCAACGACGAGCACGCCGAGGACGAGTCGTACCCGGTCAAGCCGCAGCGCATCCTTACCGACCTGCGGGCTGAGTTGGCGGACGACGACATCCTGATCAGCGACGTCGGCGCGCACAAGATGTGGGTCGCGCGCCAGTACCCGACCTACACGCCCAACAGCTGCCTGATCACCAACGGCTTCTGCTCGATGGGGATGTCGGTGCCGGGCTCGATCGCCGCCAAGCTGGTCCACCCCGAGCGGCGGGTGGTGGCGCTGTGCGGCGACGGCGCCTTCCTGATGAACATCCAGGAGCTGGCCACCGGCGTGCGGCTCGGGGTCAACCCCGTGATGCTGGTCTGGGAGGACGGCGGCTACGGCCTGATCACGTGGAAGCAGGACATCGAGTTCGGCCGCCACTTCGGGACCGACTTCGTCAACCCCGACTTCGTCGCGGTTGCGGAGGGGTTCGGCTGCCACGCCGAGCGGGTCGAGGCCACGAGCGAGCTGCGGCCGGCGCTCAAGCGGGCGTTCGACGTGCTCGACCGCCCGTCCGTCGTCGTGGTGCCCGTCGACTACTCCGAGAACATGAAGCTGACGCGCCGGCTGGGCCAGCTGCTGGCTCACTGACCGCGCGGACGCCGCCCACGGCCGCGGGGGAGCGCGCGGCGATCAGGCCGGGACGTGCGCGGTGTGGTTCCACACCTCGATCACGGGGCTCTCGTGCTCGTAGCCGAGGATGCACAGCGCGGCGGTGCCGAGCTTGAGGTGCCGGCCGTCCTCGGGGGCCATCTCCACCCAGCGGGCGCCGAGTACCCGCAGGACGTGTCCGTGGGCGAAGCAGGCGACATCCTGCCTATCGGAGGCTGCGGCCTTGGCCCGCGCGATGACGCGGTCGACCCGGGCGGCCACCTCACCGGCGAGCTCGCCGCCCGGAGCGCCGTCGGAGAAGACGGTCCAGCCGGGCGCATCCTGCCGGATCTCGGCAGTGGTGCGTCCCTCGTACTCGCCGTAGTTCCACTCGAGCAGGTCGTCGGTGAGCTCGGGCTCGAGCCCCGCGAGCTGAGCCGTGCGCCGTGCCCGGGTCAGCGGGCTCGAGAGCACCAGCGCGAAGGACTCCTCGGCGAGGACGGGGCCCAGCGCGCGCGCCGCCGCCTCGCCCGCCTCGATCAGGGGGACGTCGGTGGCGCCGGTGTGCTTGCCGGACTCGCTCCACTCCGTCGCCCCGTGCCGGATCAGCCACACCCTGCCGCGCGTGTCACTCATGCCGGGCTCCTGCCCGGGCCGTCGCCGGAGTAGGCACGCATGATCGACACATCCCGGTCCATTCGCGTGGCGGAACCAGCACGAACCGGGCGGCCACAGACCTGGTTGTGTCGATCACGCGGGGTGCTGAGCGGATGAGACGTCAGCCCGGCTGTCGGCGGGCCAGCAGCCATGCCACGAGCTCGCGCGTGCCGGGATCCATCCCGGCTTCGGGCAGCTGCTGCTCGCGGCCTCCTTGCCGAAGGGTGTAGGAGAACCTGTCAGCCCCGCTGGGCGCCGCACTGGCAGATGCTGGTGCCGCCAGAGCCTGCTCGAGCGTGGCTGCCAAGCCGGCAGGGACCTCGGCATGCGGCACAGCGGCCCGGACGGTGAGACCAGCGAACCCCCCGGTGCGCTCCACCTCGACGAGGTCTGCGCTGCCAGCCGGGTCAGCTCCCTCGCCCGGCCCGGTCAGGGCAGCACTCCGACCTGCCGCCAGGCGTCGCTGACGGCGGTGGCGGCCTTGGCGCTGTGCGCCTTGGCGTGCCGGACGGTGATCGCCGCGAAGGCCCGGAAGCGCGTGCCGGGCCGCAGGCGGTTGTCGAGCAGTGTCTCGTACCAGATGTGCCCCGCCGTCTCTCAGGCGTTGCCGCCGATGGCGAGCGCGGCAAGCGCGAAGGCCCGGTTGGGGATGCCCGAGTTGGTGTGCACACCGCCGTTGTCCTGCGTCGTTGTCACGTACCCGGCCATGTCGGCGGGCTGCGGGTCCTTGCCGAGCGTCGGGTCGTCGTACGCCGTGCCGGGGTTGCGCATGTCGCGCAGCGCCCGGCCCTTGACGCCCGGCGCGAGCAGGCCGGCGCCGATCAGCCAATCGGCCTGGTCGGCGCTCTGGCCGAGGGCGTGCTGTTTGACCAGCGAGCCGAACACGTCACTGACCGACTCGTTCAGCGCCCCGGACTGGCCGTGGTAGGTCAGCCCCGCCTCCTTCTCGGCAACGCCGTGGGTGAGCTCGTGTCCGATGACGTCGAGGCTGATGGTGAAGCGGTTGAACAGGGTGCCGTCGCCGTCGCCGAACACCATCTCGGCGCCGTCCCAGAAGGCGTTGTCGTAGTTCGTGCCGTAGTGGACGTAGGCATTGAGCGGCAGGCCGGCGTCGTCGATGGAGTCCCGGTCGAACGCGTCGCGGTACAGGGTGAAGGTGGCGCCGAGCCCGTCGTAGGCCTCGTTGACGGCGGGGTCGGTCACCGGCGGGTCGCCCTCGTGGCGGACGACCGTGCCCTTCGGCGGGGTCGCCTCCTGGTGGCCGGCGTCGTAGATGGTGCGCCGCGGCTCCGGCACGGGTGGCGCCGAGACCGAGACCGGGATCGAGACCGCCGAGCCGGCGCCGCGCGACAGGGCCCGCATGGCCCGCAGCGAGCGCAGCGTGTGGTCGATGCCCAGCGCGTCGAGGGCCGCGGCCCGCTCGGCTGCTCCGCCGTTGCGGGCGATGTTGACCAGGATGTGCGGCGGCAGGATGCAGGCCAGCGGGCGGATGGCCGGCTGGGACGACCGGGGCGGATGGGGCACGTGACTCCTCGGGTGTGAGCGGGGCTGACTAGGGCCGGGGCGGCGCCGCGGCTGCTACTGCGGGCCGTCGCCGCCGGGTCCGGACAAGGGTAGGGCGAGCTCGTCCCACGGCGAGGCGCTGGCGGCTTCGTCGGCCGCGGCGCGCCGGCCACGCGGACGGGCGGCGAGGCTCGTCTCGGCGTCGTCGGCTGCCTGCGACTCGTCGGCCGGGTGCTCGACCAAGGCCAGCACGCGGCTGGCCATGAACCGCGCGGTGCGCACAGTCGTGCCACCGCGGGTCAGCTCGGTGACCTCGACGACACCCCGGCCGACCCGGACGTCGACCCTGCGGCCCGCGCGCGTCGCCGCCACCTCATAGGTGCGTGCCTCACCGCCGGCGTCGACGACGATCTCGACCCGGTCGCCCTTCACGGCGCGCCTCCCATACGAGCGATTGTGACCCGCCCGGCCTCACCCGGGGCACAGCGTGTCCCTACCCGCGTGTCCGCCACGGCTTTGGCAGGGTGGGCCGAGTGCGTCCCGCGTCCGTCCCGAGCCCAGCGGCCGGCCCGGGAGCCTCCGGCGAGCCGCCGCTGCGGGCCTGGCAGCAGCGGGCGCTCGCCCAGTACATCGGAAGCTCCCCGCGCGACTTCCTGCTCACCGCGACCCCGGGCTCGGGCAAGACGACGTTCGTACTGGCGCTCGCCCGCCACCTGCTGGCCACCCGCGAGATCGACCGCGTCGCCGTCGTGTGCCCCACTGACCACCTGCGCACCCAGTGGGCGCTCGCCGCTGCGGCATTCGGCATCGACCTCGACCCTGCGCTGCCCAACAGCGTCGGCCCTGTCCGCCCGGGGCTCGCCGGCTACGTCACGACCTACGCCCAGGTCGCCGGCCGCCCCATGCTGCACCGGGCCCGCACGTCCGCCCGTCGCTCGCTCGTCGTGCTCGACGAGGTCCACCACGCCGGCGACGGGCTGTCCTGGGGCGAAGCTGTCGAGGAGGCGTTCGAGCCAGCGCGCCGGCGGCTGTGCCTGACCGGAACACCCTTTCGCACCCGCGCCGACGAGCGCATCCCATTCGTCCGCTACGAGCCGGTCGGCAGCGGACCCGACGCCGGGCTCGCCAGCATCGCCGACCACGGCTACGGCTACCGGGAGGCGCTCGCCGACGGCGTCGTCCGCCCGGTCGTGTTCGCCGCCTACACCGGCGTCTCACGCTGGCGCAACAACGCGGGCGAGACCGTCGCGGCCTCCCTCACCGAGCCGCTCACCCGCGACGCGGAGGCGCAGGCGTGGCGCACCGCGCTCGACCCCGGCGGCCAGTGGGTGCCGCACGTGATCGCGGCGATGGACGACAGGCTGACCCAGCTGCGCGAGAGCGGGATGCCTGACGCAGCTGGGCTGGTGCTGGCCTCGGACCAGGAGGCCGCGCGGGCCTACGCCTCGATCGTCACACGGGTGACCGGGCGACGGCCGGCGCTCATCCTGTCGGGCGACCCGCGTGCCAGCCAACGGCTGCGGCGCTTCGGTGACAGCGAGGAGCGGATCGCCGTCTGCGTCCGCATGATCTCCGAGGGCGTCGATATTCCTCGGGCGGCGTGCCTCGCCTGGCTGACCGCCTACCGCACCCCGCTGTTCTTCGCCCAGGCCGTCGGACGGGTGGTGCGAGCCCGGCGGCCGGGGGAGTCGGCCACCGTCTTCCTGCCGGCGGTCCGCCCGCTGCTGGCCCTGGCCGCCGAGCTCGAGCAGGAGCGCAACCACGTCGTCCGCGTTCGCAGCGGCGCGGACGAGGGTGAGCTCGACACGCTGCCCCGCGAGCAGCCCGACGCCGCCGGGGTGAGCCAGTGGGAGGCGCTCGAGGCGCAGGCTGAGTTCGCGCACGTGCTGCACGCTGGCCGCGCCGTCCTCGCGCAGGAGGGCACGGCCCACCCAGACGCAGCTGGCAGCAACGAGGAGGAGCTCGGCCTGCTCGGGCTGCCGGGGCTGCTCTCGCCCGAGCAGACGGCCACGCTGCTCGCCCGCGCCGACGGGGACATTCGCCGCCGCGCCGCGGACGGGGCGCCGGCGCATCTCCGACGAGAGTCCGAGTCGCCGGACGCGGACGAGGGCGTCGCCGAGGGAGCCGCGTGGCGAGCCGCCTCGTTGCGCCGGGAGATCAACGCCCTGGTGGGGCGGGTCGCGGCGCGCAGCGGGACGCCGCACGCTGCGGTACACGCCCGGCTGCAGGCCGCCGTGCCCGGGCCGGGATCGCCGACGGCCACGGTCGAGATCCTGCAGCGCCGCCGGGACCACCTGCTGGCGCAGGTCTAAGGCCGAGGGGAAACGCGCTGGGTCACGCCCGCATCTGCCTTGCGGCCAGCAACCCGACCAGTGCCAGGACGGCCATCGACGCGTCGACCGTGAGCACGGCCGGTCCGATGCCGTGCCCGGCGTTGGTCGCCGCCGCGACGAGCGCACCGCCGAGGGCGATGGTGACGACGCTGCCGGCCGAGTCCGACACCTGCAGCGCGGCGGAGTTCTCACCCTGCTCGCCCTCGCTCGATGCGGCCATCGTCGCCACGGAGATCGACGGCATCGCAAGGCCCATCCCCGCGCCGGCCACCAGCCAGGCGAGGACGGCGACCCACACCGGTACTGCCGCCACCGCGACAAGCGCAAGGATGCCGAGGCCGGCGGAGACGATCGTGAAACCGATGGCGGTCAGCCGGCC
>JAABUR0100006788.1_pt1 | contig 13816 bp, 10 predicted proteins | sample 5560091 | NCBI WGS metagenome assembly JAABUR01 (sample SAMN10711879, study PRJNA513375) | rock metagenome | isolation source: Antarctica rocks | place: Antarctica: Victoria Land, University Valley sud
GTGGGGTCTGGCCTTGGAGGAGGCGACGGCCCCGGCGATCCCCTCACCCGGCCTTCGGCCACCCTCTCCCCCCGGGAGAGGGTAAGAATCCCCGACCCACTCCCCCCGGAGGGTGTGCCCGGAGGGCGGGTCAAGGGCCCCAGATTCGGCGAGGAAACCCCCTCGGATCAGGCGGCCCGCTCGGCGACGCTCCGATCCCGCGCCTGCCCCTGGAGAGACTGGGCAATCGAGGCCACCACGTGGCGCTGGGCGTCTTCGGTCAGCTCGGGATACATGGGCAAGGCCAAGGACTCGCGCGCGGCGGCCTCGGAGTGCGGGTAGTCGCCCTTCGCGTGGCCGAGCGAGGCGAAGCAGACCTGCAAGTGCAACGGGATCGGGTAATAGATCTCCGTGCCGATCCGGTGCGCCGCGAGGTCGGCACGCAGCGTGTCGCGGAGCGGGTCCGGGACCCGGATGACGAACTGATTGTACACGTGAAAATGGCCGTCGCGCTCCGCGGGCAGCCCGACGGCCGAGGCCAGGCCGTATGCCTGGAAGAGGCCGCGGTAACGGTCGGCGGCCTCTCGGCGCGCGGCCGTCCAGGCGTCGAGGTGGCGGAGCTTGACGCGGAGCACGGCCGCCTGAAGCGCATCGATCCGCGAGTTGAACCCGACCTCGTGGTGATGATACTTCGGCTCCATCCCGTGGACCCGGAGCCGGGCCACCTTCCGCGCGAGCGCCTGGTCGTTGGTGGTGACCATCCCGGCGTCGCCGAAGCCCCCGAGATTCTTCGAAGGGTAGAAGCTGAACGCGGCGGCGTGGCCCAGGCCCCCCGCCCGGCGCCCCTTGTAGGAGGCGCCGATGGCCTGCGCGGCGTCTTCCAGGACCGTCAGCCCGTGCGCCTCCGCGATGTCCAGGATCGGGTCCATGTCGGCGGCCTGGCCGTAGAGGTGGACCGGGAGGATCGCCCGGGTCCGGGGGGTGATGGCCGCCTCGATCAGGGACGGGTCGAGGTTGTACGTGTCGGGCTCGATGTCGACGAAGACGGGGGTGGCCCCCGTCCGCCAGATGGAGCCGGCGGTCGCGAAGAACGAGTAGGGGGACGTGATCACCTCATCGTCCTCGCCGATGCCGAGCCCCAGCAACGCCAGCAGCAACGCGTCGGAGCCGGAGGCGCAACCGACTCCGTGCTCGACCTCGCTATAGTGGGCCACCTCGGCCTCGAGCCCCGAGACCTCGGGCCCCATGATGAAGCCCTGACTCTCGACGACCCCGCGGATCGCCTGGTCGATCTCGTCGCGGATCGTCGCGTACTGGGCCTTGAGGTCGAGCGCGGGGACGGTGAGGGGTTCGATCGCGGGACTCATCGGCGGTCACTCCTTTGACGCCCGTGGCGGGCAAGCCGAATGGTTCTCCATCCTTGGAGAAATCGGACGCCGCACGCTATTCCTTCGCCCGATTTGTGTCAATGGAGGATGACGAGGCGGAGGAGGCCGACGGGTCGGAGGCCGGCGCGCCCGCCTCGAACGGCGCGTAACGCTCGGCCATCGCGGCGGATACGACCGATTCCGGCGTGTCACCGTCGCCCGCGTCGAGCTGGCCGACTCGCTCCGCGACCAGGCGGTCCAGGAGGGGGTCCGGGCCCAACGCCTGCCCGAGCCGGAAGGCGACCTGTGCGTGCCGGAGGCTCAAGGCCTCGCGGGCGGCGGTCAGGTCGCGGAGCAGGTGGACCCCGGCCGAGAGGAAATACGGGACCATCAAGACGCGGGTCGCCCCCCGCGCCACGCACCGATCGCCGCCGGCCTGGATGTCGGGCTCGGCCAGCTCGAGGAAACTCGGCTCGACGATCGGATATCTGCCGAGCTCGGCGAACCGGGCGGCCAACCGGTGCAGGTCGTCATTCGCCGCCGCTTGGCGACTGCCGTGGGCGATCAGCAGGACGGCGGTCCGGCCTTCGGTGGGCTTGGGCATCGTTGTCGCTCGGCCTCGGTCGTCGGACGGGGGCGGTCGTCGGGTCATTGTAGGTCCTCCCCGCCGACCGTCAATCGAACCCCGCCCGCGGCCTGCCCTTGAAGAAACCGTCCCGAGGGGCGAAAAGATTGCGAGGAGATGGGCAGAAGGGCCGGAACGGCCAACCAACACGGGAGTTTCCATCATGACGCCGCTGTATATCGGGGTTGGGGTCGCCGTCCTGCTCGTGGTCTTCTTCGTCATCGGGGGCTATAACCGCCTGGTCGCACTCCGGAATCGCTACAAGAACGCCTTCAGCCAGATCGACGTGCAGCTGAAGCGGCGTCACGACCTGATCCCCAACCTGGTCGAGGTCGCCAAAGGCTACATGGGGCACGAGCGGGAGACCCTCGAGGCCGTCGTCAACGCGAGGAACCAGGCGGTCAGCGCCGGCCAGAGGGCGGCGTCGAGCCCGGGAGACCCCGCGGCCATGAACAGCCTGAACAACGCCGAGTCCCAGCTCACGGGGACCCTCGGGCGTCTCTTCGCCCTGTCGGAGGCCTACCCCGACCTGAAGGCCAACCAGAACATGCTCTCGCTCCAGGAAGAGCTGACCTCGACCGAGAACAAGGTCTCGTTCGCCCGCCAGGCGTTCAACGACGCCGTGACGAGCTACAACACCCAGAGGGAGACGTTCCCCACCGTCATCATCGCCAACTTCGCCGGCTTCCTCCCCGCCCAGCTCTTCGAGATCGAGTCGCCCAAGGAGCGTGAGGCGCCCCGGGTGGCGTTCTGATCCCGATGTGTCGCGAGGGCGATGTCGCCCTCCTCTCTCGCCGAGGGTCGCCCCGCCATGAATTTCTTCGAGCACCAAGAGGCCGCCCGCAAGAAGACGTCGCTGCTGGTCCTCTACTTCGTCCTGGCCGTCGCGGCGATCACCGCGGCGATCTATCTGGCGGTCGCGGCCGCCTTCCTCTTCTCCGACAAGGGACGACCGGGCGGGCCGGACCTCTCCCTGCTCTGGAACGGTGGGCTCTTCCTGGCGGTGGCCGCGGGCACTCTCTCGCTGGTCGGTGGGGGGAGCCTCTACCGGATCGCCGCGCTCTCGGGGGGGGGGCATACCGTGGCCGAGCTCCTGGACGGACGGCCGATCGACTCGAACACGACCGACCCGGACGAGCGCCGGGTGCTCAACGTCGTCGAGGAGATGGCGATCGCCTCGGGGACGCCGGTCCCCCCGGTCTATCTGCTCGAGGATGAGGAGGGGATCAACGCGTTCGCGGCCGGCTACACGCCCTCCGACGCCGTGATCGGCGTCACCCGGGGTTGCGTCCAGTCGCTCACCCGCGACGAGCTGCAAGGGGTGATTGGGCACGAGTTCAGCCACATCCTGAACGGGGACATGCGGCTGAACATCCGCCTGATGGGCGTGCTCTACGGCATCCTGATGCTCAGCGTCACCGGCTGGTTCCTCTTCCGGATCACGAGCGGCGGGTCGTCGCGCCGGAGCGGTGGGGGCAAGAAAGCGGGGACCAACCCCCTGCCCCTCCTGGGCCTGGCCCTGTACCTCATCGGTTACATCGGGGTCTTCTTCGCCCGGCTTATCAAGGCGGCAGTCTCCCGACAGCGCGAGTACCTCGCCGACGCCTCCGCGGTCCAGTTCACCCGCAACCCCGCGGGGATCGCGGGTGCCTTGAAGAAGATCGGCGCCTCGGGGGACGGGTCGAAGGTCCAGGACGCCGAAGCCGAGGAGGTCAGCCACATGTTCTTCGGCGAGGCCCTGGGCCTGTCCTCCTCGGACCTGATGACCACCCACCCCCCCCTCTCCGATCGAATCCAGCGAATCGACCCCTCGTTCGACGGCGACTTCTCCAGGATCCAGCTCGAGCCGGCCGGGCGCGAGTGCCCCGAGGACTTCGCTCCAGCTCGACATGGGGCCGACCGCGCGGAACGCACGCGGTCGATGCGCTTCGACCCGGTGCGTGCCGTCGCCAGCGTCGGCACGCTCGGCCCCGAGAACCTGGCGTACGCCTCGACCCTCCTGGCCTCGCTCCCCGATCCGGTCACCGATGCGGCCCGGGATCCGTCCGGCGCCTGCGCCCTGGTCTATGCCCTGCTGCTCGACCGGGACGACGAGTCCGTCCGCGACGCCCAGCTCGCCCACCTGACGGGACACGAGCCCGCCGCGACGGCCCGCGAAACGCGGAAGCTCTCGTCGAAGGTCCGCCTGCTCGGGGCCGAGGCCCGCCTTCCCGTCGCCGAGCTGGCCTTGCCCGCGCTCCGCCGTCTCTCTTCGGCCCAGTACGAGGCGTTCTCGGCGAATATCGGCCACCTGGTGGAGGCCGACCGCCGGATCGACCTGTTCGAGTACGCCTTGCGAAGGATGCTCCTCAGGCACCTGGCAACGCAGTTCGGCGAGTCCTCCCCGACGAAGGTGGCCCACACGACCGTCCCTCCCCTGGTCCGGCCCACCGCCGTCCTGCTCTCGGCCCTGGCCCGGGCGGACCGATCGGATTCGTCCGATCCGCCCCACTCATTCCAATCGGGCCTCGAGGCCCTGCAATGGCCACTCGCACCCATGGGAATCCTTCCCCCCGGATCGACGGGCCTGGAGGCCATCGATGGTGCGTTGAAGGTGCTCGAGACCGCCGCCCCCCGGCTGAAGCAACGGGTCCTCGAGGCGTGCGCCGCCTGCATCGGCGCCAACGGCCTCGTCACCACGGAGGAGGGCGAGCTGCTCCGAGCCGTGGCCGATGCGCTCGACTGCCCCATGCCCCCGCTCATGGCGGAGGCGAGCTCGACACTTCCTCAACCGATCGGGAAAGCCAGCCCCTGACCGATCTCCACGCCGCAAATCCCGCCACCGGGCGTGAGGACCGCCACGGCGATCGCGAGGCCTGTCCATCGAGTTCAACTACCTTCTCCTCATCGCGATCCCCGCTTCGCCCGGGGGGTCGTATGGATGAGAGAATGGCAATGGACGACCGGCGGGCGGCACGGGCCCGATCGGTCGAGGGGCGCCCTGGTACGCGGCCGTTCCGCGTCGCCGGGACGCCCCTTACTGCCTCGAAAGGCGGATTCTGAAAGGGTCGTTGATGCCCTTAACGGCCCCTCCGAGGCCCCGCGACGCCCTGGGGCCGACGGACCTGCGGACGTTGCGGTTGCACGACGGCGCTTCCAGACGTTGCAGATCGAGGTGTTCCGCCGCCGCCGCCACCGCCACCGCCGAAGAATCTGGGGACGTTGATGTTGTAGAACTCCGCCTCGAGGTACTCGAGCGCCAGGGCGAAGTTCAGGATGGCGATGTCGTCTCCCGGGGTCAGCGGCAGCAAGGGGGGGCCGCCGTTCAAGTCCTGGATGAAGGGACCTGCCAGCTGGACGACGCGTTCCGGCGTCAGCGGCGTTTCGAAATTCTGCTCGGCCCCCTCGACGTTCATTGTGATCTGGCTGTTCAGCAGGACGTTCAGATACCCGGCGTGTCTCGCCTCGATCAGGGCGATCGATCCGGTAGCACCGAGGAAGGGGCTGCGGGGCGAGAGCAGCGGGAGGGCGCCCAGGTATGCCCCGACGCCGGTGTTTTCGAGGGCCTGCGAGACGGTCGCGAAAGCGCGGACGTTGCGTTGGGACAGGTCCCTGAAGTTCGGCTTCGGGCGCGCCCTGGCGCCGAGCAAGCTCACCAACGTCGCGACGTGGGCGTTCTCGTGCCTCTGGAGCGCCTGGAAATTCCTGGCGTTCCAGCCCCGGTAGAGGGTGGGCAGGAAGTTCGCGCTCTGAGTCTGGGCCTCGCCCGTCGACGACCCGGCCATCACCAGCGCCGGCACGGCCGCCACGGCCACCAACGATCGTCCCAGGAACGCACGACGCGCCTGGGCCCCATCCCGATCGCCGTCCGCCACACCGGTGCCATGCGGGTGGCCTTCGTACAGGACGCCCTCTCCCTGCTGGTCGAATGAAATGTCGGACATACTCGTGTTTCCTGATACCAAGAAGTGGAAATCGAGACCACGGGCCAAACTTTGCTCGATTGGCCCCACCCAGCATAAACCCTGCGTTCGACCCAAGTCAACCCTCCAGCCAACTTGACTTAGATTTTGCAGACGTCCCAAACCCCCTTGGGTAACGACGAGCCGGGAGTCCCGCCAGCGAAGGGGCTCAGCGCCTCGGGAGGACGAAGGCCGAGTGGACCGGGGGCGGCATGGGGGAATCGGGCCCGCGGACGGCCTTCCAGATGATCTCGTTGAAGATCAGGTCGTCGGCGCGGTCCTCGATCTCCAGGTTCAGCCGCTTCGAGGCGTCGGCCCCCCACGCGGTGGCCAGGTTCTTCGCGTCGAGGTCGACCTGCGCCGGGCGATGCATGTAGGGAGCCGGGTCGGGCGTGCTCGCGAAGGCCCGCCACATCGGCCGTGCGGAGGCGTCGAACTGGCTCATCGGCTCCAGGCCCAGGCAGAGCTCCATCGTCCGGAGCATCGACGAGGTGCTGTACATCGTCGAGTCGACCGACTTTCGCTTGATGTAGGGGCTGATCGCCAGGGCCACGGTGCGGTGGGCGTCGACGTGGTCGGAGCCGTTCTGGGCGTCGTCCTCGACCACGAAGATGGCCATCTGCTTCCAGAACCGGCTCTTGCTCAGGCCCTCGACCACGCGGCCGAGCGCCAGGTCGTTGTCGGCGAGGTAGGCCTGTACGGTCGGCTTGCCGGGGGCCGTCCCCGAGGTGTGGTCGTTGGGCAGCCGCAAGACGACCAGCCGGGGCATCTCGCCCGACTCCTCGAACCCGGCCAGCTCCTCCAGGAATCGGTCGGCGCGCTTGACGTCGGGGTAGTTGAGGTCGTAGCCGCGGAACTTAGGGTCGAAGTGCCCTATCAAGGCCTTGACCTTCGTCGTGGAGGGGTCGTCGGGGGTGGGGCCGTTGTCGACGAACTCGCCGTAGCTCCGGTAGCTGACCCCCTTCTCCGCGGCGCGATCCCAGAGGTAGCCCCCCGCCGGCCTGGAAATCTCGAATTTGCCCTCGGCGGCGTAGGGGACGCGGCGATCGCCGCGATAGCTCAGCGGCCACGTCTTCTCGACGAAGTCGGTGGCGTAGGCCCCCATCGTCCATTCGTGCCCGTCGGCGCTGACCTCGCCGTCGACGTAGAAGTTGTCGAGCAGGACGAACTCGCGCGCCAGGGCGTGGTGGTTCGGCGTCACCCGCTCGGGGAAGAGGCAGAGGCTCGGCTCGCCATTGCCCTCGGGCATGTCGCCGAAGACCTGGTCGTACGTCCGGTTCTCCTTGATGATGTAAATGCAGTGCGTGATCGGCGACGGGTCCCCCACCTTCTCCGGGATCGGGTTGCCCGCCCGACCCTCCGCGCGGTCGGGCTCGGCCGGGGTCCTGAGCGGGCTGCACTCGTAGACGGTCTTCGAATAGGCGGCCATCGCCCTGGGGTCGGGCATCGGGATCGTGGAGAGGGTCCCCTCGAAGAGCCCGGCGATGTACTCGCGGGTGCTCGGCGCGGCCTTGGTCAGCGGATTCGGCCCGGCGCGGTTGGCCTTCGAGGTCCCCCCCTTGCCGTTGCTCACGTACAGCGTCTTGCCGTCGCGCGCGACGCGGACCGACGTCGGATACCAGCCGACCGGGATGAAGCCCAGCGGCGTACTGGCCCCGAGTTCCTTGACGTTGACGACGGCCACGTCGTTGGTGTTGGCGTTGGCGACGAAGAGCGCCGACTCGTCGGGCGAGAGGCCGAGCGAGCTGGGCGTGCTCCCCGAAGGGGCCACCGGATCGATCGCGGTGCCGATGACCTCGACGGCCTTTCCCGCCTCGGTATCGAAGACAGACACGGTATTCCGGTTGGCGTTGGCCACGTAGAGGACCTTCCCGCCGCGCGCCAGCAGCATCTCGTTGGGATGCTCCTGGCTCTTCCAGCGGCCGACGACGCGACCCTCCTTGGTATCGACGACCGCGACCTCGGCCGCTCCCCAGAGGCTCACATAGAGGCGATTCCGCGACTCGTCCCAGGCCAGGCCGTAGGGAAACGAATCGTCCCCCAGCGGGAGTTCGGCCCGGAGCCCCCCCGAGACGTCGAACCGCGCCAGCGTATGGCCGAAGGCGTTGGCCACCCAGAGGCTCTTGCCGTCGCGCGCCACCGCGAGGCCCGCGGGGACCCGGCTCCCCTTGTCCTTCCCTCGATCGGGATAGCGGAGCACGACCTTGTTCGAGAGCAGGCCGGCGGCGTGGTCGAAGGCGTAGATCACGTCATCGAAGCCGCCGCCGACGAAGAGCCGCGTGCCGTCGTGCGACCAGGCGATCCCGGTGAAAGTCTCGGGGAGTGCGACCCGGCCGATGACCTTGCCGGTCGTGGCGTCGAGCGTGACGACCTCGTGCTCGCCGTAGCCCGCGTGCTGGACGGCCAGGATCGGCTCGCTCGGATGCTCGGCCATCAGGACGGGGAAATCGCCGAGCCGGGTCTGCCGCCCCGCGGGCCTGAGCGACCAGCCGTTGGGGAGCAGCACCGCCCCGGCCCTCGTCATCCCCGGCCAGGTGACCTCCGGCGACTTCGGCTCGGCCCCTTCCAAATTCCGAACCCCGAGCCCAATTGCCAGGACCGAGAGCATTGCCGCCCAACCGTCATGTCGCATCATCAGATGTCCCTTCGCTCGCCTCGATGATTGGCCCGCCGGATTCCAGAACCCGGGGCCGCCCGCCTGAAATTAGCACCCCGCGGCGGTCGCCACCACCGCCCGGTCCGAAGGCCCGGGTCATTTCACCGTGAAACCGTGCACGGGGCGAGCCTCTTCTTTTTCGCTGTCGGTCGATAGTCGGGGCGTCCCGCCGACTCGTGACGATTGTGAGAAGGTGTATGAGAGGGGCAAGCCGAGGCGAGAAAGGGGACTGGCTCGAAGCGAAGCGCCGTGCCTGTCCCCCATCTCGCCGGGAACGGGGACGGCGCCGGGAAGGGGGACAGGCACCTGCGCCGTTCCGGCTGCGGAGCCAGTCCCCTTTCCCTCGGCTTGAACCTTCTCGTACACGCTCTAAGCTAAGAAGACTCGTCGTCCCGGGGGCGTCTCCCCTGCTGGACATTAATTCGGGGCCTGGACGACGATCTTCGTCTTCTTACCCTTGGCCCGGGCCTCGACACGTCTCTTGAACGCGCCCCCTTCCTCCTCCTCGATGGCCGCGTCTTGCGTCTTGATGGCTTCCACCTGCTCCGGGCTCAACGTGAGCGGCGATGGCGACTTCTGGGCGTCCTCGCCGCCCCCGCAGCCGGCCATCCCGACGAGCAACAAGACCAACGCGAATCTGAACATGTTCCGTCCCTCTTCCGGTAGAGATCCCAGGTCAAGGCGCGTCGGACCCTGGCAATTCTTCGTCGTCATCCTCATCGGTCTCCTGATGCTTCCTCATGGTTTCGCCCGCTTCGGGGTCGACGCGAGCTCCTCCGGCGGCCGATCGGTCTGGCCGCCGCCCCCTGGCCAAGCCGAGGGGCGGTGCGACTACCACGAACCTACGCGGGGGTAGCCCCTCATCAAGTCCGGGGTCCGGTTCAGAACGAGTCGGCGCTGATGGGCTCGTTGTCGTCGATGACGGACAGCCGCCTCATGACACTCGGGTCGATGGTGTACTTGAGGTTCCTGACCGAACCGTCGCCGAGCACGGCGTTGACCCCGCCGGGGTGGGCGCTGCCGAACATCCGGCGCCACAGGGTGGTGCCCGTCTTCGGCTTGGAGGGGCTGCCGCACTGACCGTTGAGCGAAGGGGCCAGGGCGTCGGGCACCGGGACGAAGTGGAAGCGGATGTTGTCCTCGTCCCAGCCGTTGTTCTGCCACCGCTCGTTATCGCCGCCGTCGGTGCCGTGCCGGTCGGTCGGCAGAGACTTCTCGGCGACCATGATCGAGTTCGAGGTGCCGTCGGCGAAGTCGGCCAGCTTCCGCTTGGTGCGGACGCCGTGGGAGATGGCCCCCTTCCGGCCCCCCGTGTCGCCTTGGTTCACGCCCGCCCGCTCGTTGGCGATAGGCAGAAGACCGTTCGGGGGCGGGGGGACGAACCGGCCGCCGAAGTCGCGGCACTCGTACGTCTCGCCCTGAAGAAAGCCGGCGCAGCCCGCGTAGTCGTTCTTGGCCCTCATCAGCGGGTCGGTGCCGATCAAATACCTCTGCACGGCGCGTCGGGTCGGGCAGTAGAAGCCCGGGATCGCGACGACGGAGATGCTGTCCTCGCCGGCGAAGTCGGCCGACCGGCCGCGATACTCCAGCGGGGGGATCGAGAAGTTGGCGAGGTTGTAGGCCGGCTGCTGCTCCATGTAGGGGAGGATCTTGAAGAACTGGTTGTAGCCGTCGGGGTGCAGGGCCCGGCAGCACGTCGAGGTCTCGTAACCGCCCGGGCCCGTCGGCTCGTCGTAGATGCTCTGGGCCGGGACCGGGTTGCCGGAAGAGTCGACCGCCTGCGGGTGGCCGTCGAACGCGCCCTGCGGCAGGTGGGCATTGGTCGACTCGAAGTTCATGAAGCCCAGGCCAATCTGCTTGAGATTGTTGGTGCACTGGGCCCGTCGGGCCGCCTCGCGGGCGCTCTGCACCGCGGGGAGCAGCAGGCCGATCAGGACGGCGATGATCGCGATGACGACCAGCAGTTCGATGAGCGTGAAGCCCGAGCGACGGGGCGAGCGATGATACTGACGATGCAAGGGTGTGTCTCCCAGTTTCCATAAGGTGTCGGCGGGTGACGGGGTCAAAGAGGACGGAGTCTATCGGTGTGCCGTTAAGCTGTCGCGAACGGATCATGAATATCTGGCTAAAGCTTTTGCATGTAATCAACCATTCATGAGGCAAAAAGGGGGGGGGTCGGCATCCCGAAACGGTCACCCGACCCTCGCCCCCGGCACCACCCGAGCCGGACGGGGCGTGAAGGTTCGATGAATGCGCCTGGCCGCTCGATGAATGCGCTTGGCCCGCGACCTGTGCCCGGGTAAGAATGTGATCCGCCCGAGGCCCGGGACTGACCCACGACCCGCCGCGGGCGCCCGGCCGCCCGCCCGACCCCGTCCTGGAGGCATCCCCGATGCGACGGTTCCTCGTCACGCTCACCGCCGTCTTCGCCTCGTGTGCGCCCGTCGCGGCCGCCGAGGAGGTCGAGCACCCCGCCTACAAGAGCTGGGCCCGTCACCCCGTGGGGACGAGCGTCGCGCTCAAGTCCGTGACCACGACCAAGGGCGTCACGAACGTGACCACCAAGACGACCACGCTCGTCAAGTTGACGGCGGAGGGCGCGGTCCTGGAGACCGTCAGGGTCAGCGACGGGACCGGGAAGGTGGTCGAGTCCCCCCCGGAGGCTTACCTCCAGAGGCGGATGTTCCCCCTGTTCGCCGGCGTCAAGAAGGAGGACGTCGGCAAGCCCCCGGGGTCGAGCACACGGGGCGAGGAGACGGTCAAGCTCGCCGGCAAGGAGTACAAGGCGACCTGGTTCGATTCGAAAGGCAGTGTCGAAGGTGGTGAGACCTTTACGCGGACCTGGATGTCCGAAGAGGTGCCGGGCCGGTTGCTCAAGGCCGTCACCAAGGTGCCGAAGGCCGACAACATGACGACGGTCGAGCTGGTCGAGGTCAAGACGCCCTGACCCGACCGGCGGGCGGGCGGGGCGATCGCGACTCGCCGGCCGCTTTGCGCTTTCCGGGCCAGGCGAGGCCGGTCTCGACGCGGCCGAGGCATTCGTTGAAGCTCGCCAGGGTGATGACCAGGAGGACGAGGGCAGCGAAGGCGTGGACGAAGCTCCAGAGGATGGGCCAGACGATCTGGTGCTTGCCGAATCGTGGGTTGCAGCACTCCATGGTGATCAGGACAGCCCCGTAGAGCGGGCTGGCCGCGATCGTGGCATACCCATAGGGCGTGGGTCTCATCAACGCCATGACCAGGAACATCCAACCGACGGTCATGAGGACGTACGCCGCGACGGTCAGCCCGACGGCTCGGCCGAGCCGGGAACACACGGTCGCCGCCGCCAGCCCCAGGCTGGTGACCGCGGCGCCGGCGGCGATCACGGAGACGGCCATCACGACACACCCCGGCCACCTCCCGATGCCCGCCCCGGGGCCACCCAGGATGACCAGGCCGGGCAGGACCGCGAGCAGGGGGACCTGGCGGAACGTGCCCAGCCACTTGCCGAGCACGATCTGGCGGGTGGTGAGCGGGGTCGCCATCAGTACGTCAAGGCTCCCTCGCGCCCGCTCCTCGGCCAGCGAGGTCGACGCCGTCACGCTCAGGAAGAGCAGGCCGATGGAGACCTGGAGCCCGTTGACGATCCCGGAGAGCTCGCCCGGCCCCGAGACCACCGCCACGACGCTGAAGGTCGCCGCCAGGCCGAAGAAGAGGAGGCCGACGACCCTCGCCCAGCGCGATGGGCGGTTGCGGTGCCACTCGCGCCAGAGCACGGGATTGGAGTCGAGCGCCGGGCCCGGCAGTCGAGGGAGGCGCGGCCAGGACCGGAACAGCCGAATTGCCCTCGCGCGTGGCCGCTCCCGCGTGCAGACGGCCCGGAGCCGCAGCACAGCCAGGGTCGTCAGCGCGGCCGAAATTGACAAGGTCACTCCCAGGAAGCGGAGATAATCGCCCCACGCCACCGAGCCCGGGGTCGAGTAGGGGGCGAAGGCCAGCGAGAACGGGTCGAACGTCCTCGGGGGGAGCCAGAACGACAGGCCGAACAGTCCGCCGAACTGGGAGGCCATCGGTCGGGCGAGCAGCCAGAGGCCCCAGACGGCGTACGTGCCCAACAGCGCCTCGTGGGTCTTGCCCGCGTAGAGCGAGAAGACGAGGGCCAGGCTACACCCGAGCACCGCCACGCCGAGCGTCACCAGGAACGCCCCGAGCAGGGCATCGGGGTCGACGCCTCCCAGCAAGGTGAGGATCGCCATGACGGGCAAGGCGCAGCCGACCAGCCCCAGCACCGGGACGAGTCGCGCGGCGAGCTTCCCCAGCACGATCTCGCCGTCGGAGAGGTCGGTCACCATCAGGTGCGTCAGCGTCCCCCGGGCCCGGTCGAGGCAGATGGCCCCGGCGGTCGCCGCCGGTGCGGCCAGCAAGACGAGGGCGATCTGTGTGCCGATCACGGACAGGAAGAACTGTTCTCCCACGTCGGCGAGCGCCTTGAACGTGCTCGCGTTCCGGACCTCGGTCCGGCCCGCCCAGACGACCCCGAGGGCGGCCAGCAGCATCAGGACGAAGAGCGACCGGAGGGCGTACCCCTGCGGTCGCCTCGACGCGGTGATCCACTCGTAGGCGAAGACCGGGCCCAGGCCCGGCGGATTTCCGCTCTTACCGCCCATCAGCAACCCCTCCGGGCCTCGCCTCGGATCGCCCCCTTCAGTCCTCGTCGCGGACCCCCCAGCCGGAGGGAGGGCCGGCGGTGTCCTCGGGCTTGACGGCGAACTCGGAGAGGTCGAAGTCGTTGTGGATCTCGCTCTCGGCGGCCTTCAGGCGGTTCTCGAGGATCGCGACCCGCGCCTCGAGCAGGGCGAGGCGGGCCTCGGCCTCGTCGGGGCGCCGGGGGCGGGGGACCTCGGGATAGCCGAGCTGGCGCTGGAGGGCCGAGAAGAGATAGAGCGGGTCGCGGCCCCGGTTGGCGCGGGCGATTTTCCCCTCTTTCTCGCCGAAGAGGATCGGGAACTTGGGGGTGAAGTCGCCGTTCAGGCGGCGACGCTCGGTCACGTAAAACGCCGAGCGGACGAAGATCAGGTCGGCGAAATCGACGTCCCCGAGCCGGGCACGGAGCAGGAGGATATAGTCCCGCCAATCCTCATCGTAGGAGGGGTCGCCGGCCATGGCCTCGAGCCCCGTGCCGTAGCCGAGCCGGTTCCTCGACAGCGCCTCGAACTGGTAGACGAACAGCCCGGGGGTGGTCGGGCCGTCGGCCTTGTAACGCGCC
>JAABUR0100006792.1_pt1 | contig 13812 bp, 20 predicted proteins | sample 5560091 | NCBI WGS metagenome assembly JAABUR01 (sample SAMN10711879, study PRJNA513375) | rock metagenome | isolation source: Antarctica rocks | place: Antarctica: Victoria Land, University Valley sud
AAACATATACATCCAAGGAGCAACCCACCCACCCAAAACCATCGCACATCATCATAAACATCAGATCGTTCCAAATCACCCTGCGCACCACTCATCCAACAATTCAACCTTTCCCCCGCTCTTCAGTTTATGCCTAAACCCTCTCAACCACCTCGAAATTCCTATTACTACATCCGCACCCCCCATATGAATAAAGCAACCTATCACACCCCCACCACCCCCTCCCCAAACTCATAAACTCCACAGACACCCTTTTCCATTTCCTCTCTTCACTACCTTTAAATCCACCATCCAACCCCCCCCCTCTCCTTCATTGCCACTCACCAAAACCAGCTCCTCCACCACTACCCTCCTTTTTCGAACTTACATCCCCCTTTTCCCCAACCCACACAACCATCCCACAACAAACCTTACGCATCGAACCATTCTTATAAACAAACGTGATACGACCGGTAGTGTTCTAGCTTCCGCTAACCGATCCCCATTGAGTACCTTGTGCTTATGTATAACCAAAGCCTGCCTAGCCGACCCCCCGAAGACATCATCCCCCAACCAACACCACCCCCACAACACTCAAACAACCCCACCACCTCCATCTTCTCACCCATAACAAACCCTCTGCGCTTATGCGTGCAGGGGGGTTTCGAACCAGCCGAAATGCTGGAAATTGACGTTTTTACAGTAGAGCGTGGCGGCTATGATGAGCAGCGCGGTTTGTAGGCGGGAATTGGGGAGGAAATGGAGGGGTGGGAGGTGGAGCGTGTGGAGAGGTGGGGGAAAGGCGAAGAAGGATGAAAAGAAAGGAAGGAAGTCAAATCTACCCGCAACGCATGTTTTCAATTCTCTTCTTTCTCTTCACTAACCCCCCTCCCCCCCTCAATACCCTTGCCCTTGCCCTTCCTTCCCTAGTCCTCGTTCTAATCCCTACTTCCCTTTTTCCTCAATCACCACCCCATGCCCCGTGTTCAGTCTTTTGCAGATTAGTGGGGGGGGTGGTGTGTTGGAAGTAGGTAAAGAGGAAGAGGGCCGGGAATTGGGGTGTGGGATGGAATGGGGGAACGGGGGAAATCGGTAATAGAGGGGCCAGTTATGAAAGTGTGTGTGTGAATTGTCGCTGGAGAATGGGGGTGAGAGAGATGATGAGTGATGATGATGATGATTGCGGTTGTCGAGATCGAAACGAAGAAAGAAAAAGCTTCCTTTTGATATTCTTGTTCCTTCGTTTCTGCGATCCAGAAGTTGTTGTTTTTTTTGGGAAGTTTTCCAATTTGATCAAACTACATACAGTACAGTACACAACCAATAACGCACTGCAAAATGAACCGGTCATTTTTCTCAGGCGAGATCATTTTACGTGTATACAATCTAACAACTACTGTAAGACACACACTGCAGGAGTTGTCTCCAAGATAAAAAATCGCGTGAGGAGGGTTTTAAATTGGTGTCACAGATAACAAAGAAACGAACGAAGGAAATATTTCCAAGATGGCAAGAAGATGAAAAGTAGGGGTATTTGTGAAAAAGGGGCATGTACATATGTCGAGGCAATGTGGGCGAGAAGAAAGAGCGGGGAAAGGATGTTTTTGGCCGTGTGTCGGGGGGTTTCAATCACGTGCTGCAACGTTTTGGTTTTTAATACTGTAAAGCTTTTTGCAAATTTGTTTTGTCGTTGTGTTTCTAATTTAGAGATTTATGATCATTTTTGACAGAAGCATATCATTTCATTATTAGATCATCGAATTTTTTCGACAAAAAAAGTTCTCCTTTGATATGCATGGCCTTCCGCTCTGAAACGGATCGGGCAGTTAGTTAGTCTTGCCGGTTAGGGAGAGAGAAATTGGTTAATTGCAACTGTTGTGCTGTTGTGCTGTTACTGTAGGATCATCTATGTACTGTACTGTACTGTGTACTGTGTGTGCAACGAGCTTTGATGAAAGCTATAGATATAGATATAGATATAGGTATAGATATAGATATAGATGTAGATATAGATGTAGATGTAGATATAGATGTAGAAAAAAGAGACTTTCTCTTTCGTGAATGGCTCTTGCGTCGGATAATCGGTGCAAAGATGGTTGGTTGGCTTTTGAGCATAATACATATATGTTAGTGCCAGTGGAGACTGCAATACGGTGAAGCCTATTAGGGAAAACGATTTTCAACTATCTTCCAAAAGGTCATGAGGAAGCGCCCTCCCCCCCCCCCCCCCCCCTTTACCAAAAGTGCCCCTGAATCCATCTGCTTTGATCAGTGTTTCCAGTTCGCTCCCGGCATATCGCATTAGCAATGCCTTTGGCTGTTCGGTACCGTACTTCAAACCAGCCGTTCTGGCGTACGAGTACCTCAACAGGGTGACGATACCCCAGATGCGATTGTGGTAGAGTGTGAATGCGGCGAGCGTCCCATGGAGCTGATGGACGGCCAGGGCCTTGAGCGGCTGTATATCGTACTGCTCTGCGAACACGAAGATTCGGGCATGGCAAAGGAAGACATCTGGGTAGTCTTCAGCCGGTGCGCGATTGGCCTTAAGAGGTACGGGATTGTGAACAGTCTCAGAGACCGGGCATTTGAGCAGAAGGAAGGCCTTTTTAAAGGCATCCTTAGACCGGTAGAACCTGGCACGTATTGAGAGGAACTCTTGCTTTTTGAGCCGTAGCGAGAAAGGCTAGAATTAAAGGGCCATCGTTCTTGAAAGTTCAATGCCTGATCGTTTTCGGGAAGATCCCGCTCACTGGGTGCTTCATCTCTCGGTGCACCTAGATAGGCTTCGTGATAACTCCTCTCACTGGTAGGTCCTTCGTCCGTTATTCTAGGGGCCGGGACCAGGAGCAGCTTGGGAACTCGCTGCCTCAAGGATTTCGGAGTTTGCAGCTACGTGATAGCCGTTGTGTGCCCCTTGGCAGAAGCGAACAAATGTCTCCTCGCTGACGTCCTCGAGTTCCGCTGAGCCTTTCTGAGCCTTTGACATGGGTCCATCGACTAACGATCCAAAGGTTTCGAATGATGAGTAAGCAAGGCTGAGGAAACATAACAAGACGTCCCTTCAACGATGAACCGGAAGGGTTTGGAAATGAAAACACTGTAAAATTGATTAGAGTCATGATGTAAACGGCGGTAGTGGATGGTGCTTACGACTTGTTTAGGATAGACATCTATAGGCAAATCCCAGTGAGATGTGGTGCCCCAAATTCGGAGTCTCGGGCTATGAAAGCTACTGGAAATGCAATGCCTCCGAATATTAATAACAGAGTCTCAGTCGAATGAAAGTCACTCAAAAAGTGGGAGCTTGTGAGATATATGTAAGTCAGAGGGCTGACTCTGGTAAGGTCTGTTAGGCTGATCCTGCAAGGCATAGTGTCACCGCAGGTAACCAGTACATCCGTTACAGATTCCACTGGGATTTCACTACTGCTGCGACAGAGCGAAGTCCGTAGTATTAGGTTCACTGGATATTCCTGTAACAGCAAAAGCGTCATATGAAAACTTGCATTGGCGATTGACAGACCCACATGCAAGCGCATGGGTATATAGCTCCGACCGTATACGCAGTTCGAAATATTTAATAGTGTGAGCATCGGCTCGAATACGATTGTCTCCTACCTTTACGTTATCCCACGAAACAGGTTCAGACTAACTTTCTTGGTCCAACGCAACTAACGACAGGCCGAGCGGTTGGTTGTTACTTGCTTTCGAAGCAAATATAGGGCCCAAGCTCTATTTGGGCCGCTTCCTGCCACAATGATATCAATCTATGTCGGCTTAGTTGACTTGATGGGCAGAATCTCGGTTACAGTAAAAATCGCGATTGCCGTTGGAACCAATGATTGGCATAAGATAAATCGTAAATATATTTAATACTATATTGGTAGTCCAACTAAACCGAGGGTTGCTGCTGCCCGTTCTGACAAGGTTGACTTCTCTCTTTCTCAACTTTCTTTTTGTAAATCAGTGTTTTTGAGACATTGTAGAAAACCAGCACCAGCAGTACGAAGGATACGAAGGCAACCACAATCAAAGGCGTGAGAATCGAAAAGACTGTAAAGCCATAGGAGGCATCCTGAAACCTCGAGCTCCCCTTCAGCTGATCAGTAGCCAGCCCGACTTGCATAGCAGAAAGTACGACAGTTATATAGAGAAAAGCGACGGCCAGCCAGGCAAAATTGCGGGTTAAGAATACGCTGAAACGGTTATAACCATAGAGATACCCTCTCATGAAGTCTCGGAATGTCAGACGATAAATCCAATTAACCCTACCTAATCGAAGTTCGCCATATTCATAGCGTGCATTGAAATTGTTCAAGCTTTCGTAATCGACCGTGTCAAGGAATGCGCAGGTAAATGTTACCCAATCCGTCCACGTCATCCAAGATGGTAGCAAACCATGATCCTTTGCAATCTTGAGATCGCTTTGGTAGCGGACTAACCAAGTGTACGAGAGAAGAAGGCCGCAAGCGTTTTTGTGATCCTTCTGGTTGCCGCACAAGTTCCCCGTCCAAAAGTCGTGATCCATCAAGAACTCTGGAAGCGGCTTTATGAAGATTCGGGACCTTTGCCAAAGCAGATGCAAATCTATCTGCTCTGTGACCAGTATCTCACGGTCTATCATCTTTTGCTTGTAGAGAGGCCGAGCACACATTGGCCGGCCGGCAAGCCAAAGCCATTTGTGGATGTCATTTAGCCTCGAGACGTCGAGTTCCCACTCAAGGTATTCTTGAAGATCATCATGCCGTACTCGCACTGTTTGATGTTTCTTGTTCTGGAATACGACAGGTAGATTCGACAATCGTTTCCCTTGCACATTCCTAGCCTCGCCCTGCGCGTTGTCGAGGTGGACACTTTTAAATTGGACGAGACTGGCTTCTGGAGGGAACGGAGCGCGCATAAGCTACACGATATTAGTATATGTAGGACACATGGAAGATGACATGAACATACTGCGTCCGTCGCCATGTTGTTTAGGCATGAAGGCGAGGCTGCCACAACGACTCTACTGTAAATATCAACACGTCCGAATTAAGCGCCCTCGGCGTTCTAGAACCAATAAGTGAACAAGCTAATCCGCAACGAGTGCCTAGGGCAAAGCCCGCTTACTGTCGTACAGGCTTCATATTTCAGTCGCTGATTGAAGTTTCCGTTGGTAAATGACCGCGAGTAGTCACTAGGCCTTACACAAATATATGTGTAAGTAGGTAGTCTAAAACATCAAGGAAAGTCATCATATGTTCGCAAAAAAGGCTGAAAAGACATGTTGGTATCCATTAGTAACGTGACATCCTCAGCGCTCATCAATCCAATCTCAGTCCAGCTGCTCCACCGATCGAGCATGCTGAACGGCGATTGCGCTTCTGATATATCCAGAGTAATCCAGTGAAGAGCTACTTCCAGTATGCGGCCAAAACCTGATTCCTGAGAGGAGCCTTTGTTTGTCTGAGCGACGACTCGATTCTCGAGCTGAGGAGAAGTGAAAGTTCTCGACATCATCCCAGTCCGCCCATGCCTGCTCAATCTCCTATTTCTCTAGATGTCTGTTGCGATACCATTCATTGGTAGTATAAATAGTTTCGATATTTCGTTGAAACATCTCAGTTTCGCACAGCAGCCAGGCTGGTTCCCATCCTTTGTGGTTCTCGGCAGTAGAAGCCCATTTGATGAGACCTAGAAAAAGCAGAACACAATGGAGTATTATTTCGGTTTTGAGGTGTTCGACATCAGTCTCTTCTTCACGCTCACGGCTTACTAAGCTCTAGTAGGCTTCCTCGAGTCGGTTAAGCCCCACTAGAAGCCCTGGAAAGTGGCTCCTCCTTCCAAACGTTAATCCACAGTTACTGTCTTGTATGGCAGTGGTTCTATCTTCAACTGCGTCTACCGCAATTGCAAAGAAATATTATAGGAACCCACAGTTCGGTAGTGTATAGGATCATTGCGGCTTGACATTACCGGTTTAAATGAATGCCATTAAATCAGCAAAGGATACTTATGATATTCCAGAGGGAGGCTATTTGTTGCGGTAAACTTCATCGACCATCAATGACTTTAGTAAGGTGCAGACTCCAAGGAAGGTCCTGGAAAACGTAATACCAGGAGATCAAGAGCAAAAAGTGCTCTTAATCAAGAGAGCCATGGCAAGAGTCTATGAACCCTCAACTTTGTGGACCCTGGTACCCTCACGAATTCACTCATGCGGCTGTCAAAGAACCAAAAGCGTGGAAAATCGATTGACCGGAAACATTTCAGGACGCTCGTTGATGAAGTCGATGAGCTTGAGTATGCGGCAAACGTCTTTTACCGGGTATATGTGCCTGAAGCTCTTGAAGGATATGGAAACCCAAAATTAGAGGATGAGATGGATCCACCCTTATAGCCATCCATGAGCTTCTCGAACACTTCAAAATCATTCAAACGCCCCGTTGGATCGATGACGAGAACAATGATTGGCCGGCTGGACTGTCGATTGATATCGATGACCCTACTAACCGTCGCAGACTGGAACAGGGCCGGGCGGAAATAGGCGATACTTGAAAGCGATGCCTATGTTCTACGAGACTACGACTGCCTGAAGGACCTTGGCCAGGAGAGAATGGGAAGGACTTCTCCGTCGACTGAGACGACGTCAACTACAGAGGCTAAAACTATCAACAGCTTTGCGGAGAGAGGCCCACAGCCGAGGTGACTGTTCGAACACATGTAGTATCAACCTCTGCATTTTCACAGAGCAATCCCTAAACACAACTTCATCTAATGCGCCGAACCAAACACCTTACCCTCCCAATCCTAAGAGCATGCTCCTCAAACCCGCCGACCGCCCCTCCCCAAAGCTTCCAATCGACTTCCCGCAACCCCTCAAGCAATCGCGTTAACCTCCGGTATCTCATCCTTACGTATCACCACAACCTGAAACATCTTCTTCACCCCCACCTCGATCCTCCCCCCCAAATGCCATTTCCGCGCCACACATTTCTGAATAATCTCCTCCGCCCGCACCGCCACGTCGTTCGTCGAGAACCAATCTTCCGCCGTCGACGTCCACCCCACCACCTCAATCGAGCAGTACTTGTTCGACCAGCGGCCCAGGAACCTGCGCTCGGCAAGCGGGACGGACCAGAACCGGTCGTCGTAGGCGTTGGGGGCACGACGGAGGACGCGGAGGGCGGCATCGCATTCGTCGGCGACGATAGGTTTGGTGTATTGGCTGTTGGAGTAGCAGAAAGTGTCTACGGCGAGAGGGTGGGTTGTGGTGTTTGAGTGGGGGGGCGCAAGGTTGAAAACGGGGGAGAGAGCGTGAATAAGAGTGGATAGAGTGGTGATGATGGTGGTGATGAGGAGAGAATAAATCATGGTTGGTTTACTTCCAAGTAGTCTCTGAATTAAGCAGATAGAGTGAGTGTCTTGGGTTCGATCTTTGAATTGGAATTTGGACGGAAGATACTTGTGGGGAATATCCCTCAGGCGACCGGCTTGTTGAATATGCGCCGTGGGTATTCTCGTGCTTGAGAGTGGATTGCGGATGTGGCATTCGGAAAATGCTGAATGCCATGGCGTGGGGAACAGACGCGCACAAAGTCGATCATGCCCAGATGCCGATGCTGCTAGAGATGTCGATCATGCTTAGTGACTTGATGTATGTCCATGGTGTTTTGGTATTCGTTTCACAATAGGCTGCAGCATCACCCTAGTATATCGCTTTGAACTAACGAGGTATTTCCGATGCAGAGAGAATAAAACAGAGCCAAAGATCAGCCCTGTCGATGATGGAGATAATGAAAGAGCGACTGCAGTACCAAAAAATAAATCAACTGAAGAAATATTCGCCAAAGAATGCGGCGTCACCTTTCGGCAATGCCAACGACGGGAACAACTCTCTTTAGTATGATAATTTGTTAGAGGGCATTGTACGCTCTGAAGCGGGTATTCTCTTTCAGCTTACCGTAGAAACTACTTCCAACATATTGGCGACTCCAGAGCTCGCCGAAACGAGAGTGTCTAACCGCGAGGAAATAAGAGTGGTAGTCTTCGCAGGGTATTCATTCCCTTATTTTGTAGTCGGTTGACGAAGGTGCTTCGAGTCACTCAATTGGTTTAACTTGGAGGATTCGCACTTGCGCCACAGGTCGTTGAATTCTCAGACTGGCAATGCCTATTCATGATCTTCTTGTTCTTTTGAAAGGCCAAGATGGCCTTAGCGATACGGCTTCGGACGAACAATGCCGCCTAACACCTCTTTTCCATAACGGCATCTCGTCTACCGCGCCATGACAAACTTCTGACGACGTGCGGATACAACGATTTTGTGGGCTTCTAGTCTCCCAACTAGACGCCTGAGGTGGAGGCTCTTGCTGCCTCTGCACAAGCAGCTTCCAGGAACAGAGGCATAGGTCCAGGGAGGCATCGCCTCGTAGAATCTCGACAATGGCGATATGTCACGTGCTTGTTTTCTCCTTGGCTCGTTTGGTTAACCAAAATAAAGTCAAAAACCTCGTGATGAGAATTTAGGGCTTTGCGACTAGCGTCCACTGTTAGCGGCCTTCTTGAACCAATGAGCGTCGTCCGGTTTCCAATACCACTCCATCAATAAAGACAAGGCTTCCCACATATAAATCCACCTGGCCCACTCAAGTACTACTGTTCTTAATCACAGAAACTTGTTCAAACAACATCCACTCAAACCTCTGCGGACTACCACCAACAAGAAACAACCCACACTCAAAGCTATGACTGTTCCAACAACCTGCTGCGGCCGCTCTGGGGGAGACTGTGTCTGCGCTTCGCAGGCCAAGTGCTCTTGCGGTAAACAATCGGCACTCAATTGCACATGCGAGAAATCCTCCACCGAGAACACTGTCGCGGGTCCCCGTTGTTCATGCAGTAAGCCTCTCTGCCAAAACTCGCTTCCTCTAGACTTTGGTGTCTCTACTACCAGCACTGGAGTAGTTGCACAACATAGATCAATTCTGACAACGATCTTAGGAGCTCGCCCCGCGGGAGAATGCACTTGCGACCGAGCATCTACGGAGAATTCCAAACCTGCAGGGTCGACTTGCGCCTGTGGTGCAAGACCAGCTAGTACGTAGCTCTCCATGTTATCCTCTGAATCTCTGCTGATGCTTCTTCAGACGCTTGCAGCTGCGAAAAGGCCGCTGACGGCGGCATCCTCCCCACTGAGACCGACTTCACTACAAAGGCGTCTGGGGCTTAGGATGGTACTTTAGAGCACAACAGGCTTCCATGATTGATGGTTACCGGGAGAGACACAGGTCTCGCATAGGAATAGGCGTTAGCATTTGATACCAGGCGTTGGCTTGTGAGCTGGAGTGTGAATTCAGGCAGTCACCCTGTACTTCTACATGCAAATACATGCCGCAATAGGACTGCGGATTTTAGTCGATTAATTCCTGTAGGATTGCCTGCTGTACCTCATATATGCTGTTGTTACTGAAGATCTCATATCTTTGCTTTTCCATGTGCACTTCTCTCATTGCCCCTCGTCACATCTGGACCCCACCCGGATCATTGTTTCGCCGCCGCCGACGACGGGATCACCAGGATGGCAACTGGCAAGTACCTTACTAGAATTAGCGGCGGAGATCGGCACTTCCGCATTCTTAGTAGTAGCAATCTGCAGCTCTACAGTAGCACCCTTCAGTCCTGCAGCCAGGTTGGACGTACATCTATTGTATTCGAAAGTTGATATTTCCACGCGCAGGCGGTACGCCTTCCTTTCATTGAACGCAATCTTCGGCTGAGGCAGCTCTGTTGGGGAGCGTTGTGGAAAAGCAGAGCTTACCCTCACATCCTGGTTCTGGGGTACTCGACGCGCCAGCAACAAGTGCCCAAGCCGTTTCCACAACACCTAATTCATAGCCTACTGACACCAATCCTGGAGTCGTACCGCTTCGTATATCCTCGCTAAATCTACTGACCATCTCCAAAGGTTGGCGCAACCTTCAAGCTGGCGAGCGCGGCGGCAGCCGGCTTCCTCGGCCGGGGAAGCTCTGGGAACCAGAATTCTATGCGAGGGCTTATCCAGTTCATAGCAGACTTACGAAATGCAAGAGCAAGGGATCTGGAAGAAAAGCGCATAAACAAGGAGTTGGCAAACATACGGCAGAAGTTCAAGGATGGAAATCTAAATGGCTATCACAAAAAGAAATATGTCTGTAAACTGTTATACGTATACATTTTAGGCTGGAACGTCGACTTTGGACACCTGGAAGCGGTCAACCTCATATCTGGCAACAAGTACTCGGAAAAGCAGATTGGCTATCTTGCTGTGACACTTTTTCTACACGAGCAACACGAGCTACTACATCTTGTGGTCAACAGTATACGGAAGGACCTGCTGTCACATAATGAACTATTCAATTGTTTAGCCCTTCATGCCATTGCGAACGTTGGGGGGCGGGAGATGGGTGAGGCATTGAGTGGGGATGTACATAGGTTACTCATATCACCGTACGTGCTTTCAGAGGTGAGTAGGTATCTAAACTGATGAACTTAGTACATCAAAAGCCTTTGTCAAGAAAAAAGCTGCATTGACTTTACTACGTCTTTATCGAAAATACCCCGCCATCGTCCAGCAAGAATGGGCGGAGAGAATCATCTCGTTAATGGACGACCCTGATATGGGAGTGACACTGTCAGTAACATCTTTGGTGATGTCGCTGGCCCAGGATGAGCCCGACCAGTACAAAGGAGGCTATGTCAAGGCTGCGCAGCGACTGAAAAAGATTGTTGTGGACAACGATGTTCAACCGGATTACTTATACTACAAGGTGCCTTGTCCATGGATACAGGTCAAGCTGCTCAGACTGATGCAGTACTATCCCCCATCAGGTTTGCGTCGAGCTCCCGGTATAGCAGTGTTTTTCTGATTGGAAAGCAGAAGATACTTATGTCCGAAATCTCATCCGAGAATCCCTACAACAAATATTACACGAGGCAATGCAGATGCCAAAGAACGTGCAACAAAACAACGCACAAAATGCAGTGCTCTTTGAAGCTATCAATCTCGTGATTCACTTGGATACCGAACATAATTTGATGGTGCAAATATCATCAAGGTTAGGCAAGTTCATTCAGTCGCGCGAGACCAATGTTCGATATCTCGGACTAGAGGCGATGACCCACTTCGCTGCTCGAGCAGAAACGCTCGACCCGATCAAAAAACATCAAAACATCATCATTGGCTCATTACGGGACAGAGATATCAGCGTCCGGCGAAAAGGCCTAGATCTTCTATACAGCATGTGTGACCTATCGAATGCACAGCCCATCGTCAACGAGCTTTTGAAATACCTAGCTAGCGCGGACTTCGCCATTCGTGAAGAGATGGTCCTGAAAATCGCTATTCTGACCGAGAAGTACGCCACCGACATTCAGTGGTATGTGGACATCTCGTTACGGCTTATTGCTATGGCTGGCGACCACGTCAGCGATGAGGTGTGGCACCGGGTCATACAAATCGTGACCAACAACGAAGAACTGCAAGTCTATGCTGCGCAGCATATCCTAGAATACGCCAAAGCCGAGACATGTCATGAGACATTGGTCAAGATAGCGGGATACCTTCTTGGTGAATTTGGGCATTTAATAGCAGATAGCAAAGGATGCAGTCCAATTGAGCAGTTCCTGGCCCTCCAGAGTAAGCTACAAGGATGCAAGTCAAGCACTCGGGCTATTATCCTCTCCAGCTTCATCAAATTCGTCAACCTGTTTCCTGAGATCAAACCGCAACTACTCCACGTGTTCCGAGAGTACAGTCATGCTCTGGACTCGGAGCTGCAGCAACGTGCTTGCGAATATCTCACGCTAGCCACCCTCGCAACCGATGATCTCCTAAGGACAGTATGCGACGAAATGCCCCCTTTCCCCGAGCGAACGTCCGCCCTATTGTCGCGTCTCCACGGAAAGCATGCAGGAACCAGTGATAAAAGAACCTGGGTGGTAGGCGGTAAATCCGCCAACGTCGATTCCAAAGAAATCCAACTAACCCAAGCCACCGGCTCCAATGGCATCAAACGATCCTTTACAGCGCCCACCAATGGTGCGATCGCTCCCACGAACGGTCCCGTACAGCCCACCATCAACGGCACAAACGGCACTCATGCCAACGGCACCCGCAGCGACCTCGAAGGCCTCGATATGACGCCCCCCACCACTTCTAAACCACCCAACCTCGCTTCCGCAGCCCACCTAAGCCCCGGATGGGAAGTTGGCTATAAACGCCTCCTCTTCTCCGACGAAGGGATCTTATACGAAGATTCCCAAATCCAAGTCGGCCTGCGCTCCGAATACCGCGCCAGCATGGGCTGCCTCATCCTATACTTCACCAACCGCTCCTCCAGCCCCATCGGCTCCTTCACCACCACCCTCGACAATCGCTCCGTCGATGCTCTCCGAATCGACAGCAAGAGCCTCCCCGACAGCACCATCCAGCCCGAGTCTCAAGCCCAGCAAACGATCATGTTCAACGCCCTCGCACCCTTCTCCCTGCCCCCAACAATCCGCATATCCTACCTCGCCGGCGCCTTGCAGGCCCTGACGCTGCAGCTCCCCGTTATGATCCACAAGTTCACGGACCCAGCAGACCTCTCTGCGGACGACTTCTTCAAGCGCTGGCGGCAGATTGGCGGCGCGCCTAGGGAGGCACAGCGGATCGTGGGGCTAGCGGGGAAAGGGACCACGGTTGATAAAGCGTTTACGGATCGCATGGTTGGGAGGCTGAGGTGGGGGGTGTTGAGGGGGGTGGACCCGAATGAGAGGAATGTGGTCGGGGCTAGTGTGTTGTATACCGGTGATGGTGAGAGTGGTGGGGCAGGAGGGAAGTTTGGGTGTTTGGTTAGGGTGGAGCCAAACTATGATACCATGGTATGTCTAGCCCCTTTCTCTTCTTTTTGCTTTTCTCCTCCGCTTCTCCAGTCCCTTGTGCTCCTTATTTGGAGTAGCGGAAGTAACTAACAACAACCCAACAGCTCTACCGCATTACCATCCGTGCAACGGACGAGTCCGTCCCGCCCGTGCTGATGAAACTGTTGGAGGAAGTGTTTTCACAGGGTGTGGAGCGTGACTAGAATAGCTGGGATACCCCCTAATAAGCTAGAAATTCCAATGGTTGGAAGTGCTTGAACGACAAATGCTTCTAGGCACTAGAGGAGCCCTGGCTAGGGCTACGCAAATAACGGCGTTGAAGGGAACGCATTACTAGGAGTTTCCGGTGGTTTCTAGGGAACGGGGCGACGTACATAGCTATGCCTCTGTTCAAGAGAGATGAGGGAGAATGTGTATTTAGGGGTGAATATGATTATTGAGGGACAATGAATTTACAACTCAAGATATCCATATTGCGAGTCGTTGTAAAAAGTAGTGCTGGGACGAGAAAGATCCTTGAATACGATTACGTCCTCTTCAACGGGACCTCTCCAACAATGGCAAAGGTGCTCGCACGACACGGCCGCTTCGGCACTAGACGAGGCCTGGCTGTTGGCAGGATGGCGTTCGAATAGACTGCATCACGAGGCCTCTCCTATAGGTTCTAGGGGAGGGAGGGAGGGGGGATGGAGTTGAACGTATGTACACACCTACATATGCCCCCCCCTTCTGACCGACATCGGACCAGCACCGCGATATCTAGCAATAAAGATAACATTTCTCAGAAAGACCCCACTCCCCCCCAAACCCAACCTCCACACACACACACACACACACACAACCTCTTCCCCAACTCTCCCTTTTCCAAAACGAACCAACCCACACTCTCCCTCTCTCTCAACCAGAAAAACCACCTCGCTGTTTATTTTATTTTTCTTGGTTTTGTAT
>JAABUR0100006797.1_pt1 | contig 13801 bp, 11 predicted proteins | sample 5560091 | NCBI WGS metagenome assembly JAABUR01 (sample SAMN10711879, study PRJNA513375) | rock metagenome | isolation source: Antarctica rocks | place: Antarctica: Victoria Land, University Valley sud
GTCGGCGGGGGTCAGCACCTCGGACTCGTCAACGTAGTCGACCCCGAGGCTCTGGAGCACCTGGGCCTCCACGAAGTGCCCGATCCGGGCCTTGGCCATGACCGGGATGGACACGGTCGCCATGATGCTCTCGATCATGTCGGGGTCGCTCATCCGCGAGACGCCGCCCTGGGCGCGGATGTCGGCCGGCACGCGCTCGAGGGCCATCACGGCCACGGCGCCGGCGTCCTCGGCGATCCGGGCCTGCTCGGCGGTGACGACGTCCATGATGACGCCGCCCTTGAGCATCTCGGCCATCCCCCGCTTGACGCGAGTCGTGCCCGTCTCGATGCCGTGGTGCTGCGTCGTGGCGGGTTCGGTGCCTCCGGCTTGCGGGCGGCCCTGCCCGGCGCTGCTGCTCTCGTTTCCTGACACGTCCTGCTCCTGCTTCCCGCGCTCTTGCCCTGCGACTGCCCTCGTCGGCGCCCGGGCGGTCTCCCCCGGGCTCTCGGACAAAGGATATCGGGACAAGGATACTGGCCCCGCGCTGCTACTCGCGCAGCCCGGGCGGCAGCTCGTCGTCGAACTCGAAGGTGCGCGGCAGCTCCGCATGGCCGGCGAGGCGGAACAGCCGGGTGCTCGCCTTGCGGCGGACCCGGCGCACGTCGATGACCGCGTCGTTGTGGAACCGTCTGGCGAGCTGGACCCGCGTCCCCGCCGCGTGGACCCGGTCGAGGACGTCCTGGACGACGGTGCCGTCCTCGCGCAGGTGGGCCAGGACATCCGGCGTCAGGGCCACGCCGAGGGCCTCGCTCAGGTCGGACTCGACGGTTTCGCGCCCCGAGGCGTGCTGGTCGGTCGTCGCGAGCGACTCGGACGCGGCCCCCGCGAGGATGAGGGCGCTGGCCGCGTCGAGTGCGCCGGAGTTGACCAGCTCCAGCGTGGCCTCGGCGCGGCGCACGAGCTGTGCGTCGAGCGCGGCGAGGGTGCCCTCCACGCGCGCATGCAGCCGGTCGAGGCGGGCCGCACTGTAGGACAGGTACCAGGCGACCCCGAGCAGCAGGGCCACGACGAGGGTCGCCTTCTCGACGCCGGTCACGAGCCGCTCCGACCCGCACGCAGCAGCCGCGCCCGCATCGGGGCCCGCTGCGCGGAGGTGCCGGTCACGAGCCGCTCCGACCCGCACGCAGCAGCCGCGCCCACATCGAGGCGCCCTCGGCGGAAGGGCGCACCCGCCCCGCTCCCGCGGTCACCGTCTCGTACACCGCCATGATGTCGTCGGCGACAACCGACCAGTCGAACACGTTCGCGCGGGCGCGGCCGGCGGCGGCGACGGCGAACCGGGCCCCCGCGTCGGACAGCAGGCGCACCAGCGCGCGCGCCAGGTCCTCGCTGTCGCCGTTGCGGAAGGTCGCCCCCGCCGCACCCCCGTCCAGGACCCGCACGAACGCCGGGATGTCGCTCGCCAGGACCGGCGCCCCGGCACTCATCGCCTCGATGAGGATGATCCCGAAGCTCTCGCCGCCCGTGTTGGGCGCGAGGTAGACATCGACGGAGCGCAGCAGGCGCGCCTTGTCCACGTCGCTCACTGACCCGAGGAACTCCAGGGCGTCGGCGGCGTCCGGCGACATCTGGGCGCGGACGTCGTCCGGGTCCCCGGGACCGGCCACGAGCACCCGCAGGCCGGGGACGTCGCGGAGGACGGCCGGCAGCGCGGCCGCGAGCACCGGCATACCCTTGCGCGGTTCAGCCATCCGCCCGAGGAAGGCCACCGTGGGCCGCGTGGGCGTGCCCGTCCAGGCCGGGTTGGGCTCGGCGAGGGCGAACCGGTCCACGAACACCCCGTTGGGGATGACGACGGCGTCGCCGCCGACGTGCGTCGTCACGGTGCGCCGCGCGTCCTCCGAGACCGCGATGCGCGCGAGGATCTTCTCGAGGCTGGGGCGGATGAGCGGGTATGCCGCCTGGTAGGTGCGCGAGCGCAGGGTCGAGGTATGGAAGGTGGCGACGATCGGCCCCTCGGCCGCCCACAGCGCGAGAACCGCGACGCTCGGCGTGATCGGTTCGTGCAGGTGGACGACGTCGAACTCGCCGCGCTCGACCCAGCGACCCACCTTCGCCGCGGTGATCGGGCCGAAGTTGAGCCGGGCGACGGAGCCGTTGTACCGCACCGGCACGGCGCGACCCGCGGCGACGACGTAGGCGGGCAGGCGGGTGGCCTCGTCGGCGGGGGCGAGGACGCTGACGTCGTGGCCCTGGGCGATGAACACCTCTGCCAGGTCACGCACGTGGTACTGCACCCCTCCCGGGATGTCGAAGGAGTACGGGCAGACGATGCCGATCTTCACGAACCCGCTCCCCCGACCTCGCGGCGCCCGGCCGGTTGGGCACTCTGTGACCCGCGCCCGGCGGCGGAGGCCCCCGGGGCCGCGTCGAGGTCCTCGAGGAAGACCCGCTGCAGCATGTGCCAGCTCTCGGTGTGCTCGCGCACCCGCATCCCGATGTAGTCCGCGCACTGCTGGGTCATGGCGAGGACCTTGCTGCGGCTGTCACCGGACTCGGGGGGCTCGATGACGGGCGAGAAGTCGATGACGACACGCTTGCCGCCGAACGCCCGCCCCGAGGGGGCGTCCTCGTAGTAGACGGCGGTCGCGAAGAGCGGCGTCCGCGTCATGAGGGCGAGGAGGGCCGGCCCCTTGGCCATCCGCGCCCGGTGGCCGCAGAAGTCCACCTCCACGCCGTTGCTCGTCAGGTCGCGGTCGGCGACAACGGCGACGAAGTCACCGCGCTCGACGGCCCGCTTGAGCCCCGCGAACGGGTCCTCGCCCCCGGTCAGCGGGAGGATCGTCATGCCGAGGCTCTCGCGGAGCTCGAGGAACTCCGCGAAGACCTCCTCGGGCTCGAGGCGCTCGACCACGGAGGTGACCGGCGCGAGCTGCGTCGTCGACCAGGCCCCGGCGGTGTCCCAGTTGCCCATGTGGGCGGCGAACGCGACCGCGGGACGGCCGCTTTCGAGCAGCGCCCGGATCGGCCCGTCGTTCGCCGCCCGGACACTGCGGGCCATCTCCTCGACGCTGCGGTCCGGCAGGCGGAACGCGTCGCAGTAGTAGCGCATGTAGGACCGCATCCCGGCGCGCACGAGGCGGTCGAGGGCCGCGTCGTCCAGCTCCGGGCGCACCCTGTGGTAGTTGGCACGCAGTCGCCGCACGCCCTTGCCGTCCCGGCGCGTCGTCACGTCGGCGATGACGTCGAAGAGCCGGTATGCCGCGGGGTCCGGCAGCCGGCGCACAGCACCCCACCCGATCCGAAGGCCCAGAACCGTCACGGCGTCCGTCGGCCTGGCGGGCCAGCGGCGGGGCCGGCCGGGTGCGGGGTGTGACCCGGGACTCACGATGGCCGGGCGTCCGAGGCGGCGAGGGCCTGTCGCCGGACGGTGAGCATCCGCTGGAGCACGGTGATGAAGCTGGCGACCGCCAGGAGCCCGAGGACGACCGGCAGGATGACCTCGGGCAGCCCGAGGCCGACGAGGCCGGTCGCCAGCAGGACGGCAAGGAGCCGGTCGGCGCGTTCGGCGATGCCCACATTGGCGGTCATCCCCAGTCCCTCGGCCCGGGCCTTCGCATAGCTGACGACGCTGCCGAGGATGAGGCAGGCGAGCGGCAGGCCGGCGAGGCGCAACTGTCCAGCACCGGCGTAGTAGAGCACGAGTCCACCGAAGATGGCAGCGTCACCGACCCGGTCGAGGGTGGAGTCGAGGAAGGCGCCCCAGGTGCCCGTCCGGCCTGACAGCCGGGCCATGATGCCGTCCACGTTGTCGCTGAAGATGAAGGCGACGATGACGAGGGTGCCGCTGAGGAACATCCCGCGCGGGTAGAACCCGAGGGCCCCGACACAGACGCCGAGCGTGCCGACGATGGTGACGATGTCGGGACTGATTCCGAGCGCGAGGAAGATCTTGGCGATCGGCGTCATGACCTTCGTCCAAGTCACGCGCAGCAGTCGGTTCAGCATGGTGAGGAACAGCGTACTGACCCGGACGAGCCTGGTCCGCCCTGCGCTGGGGAGAGGCAGTGGCGGCTGGTGCGGTCAGTCGCCCCGGGGTCAGTCGCCCCGGGGCCAGTCGGCGACCAGCCGGGCCCGGACGTCCTCGAGCAGCATGGGCAGCGCCTTGGTCTGCGCGATGATGGGCAGGAAGTTCGAGTCGCCGCCCCAGCGTGGGACCACGTGCTGATGCAGGTGCGAGGCGACCCCGGCGCCGGCGACCGCCCCCTGGTTCATGCCGATGTTGAACCCCATCGGGTTCGAGCTTGCCTGCAGGGCGCCGATCACCTGCTTGGTCAGTGCGGTGAACTCGGCCGTCTCCTCGTCCGTCAGCTCCGTGTACAGGGAGACGTGCCGGAAGGGGCAGACAAGGACGTGCCCCGGGTTGTAGGGGAAGAGGTTCATCACCACGTAGCAGCTCTCGCCCCGCTGGACGATCAGCCCTTCGGCGTCGTCCCCGTCCGGTGCGGTGCAGAAGGGACACCCCTCCCCGGCGTCCTCGCTCGGCCGCTCGCCGCGGATGTAGACCATCCGGTGCGGGGTCCAGAGTCGTTCGAACCCGTCCTCGACACGGGCGAACCGGGCCGCCGTGTCGGGTGCGGGACGGGAGTCGGGACCGAGCTGCGGCTCGGTCGACCGCCCCGTGCCCTCGGCCGCATCCATGCGCCCGATCCTAGGCTCGATGGCGCGCCGTCGGGGACCCGGGACTGGTGGTGACCCGGCATACCGGCCCCGGCCCTCTCGTGCCGTCATCTCGACCGTCGCCTGTGGATGGTGTTGAGCAGCGAATACCCTTGGTGGACAGATGCTTTGGGCATCGACGACCGGCAGTGGGTTGTCGGTGGCGACAGTTAGTGTTGGGGGCATGACGACGACGGACCCACCCGGGGAGCTGGGCGGCATCACGCCGGACGAGCGTCCCGTCCTTCGGGCTCTGCGCGCTGCTGTCGCGGCTGTGACCGAGGCATCCACCGGTGACATGTGGCGACTGTCCGAGCCAGAGCTTGGGCAGGCGGTGTCCGTGGCCCAGCGCCTGCATGCCCTCGTGGACCTGACGATGGTGAGGGTCCTGTCCGAGGCCGAGAGCCGGGGCACCGGCAGCGAGGACGGCTGGACGCGGGTCGACTGGGCCCTTCGCCATGCGCCAGATCTGACGGCGGCCGACGCTGCGACCTTGACCACCGTCGCCCGGGCCAGCAGCGACCGGCGCCTGGAGCAGGTCACCGGTGCGTTCAGCTCTGGTGAGCTGACGGTCTCCAAGGCCGCGGCGCTGGTCCGGTTCGCGCACGAGGCTCGGCCGCTGGCCGAACCGGCTGACCTCACCGAGAAGCTCGACATCCTCACCGGGGCCGCGCCGGCGCTGACCGACAAGCAGCTCGCCCTGGCCATCCGGCGCACCAGCACCCTGCTCCGGTCGGACGAGGCCTTCGAGCGTGACGAGGAGCGCCAGCGAGCGGCACGCTCGCTGCGGAAGGGTCCCGGTCCGGCGGGGATGAGCCGATACCACCTTCTCCTCGACCCCGAGGGCTCGGCCATCCTCGACGCGGCGATCGACCCGCTCGCTGGACCCGTCCCCGGCGACGGACAGCCCGACCTCCGCTCGGCAGTCACCCGGCGTGCCGATGCCCTCTTGGCGATCATCGGGCGCGGGGTCTCCGCACCCGGCACCGCGCCCCGGACCGCAAGGACGACCTTGCTGGTGACCATCGCCCACGACCAGCTCGTCGCCGGACTGGCGAACCACGCTCCGGCGGTGCCAATCGGCCAGCCAGCGACGGTCGGCCGGGACCCAGCGAGGGTATGGGCCCCCCAGGGCGCCAGAGTGGTCACCGGCGCCGGGACGACGGCAAGTGGCGAGCTACTCTCCGCCGGCACCATCCGCCGCCTCGCTTGCGACGCCGACGTCATCCCTGCAGTGCTCGGCAGCCGGAGCGAGCTGCTCGACCTGGGGCGGCGAACCCGCCTGTTCACCCCTGGACAACGGGCCGCTCTGTGGGTCCGGGACAAGCAGTGCACCTACCCCGGCTGCACCGTGCCCGCACCGTGGACCGAGGCCCACCACATCACCCCCTGGTTCCAGGACGGGACGACCGACCTGCACAACGCCGCCCTGCTCTGCGGCCGGCACCACACCCTCGTCCATCGCAGAGGGCTGAGCGCCACCGCCACGGACATGTCCGTCACCTGGGAGCTCGCCGGGTAGGACTCAGGCAAGGAATGGGTCACACCTGGACGCGGGACTCGATCGACTCGACGATCTCCTTGATGGCCGCGTCCATGGGGACGCCGTTCTTCTGGGACCCGTCGCGGTAGCGGAACGACACCGCCCCGGCGGCCCGGTCCTCCTCACCCGCGATGAGGACATAGGGCACCTTCGACTTGCTCGCCGTGCGGATCTTCTTGGGGAACCGGTCGTCCGAGGTGTCCACCTCGACGCGGACCCGTCGTGCCCGGAGACGGTCGGCAACCTCGCTGAGGTACCCGGCATACTCGTCGGCGACCGGCACCGCGACGACCTGCACGGGGGCGAGCCACACCGGGAACGCGCCCGCGTAGTGCTCGGTGAGCACGCCGAAGAACCGCTCGACCGAGCCGAACAGCGCCCGGTGGATCATGATGGGCCGCTGCCGGGACCCGTCGGCCGCCTGGTACTCGAGCTCGAAGCGCTCGGGCAGGTTGAAGTCGAGCTGGATCGTCGACATCTGCCACGTGCGCCCGATCGCGTCACGGGCCTGGACCGAGATCTTCGGCCCGTAGAAGGATGCTCCACCGGGGTCGGGGACGAGCTCGAGCGATGACTCCTCCGCCACCTTCTGCAGGGTGGCCGTCGCCTGCTCCCAGATCTCGTCGGACCCGACGGACTTCTCCGGGTCCCTCGTCGACAGCTCGAGGTAGAAGTCGTCGAGCCCGTAGTCCCGCAGCAGGTCGAGCACGAACGTCAGCAGCTTCTTCAGCTCGTCCTCGACCTGGTCCGGCGTCACGTAGATGTGGGCGTCGTCCTGGGTCATGCCCCGCACCCGGGTCAGCCCGTGCACGACACCCGACTTCTCGTAGCGGTAGACCGAGCCGAACTCGAAGAGGCGCAGCGGCAGCTCCCGGTAGGACCGCCCCCGGGCCCGGAAGATCAGGCAGTGGAACGGGCAGTTCATCGGCTTGAGGTAGTAGTCCTGGCCCTGCCGCCTGACGTTGCCCTCCGCGTCGCGCTCCTCGTCGAGGGACATCGGCGGGTACATCCCGTCGGCGTACCAGTCGAGGTGCCCGGAGGTCTGGAAGAGGTTGGCCTTGGTGATGTGCGGGGAGTAGACGAACTCGTAGCCGGCCTCCTCGTGCCGACGGCGCGAGTAGTCCTCCATCTCCTTGCGGATGATCCCGCCCTTCGGGTGGAAGACCGCGAGGCCGGACCCGATCTCCTCCGGGAAGGAGAACAGGTCGAGCTCGGTCCCCAACCGGCGGTGATCTCGCCGCTCGGCCTCGGCGAGCCGGTCGAGGTGGGCCCGCATCTCCTCCTTGGACGGCCACGCCGTGCCGTAGACGCGCTGCAGCTGCGGGTTCTTCTCCGACCCACGCCAGTAGGCGGCTGCGGACCTCGTCAGCGCGAACGCGTTGCCGATGAGCTTGGTGGTCGGCAGGTGCGGTCCGCGGCAGAGGTCCTTCCACGCCAGCTCGCCGTTGCGCCGGTGGTTGTCGTAGATCGTCAGCCCACCGGCGCCCACCTCGACGCCGGCTCCCTCGACGGAGGACACGGCTTCGCTCCCGGCCTTCAGGCTGATCAGCTCGAGCTTGTACGGCTCGTCGGCGAGCTCGGCACGAGCCTCCTCGTCGCCGACACCGCGGCGCGAGAACGTCTGTCCCTCGTTGATGATCCGCTGCATGGCCTTCTCGAGGGCCTTGAGGTCCTCGGGGGTGAACGGCGTGCGCACGTCGAAGTCGTAGTAGAAGCCGTCCCGGATCGGCGGTCCGATCCCGAGCCTGGCGTCGGGGTGCAGCTGCTGCACCGCCTGCGCGAGGACGTGGGCGCTCGAGTGGCGCAGCACGTTGAGACCGTCCTCGGAGTCGACCGTCACCGGTTCGACGGCGTCGTTGTCTGCGAGGACCTGGGTCAGGTCGACGAGCTCGCCGTTGACGCGTGCGACGACGACGGACGCGTCGCTCGCGAACAGGTCGGCAGCCGTGGTGCCCGCCGGGACCGATCGCTCGCTTCCGGCGACGGACACGGTGATGTCGGCAGACACGGGTGGCGCTCCTGTTCGAGGGGGGCACGGTATGGGGGTTGCCAGCCGCCGCTACGACGGCGCCGCAAGCCTACCCGGCGGCGGTATGCCGTCGCGCGCGAGTTTGCGGGCGCGACGGACAGTAGGAGGCGGCAGCCTTCGCCACGTTGTCGCGGTATCCTCGCGACGCAAACACATCGTGCCCGTCGAGCCGCGCCGGTCGGGCAGGTCTCGCGCAATGATTTCGGTTCACCGCGCGCGGGTCTCGACGCTGCGCGCAGACTCCCGAGCTCCGCGCGAAGGTCCTTGGTGCCTCTCGTCAACATCCTTCGCACGCAACCCGGCAGGAGACGGCCATGGACAAGACGGGCATGGACAAGTACGACGTCAAGACCGCCCACAAGGCGCTCTACTCCCCGAGCGCGAAGGAGTTCTGCCTGGTCGACGTCCCGGCGCTGCAGTACATCGTCATTGACGGGCACGGTGATCCCAACACGTCCCCCGCCTACAGCGATGTCATCCAGAGCCTGTATGCCGTCGCCTTCGCGGTGAAGTTCGGGAGCAAGAAGTCGCTCGGCCGGGACTACACCGTCGGGCCCCTCGAAGGCCTGTGGCGCTCACCGGACATGACCGCCTTCGCACGGCGGGACAAGGGCCAGTGGGAATGGACGTTGATGATCTCCCAACCAGCCTGGATCACCGAGGACATGGTCGAGGCAGGGCGTGAGCGGACAGCCAGGAAGAAGCAGATGCCCCGGCTGGACGACGTCAGGCTCGTGACGCTGACGGAGGGACGCTCGGTCCAGATCCTGCATATCGGCTCGTACGACGACGAGGCACCCACCCTGCATCGTCTGCACACCGAGTACCTCCCCGACAACGGGCTCACGTTCAACGGCGACCACCACGAGATCTATCTCAGCGACCCGCGACGTACCGCGCCAGCAAGGCGCAAGACGATCCTCAGGCAACCGGTCAAGGCGCTTGCCTGACCTGCGCCGACCAGCTTTTTCGCAGTCCCACAGTGTGCGCCGCCGGATCGATCAGCCCAGGGCGCTGCCCGGCCCAGCCCCAGGGCGGTGCCCGGCCCAGCCCAGGGCGGTGCCCGGCCCAGTCCGGAGCTCTCAGGTGCCGCGGTTCTCGACGACGAGATGCGCGCCCTGTCCCACGGAGGGGACCAGCGCCGCCAGCCGGGCGTCGTCGGAGACCTTGAGAACGGCGCTGCTCGGCAGCGGGACGGGTCGCCGGAACCAGACCGCGGACGCACCGGCCGCCGGCAACCTCGGCCCGAGCGCCGCGAGCACCCGTGCGTACGCGTACATCCCGTGCGCGATGGTGGACGGGAACCCCAGCGCACGGGCGGTGAGCGGGTGCAGGTGGATCGGGTTGAGGTCGCCGCTCACCGCGGCATACCGCCGACCGGAGCCCGCCGCGAAGCGCAGGGTGACGCCGCCGGGTCTTCCGGTGAGGTGCTCGACGTCCGGCGCCGAGGGCGCTGGTGCCGCCGGGTCCCCCTGGTCCCGATGCAGGTAGGTGCTGACGCCGCGCCAGACGACCGCCCCCGCGCAGGTGGCCTCGGCGACGAGGTCGACGAGACGGCCCCTGCGGTGTCCCCGCAGGCCTGTCGCGTGGACCGTGAGGCCGAGGACGTCGTCGAGGGTGAGCGGGCGCGTCCAGGTGACGGAGTTCTCGACGTGGACGAGCCCGAAGAGCCGGAGCGGGAAGTCCCTGCGGGACATGATGGCGACCTGCAGCCGAAAGGCGAGCAGGTGCGGGTAGCTGACCGGGAGCGTCGCGGACGCACCGAAGCCGCACAGCCGCTGGTAGTCCAGCAGCCGGTCCCGGTCCACGAGCACCGACGGTTGCCGGGCTGTGACCTCGGGCAGGGGCCGGCCGGCGACCCGGCGACCGATCCCACCGTTCGCGAGGGCCTTGGCATACAGCAGCCTGAGGTCCGGCGCGGCCGCGAACGTGAGGGTCTCTCTCACGTCAGGCCCCGAGCAGGCTCTGGCCGCAGACGCGCAGCACCTGGCCGCTGATCCCACCGGTTGCAGGTTGGGCGAACCACGCGATCGTCTCCGCGACGTCGACCGGCAGGCCACCCTGGCGCAGCGAGTTCATCCGGCGCCCGGCCTCACGGGTCGCGACCGGCATGCGTGCCGTCATCTCCGTCTCGATGAAGCCCGGGGCGACCGCGTTGACGGTGATGCCGCGGGCGGCGACGAGGGGCGCGAGCGACTCGACGACACCGATGAGGCCCGCCTTGCTCGCGGCATAGCTGCTCTGGCCGCGGTTGCCGGCGATCCCGCTGAGGGACGAGACACAGATCACCCGCCCGCCGCGGGCGATCCCGCCGTCGGCGAGCAGCACCTCGTTCATCCGCAGGATCGAGAGCAGGTTGACGTCGATGACGGAACCCCACCGGCTCTCGTCGGTGTTGGCCAGCAGCCTGTCGCGGGTGATCCCGGCGTTGTGGACGACGACGTCGAGACGGCCGTGACGCGTCGTCGCGTGCTCGAGGACCCGGTGCCCCGCGTCCGCCGCCGTCACGTCGAGCTGCAGTGCCGTCCCGCGCACCTCGTTGGCGACCCTGGCCAGCAGGTCCCCCGCTGCGGGGACGTCCACGCAGACCACGCTGGCCCCGTCGCGCGCGAGGATGCGCGCGACCTCGGCACCGATCCCGCGGGCCGCTCCGGTCACCACGGCGACCTTCCCGCGCAGGGGCCCGACCGGGTCGCCTCCCGGGCCGCCGCTCACGCCGGGGCCGGGCGGCTCCTGGCGGGTCGGCCCGTCCATGGGCGCCTCGCCGACGATGATCCGCTGGCCGCAGACGTAGGCTGACCGCCCGGACAGGAAGAACGTCACGGCCGCCGACACCGGTCGTCCGGTCTGGCGCGGCTTGCCATGGGAGAGAACCAGGTTCGCGGTGGCACCGTACCGGAGCTCCTTGCCGACGGAGCGGACGACCCCCTCTAGCGCCCGCTGCGTGGCGGCCTGCCGCGGTTCCCGCAGTGTGCTCGGGTCGGTGCCGACGACGACGACACGCCCGCTCGGCCGGAGCCGCCTCAGCGCCGGAGCGAGCACGGCCCGCAGGCCCTCGAGATCCTCTGGGCGCCGCATGCCGGACACGTCGAGCACGACGCCGCCAAGAGGCCCGGCTCCCACGGGCTCCGCGGCACCGGCTCCGTCGGGCACCGCTGCTCCGGCGGCCGCGACCACCTCGACGTGGTGGTTATCCAGGACCGCCCTGACAGCCTGGGCGAACGGGCCGTCACCGACTGTGGCGACGAGCACCGGTGAGTCACACAGCACGAGGGGGTCGTACCGGCGCAGCCGCGTGGGGCGCGGGAGGCCCAGCCTGCGCGCGACGGCCGCGCCGACGCCGCCGCGCACGAGCTCGGCATACCTGTCGTTGCTCATCGTCACGCCGCCTCGAGGATCGCCACGACACCCTGTCCCCCGGCGGCGCAGACCGAGATGAGGCCACGGCCCGCACCCCGCTCGTGCAGCTGCTTCGCGAGCCCGGCGAGGATGCGGCCACCGGTCGCGGCGAAGGGGTGGCCCGCCGCCAGGGACGAGCCGTTGGTGTTGAGGCGCGTGCGGTCAACCGGACCCAGCGGCTGCTCCAGACCCAGCCGGTCCCTGCAGAAGTCGGCGTCCTCCCACGCCGCCAGCGTGCACAGGACCGTGGACGCGAAGGCCTCGTGGATCTCGACGAGGTCGAAGTCCTGCAGCGTCATGCCGTTGCGGGCGAGCAGTCGTGGCAGCGCGTGCACCGGCGCCATCAGTAGCCCATCCCTGCCGTGCACGTAGTCGACGGCCGCGGTCTCCGCGTCGACGAGCCAGGCGAGCGGCGCGACGCGGTGCTCGGCGGCCCACTCCTCCGCCGCGAGCAGGACGACGGACGCGCCGTCGGTGAGGGGCGTCGAGTTGCCTGCCGTCATCGTCGCGCCGTCGCCCGTGCCGAAGACCGGCGCCAGGGCGCCGAGCTTGCCCACCGAGGTGTCAGGGCGCAGGTTGCCGTCCCTTGTCTGCCCGAGGAACGGGGTGAGGAGGTCGTCGAAGAAGCCACGCTCGTATGCCGCGGCGAGACGATGGTGGCTCTGCGCCGCGAGCTCGTCCTGGGCCTGCCTGGTGATGCCCCACTCCTTGGTGGTGAGCGCCATGTGCTCGCCCATCGACATCCCGGTCCGCGGCTCCACGTTGCGCGGCAGGGCCGGGACGAGGTGGCGAGGACGCAGGCCGGTCAGCGCCCTGGCCCGTTGCACGGGGGTCCTGGCGCGGTTCGCGGCGAGCAGGGTGTGACGCAGTCCCTCGCTGACGGCGATCGGCGCGTCGCTCGCGGTGTCGGCGCCCCCGGCGATGCCGCTGTCGACCTGGCCGAGCGCGATCTTGTTGGCGACGAGAACGGCCGCCTCCAGGCCCGTGCCGCAGGCCTGCTGCACGTCGTACGCGGGGGTCGTCGGGTCGAGCAGGGTCCCGAGCACCGACTCGCGGGTGAGGTTGAAGTCGCGGCTGTGCTTCAGCACCGCCCCGGCGGCGACCTCGCCGAGGCGTTCACCGGCCAGGCCGAACCGAGCGATGAGCCCGTCGAGGGCGGCGGTGAGCATGTCCTGGTTGCCGGCGCCTGCGTAGGCGCCGTCGGAGCGGGCGAACGGGATCCGGTTCCCGCCGAGGACACCGACCCGGCGGGCGGTTCGGGTTCCGGTGCTCGGGCCTGCAGCCACAATGCTCCTCCTGATCACGGTGCGGCCCGCGGTCCGGCGGGCCGGGTTCGGCCGCCGCCGGTCCGGACCGTCGAGCCCTATCCGCGCTATCCGCTACCGACGGTAGCAGGTACGCATGGTACCTGCTACTTTGGGCAGCGTGCCCGACCCGTCCGACGTCCCCCGGTCCCCCGCGCCGGACGGACGGTCCACCCGCTGGGACGAGCACCGGACCGCCCGGCGCAGGGAGCTCGTGGACGCCACCCTGCGGGCCATCCGCCAGCACGGGGCCGGGGTGGGGATGGACGAGGTCGCCGTCGCGGCGGCGACCTCCAAGACGGTGATCTACCGCCACTTCGAGGACAAGGCGGGCCTGTACCTCGCCGTCGCCGAGCGCGTCGACCAGCGCATCATGAGACACCTGGCTGAGGCCGTGACCGGCGCCGGGCGCGGAGGAGCGCTCCCCGCCGGGTCCGCGCCACGGGACCAGGCCCGCCGTGCCAGAGCCGTCATCACTTCGGCGGTCGACGCCTACCTCGCCCTCGTCGAGGCCGACCCGGAGGTCTACCGCTTCATCGTCACCCGGCCACTCGTGGACCGCCCCATCGGCCACGACCCGGTCGGTGGCATCACCTCGCACGCTGCCGAGCAGGTTGCAGCCCTGCTCCGCAGCACGCTCACCGACGTCGCGGTGGATCCGCGAGTGGCCAGGGTCTGGGCGATCGCTCTCGTCGGGATGGTGCAGGCCGCTGCCGACGACTGGCTCGCTGACGCGCACCGCGCACCCCGCGCCGAACTCGTCTCGGACCTCGCCACCCTGGCCTGGCATGGCCTCGAGCCCGCCTTCACACGATCCACCGCTGC
>JAABUR0100006798.1_pt1 | contig 13801 bp, 13 predicted proteins | sample 5560091 | NCBI WGS metagenome assembly JAABUR01 (sample SAMN10711879, study PRJNA513375) | rock metagenome | isolation source: Antarctica rocks | place: Antarctica: Victoria Land, University Valley sud
GAGGCCGCGGCTGGCCCAGCAGCGGCCGACGCGGCCCGCGCGGGGACCGGGGGGGCGGCCAGTCAGGGCGCGGCGCCGCAGCGCAGGAGCGCCGCGCGCGTGCTCTTCCAGCCCGCGCCCTCCGCGGAGCAGCTGGCGCACACGTTTGCGGCCTTCCAGGCGGAGGTGCGGCGCGCGGTGGAGCTGCCTGGGGCGGTTGCCCTGGAGCTGGGAAGTTTCACTGTGTAGTACACACAGGACAACACTGACAGGATGTTAGGGTGGAGGGCAGGATCAGCGCGCCCTGCCCGCAGCTGGCACCGCTGGGGCGGGCCCGGCAGGACAGCGCTGCCTGGGGTGGCGCCCGCGAAGCAGGAGCTGAGCGCCGTGCGCTGATCCGCGCACGCAGGTGCTCAGGGATTTCACCGCGCGGTACAACTTTGACCTCGCCACGGAGCAGCCGGTGGAGCCCGGGCGCTGGGAGTGGCTCGGCGCGGGAGGCAGCTAGGGTGCTGGCCTGCGCGGCGCGAGCGCGGGGCGCTGGGCGATGACAGCATCGCCAGTGGCATGGGGCACAGGGTCCCCGGCGTGCCTGCGTTGCCGCAGCTCTCTGCTTGGGAGCGAGCGCGGCCAGCGGGGGCGGGCTCAGCCGGTTGGAGCATCCCGCGGGCTGGCGAGGCTGCACTAGCTAGGGTGCCGGGCAGAAGTGCCGTGGGCGCTGCCGGAAGCACGGACGTGCAGCGGCACAGCGCGGCTGCTGTCGCCACGGCTGCGCGGCGCACTGCGCGCGCTGTGCGGCTGCAGGCCGGCTGGCGTTTTGGAGCCCACGAGAAGGGGAGTGGCAGAGTCCAGCGACAGCGAGCGCACCATCTGCGCCGCGCGCACCGCGCCTCTAAAAAACCTGAGATATGGGACTGAGCGCCGTGCCCCTGTGAGCGTGCGCCAGGCAGCGCGCGCGGGATGAGCGCTGCAGAGTTCAGGGGTGACACTGCAAACTGATATTGAATTGCAAGTGCCCAGACGCCTGTACAACAACATGGTGAGAGCGTCTCAGCTCGCCACCCTAGCCTTCGGCCCCCGAACACAACAGCATTCGGTTGTTCTTTTTTCTATGCCCTGCGCGCAGCTTTGCTGCTGCACACTGGCCGCGTGGGACGCCCTCGTGCGCACCCGGACCGGCACGGGCTTTTTGCTCACACACAAAAGCCGGCCCCGACATAGCCTGGCTGGCAGCCGTTGCTTTGGTGCTCGGCGTGGCCGCGAAGCGGCCTTGCTTTGCGCGGAACACAAATGTAAAGTAGTGCTATGGCGCAGCATTCGGCGCCTGGAGCAGTACTCACATGCTGAATGCATGCATAAGGCAGCCTCACAGCAATGGCCGCATCAGCATTACTGTGCCCTGCTGTAGCTGCTACAGTGCAGCATGCTCCCACAAGGCTGCATCACATTACATAGCCTGAGAGTCTGAAGCTGGAGTCTCCAGACAGAAGCGAATCGCAAAAGCCATACAGACAAGATTACGCGCCTGCTCCCAAACTCTTGCAGCAATGCCATAGTGGCACCCTGCATGACAGGCCTCGTCTTATCACGTGCAAGTGGGCATGCACTCATCAGGTGCACTTGTTAGAACGCATGCGTTGTGAAGGGACATAGCAGCCGGGCATGGCGTCGAATAAACCTATTGCATGTGAGCAGGCAGCAAGAGCAAGCCACACACTCGCCTGAAAAAACCCAAGCATTGCCCCAGACCCACAATCCCTCGCAAGCCCAGGCAGCATCTCATTCGTTTGTTGAGCGACCCGTGGAGCGGCAGCATGGCATGTCCTGTAGCGTCACAAGCCCCCATGCGCACAACGCCGGCCGTGCTGCTGCGGCCGGGGCGTGCCGCGTCCGGGGCGGTGCGGCGGCCGGCGATAGCTCCGGCGGCCGAGCGGGTGCCGGCGCCGCCCAGCGCAGGCGCCGTTACCCGCAGCCCCAGCCGCGCGTCCACACCCCAGACTATGCCTCTCACGTGCTGCCGGCCGGCGCAGCGCGCGCCCTGGCGGCCGCGTCCCCGTTGCCGCGGCGGCCGGCGGCGGGCCCGGCGCTTGCGCCGGGGCTGGGCGGGCCGGGCGCGGGCGGCAGCCCCGCGGCCTCCAACTGCGCGGCCATGGTCGCAACCTGCTGCTCCAGGCGGCGCTGCGTCTGCCGCGCGCCCGCGAGCCGCGGGCCGGCCCGCTCCACCTGCGCGCGCAGCGCGGCGTGTCCCAGCCGCAGGCGTGCGGCAGCACGGGCTGCCTTACAGCAGACGCGGCCCAGCGCGGCGCACGCCGGCTCGGCCGACCCCAGCCTGCCTGCAGGCGACGCTGTGCTTACTCCTCCCTGAACACTGTCCTGACCGCTGGACGGAATGGACCGACGTGCCGGAGCAGGCGGCTAGGAGGCAGGCGGCGGCCAGGGAAGCGGCGTGGAGCGGCGCGCGACAGGTCAACACAGCAGACGGGCGGCGCGGCGCGGGCGCGCCTGCTCCCGCAGCGCCTCGACCTCGCGCTCCTTCTCCTCCAGCGCCTTCTTCGCCGCCGCAGCCTCCCGGCCTGGCCGCCGCGCGAACACGCCGCGTCAGCCCCGCACGCGCATGCGGCGGCCTCTGTGAGCGCGCCCGAGCCGCTGAGGTGCAGGCGCGGCCGACCCAGGCAGCTCCTGTCGCTTCCGTTGACAAGTGGACTACCCGCGACCAAGCGTGGATCAGCGCATGCGCCCGCCTGCACAAAAGCTCGCAGCCCAGCACCGGGCTGCGCATGGCCGGGCCCGTGCACGCGGGCGCCGCGCACCCGGCGACGGCTTCTGGGCGCAGGCGCGCGGCGGCGTCAGCGCGTCCAGCTTCTTGTGCAGGCGCTCCTGCGCGCGGGCGGCGCGCTCAACGGCGCGGCGCCGGGCGGGCGCGCCGGGGCCGGGCGCGGCGGCGGCGCGGGCGCGGCGCAGGGGCCGCGGCGGCGCGGCCGCACCTTCTGCGCGAGGCTGGCGGCGCCGCTGCGCTCGGCCGCCGCCAGCTTCTCCTTCAGCCGCTCCGCCTGGCCCTGCAGGAAGCGCACCTGGCCGCCGCGGGCGCGCCGCGTCAGGCCATGCACGTTGCAGAGTCAGCCACGTCCGCGCCCTCCACACCGCTACGCACGTGCGGGTGACCAACAGGTGACCAACACATGCAGGCTCTGCGTTTTCCACGCCGCATGCGGTCCTGCCTGCTGCTGACATCAGTGCTGTCAGAGCTCATGAGTCACAAATCGTGACGGCGACGACAAGAGGTTGCTGGGCGAGGTGGCGCGCGGAGCGGCGCGCGCCTCCTCCATGTGCATGGCGACGGGGACCACGCCCTCGTCCTTGCAGCCGCCGGCCATCTCGCGCGTCGTCGCGCGCGCGGCGACCGTGCCCACGCGCGTCAGCTCGTCGCCCAGCACCGCCGCCTCGGCCGCCAGCGACGCGCCGCGCTCCTCCGCGGCCTGCGCGCGGCGGCAGCCCAGTGTGCCGCGGCGGCCTCTGTTCTGGGACAGCCCGTGTCCAGGGGTGCACGGTGGCGTGGGGCGACAGGGTGCTGCGCTGTGTGCTTTTTTCACAAGCGCGTAGACCATGGTGGTGTGAGCAGCGCAGCCCGACCGGGGCCCGGCTTGAGCTGCGCGCTTGCCTGCTTGGTCGCGCGGTAGCCAGCGGGCGCAGGAGCACGCAGGAGCTGGCCGGGCACAGGCAGGGCACCCAGCCACCTTGAGCTGCGTGGTGGCCTGCACGAGCGCGCGTCCGGCGGCGGCGGCCTCGCGCCGCGCGGCCTCCGCGTCAGCGGTCGCGCGCGCCAGGTCGGCCGCGCTCTGCCGCTGCACGCCCAGCAGTGTGCCGCGCTCCTCGCCGGCCTCGGCCAGCTGGCGCCGCAGGTCCGCCAGCCCATTCTGCAGCGCCTGCCGCGCATGGGACCCCCCCACCCCCTGAGCCGGACCCGCACGCTTGCCCCTACTCAACACCTGCACCTAAGTGGCCTGCAAAGGGCTTGTGACAGCACAGGCTGGCCGCCCGCGTTTGCGGGGGCAGCCGAGCGGCCCCCGTCTCTGCATGCCGCGCACGCGCGCACGATCTGCCCGGGCGTCCAGGACCCCCCGAGCTTACTCCCGCGCGCGCGGCGCCAGCGGCGCGCCTTGTTCTCCATTGCCACGAGGCGCGCCTCCTCCACGCGCGCGGCCGCCGCGTCCAGGGCCTTGTCCTTGGCGCGGATGAGTGCGGCCGCTGCTTTGGCATCCTCCGCCAGCGCGTCCCGCGCCGCCTTCACCGTCCGCACCTCCGCCTCCAGCGCCGCCACGGCCTCGGAGAAGCCTGTGCCCTGCCGCAGCCAGGCCGCACGCGTGACCCTGGCCGGCTAAGCCAGAGGAGCTGTGTGGGCACAATCACGACTGTGCCGCGCGGCCGACAACAAAATCCGAGCATTGCGGCATGGGCGCGCCTTGGGCGCGGCGGCCAGCTGCGCGGACAGCTTGGCGGCGGCGCGCGCCGTTGCCGCGCCCTCCGATCGCAGCCGGTCGCGCTCGGCCGCCAGCGCCGCCAGCTCCTTGCAGCGCGACGCCAGCCCGGCTGCGCACGCACCCAGCGTCAGCCTGGTCTCTTGCGCCACACGGTGTGATCAGTCGCGCACATCTCCGCACCGCGGTCGTCGTGAAGCACGTGCAGCAACAGTATCACACCAGAAGCATCACACAACAAGTGCTGCGGCGGCGGGCTGCGCGCACTCTCTGCCGCCAGCACGCGCTGCTGGAGCGCGTCAGCCTCGGTGGCGGCCTTGGCGAGCGCGCGCTCGCGCATCGCGGCCTGCCCCCGCACCGTCGCCAGCTCCGCCTCCTGCTCGGTGGCGCGGCGCTGCTGCGCGCGCAGGTCGTCGCGCAGCCTGCGCGGCCCGGCTCGCAGTCGCTATGAGCGGCGCGTGCTGCACGTGGGCTGCGCGCCATGCAGTGCGCAGGCGGCGCCGTCAGGCGCTACCTGGTCATCTCGTAGGCTAGGCCGCTAGAATTGACGTCGGGTGTGCCGCCGCCGCGCGGGGTGACGGTTGCAGAGCCCTGCGTGCGACGCGGGGGTGAGCACTGTTTGAGGCGCACAGCGCAGCTCCATATGCGCTCTTTGCAGAACGCACCAGGCTCTTGCGCAGCTTGGAGCTGCGAGTGTCTCCCGGCAGCAGCGTGGCCTTGCCATTAAGTGCGCGTAGCACGCCCCTGCGCAGCATGAAGCAAGTCAGCACGCGCGCCAAGGCAAAGCACAGCTGAGCACCTGTGCCGCGTTACTAACCCGTTGGCCCTGGCGCCTGGGGACGTGCAGTCTGAGCTGGGTGCATGCAGTGCGCTGTGCGTCTCTGTATGCGTGGGCATGGTGTAGCTTCCTAGCAACCAAGGTTGACGAGGTGCAGCAGCGCTGCAAGTCGAGTACGAGAGAGAATGAGATCAATTGCATCCGTCTATCAGCCAACTATGATGAAAGCGAAACGCTTGAAGGAAGACAGCTCGCTTGAACTGCAGTTAGGTCCTCGTCAAGGCCCTGTGCAGCCCCTCACTCGCTCCACGCCGGATAGCGAGGTTAGCGCAAGAGCACAGTTCCAGAGGACGCGGTCAAGGGGCTCACCAGGCTACAGCAACCTTGCGCTTTGCCCGGACAAGGCGAAAAGATGTTGTTGCGAAACCTACGCTTTGCCAAGCAGCTCGTGCCCAGCGGCGCGCCAGCAGCCTGCGCGTCGACGGCGCGGAGCTATGCAGCCGCACCGCAAGGTGAGCGCAAGCCTGCGGCCCAATAGGGCGCGCACGGCGCAGCGCGCATACTGTACTTGCGCTTGTTTGTGCCGCTGCGCACAGCTGTGCGGGCGCGTAAGCGCCGCTCGAGTTGCTGGGTATCCGGTGCTCGCGTCTGTACCTTTCAGGCTCTGATGTCTGTGTCTGAGTGTCGCGCTGCTTTACCCCGCTGGCGCGCTGCTGCTGTGCGTTCTGGGTCTCCCCGTACCTTGCGCTTGCTGTGCACTCCCGGACGGCGAGAAGACAAGCACGCGCAGTGGAGCTTGCCCGGGGAGGAGTCGACAGCGCGCCAAGCAGCCTGTGACACGAGGCGTGCGCCGCGCGCGGCAGGCGCCGCCAGCAACCCGATGGTGACGTCGCCGGCGGGCGTGCAGCGCGACCCGCCCAAGGATCTGGCCGGCGTGCTGGACGAGAGCGCCAACACGCTCTTCATGACCGAGCTCGTGCGCGGGATGATGCTCACGCTGAAGGCCTTCTTTGACAAGAAGTACACGGTGCGGCCGCCGGCCCATGCTTCCGACTCGCGTCCCCGCTCCAAGCTGGTTTGCTGACAGACCCGCCGGCCTGCCTGTCACTCCTTTGAGTCGCTGAACGCGGCGTCCTCGTCTGAAACCCGCTGAGCAAAGGCGTGTCTCAAAGTCAAGCCTGCCCTCTGCTGGGGCTGCCGCTGGAGGCTGCGCTGAGCCGGCGCCGCGGCCGCAGATCAACTACCCCTTCGAGAAGGGCCCGATCAGCCCGCGCTTCCGCGGCGAGCACGTGCTGCGGCGCTACCCGACCGGCGAGGAGCGCTGCATCGCGTGCAAGCTCTGCGAGGCCGTGCGCAGGCCCACCTGTTGAGATTATGCTGCTCGGGAGGGAGCAGTGGTGGCAGCCCAGCCGCATTTTTGGAGGCGGCAGCGTCTTGTCTGGCGCCACTGCGGGCGTCACCCCAAAGACCGTGAAGTGAAGGCAGCAGGTCTTTGCTGAAAGTATGAAGTTGAGAGGGCTCGCAGCGCGCGGACGCGCTGGCGTCTGGTCGGAACTGAGGCGCGGGGCGCCGCCGCAGGTGTGCCCAGCGCAGGCGATCACGATCGAGGCCGAGGAGCGCGAGGACGGCAGCCGCCGCACCACCAGGTGCCGCGCCTGCTAGCTGCGGGATCTTCTCAGGGGGCAGGCTGGGCTGCCTGGGGGCAGCTGGCGGCTGTGCATGCAAGTTTGGTGGGCGGTGTGATGCGCGCGGTGCTGCACCGGCAGCGCACAGCGGCCGCTTGCTGGGCACACATGCACGCGCCTGTGCAGCCGCAGTCTGCACCGGCGCCGGCGGCCTAGCGAGGCCGCGCGGCCGCGCGCGCAGGTACGACCTGGACATGACCAAGTGCATCTACTGCGGCTTCTGCCAGGAGGCGTGCCCGGTGGACGCCATCGTGGAGGGCCCGAACTTTGAGTTCACCACAGAGACGCGCGAGGCGCGCCCTGGCCTCCCGCGCGCTGCGCTTGCCGGCAGCCGCTTGAGGAGCGTCGCCGTGGCTGCTCACCCTTCCCTACCCTATCTTGGGCGCGCAGGAGCTGCTGTACGACAAGCAGAAGCTGCTGGAGAATGGCGACCGCTGGGAGACGGAGATCGCCGCCAACCTCAAGGCGGAGGCTCCATACCGATGAGCCCAGCGCACCGCAGAGCTGTGATGCGTGTCTCAGTCACAGCGTGGGTCGTCAGTCTTCTTTTCTAGTGTGTAGGTGAGGGCTTGGCGTTGAAATGCTATCATTATTTGCCGTATAGGTCTGGGCCTTAGTAGTGCGGGCCGTGTAGGTGTAAGGACTGAACAGGAGTTGCAAGGACTGAACAGGAGTTGCTTGATTGCACGTGCACCTCTGCCCACAACCTTGATGACCGTGTTGTAATCCAACGCAGGCGTGGACAGGCTAGTGTGCATATGAAGCAACAGACCTGTTCCCCACTCCTACTTGCAACCTTCAGCATTGGGGGAAAGGAAGTAAAGAAATGGGGGAAAACAAAAGGCGTGCATCTTCAGGAGCAGGAGAAGAGTAGCTTGCAATGTTCAGTGTGCGCCCCACACGCAGCAAACGCGCGCTGGCCTCACCAGGTCGACTTGAACTTCCCCTCCTCGGCTGTCGCTTTGATGTGGTCCAGCTGCGACTGCGCGGTCTGCCGTGCATACGCCAGCCGCACCTCGTCCGTCCGGCCCCGCTCCTCAAGGGCCTGCAGCACGACGGTCAGCGCACCACTTGCATACCACCGATGTGCTGTGTTTCGCAGAGAAAGCAGCAGCAGGTTGGCAAGGCGCGCGAGCGCACCCGCTTCATGCTGTCCTCGCTAGGCTGCATGATGAGGATTGTCGCGACGCCCAGCGCCGGCCAGGCAAAGAAGTAGGCTGCCTGCACGTTGGCAACCCCGGGTCAGCAACAACGGTACAACCAGACCGCTTTCACGCAGCTCAGCCGGGCAGCGGCAGCGACTTGCGTGCACCCACCTTGAAGGGGAGCGTCTTTTTCCGCCGGTAGAAGAACGTCGCCGCTCCTGCCAGCCATATCCCGCCTCCTAGCAGTGCGCCCTCTGTGACCGTCAGGGGCATCGTTGGCGGTGTGCACCGCAGCGCGCCCAGACCTCCGCTTGCGCCTTGTCGCTATTAGTACGCTGGTGCTGCTGCTTTGTCCGACGCTGGGCACCGCGCGCTGGGGACAGTCCAAGACTCTGTATATGTGGCAACTTGAGAAGCTTTTCTGTCGCTTTTATTTTTGCGTAAAAACACTTTTCTCGTTATGTCTTTGTGGACATCCATGCCCATTAAAGTGGCATGTTGCACGTGGAGGGATCACATGCACATGATGGCTGTCAGCCGTGCATAGTGCACTGTGCTCGGCTGTGCTATCAGTGTGCTGTCCACAGGTACTGGGCCATGTAGACGTGCACAGCTAGAGGTGCTCATAAGAGAAGACTGGTAGCGGTGTTGAGTCTGCTCAACAGCACCATGGCGTCACTACTCTACCTTGGTAGCTGATTTAATGCCACAGTTCTGCAACAGGCTGCTGTGCAAGACTAGTTCAGCACGCCGACAGTCCGCAGAATGCGCGCCAGTCCGTTCAGGGCGCGCATGTCACGGGCGGGGAGTGCCGGAGGTGCCGGCGCGTCAGCCCAGCCACCTAGCAGCCTGCCGAGCAGCCCTTGCCGGGGTGCCGCGCTGCCTGCCGACGCCTCGACCGTGCCGCTCCGCGACGCGCCGGGCGCCTCAGCAGAACCGTAGGCAAAGTCGAAGGCCGCCCTGCAGCCAGCAGGGCACAGGTTGAGACCAGATGTCTCGGGTCTACAGCGCGCGCGCACTCTCGACAGGCGCGCGGCAGGGGCGGCACGGGAGGGACGCGCCGGAACTCCCTCGGGCCGGCCTTGACCGGCGCGCTGAAGTGGCAGGGGATGATCTGGCGGAAGCGCCAGCGCGCGACGTCGTCGACCCACCTCTGCGTCTGCCGCAGCCACGGCACGCACCGGTCTTCATTAACGCCTGACAGGCAGCAGCAGGGCCGGGGCGGCGGCGGGCGCGGCCGCTCAGGTTCTAGGGTCAGGGCGCCTGCATGCAGAGCCGCGGCGGCGCACCTCCTCCCGCGAGTTGCCAAACACGAGGACCTGGAGCACCGGCGACACGAGCAGGCGGCCCACGACCGCGTCAAAGCTCGCGCGCGGCGCCTGCAGGTTGCCCGGCACAAAGTACAGGATCTGCAGCGCCATCCGCTGCCAGCCTGCGCCCGCGGCGCTCTCCCCTGACGTCTGCGTGCGGGTGCGCCTCCGGAACACTGCAGGACCGCATGCAGGCACAACTGGCGCGCAGGCAGCGCGAGGCATGCTGCGAGCTTGATGTGGCGTTGCATGTGCAGGAGCAATTTACCGAGTCGCCACACTGCGGTTGAGCGCATGCCGCGCACCGAGCTGCCGCCTGGCTGCCGGGTCGGCGGGCGGCGGCACCGGCGGCGGCGTCGCCGCCCCAATGCCCTCCGCGCCGCGCTCGCCAGAGCTGAAGGAGCGCACGGCCGCCGGCAGGTCGCCGCCAGCCTCCAGCAGCGCCTCTGCACGCACCACCTGCCCAGCGCGCGCCCGGCGCCCTTGCTGCACGCTCAGTCATGCTGGCCGGGCAGCAGCAACGCGCCGCCGGTGCTGCTACCTTCCCTGCTCCATAGCTTGATGGGCGCGGCTCGCCGCGCGCACAGGCAGGCGCGGTGTGATGGCCAGTGCGGGGGGTCCGGCAGGCGGGGCACCTCGGGCGGCGTCGGCGGCACAGAGATGACCGCATCGGTGACCAGCAGCGTGCGCGTTCGCCTGTGAAAGAACGCGACCTCGAGGTACGGGCCGATGCCTGCGGCGCGCGGCCGGCAGCCATGCAAACAGAGCAACACTATGGGGCCAGCGCACGGCACATGCTGGCTCATATAATGCACTCATATAATGCACATTTTGTGCAAGTGCAACGCACCCACTGCCGACGAGAAGATCTTCTGTTCGATCTCACCGGCCCAGGGCGTGCTCGTGTCGCCGTCCCGCAGCACGCTCGCGGGGAAGATGCCGAAGAACTGCACCGGCAGCCACACCGGCCAGCTCCACTGCCTGGCGCCAGGCGGACACTATATGATGCATGCCAGCCATGGTGCTAACATCCAGGGCCAGACACCCTATGACAGTGCAAGCTGAGGCTAGCAGCTCTGAGGCGCTCATAATGCCTCCCTCACAGGATCGCAGGCTTTACTGACACGGCGGTGCACCCTGCAGTGGTACCGTACCAGGCCCCTTCAGGCGTTCGAATGCTGGCCGCCATTGGTGCTCTTGCTCAGCCAGCATGAGCCTTTCCTAAATGCGTTTTCCATCACTGTGCAGGTCAGCTCCAGAATTGCCCGACATGAACCCATGCGGCATGCAGACCAGCAGCCTCCACGTCAGAAAGGGGCGCGCTCACCGGGGCGCAACATGCACAGCCGCCTTCGGGAATGCCCTCGAGAATGGCCCCACAAACTGCTTGTGCTCCACCGCAAACGTGGGCAGCACGATGTGCTCCACGGGGCCCGGCAGCTCGCGCACCAGCGCTACGCACTCCCTGTGCGCGGGCGGCGCCCGCCCGCGTCACGCACTGCATGCAGCACCGGTGAAGCTGCTATCTACCACAAGGCGGGAGTGCGTGCATATGAAAGGCCGCGCCGCGCGCGCGCTGGCTGCAATTGCGAGACGTGCCGTGACAATACGGGCGCCCAGCTTGAGAGCTACCCTGCACACCCCCTGTTTCACAATGCTGGCAGGCTCGGAAGGCAGGCCGGCTGCATGCTGCAATAAACCGCTTGACACGGCCTCAAGGCTGCGGGGGCGAAGCAGCGCGGCGCGCCTCGTGGGCGCGATGGGGGCGTGGATCCAGATGCCGCCGCTGGCCAGCCGGATGGCGGTCATGCGCACGTTGGTCGACGTGCTGTTGGCCAGGCTCTGCTCCTGCTCAAAGATCCACAGCGTCCCGCGCTCGACCTCGGTGCGGATCGTTTCCCGCACCAGCAGGGGCCCCAGCGGAAAGGGGAACCTGCCACGCGCGCAGCGCACTCAGCGCGCGCTGCAGCCCGGCCTGCGCTCGTCCTGCGGGCCCCGCCGGCGTCGGTACGAAGGTCAGAGTGCGTGCCCTCTTCCGGGGCACGCGGCGCGTGCGTGTCAAGCCCAGAGCGTCCTCTGCCGGGGGCCTCAAAAGGGGACTAGGACCAAGACGGCAAGGTGCGCTTGTAGCTGTAGGACCGCAGCGGGGGCTGGGAGGCGAGCGCGGGCCGGCGCGCGCCCGGTGACAGCACAGTAGAAGCGGCCGAGGCCTGCTCTCCGCTCGGCGGGTGCGTGGTCCTGCGGCTCCCCCTGCTGCGCCCGCGCTGCTCGACGGGCCACGCCGCGGGCCCGCTGCCCCGCGGACGCCTGCCGTTTGGCCGTGGCAGGCCCGCAGCACCACTGCCTGCGCTCGCCACACAGGCCTATCACACACGCGCTTTTGCAGCGGGCGGCACGTGACATTCGGAGTAGGTGCAGGCTGTCGCACCGAGAACGAGGTGGCCCGCACGCAAGGCACCTGTGCACGTCGCGCGTGTGCTGGCGCGCGGCAGGTGCGGTGCTGCAGCGCCCTTGCAGCCCGCAGGCTGAGGAGTGGGTGGCGCTCATGACTCCAGCGCCGACGCGCTGCCGGTCACAGCAGCCGCACCTACCTCACAGGGTGCGCAAGCTGCTGGCTGTGTGCCAGTGCCTCGTCAGTGCTGCACGCCCTGCGGGGACTTGAGGCCCATGGCCATGCACTCAGCTGTGCCTAAGTCTGCAGGTGAAGTGGCTTCACAAAGCCACCCTCATTGTGGACAAGACCGCTGCTCTGACAAACAGGCTATATGCACACACACATCCTGGTAACAAGTGCCACTTTAGGCTGCCATCTGTACTCTGTGCTCGGGACAGGCGCAGAGGCAGAGCGAGATCTGTGCCACGGCGGCGTCAGCTTTGCAGGCTCACCATGCGGTTGTACAACGTGCCTGCTGATGCGGCGTAGCGCTCTGGCAAGCATACTGATGCAATCTTGAAATATAAACAGCGAGGTTGCCCCCAGCGCAGTGCTGCCCTGGCACGATGCAGGCGCCTGCGGAGGACGATTTTGACTGCGTACGCAGCTGCACGTATGTGGAGGAGGCCGGGGAGCTGGCCGCAGTCGTGGACCGCGTGTGCGCCACGCGCGGCGGGGACGCCGCTGCTGTGTACAGCCGCTTCCACCAGATAGTGCGTCGCCTCCACCTCCACGCTGTACCCCACCCCTGTCAGGCAGCGTGGCCATACGCTAACTGCCAGCCGCGCATCAACCACCAAGCGCGATCTTCGCCTGACGGCCGCGGCCGCGTGCGCGCGGCAGCTGATCAGGTACCAGGAGCAGCCGCAGCTGCTGGACCCGCACCTGGCCAGCATCGTGGGGCCGCTCGCGGCCGTGCTGCGCAAGAAGGCGGGCGCGGAGGGCGCGCCGGACGACACGGCGGCCCTCGTCGCAGTCAGCCGCCTGCTGTGGGCGGTGGCAACCGTCAGGCGCGCGCAGCCGGCCGCCCCGCCCTGCCCTGCCGCCTGCCTGCCTGCCGGCCCCGTCCGGGGCTGCAGGCGCCCCTGAGTAAGCTGTGAGGACCAGAGCCTGGCAGCATGCCCATGGGAGCCAGCGTGTGCAGCACTGGAAGGCTCCTGGAGGCCGGAGCGCCGGGCCGGCCTGAGCCGGCCCTGGAGCCGGGCTGAGCCGGGCAAAGAGCGCGCGCAGGGGCTGCAAGGTGGTCACCAAGTTCTTCCCCAACCGGCCGGCCGACCTGGAGCCCGTCCTCGCGCTGCTGCCGCGCCTGGACGGCCCGGTGCGCGCGCCCGGCGCCTGCGCGGCCAGCCCCTTGGCGGCAAAGGCTGACGCTGCTGACGCGGCTGCTGCACTTTCCGTGGCCACGTCTGCTTGAGATGAGTCGTACGTATCACCTTTCTCACAGCGCCCGGGGCCAGCCGCCCCTCTGGCCAGCGAGCACCGCCGCTGCGACCTCTGCGCTCGCAGTTTGCGGGAGCCTGCCGTGGCTGTCTTCTGTTCAGGCTCATTCATACAGCGGCTGATGCTGATCAGGCTTTGAGGCGGAGGACATGCCGCGCGCGCGCAGGGCGGAGCGCAGGCCGGCGCGCAGGCCGGCGGCTGGGAGGCGCAGTGCGTGGTGCTGGCCTGGCTCGAGCAGCTGGTGCTGCTGCCCTTTGATCTGGCCGCGCTGGACAGCTCGCTCGGCGCCGACGAGGCGGAGACCGACTGGTGCGCCGCTCGCCAGCCGGCGGCGCGGCCGCCCGCCCTGTCCGCAATGCATCGGAGCACGTGGGGCCCGACTGAGGCCTCCAGCATACCCAGCGCATGGCCCTACCTATGCGTGAAGCCAGGAGCAGCAGCTGACTGGGGTGTCGCGTCAATGAACGTGTGCCGTGCCGAGCGCGTGGCGGTGCTGCAGGCCGGGCGCGTGCGCGCCGCTGGCGGCGGGCCTGGCGGCGCGCTGCTGCGCGCTGC
>JAABUR0100006799.1_pt1 | contig 13800 bp, 11 predicted proteins | sample 5560091 | NCBI WGS metagenome assembly JAABUR01 (sample SAMN10711879, study PRJNA513375) | rock metagenome | isolation source: Antarctica rocks | place: Antarctica: Victoria Land, University Valley sud
TCGACGACAACGTGATCCCCGTCAGTGCGGGGTTTTGTCCAGACAGCGACGCCGTTGACGACGAGGGGAGCCGCGCCGCCAGGTCCGCCAACGCCACGGGCACGACGACCCGTGGGCGTGACGGTTCCGTCACCTCGGATTTTTCGAGCGCCACACGGCGAGGTTAGCGACGCTCACCAGTAGATCGGCAGCGAAGGCGAAGTTGACCCCGTCGGAGGCACTCCGAACTTCTCCAGGGAGGCTGCCATCAGGTCGTGGAACACCGGGCCGCCGGTGGCGCCTCCGCCGTTCCCGTCGTGCGGCTCCTGCACCACGACGTACACCACGAAGCGGGGATCGTCAGCCGGCGCGAAGCCCGCGAACGAGACGGTGAACGAGCCGTCGTAGCAACCGCAGGACTCGTCGACCCGCTGCGCGGTGCCCGTCTTGCCCGCTACGCGGTAGCCCGCGATGTTCGCGTCGGGCGCGGTCCCCTCGTCGCCGACCACCTGTTCCATCATCAGCGCCACTTGGGCGGCTGCGTGCCTGCTCACGACTCGGCGCTCGACCGGCGCTGGGGCCGGGGTGTAGACCCCGTCGCTATCGACGAAGCCCGAGACGAGCGACGGCTGGACGTACGCACCCCCGTTGGCTACCGCGGCGACTGCGGCAGTCATCTGCACGGCGTTCACGCTGAGCCCTTGGCCGAAGGCGATCGTGTCCTGGGTGATCGGCAACCAGTCTCGCGCCGCTGGTAGCAGCCCGGCCGACTCACCGTCGAGCCCGGCGTCGGTGGTGCTGCCGAGACCGAAGTCACGCAGGTATCCGCGCAGCTGCCGTCCCGGCATCTGCTCGGTGGCCAACACCGTGCCGATGTTGGACGACTTCGCCACCACCCCGGCTGCGGTGAGGTGCAGCGTGTCGTGGGTGAAGTAGTCGTGGATCGTCGCGTCGCCCCGCGGGAGAGTCGGCGGGACGGAGATGTGAGTCCTGGGCCTGACATATCCGGCGTCGATGAGCGACGCGAACGTGAGAACCTTCTCGACGCTGCCCGGCTCGTACACGTCCTGCAGAGCACCCGATCCGTAGTTGGACGCTGAAGTGGTCCTCCGGTCGCGCGGGTCGAACGTCGGATAGTCGGCCAGCGCGAGCAGCTGTCCGGATCGGACGTCCATGATCACGGCGATGCCGGACGTCCCTCCAGCTGCCGTCACCGCCTGCGCGAGCCGGCGCTGGGCCAGGAACTGCAGATCCTGGTCTATCGTCAGTCGCACTCCCGTCCCCTCCACCGGCTCGGTGACCGTACTGTCCGCCAGCGGCAGCTGCTGGCCGTCGGCCACCTCGAACGTGGCCGACCCCTCCTGCCCGGCCAGCGTGGAGTCCAAAGCAGATTCGAAACCAGCCAGCCCGTTGCCGTCGTCGCCGACAAACCCGACCAGGTTCGCCGCGACGTCTCCGCCTGGATAGACGCGGGACGTGTCCTCGTCGGCGTACACGCCGGGCAGTCGGGCATCGTTGAGCATCGAGACGACGGAGGCAGCGCGTTCGGGTTGAACGTGTCGAGCCAGTTCGACGTACCGCGTGTCCGGTTTACGCAGCAGCGCCACTGTGTCGAAGTAGTCAGCGCCGACCTGGTCGTGCAGCACTGTAGCTATCCGGGTTGCGTATCGGCGGGTGTACGTCGGGTCGGCGACCAGCTTGGCGGCGACGATCGTCTCCGCCAGCGATACGCCATTGCGGTCGTAGATCGGCGCCCGAGGCGCCTCGATCGTGATTGTCTTGGCACCCTTGGCGACCGCCATCGCCGCGTAGTCGTTCTCGTCGACCCCCTGCAGCTGGATCAGTCGGGCGGCGAACAACGACAGCACGAAGGCGACCGCGCAGAAGGCGCTCCACAGCCGAAACGGTCCGGTGGCCAGTCGCAGCGTCCGCGGCCGACGGGCCGACCGTCCGCGGCCCGAGACGGCGGTTGACCCGTGCGCAGTCCTGACTCGGGTGGCACCGGTGCGCGTTCGAGCCGGCGCGGCGGGCCGCTTGGCACCGCGGGTGGACTTGCTCGTGGACGTCGACGGCTGCCGGCTGCCCCGTCGGGTGGCGCCAGCCGGCCGGCGCGAGGTCACCTGACGCTCCTCGGAGCTGGGTTGGCACTGCGCCGAGGTGGCTCGTCGCCCTGTGTGCGCTCGAGTCCGGTCGTACCGTTGTTGTTCGTTCCCGCCCACAACGGCGAAGCCTTGGAGGCCGAGCTCACGGTGGCGGCGGAGCTGCCGAGATCAAGCTGGTTGCCCACTCGCCCTGCCCGCGGTACTCCGATGACCTTGCCGGTGGTGAGCGACAAGAACGCGGGGTTGTCGCCTTGCACCATGCCGATCGCCAGCGCCTCCTCGGCCACCCGTTGTGGCGACTGGAGCTCGGCGACCTTCACCTGGAGGTTCTGTTGCCGAAGCGTGAGGTCAGCCGCCTGAGCGCGGAGGTCGGTGACGGCATAGGCTCCCCGTTGCAGGGAGGTGTTGAGCACCAGCAGACCGACCAAGCCGATCGTGAGCACGCCAACCACCAGCGCGACGAACGGCACCCGGCGGGCCTCACGTGCTTGGACCGGCACCACGTCCAGCTGCGGGCGCGGCGCACCCGCAGCGCCGGATGAGCGTGCCCTGGCTGAGGCGAGCAGAGAGCTCACGCGACCTCCCTTATCCGTTCCGCGGCGCGCATCCGGACGGCTGCCGCCCGAGGATTGACCCGAATCTCCTCGTCGCCGGCCAGCTCCGCGCCTCGAGTCAGCAGGCGCAGGGCAGGGTCGTGGCCTGGCGGCACCACCGGCAGACCGAGCGGCGCGGACGACGAGGCCTGGGCCGTCAAGGCCCTCTTGACCAACCGGTCTTCCAGCGACTGGTAGGACAAGACGACGATGCGGCCGCCGACGGCGAGGGCGTCGATCGCCTGGGGAAGAGCTCGGCTGAGCGCCGCAAGCTCGTCGTTGACCTCGATCCGCAGAGCTTGGAAGGTCCGCTTCGCTGGGTTGCCGCCGGTCCGCCTGGCCGGAGCAGGGATCGCCTCACGGACGACGGTGACCAGCTGGGCGCTTGTCACGAACGGCTTCCTGGCGCGCTCCCGCACGATCGACGAAGCGATCCTTCGAGCGAACCGTTCCTCGCCGTATCGGGACAGGACCCTCGACAGGTCCTCAGCGGAGTATGTGTTGAGGACCTCGGCCGCGGTTTGCCCGCTGGAGGTGTCCATCCTCATGTCGAGTGGTGCGTCGGAGGAGTAGGAGAATCCCCGCTCGGTCTGGTCAAGCTGCATCGACGACACACCCAGGTCGAACAACACGCCCTGCACCCGTGCGAGCCCCAGCTCGCCCAAAGTCGACCGCAGCTGGTCATAGACGGCGTGCACCGCCGTGACTCGCGAGGCGAACGGCGCCAGCCGAAGGACCGCGCGGTCCAGCGCGGCGCGGTCGCGGTCGATCCCCACCAGGCAGGCAGCTGGACACCGGACCAACACCGCCTCGGCGTGGCCGCCGAGGCCGAGCGTGGCGTCCACATGAACCGACTGGCGAGCCTCGAGGGCGGGCGCCAGCAAAGAAACCACCCGATCGAGCAGCACCGGGACGTGGAGGGGAGCGGTCATCGTGGCAGTCAGCCGACCAGCTTCATCAGCACTGTGACTGCGAGCGCCGCGAGGGTGGAGACGAGCGCCGACGCAGCAACCACTGCCAGACCATCCTTGACCTCGTCCCGCACCCGGCGGACGGGTGGTGGTTCCGCCTCGAGCGCCGCTTGACTCCAACTCGCCATCTTCGACCCTTTGCGTTCGGCTGATTCGTTCGTACTGCCCAGGTCTCCGCCCGCTCCTTCACCTGTGGCCGGCTGGCACCGGGGAAGGTGCGCCAGCAGACCCTGAAGGGGCGGACCGGAGACCTCGACGTACGACGCTCATCGGTCGAGACGGTCACGGCTGTGCCGAGCCAGGGAGCACCTCCTCGGACCAGTCGGCGAAGGCGGGCTCCTGCTCGTTGCTGTAGGAGGTCCAGGCGTCGGCGTCCCAGATCTCGACACGGTTGAAGGCCCCGATCACCACGCACTCCCGTTGCAGACCGGCGTAGTCGCGTAGCACCTGTGGCACCGTCACCCGACCCTGCTTGTCGGCCATCTCGGCAGAGGCTCCAGCCGACAACATCCGCATGAAGTCACGCGCCGGCTTGTTGGTGAGCGGCGCCTTGCGAAGCTGCTCGGTGAAGACGCGGAACTCCGCACTAGGCCAGACGTACAGGCATCGCTCCTGTCCTCTGGTCACGACAAGTCCTTCCGACAACTCCTCGCGAAACTTCGCCGGCAAGAACAACCGGCCCTTCTCGTCGAGGCGGGGAGTATGCGTGCCCAAAAACACGGGCAGTCACCTCCTCTTCCTCCACCGTGCGCCACTTTACTCCACTATTCCCCACCGTCAACTCCTCGGCAGGTGTGTTGGAGCTCAAAAGGCCTCCTTCTCGGTGCGGAGATGTGGGGCGCAGCGGCGAGCGCCAGCGGCGGTGCGTCACCACATCGTTATCCTTGCGGCATCGCGTACGCCGGTCGGAGTTGCCAAGATCAGGGGTGCGCATGCCGGCCGAGCTCGGCAGTCAGTTGCCGCTAGGGGAGACAGATGAGCAGTGCCGACACACTCGCGTTGGTGACTCAGCGGGTCAGTGACAACGTCGAGAAGGTGATCGAGGGCAAGCCCGATGTGGTTCGTACCGCCATCACGGTGTTGCTGGCCGAGGGTCACCTGCTCATCGAAGACGTGCCAGGCGTCGGCAAGACGATGCTGGCCAAGGCGTTGGCGCGGTCGATCGACTGCACCGTGAAACGGATTCAGTTCACCCCTGACCTGTTGCCGTCGGATGTGACAGGGGTGTCGATCTACAACCGTGAGACGCGAGGGTTCGAGTTCCGCCCCGGGGGCGTCTTCGCCAATATCGTCGTGGGGGACGAGATCAACCGTGCGTCCCCCAAAACCCAGTCAGCACTGTTGGAGTGCATGGAGGAACGCCAGGTCACCGTCGATGGCACAACGTTTGAGCTTTCACCGCCGTTCATGGTGATCGCCACCCAGAACCCCATTGAGATGGAGGGCACGTACCCCCTGCCCGAGGCGCAACGCGACCGCTTCATGGCGCGGGTGTCGATGGGCTACCCCGTGCTGAAGTCGGAGCTCGCCATGCTCGACTCACACTCTGCCGCGAATCCGCTCGACGACCTCGAACCGGTCACCGACGGAGCTGAGATAGCCAAGCTCGTCGATATCGTCCGCGGCGTATATGTCGCAGACGCGGTCAAGAGGTACGCCGTCGACATCACGGCTGGGACACGGCACTCCCCCGACCTGCGGCTCGGGGCCTCCCCCCGGGCGACGTTGCACCTCATCCGGGCCGCTCGGGCACATGCGGCGCTCGAGGGCCGTGACTACGTGATCCCCGACGACCTGCAAGTGTTGGCTGCGTCGGTGCTCACGCACCGACTGATCACCGGACTTGACGCTGCGATGGGTGGCCGCGGAGCCGAAACAGTTGTTGCGTCGCTGTTGCGCGCACTGCCGGTGCCCCAGAGCACGTCGACCGAGCGCAGCGGCTAGGCCTGACCGTGCGCGCAACCCTCTCGACGCTGACCACTCGGGGTCGCGCCTTCCTCTCAGCCGGCGTGACCAGCGTCGCTTGCGCGCTCGTTCTCGGGCAGCGCGACCTGTTACGGGTTGGTGTTCTCCTCGTGGCACTCCCGCTCGTGACTGCTCTCATCGCCAACAGGTCCCGCTACCTGCTAGCGAGCTCTCGCGACATCGAACCCCAGCGCATCCAGGCGGGTCAGACAGCCACCGTCACTCTGCGGCTCGAGAACCCGGGGCGTGTTCCCACCGGCCTCATGCTGCTCGAAGACTCGGTGCCCTACGTCTTGGGGAGTCGACCCCGCTTCGTGCTCGACCAGCTGCGACCTCGGTGGCACCGGGACATGTCGTATCCGGTTCGGTCGGAGGTTCGCGGGCGCTATCGTCTCGGCCCGCTTACGGTGCGGCTCAGCGACCCGTTCGGTTTCATCGAGCTCACTCGGGCGTTCACCGCTCAAACAGGGCTGGTGGTCACCCCCGTCGTCGTACCGTTGCCGCGAGTGCGACTGTCGGGTGACTGGTCCGGAACTGGCGAGAATCGGCCCCGAGCCTTCGCCGCTGCCGGCACCGAGGACGTCATGGTGCGGGAGTACCGCATGGGCGACGACTTACGGCGGATCCACTGGGCGTCCACGGCCCGCACCGACGAGCTGATGGTACGGCGGGAGGAGCAACCCCACCAAAGCCGCGCGACAGTGGTGATCGACACCAGGGCGAGTGCGCACCGCGGCACCGGTCCGGCGTCATCGTTTGAGTACGCGGTCTCCGCAACCGCCTCGGTTGGATCACACCTCGCGGAACAGGGCTTCACCGTCCGCATGCTGACCGACGACGTCCGGGCGGCCGAGGCCACCTGGCACGACCGGGGGATCAGTGGCCCGGCCGAGGTCCGACTGTTGCTCGACTCCCTCGCGGTGATCCAGCCCAGCACTCGAACGGGCTTTGCCCCATCGTCGGTGGACCGCAGCTCGACTGGTCTGGTGGTCGCCGTGGTCGGCCAACTGAGCGGCGGCGATGTCGCGGCGCTCTCCAGCCTGCGCGCGGGGGCCACCCGAGCTCTGGCGATCGTCATCGACGTCTCCGCCTGGACCCGGTCGCCCGCAACCCCTGCCGGCTCACCACCGGCTGCCGAGCAGGCGGCAGAACTGCGACGACGAGGTTGGTCGGCGGTCGTCGTCAACCCGCGAGACCCGCTGGCGGCAGCGTGGCGAGACGTGGCGAACAGCGTCGACAACAAACGGCACGTCGCTGCCGGGTCCTGGCTCGAACATGACGGACCGGCCGCATGAGGAAGGCAGGTTACGAGCAGTATCGGCTCACGTTCCTCGGTTGGCTCGCCACAGTGGCGACGTCGTTCGCGTTTCTGCCGGCTCTCAGTGAGCAGCGTTGCGTCGCCATCGGAGCGCTGGTCAGTGCAGCCGCCGTGCTCGTCGGTGTCGGACTGCGTCTGGTGGGAACACCTTCGATCTTCGTCCTCGGCGCGCAGCTTCTCACGATCTGCGAGCTGCTGCTCGTCGGCTTCGGTCACCACCTCGCATACGCCGTCTTTCCGACTCGAAAGACCTTCCGTGGGCTCGGACGCCAGCTGACTGACGGTTTGGACGTAGCGCAGTCTTACGCCGCGCCGGCTCCGGCGAGCGTCGGCCTGCTGATCATGGTGGTGTTCTTCATCGCCACGATGGCCGCCCTGGTCGACTTCCTCGCAGTCGGACTCGGCCGGGTCCCCTTGTCCGGGCTCCCCCTGCTGGCGCTGTACACCGTTCCCGTCGCGGCGGTGGAAGACGGTGTCCCCTTCTACGGCTTCCTTCCGGGCGCCGTCTGCTTTGTGGCGCTGCTGATGGCCGACGAGCGAGATCGCCTGGCTCACTGGGGCAAACAGGTGACACGGACCGTCTCGCCCGCGCCTTCACCGAGCGGCATGGACACCTCTGGACTTACTGCGACCGGACGCCGGATCTCACTCACAGCACTGACTGCCGCTCTGGTGGTGCCGATCTTTGTGCCGAGCTTCTCCAACACGCTGTTCGGACACCCGCTTGGCAAGGGTCAAGGTGGCGGTATCGGCACCGAGGTGACCTTCAACGACCCCATGGTCAGCCTGGCCAGCAGCCTGCGTCGTCAGGACCCCGTTGACATGCTCTCGGTGACCAGTGACATCCAGCCGCAGTACCTGCGACTCGTGGCCCTTGACCTGCCGGGACCGAACGCCTGGAGCGCCCGTCCGCTCGACCTCAGCACGACGCTGTCTTTGTCGGACCCGCTGCCGCGTCCGACCGGGATGTACACCGAGGTGGTAACCCAACCTCACAACATGAGCATCTCCTTGGAGGACGCGTTCCCGAGCAACAGTTCCTGGCTCCCAGTCCCGTACTTGCTCCACGACGTCGGTGTTGGTGACGACTGGAGCTATGTGGCCGCGGACCAGACAGTCACCGCCAAGACCGAGACCGCCGCCGCCGGCCTGCCGGCGTACGACGTGTCGTACTCGACCATGAACTCTCCGGAACTGTTGCTGAAGACAGCAGGAGCGACCCCCTCCGAGATCCTGCAGCGGTACGCCGAGGTGCCAGCCGACATCCCGGCGATAGTGGGTGAGACGGCGCGCGCCGTGACAGCTGGGGCGACCGACGACTATGAGCGGGCCCAGTTGCTGCAGGACTTCTTCCGAGACCGTGACGAGTTCAGCTACGACCTCGACACCGGTTACGGCTATGGCTACCAGGCGATGGCGCAGTTCCTCGAAGAGCGGCGCGGTTTCTGCCAGCACTTCGCCGCGACAATGGCGATGATGGCACGCACCCTTGGTATCCCCTCCAGGGTCGTGGTCGGCTTCTTGGAGCCCGAGCGCAACACCGGTGACGAGTTCGTCTTCACCTCCGACAATGTGCACTCCTGGCCAGAGCTGTACTTCGAGGGGGTGGGCTGGGTACGGTTCGAGCCGACCCAAGGCATCGGGGCGCCGTACCCGCAGTGGGCCGAGCGCACTGCTGTCCCCACCGTTCCCACCCTGCCCACCAATGTGCCGACGGGTCCGGTCGAGTCCACTGAGCCCAAACCGACGGTCGACCCGAAGCAGGCTGCGAGCCCCCCTTCCGGCGACGGCCCTGGTGACGGGGGATTCACCGTGTCGAAGGGGTGGCTGGTGCCGCTTGGGGGGCTGGCGTTGTTGTTCCTCCCCGCCGCACTGCGCACCGCGGTCCGTCGAAGCCGGATGACCCGCCCTCTCGACGAGGCAGCGGCCGCCGAGTCGGCCTGGCTCGAGCTACGAGACTTCATCCGCGACCTCCGGCTGCCGTGGAGCGGCTCCATGACGCCCCGCGCGCGTGAGCGGTCCGTCGCTCCACTGCTCACCGACGACCCTGACGCCCTCGGGGCACTGAAACGGTTGGCGGTGAGCGTCGAACGGGCGCGTTACGCCAGGTCTTTGTCGCCGGGCGTGACCCCCGCAGCAGACGCCAGGACCGTGATGGGCGCGTTGGCCAGGCGCGCCCAGACTGGTGAGAGAGTCCGGGCGCTGCTGTGGCCGGCGTCCTTGCTCCCTGATCTGCGTAACGGTTGGAGCAACCTACGTCGACGCCCTCGACGGCTCGGCGGCGCTCCTACTGGTCAGTAGCCGTTCGCGGCGCGCAGGCTTATTTCGGTGTAGCGCAGGGTCAGTACTCGTCGCGCCGGCGGCGCCACCGGTCTTCCATCCGGTTCATGAATCCCGATGATCTCGGGACGACAGCGCGACCCTTGGTCTTTCCGATCGGGTGCACGTTGTCGGGCAGGTCTGGCTCACGCAGCAGCCGCCAGTGCACGAGCGCGACATAAGCAGACCCGAGCATCACGACAAAGCCTGCCACCGCAACCAGCGTCATGATGAGAACGGCCCCAGTCATCAGCAGAGCAACGCCGGCGCAGAAGGAGATGGTGGCGAGAAGCGCTACCTTCTTGGCCCGAGATCGAGAGGTTGTCCCGCGTAGCGCGGAGACGAACTTCGGGTCTTCGGCCGCGAGCGCCTCTTCCATCTGCTCAAGCAGACGCTGCTCTTCTTCGGAGAGCGGCACCGTGTCCTCCCAGCCGACGGGGACGTGTTCTTCTGGGTCCGTCTTGGTTTACAGTCTAAGCGTGCCTGGCGGGCGGGCAAGCCCGGGCAACCAAATAGTCGGAAACCGCGTCGAAGATGATAACAACCCGAAGCGCACCGGCGCAGGACGAAAGAAGGGCCAGTTGAAGAAGCTCCTAGGCGTGCTGAGTGCCGCCGTCGCCCTTACTCTCGGGGCCGCCCCAGCCGGGACCGCGAACGCCGCCTCTCCAGCGGCTGCATCGGTTGTGGCAGCGAACGCTGCTGTTGCCAGCGCCGGTTTCACCATGCACGACAAGTGGGCGAGAGAGTTCACTCGTTATGGTGACGCCGACACGTCCGTCTACAACATCGAGCACGTCACCGAGCTGCAGTACCGGCTCAGGTGGGCCGGGGTCTACGGAGGTCCGGTCACCGGAAACTTCGGCCCGCTGACGCGCGATGGCGTTAAGCGGTTCCAGAGTCGGGAAGGGCTGCGTCAGACCGGGGTGGCCGGCCATCTCACCTGGGCGCACCTGCTGCACGACACGGTCCGTCATCGGGGCCAGATTCCCTCCATCTGCAAGACCGATGGGTGGCACGCGTGCTATGACCGGTCGATGCACCAGGTGACCCTGTGGCGCAACGGGGTGCTTCGCAACACCTGGCTGGTGCGCGGTGGTGGCTACGACACTCAGACCCGCACGGGCAACACCACGGTGTACTCCCGCGACAAGGACCACATCTCCGGTCTCTACAACACCCCGATGCCGTACTCGCAGTTCTTCGACGGGGGGGAGGCGCTGCACGGCTCGGCGTACATGATGGATCCGTTCGTCGACCACAGTCACGGCTGCGTCAACATGTACATCGAGGACGCCCGCCAGCTGTGGAACATGACCTATAACAAGCGGTTGTACGTCAGCGTCTACGGCGCCTGGGGCTGACGCGGCTCCACCAAGGTCGCGGGTCTGACAGCCATCCGGCCGAAGCGGTGAACTGCCAGGTCAACTGCCTTCTCGGCGTCCTCCCAACCGAAGGGCCGCTCGTCCAGCCGTAGCTGCCGCGGCACTTTGGCGGCCTCGCGAAGTCCTTCGACTCTCACCCCGACGAGTCGGATGCGGGCCCGCTGGAGGCCAAGGCGAGCGAACAGGTCCACCGCGGTGGCATAGATCTCCGGCGTCACCGAGGTCGAGTACCCCAGGGTGCGAGAGCGGGTGAGAGTCGTGAAGTCGCTGAACCGCACTCGCAAGGTGATGGTGCGTCCGCTGACCTTGGCAGCTCGCATCCGGGCGGCGACCTTCGCCGAGAGCCGCAGCAGCTCGCGCAGCACAACGTCTGCGTCGTCGGTGTCGCGCCCGAACGTCTCATCGGCTCCGATGCTGTGCTCGGGTTCGTCGGCCCCGCGCGAAGCGATGATGCGCCGATCGTCGTCTCCCCAGGCCAGCGCATGCAGCCGGGCGCCGACACGGGGTCCCATCGCCCGCTGCAGGACATCGACAGGGGTGTGCGCCACATCTGCGATGGTGCGCAGGCCGAGCCGGTGCAGCGCCGCGGTGGTCTTCTCGCCCACTCCCCAGATCTCTTCGACTCCTTGCGGGTGCAAGAACGCTGTCACCTCAGCGACAGGGACGACGACGAGCCCGTCAGGCTTGCCCCGGCGCGAGGCCATCTTGGCCAGTTGCGGGGTGGGAGCTACCCCGACCGAGCAGGTGATCCGCTGCTCGTCGGCGATCCTAGCCCGTAGGTGCTCGCCGATCGCCAGCGGCGAGGAGAACCGGCGAAGGGATCCTGACACGTCGAGGAAGGCCTCGTCCATCGACAGCGGCTCGACGAGCGGCGTGACGCTCCTGAAGGTCTCCATGACCGCGGCTGAGACGGCGCTGACGCACTCGAAGTCGGGGGCGATCACCACCGCATGCGGACAGAGTCGACGAGCCCGGGTCATCGGCATGGCAGAGCGGACGCCGTAGGTGCGGGCGGCGTACGTCGCCGAAAGCACCACACCTCGGTGCCCACCGCCGACGATGACCGGCGCGTTGTGGAGCTCCGGGCGGTCGCGGATCGCCACCGATGCGTAGAAGGCGTCCATGTCGACATGAACGACGCTGCAGCCCGCATCGTCGACTGTCTTCATCCGGGGCTGCCAGGGCTGCGGTGCCACAGGTTGCGAGGCACGGCCTTGGGATCGTCGCCGGCCGGGCGGATGTCGGCGTACGGCGATTGCTTGAACCCGCTGGTGTGCACCAGCACCCGCCGACGACCCATACCACCGGCCGTCGATGCGGCTGCCTCGTCTGCGGAGCTGGGCGGGGATGCCATCACTGGCCGGGTCGAGCGACTTTGCGCTGATCCGTGAACCGTCTGCTCGCTGCCGAGCCCCCCTTGGGCGAATCCAGGAGGCAGCTGGTTCATGAAGTCATAGACCCCAGGCACGCCCTCCCGTTGCCAGATGTCGTGCAAGAGGGGCAGCTCCCAGCAGCCGGTGGCGCGTAGCGACACTCCCCGCGGCCCGGTACGCCGCAGCTCCCCGCGCACCACCAGCAACCACGAGTGGAACAACGTGGCGGCATAGGGGCCTTGGGCGTCTTCGAAGAACGTCGCATCGACAGGCCCGGTGCCGTCGTCGAGGGTCAAGAAGATCACCCGTCGCCCCGATCGGATCGGCGGAGTCTGGGTGGCGACCTTGACTCCAGCCACGAGCAGCTCTGACCTGCTCCGGCGGCCCAACAGGTCGCGGGACCGAGTCACCGTGAGCGCTTCCAGCATCGGTGCGTAGAAATCGACGACATGGGCGCTGACGTCAAGGCCGAGGATCTCCAGCTCGGCCCGCACGCGTTCGGCACCAGACATCTCTGGCAAGCCACCCCCCGGAGTCAGCTCTGGGGTGTCATCGAGGAGGGCCAGCTGTGCCGAGGCGCCGGTGGCTCGGCTCCATCTGTCGAGCTCGGCCACCTGCAGCAACAGGTCTCGTCGGGTAACCGCGCCGCGTCGGCGGACCGGTCCAGGCGCTCCGATGCCGTAGATGGAGTCGAGCCCACCGGCAAGCACCAGCCGCTCAGCGGTCGGCTGGGACGGCCTGGCTCGCTGCCACACATCGGCGAGTGAGGAGAACGGACGGGCCGCCACGATGCGAGCCATCTCGGCGTCGCTGATGCCCTTGACATCCGCCAGCGACAGCCGGATCCCATAGCCGCCCTTAATATCCGGGGCCACTCTTTCTACCCGGTAGACGACGTCGGAGGCGTTCACGTCGAGCGGAAGCACGGCGATACCGAGCTGTCGGGCATCGTCGAGGATCAGCCGCTTGGGATACATGCCGGGGTCGTGGGTCAGCACTCCAGCGAGGAAAGCCGCCGGATGATGCGCCTTCAGCCACGCCGACTGGTAGGTGGGCAGCGCGAAGGCCGCGGCGTGGGCCTTGCAGAACCCGAACGACGCGAACGCCTCGAGCACCTCCCAGCAGCGCTGCGCCAGGAATGTCGAGTAGCCGCGAGCGAGCACCCGTGGGAAGAACCAGATCTTCACGTCGTGCTTGCCCTCACGGTCGCCGAGCGCCCGGCGCGCCTCGTCGGCCTCGGCAAGGGTGCATCCGGTGAGGACCGCGATCATCTCGATCACCTGCTCGTGGAACACCACGACGCCGCAGGTCTGCGCCAGCACCGGCTCGAGGTCGGGGTGGAGGCACTCGGGCTCTGACCAGCCCTGCCGGGCCCGCAGGAACGGGGTCACCATGTCGCTCTTGACCGGACCGGGCCGAAACAGCGAGATGTCGATGATGATGTCGTCGAAGGTCTCGGGGCCGAACTTGCCGACCAGCTCCCGCTGTCCTGGTGACTCGATCTGGAAGCACCCCAACGTCTTGGCGCTCGAGATCAAGGCGTACGTCGCGGGGTCGTCTCGTGGCGCCTGTCGCTCGTCGTCGATGTCGACATCCACGCCGTCGACGCGGCGTACCTCGTCAATCGCATGAGCCATCGCCGACTGCATCCGAATGCCGAGCACGTCGAGTTTGAGCAGGCCGAGGTCTTCGACGTCGTCCTTGTCGAACTGGCTCATCGGGAACCCGAGGTAGCTGGCCTCGACCGGAGTCCGGTCGAGCAGGGTGGTGTCGGACAGCAGCACCCCACAGGGATGGA
>JAABUR0100006800.1_pt1 | contig 13799 bp, 14 predicted proteins | sample 5560091 | NCBI WGS metagenome assembly JAABUR01 (sample SAMN10711879, study PRJNA513375) | rock metagenome | isolation source: Antarctica rocks | place: Antarctica: Victoria Land, University Valley sud
TTGAACAGCTCCTCGGTCACCTCGCCGCCGCGCGCTTCCCTAACGCCGGCCTCCCGCCGCCTCCCCGTTCCCGAGCGTGCAGCCGCGCCGCTGGATTCCGCCGAGCTGCCATCCTCCCCCTCGCCCACCTGCTGCCGCGCCTGCCGCCGCGCGGCGCGCCGCTGCCGCGCTGCCTGCACGGGGTCCGGCGGCACGCCGCCGTCGCCGCCCGGCCGGTCGCTGGCGCTGGCGTCGTCCGCGACCAGCGAGCGCAGCGTGTCGAGGTGGTCGCGCCAGTGCTCGCCGCGCTGGCGCGCTGCACGCGGCCACGCACCCCCCACGCTCGTCAGACGGACTGCTCAGGGCAGCTTGGTAACAGCGTCTGCCCCTTTCTGTGCACCTTTTCAGGCACCACAGAAGGTGTGCTTTGTGCCAGTGGCGGCACTGCGTGCAAGCAGCAGTGCTTCGGGCGCTGGGTGAACTAGCCGCCAGAAACAAAACAAGTCGCAACTCACCGTGTGCTACAACACTACACCGCCTCCTGCGCTCCTCGAGCGTGCTGGCCTCGTTGCAGGTGCAGGGGCGCCACCCGGGCCCGCAGTATGTACGGGTACTGCATGCACCCGCGACGCTCGCCCGCAGCTGTAATACCGACAGCCAGCCTGCCATTGTGCAGAAACAGAGACCAGACTTCACCTGCAATGGTGGTGACATCGTCAGCGAGTGCATGAGCCACCTAATAAGGCTGCTCAGGCCTGCAGCCTAGGCCTTTACCGTAGTACGGTCACTCGGACGGTTTCAGGCTTTAGTGACTCTGAAGCATCGCATGAGCAGACAACGCCGAGCACGTCCCGGTGCGCCAAGGCTCATGCATATGCACGGAGCACCTGGCGCAATATCTGAGCGGAATGAAGCGCGCATGCGCAGCACACAAGTGCAGCGGCTCATGAAAACAGATCAAGCATGTTGCTCAGGGTGTCGAGGCCTTCACCATGTTATCTGTGGAAGCCACTTTGAGGGCTGTACATCAACCCTTACATACATATATGGACTGATGAACCCGCAGGTCAAGTGTTGTGCATCTCAAATTGAGCTCCAGAGCGCAAGGCGGAGAGTGTAAGCATGTTTGTATGTCATTTGCAGCCCACACACAAAACAGTGCACTCTCTGCCAATCGGCATGTCTGTAGCATCTCAGCACTGTCCACGCAATCACCACTGCAATCACCACTGCAATCAGTACTTGCATGCAAAGGCATGCAACTCTCAGTCACGCACAGAAAGATAATGGCCAGGTGCCTGTGCAGCAGCTTGGCTCCAGCTCGGCATACAGCCCTCTCATCGCCATGGCTAGTTACCTCTCGGGCATGCGCATCGGAGCTCTGTCAGCACGCAGTGCACCTGGAAAATGTCTGGCTCCCGGCCTGACGGGCGCGCCCCAACAACAGTGGGCCACTTCAGGTAGGACGCGGCATGACAGGCCTTTCGCGGCAAGCGAGCGGCTGGATGCTCACGCAGGGCTGGCGTCCAGGGCCTCGCCCCCCAGGCGGCCATAGGCGAACGAGAAGAAGGTGGCCACCAGCAGCACGCCGCCGACGGTGTTGCCGAGCACGACCGGCAGCAGGTTGTCCCATGCAAACTGCGCGGCGGTGATGGGCGCGCCGGCCGCCATCGCCAGCGGCACGATAAACCTGTGCGCGCGCGCCGGGCTCGGCGCCTGCAGACCTCCCGGACTGGCTCCCAGGAGGCCGCGCTAAGCGCAGGTAACCAGCGCAAATTCCTTGTAGGCCCAGCCGTTTTGCTGTTCACGGGCATGCATATGCCCAGAACCAGCCACGCTCCAGCCCGGTCCGAACCATAGTCCTTATCGTCGGCGCATGGCGGCGCGTTGGTCAGCAATGCGCGCATCACCGCCGGGCCGGGTGAGGCCGCGCGCACATGTTGGCGACGCAGTGCTCCAGCCCGATGGCGGCGAATGCGCTGATCGGCAGCCAGATGCCCATGAACTTGCTGCCCAGCGTGCTCGCGCTGGTGGCCAGCCACAGCGCCATGCACACCAGCCAGTTGCACATGATCGCGCGGATGAAGGCCTGCCGCACGGCGGCGCGTCACACCATGCTGCATGCCATGCTGATGTGCACTAGCGGGTCATTGAAGCCACGGGGGAGACAGCAGGCGGAAGCGCATGCACCGATGTGCATCCAGGCGCGCGCTGCTGCGGGCGGCCGTGCGCCTCGGGACCGAGTCCGCCCGGCACTGCATGACTGGCAGGCAGGCGGGTGCACACGTCCTCCCTGAGGGTTGGCGGCAGCCCGCACGGTGCGGGCAGGCTGCGCGGCGCCCGTGCGCGCCTGGCCGAACGGCAGCGAGACCTTGGCGAGCGCGACAGGGATCGCCGGCCCGGACTGGCCGAGCAGGCCGGCGCCGGTGACCGCCGCGACCGCCAGCAGCGCGCCGGCCAGGTTGCCGACGAAGCTGGCGCCCCAGTTGACGGCCAGCTGGGCCACGCTCGCGCGCCCCTCGATCACCGCGACCGGCAGGAACGCGGTGTTGCCCGTGAACAGCTGCGCGCGCAGGCGGGCAGCGTGTCGCCGCTGCCCGAGCACGACCAGGCAAAATACGGGGCGGAGTCTTGCAGCTCGGGGGTGGTTGAGTTGAGCCTTTACCCACAGAGCATCTCCTTGCATTCGTCACGTCCAGCACCCCGTGGCCGGTGACTGTTGTGGCAAAGTGCAGGAACCCAAAGGGTGAAAAGTAGGTGAGCACGGGGGCAGGCGTGCCTCGCCGCCGCTGAGCACCACGATCAGCAGGCCCGTGGGGAACCTGCCGCGCGCGCGCACGCGCCTCAGCGGGCCGCGCGTGGCAGTCTGCGTCACCCTGGCCGCCTTCTCACGCCGGCTCCATCCAGACTGTGCCCCTCATCACCTCAGCTTACCTTGTACAGGTAGTGACAGGGCGCCCGTGCTGCACAAAACAGGTCAACTTGCAGCCGGCCCCAAGGGGGGGCGCGCCCGAACGCGCCGAACAGCAGCCGGTACAGGCCCGGGTGCGAGGCGGAGAGCGCGGGGTTGTTGCCGCTGATGGACAGCGCCAGGAAGGCGCCCAGCGACACGCACACGCCCGCCAGCACGCCCAGCTGCAGCTGCCGCCACACCGGCAGCACCGCCTTGTTGGCGCCGGTCTCCACCATCTGCGCGCCCGGCGCACGGCCAGGTCAGGAAGGGTATGAGTTTAGGGTAGGGCAATCGCCGCGGCGCCCGAGCGTGTCAACTTCCAGCCGCACCAGGGCCTGTGCGGCCGGGCGCCGCCTCACGGCCGGGCAGGCGGGCGGGGCCTGCGAGGCAGCGCACCCGCCGGTAGGTGCCGGCGGGCGCCAGCACGGACGCGGTCTGCTGAGTGTCCGAGCTGGGCGGGCTGGCGGCCTGGCTGCTGCCGGCGCGCGCGTCGGCCACCCCCGCCGCCGCGGCGCTCCCCGCGCTGTTGGCTGGCGTCACGCCATTGGTCAGGCCCGGGCTCGCCGCCTGGCCCAGCCTGCTCTCAAGCTGCGCACGGACGACGCCTGCAGCCGACCCGTGCGCACACTGAGCCGGCGATGCTCATGGCGCCCAAAGCGCGGGGGGCATGCCTGAGCACAGGTTTGTGCTTGCCGGAGCGCTGGTACAATGCACCGTTGCAAGCACTGTACATACATTCGCTGAGCGAGAGCTAGCTCAAAACGCCCGCTGTGCCCACTGACGACTGGACACGAGTGGGTGCATTGGCAGGAGATAAGGTTGATTTCCCACCATTGTCTCAGGAGCACCAAGCATTGGTCGCGCTGAGCAGCAGGAGGCACGCACCGGCATGCCTCACCCTCCTGCATGCCGCTGCAGGGCGCCTAGGGAGCAGGGCGGGGCGCAGCCCACAGCACACACCAGCGGCGGCCTGCATGATCTCCTGTCACAGCCCGCACTGGCGACCTGAGCAACACAGCAGAGGATAGTCCGCAGGCTTCCGTGCTTGTGGCTGAAGCACTGCCCGCCGCTTGAGCTAGGGCTCCAGCGGCGGAGCGATCAGAGCTCCCCACTGGGCCTTTACCAACCTTGATGTATTGGCTAGACTTGCAGGTGCCCCCTCATCGTGCTCGGTACGCCGCCTGAGCTTTTATGACGGCATGCGCAAGCTGCCGCCGGCCTTCAAGCCGTACCACTTGACAATCTGGTTCTCCAACAAGTTTGCATACTCGCAGATTTGTCGCAAGGTGCGGCGACTGTGAGGGTACCAACTGTGCAGACGTTTCTTGTGAGGCTCTGTAGACCCACCTGCTGTGAGCTGCGCAGGCCGACGGGCACACCATCATCTCGGCGTCCACCGCGGAAAAGTCAGTGCGCGAAGGGCTGGAGAGGACTGCAGACGTGCGGGTGCGTGCGGTGCTCCCTTTCTTGCTGGGCGGCCTGGCTCATGGGCCGGCCGGGAAGGGCGTGCACATCCACAGGCACGGCAAGGAAGCTTATGAGCCTGCTGCCCTACCACCTGCAGGCTGCTGGGAGGGTCGGCGAGGTGCTTGCGCAGCGCGCCACCAGCGCCGACATACCGGCGGTGCACTGGGTGCGGAGGCGCGGGCAGCGCTTCCACGGCAAGGTCAAGGAGCTCATCACCTCGATGCGGGAGGCCGGCTTGCCGTTGAACTGAGCTCTGGTTACCTCTGCATACCACTGACCGCTCACCAGGTCGCGTGACGTATCAAGTGCTGATGTAAACCAGCACCTGGCCTTTCACACACGCCACACGCCGTCAACAGGTAGCCGAGCTCCACACACCCCCAACAAACAGGCCGCCTGCGTCGGTGACTCTAGAGTCACAGTCGCTGCAGAGCTGCTCTCTTGCAACAAGTTTAGCAGGACCACTCCAGGACCCGGAAAGACAAGCAGCCTTGCCCGCGTCCTAGTTGTTCACCGCATTATCATGATGTGCACACGGTTGTCCATGGCCTGCACAAAAAGCCGTGCAGCGGTCCCGCTGAGCCCATGGAATGCGTGGCAGGGCGCCTGCACAGCACAATAGCCAACAAACAAATTCCAGGTCTGAACGGCCAGCAGAGCTCCAATGTCAGTCCAGCAAGCAATCCCAAGTTGTACGCAAAAAAATGCGCACCAGCGTTCACAAAACGGCAACAGCGAGCGGCTGCTGACCCGTAATATACAACGTTGCCAGTGGCAGGCAGTCTGCAGGAGAGCGCACAGGCAGACGGGCACATGACCAGCCGGCGAGCAGCGCCGCCCATTACACCGGGTCGGGGACTGCCCCGGTCGGTTGTACAGGGTTGTTGCCGAGGGCATCACACACCCCGGGACCCGCCATGTTCATGATGCCCCTGCGTGGGGGCACAAGCAGTCAGTGCGGCATGAACATAGTGCCAGCAAGCGCTGCGCCTGCAGCCCTATGCCCCCCGTACCCGCGTACGAGGAGTGAGAGGCAAGACAGACGCGCGGCGCGCGCACCTGACGCGGGGGATGGCGCGCAACGCAAAGACCGTTGCGACGGTGCCACCAAGCAGCATGCCCGCTAGCACGTCGGCCACGTGGTGCTTGTTGTTGACCACGCGCGTGGCCCCGATGCCCCAGGTGACGCCCAGCTGCGCGGCCGCGCCGCGTCAGCGCCCCGCCGCCGCGGCGGGTGCCACCCGGCCAGTGCCCTCGCAGCATGCCAGGGCTCCTGGCATGTTGGGGCTTAACAAGTGTGACTGCCTCGCGCCGCGCATGGCATGCATCAAGTCGTCGCAGGCCGCTCATGCAACCTGCTCAAAATGCGGACATGAGACGGCTGCACCCTCCTGTAGCATGCCTGCTGCAAGGAGTGCATGGCAGGACTGCACACCCAGCCCCCGTCAACCTCATCTTGTGAAACGACGCAAACTGGTCGGCTCCACACAGGTCACTCGCCGCACAAGAAAGCGCGCAAGCAATCGGAGCCCGGGCAAGCGCGCACGTTGAACAGGATCCAGAGCAGCGCGACGCCCTCCCCGACATCGTGCCAGAACGCGCTGCAGCCGCTGCGGCTGGCCGCCATGAGCGGCTCCACGTTGCCGCCGCGGTCCGCCCAGCGCCGGTAGAAGACCGTCCACAGGAAGTAGGTGGCCAGGTAGAACTCAAAGTTGGCCGAGGCGGAGGCGTGGCCTGGCGCGCGCGCGCGCGCGCGCATGGTCAGAAGCTGCGCCGGGCGGGGCGAGCTCGGGCCCGCGCCGCCCCAGCACGGGCTGCGCCGACGAGCAACGCTTGCGGCAGGGCTGCCGCAGAGCCGGCTCGCCTGCCTTTCTTACCTCCCAACTCACGTATGCGCACTGAAAGTCATGCACAGTTTTCTTTTCATTGACAAAACCACTGCACCACCGGCGTGTCACATGCAGCTCCGCACCGCCGCCCCGGGGGCCGCGCAGGTCACGCGCCAGAGGGGAAGGAGTAGTGGCCGTCGCGCAGGGTGGGGCTGTCCGGCGACTGGCAGGCAGGCGACTGCGTGCCGCCGATCTGGGGCACAAAGCCGCCGCCAAAGACGGAGGTGTCGGGGTTGCAGCGCGACAGGAAGTCAGGCCGCAGCACGCCCACATTGAACTTCAGCACCTGCGCGCGCCCCGGCGGCTCAGCCGCGCGGCCCTGGCGCGGCCTAGCCGCCCCCGCTCAGCAGGGGCGCACGGAGGCGGCACGCCCCCGCGCCGCCGTGGCGCCGCAGAAGACGCGGCGCAGACGCGCAGGCCCAGCATGCACGCGCAGGGCGGCCTGCGCCCAGGGCAGCCTGCGCGCACGCCACCCGCCGGCTGACGCGGCAGGCGGCGGTGGGGCCGCACCTCGGTGAACAGCAGCGTCACCCAGTACGACAGCAGCGAGTCCACCACCAGGAACACGAACGCCGACAGCAGGCTCGTCAGGCTGGCGTGCATGCGGCGCGCCAGGTAGAACTCGCCAAAGACCGCCTGCGCGGCCGCAGCCGCACGTCCAGACGCGGACCTCGCGCGCGGGCGTCCTGCTCGCCAGGGGTGAGCGTACGCGGGAGGACAGGCGATGATGACGCGGGGCGGCAGGGACACGGGCCACGTGCGCACCGTGACAAAGAAGAGGACGAATGGGATGACCGGCGCCTGCCAGCCTGCTCCCGCGCGCAGGCGTGTCAGCGCAGCCGTGACAGCATGCATGCACCAGCGCGAGCGCGTGTTTGCAAAGGCGCGCTGCTGTAGGCTGGCGGGACCGGCGCGCCTGCCACGGTGTTGGGGTAGGACGGGTGGCTGATGTCGGCGTCGTAAACAACGAACGCGCGTTCGCGCACCGTTGAGCGCGCATGTATGATCAGGTACGGCAGCAGCGTGCAGAGGAAGCAGACCAGCGCGGAGCCCCACTGCACGCTCGCGCCCACGGTGCGCCACCGCACGCCGCCCAGCCGCCAGAACCCCTGCCGCCGCGCCGGCCTGGGGCGCGGCAGGAATGCCTTGAGCAGCGACCCTGGACCCCGAGGCCGCAGGAGCGCCTCATGCAGCATGGCCACCTTGGCCGGCCGGCGTTTGTGGTGAGCCTGAACATGCAGTTTCTCTGCGCGGGCCTGCCTGTTTCGGACAGCCACGACAAACAAGCCGGGCGCGCGCGCGCGCTCTGCGCAACCAGACGCGCGCTCCAGCAGCATGGCCTCGGCGCCCGGGTTGTGGCGCGCGTGCTACGGTTGACGAGATCCTCGTCTAGTGTAGCTCGTGCGCTACGGCCCTGGGGACGAGGCCAGCCTGGTGGTGGTGCTGGAACTGCTGGCTACGCAGAGCGCGCGCGCAAGTGGCATTTCATCGTGTGCTTCTGGCACAGGCAGGCCCGCGTAGATGAGCTGCATGATCAGGCAAACCACGAGCATCGGCGGACCAACGAGCCCGCGCCGCACGAGTGCTGCTGCCGCCCCGGGGTCGCTGGCCTAGGTGGTGTACACCAGCAGTCGGGGAGACGAGCTTCTGCGCTGAGCGAGCAGGGACCAGCTGGCGCGCCTGTCCTGCGCTGAGCTGGTCGCGCCCGTAGTCAACTCAAAGTTGCCCCCGGTGCCCGCCACGCCCTGCGCTCACTGAAGCTGAGGCCTGCTTGTCGTTATCGTCAAGCAGCGTCCTCTCAGCACCCACGATCGCCACATACAGAGCTGCCGTGTGCACGCCCCGGCGCCCCATGCTCACCTTCCCATTTGATTGCATCCCAAGCCCTTGAAGGGTGGCCGACGGTCACAGCTGCGGCAAAAGCAGGTTGGGCTGGACGACTGCGCTGTAGGCACAGAGGGTGGCGCTGCTCTTTGCGGTAAAAGCTCAGCTGGCCGGTACTGCTGAGAGCCGTCCTCGCTAGAAAGCGTCCCGCTTCCCTGTAAGCGTCCTGCCTTCCCGGTAGGAAAGCAGCTGGCTGCTAGCTTTGAGCGCCGAAACCTACCGAGGGTCGAGCCCACCTGCTCGGTCGACAAGCAAAAGTCGATGCTGAGTAAGTGCGCATGACGCACGTGCCAGGTCCTGTAATGGGCCGCCAATGTGCGTAGGATGAGTCTAGAAACTCTCAGCAGGGGCGGGAGGCTTGGTTAGGGCGGGGCGTGCGAGCGCGCCATGCCTAGCCTGCGGCTCTATGGCTTCACCTGGCACATCGCGTCGGACGATGTTGGCTTCCTCGCGATATTCGGAGCTGCCTTCCACGCAGGTGCTTGAGCGCAGCAGTCTGTTTGCTCTGCGCGGGCCTTGCGCACGCACCCGCCGCCTCACTCTGCAGGTGGCCAGCCGGCCTGAAGCACAGTCTGCATGCTGGGCCGCAGCGTGGATTGTGCTCATCGCAGTCACCGGCCAGGCCATATATCACATGCCCCGCGAGTGCACCTCCGCCGGGCACCTGTATATCGCCACGGTCGCCGGCCTGCTGGCATGCTTCGTCATCGGCTTCTGCCTGGAGTGCCTGCTCATCTGGGAGAGCTGCCAAGGCGCGCGCCGGGCCCTGCTGCGCGCGCTGCCTGTCCTGCGCCGCCTGGGCGCCCGCGCATGCGGCCGCGCGCCCCGCGCAGGGTGCATCTTCGAGGTGTCCAAGCGGCGGCGCATGCCGCTGCTCGTCACGCTGCGCCTGGCCAACGCCACGTGCGAGGTCGCGTTTGCAGGTGGGCCCGGCGGCGCCAGACGGGCGCCCAGCCCGGCTGTAGGACCTCGCCGGATGCCTACTCTGTCCTCGCTCAGCGCTGCCTGCCTGCTTTGCCGGCCCGCTGCGGTCAGGCCCAGGCGGGCTCGAGCCAGGGCCGGCTGTGTTGCCGTGCCCCGATGTAGGAGGCGCGCCTTGCATAGGACAGCTCAAAGTCCAAGCGTCCCGGCGTGTGTGTGACGTGCTCCGGGTGCCAGCGTCCTCGCAGTCGCCGTCGGTGCATGGCGCAGCGCGCCGCGAGGCCGTCGCGGGCGCCGCGCCGACCGGGGAGCGCGCGCGCGCGCGCAGCGTTCGGCACGTACGTCGTGTTTGGCACGGACGTGCGCTGCCGCATCCCGGCCACCGGCCTGGAGTGGAACCCCAAGAAGGAGGTCATGATCCTGGTGCTGCTGACCTGGGGCCTGGAGGCGCTCACGCTGTGCGCCCGCCCGCGCCCGCCCGCGCCCGCCCGCGCGCCCGGCGCCCGGCGTCGCGCGTGTGCCTGCGCGCTCGCGCAGACCTCGGTCACGTCATGCATGCCTCCTGCGCGGCTGCCGACAGGGTTTGTTGTCTGTTGAGAGGTCTGTAAGGGGCGGCACGCTTGGGTGGCATGCGCATGCAGGGAGGGCGCTGGGCTGCGAGCACGCCGGCAGGGTGCAGTTGCCATTTGACTCACGCCCCTCACTTCCTGTCGCATCCACCTGCGGCGCGGCCGCAGCTGCGAGGCTGCGGCAGCGCTGTGCGCACACGCCTGTTCCGGGATCCCGGGCAGTGCGCAGAACCCTGCGGTTTGTCCCCGGCGGCGCGTTCCGTGAGGGCTGCGCCTGCGGCGCGCCAGGGTCAACCTGCTGCTCTGGTACAACGCCTGGCCGGAGCAGCACGCGCCGGAGAGCTGGGAGCGGCGCTTCATCTTCCTGGGCCGCTGGCTGTGCTGCCAGGCGGCGCCCAGTGCGCGGCCCCCCGCCGCCCGGCGCCCCGGCCCGACGGCGGCTCTGCCGCGCCCGCTGCATGCGCTGGCCTCCCCGCGGCGCCCCCCCGACCGACCCGCGGCGGCTGCCCGGCGGTGAAGCCGCGCGCCGCACGCGTCGGGCACGCTCAGCCCGCGGCGCGCCCTGGGCGGGCGTCAGGCGCCGCGGCCGCCAGCGCAGTGCGAGCACGCAAGGGCAGCGCCGGGAGGCTGCGCAGGCTGCGCGCGCGCGACTGCGCCGACCCTGCCCGGGCTGCGCGGCGCAGGCGAGGACAAGGAGAACCGCATGCATGCGCAGCGGCGCAACTCGCTGCGCCGCATCGCGCGCTGGGTGACCGGGCTGCTGGGCCACGCCGACCTGACGCCCAGCGACTCTGCCATCGCGCTCGTGCTCACAGCCACGCTGCAGCGCCAGTGCCGCAGGCGCGCGGCCCGGCGCGGCGCAGGCGCCCGCGCGGGCCGGGCGTACTTGTGCGCGGGTTCCGCGCCGGCGGCGACGCTGCCAAGCACTGCCTCGCAAGCGATGCGAAGCCCTAGGCCACGAGTCTCGGCACGTTGCTTGTCGAGTGCTGCGCCATTGCTCGCAAAGTGCTGCACCGTCGCCAAGCGTCCGAGGCTGCTGGTTTGTGTGTGCCCCGGGCCGCTGTTGAAGCGCACGTGACGGACGCCGCAGGGAGCGCATCGTGCAGACGCTTCGCGCGGCGCGCGAGGGCAGCGGCGGCGAGCTGGCGCCGAGCCCGGCGGTGTCGCTGCTGGAGCGCGCGTCCACCATCCGCGCGCTCCCCGTCGCCGGCACGCAGGCCGGCACGGCCGCCGGCGGCGGCGGCGGCGGCGGCCTCGCTGGCAAGAAGCAGTCATCGCTGCCGCAGCTGGAGGACGCCATAAAGGTGGAGGACGCCATCAAGGTGGGCCCCTCCGCCCCTGCCGCCGTCGCGCGCTGCGCCGCTCAAGAGCACACCGTTCACCTGGCGCCGGAGGGTGCAGCGGCGCCGTGGCCCTGCGCCGTGCGGCTGTGTGCCGATCGAGCAGGCACTTAACAGCGGGCACTGAGCTGTGCAGCGTGTTTTGCAAGGGCGCGGCGCGCCGTGCGGCCGCTCGCAGCCGGCCAGGCTCCTCGTTGGTCGGGGCGCACACCCTGAAGCCCGGCGTGTCGGCGCGGCAGGAGGTGCTGGTGACCATCCCGGAGGCGCCCGGCGCCGGCGGCGGCGCGCCGCCCGCGCGCGCGCCGGCCGGCCTGGCCGCGGCCGCGGTGGACGCCGCCTGGACGGGCGCGCCCTCATCGCTGGCGGAGCCGCTGCTGGGAAGGCGCAAGAGCGGCGGCGGCGGCCCCGAGCTGCCGGAGGCGCGCGCCCACGCGCGGCGCGCGCCCCCGATGCAACGCGACCCGTCGCGGGCCTCGCGCGCCTTGCAGCGCTTTCCGTGCGCGCGGGGGAGGCCATCGAGGCCTGTCGGAGCCTGCCGACAGCGCCCCATCACGGCTGTCCCAACCCGCGCCCTGAGTCCAACCTGTCACAGCCGCGCGGCGCCCGCTGACGGCCGCGCGCGGCCCGGGCGCCAGGACACGGGCGCGGCGCAGAGCCTGGCGGGCGGCACGGTGCTGGGCAAGTTCATCGCGCAGATGGACCTGCTGGCCGAGGCCACCATTACGCCCTCCGGCATGGACGAGCAGCTGCGGTGCGCAGAGGCCCCGGGCGCCCTTCAGTCGGGCGGCCCGGCAGGCCCCGCCCGATGTCATGCAAGCCGGGCAAGGGGGCCAGCGCGGCGCCCGGGGGCCCGCTGTGGCCTGGCCGGGCGGCCCGGCAGTCCCTGCCGGATGCCGTGCAAGCCGGGTAGAAGGGGCCAGCGCATCTGCACACGGGCGGGCCAGCAGTGCTGTGAGAGGCGACGTGGGGCTGAGGCGCGCGCGGCCGCGGCAGTGAGGACGTGCCGCCGGACCGCGCGGTTCAGCTGTACACCGGGAACCACTGGCGCGTGCCGGCCGACCTGCTGGCGGAGGTGCAGCACTACTCCAAGTTTGCGGTGCGGCCTGCCCCTCCCGCGCGGCGCGCCGGATGCAAGTATGCAGTGCGGCCTGCCCACACGCGCGCCGTCTCTTAGAGGCGCAGCCCTGAGCGGCGGAGGCATCGGTCAGAAGCGGGCCGCCTGGTGCCCGGCGGCCCGCGCGCGGCTGGCGGCGACCAAGGTCGGCAAGTCGGCCTCCGTTATATACACAATGAGCCTGATATTGTACTTTTTACACCACGGGCCATGGCGGCCCGCCTGCGTGCCCTCCAGGCCCCCTGCGCGGCCCGCGCGCCCTCCGGCCGCGCAGCCCGCGCGCCGCACGGCGAATCAGGCCGCCGTGCGCGCAGGTCGGCGTGTACGGCGCCGATGCGGACGTAATGAAGACGAGCGACTGGTGGCGCAGCCTGGCCTACGCGGTGCTCGGCCGCGTGCCCACGCGCTCGGAGGACCGGCGCAGGCTGGACGCGCTCAATGCGTGCGCTGCCCGGGCCCTCCGCTCCACGTTGTCGGCCCCCCCCCACGCTGGCGCGGCCGCCGGGGGCGCACGCTGTGGGCTGCCAGTCCCGCCGCTGCGCGCCCCCGCGCCGGCCTGGCCCGTGCTGGGACGGCTGAAGGCGTGGCCACTCTGCTGCTCGCCCGCGTTTTTATGCATGTTCGGCATGAGGGCGGGTTGCCGCAAGTGCCCGCCGGCGGCGTCATAGTCGACTCTGCGGCGCCGGCGGTCGCGCAGGCGCCGCGCTCTGTAGCCCAGGTGCCGCGGCGGCCGCAGGGCAATGGATGCCCTAACCCTACCCGTCCGCAGGGAGGACGCGACCACGGTCGGCGAGCGGCTGTACTATGAGGGCGTCGTGCAGGAGCTGGGCCGCGACTGCGACCTGCTCTACGTCTGCCCCTCCAACTCCGCGCTCGCGCACCTGCCCTACCTCGTTGCGCTGGACAACGCCACGCGGTGCGGCCCTAACCTGAACCCTAACCCACGCAGTGCAGACGCACCGCTCGGCGCCGCCCCGCGCCGCAGGCGCGGCCTGCAGGGCAGGCGCGTGCAGGCGGCCGGTGCATGCTCGCTTTCATTGCCGGCGCTGCCGTGGCGCAAGCTCCTCAACCGGAGCGCTACGCATGTGCTGCCTCGCGTCTTCTTGTGCTGCAGGCTTATGCATTTCAACAGCAGCTGTGGTCAGAATCCTGCTGGGCGCGACCCTACCTAATCCGCTGGGCGCACACCTACCACCGCTGCGTCGACCCGCTCGCGCTTGAGGCTGACGCCAGGGCTGACGATGCGGCATCGCGCGCGCGCGCGCAGGGCGGTGGTCGTGGCGGTGCGCGGCACGTCCAGCGTGGAGGACGTCATCACCGACAGCGTCGCGGAGCCCGAGCGCCTGGAGCCCGAGTGGCTGCCGGAGGGCGCCGCCGCGGCGGGCGCCGGCGCTATGTTTGCGCACGGCGGCATCAAGGCCGCCGCGGAGTCCATCCTGGCTGTGCGGCCCCCTATGGCCGGCCCGGCGCACATGCGCGCGCCGCACGGCGCCGCCGGCAGCCCGCTGATGGCGCAACCCGCCGATGCCGCGGCTCGCATGCGCGCCACGCGCCTGGCTTGTGCAGCCTCACTGGATTTGCTGGGTTTTGCTGCAAAGGTGGCCGTGTGCATCCCAGCAGCCGCGCGGCGCTGGACGGGCAGTGCCGCGCGTCGCGCCCCCCAACGTGCGATGGGCGCGGCAG
>JAABUR0100006801.1_pt1 | contig 13797 bp, 14 predicted proteins | sample 5560091 | NCBI WGS metagenome assembly JAABUR01 (sample SAMN10711879, study PRJNA513375) | rock metagenome | isolation source: Antarctica rocks | place: Antarctica: Victoria Land, University Valley sud
AGGAGGCGCGGCGACGACAACACGGGGCGCCTATCCACATCCGCATCACGATGTTGTGCTTTTCCCTCACCCGCCCACCTTGACCAGGGCCTCGCGCATCTGTCGCGCCGCAGCAACCATGTTAGCCAACGCGGGCCGTACCTCCTCCCACCGGCGCGTCTTGAGGCCACAGTCCGGGTTCACCCAGACCTGGCCGGGGGCGAGCACCTCCAGCGTCGCGCGCAGATTGGCGAGGATCTCCTCGGTCGGCGGCACGCGCGGGGAGTGGATGTCGTAGACGCCGGGGCCGATGCCCTTGTCATACCCGTGGTGGCGAAAAACACGCAATAGCTCGTTGTCCGAACGCGCGTTCTCGATCGAGATCACGTCGGCGTCCAGGGCGCTGATCGCGTCGATGATGTCGTTGAATTCGCTGTAGCACATGTGGGTGTGGATCTGCGTCTCGTCGCGTGCCGCCGAGGTCGCGATTCGGAAACAAGCTGTCGCCCAGCCCAGGTAGGCCTGCTGGTCGGCGCGACGTAGGGGGAGGCCCTCCCGAAGCGCCGGTTCGTCGATCTGGATCACGGCGATGCCCGCGGCGTCCAGGTCCGCCACCTCGTCGCGGATCGCGAGCGCGATCTGCTGACACGTCACCTCGCGTAGCTGGTCGTCGCGGACAAACGACCAATTGAGGATGGTCACGGGGCCGGTGAGCATGCCCTTGACCGGGCGCTCGGTGAGGCGTTGGGCGAAGGTGGCCCAGCGCACCGTCATCGGCGCGGGGCGGCTCACGTCCCCGAAAACGATCGGTGGCCGCACGCAGCGGGAGCCGTAGCTCTGGACCCAACCGTGCTGCGTGAAGGCGAACCCGGCGAGCTGCTCGCCGAAGTACTGGACCATGTCGTTGCGCTCGGGCTCGCCGTGGACGAGGACGTCGAGCCCGATCTCCTCCTGCGAGCGCACGATCTCCCGGATCTGCTGCTCCAAGAATTCGTCGTAGGCCGCCGCATCGATCTCGCCCCGATCGAATCGCCGGCGCGCCGTGCGAAGCTCGTCCGTCTGCGGAAAGGAGCCGATGGTCGTCGTTGGCAGGACCGGGAGGGGCAGGCGGGGCCGCTGCGCCTCCATCCGGGCCGGCGCGGGGCTGGCCCGTTGCTGCTCCGCCCCAGCGAGGCTGGCGAGGCGCGCCTGGACCGCCGGGTCGCGCCGGAGGGCGGAGTCGCGGCGCGCCGCGAGTACCCGGCCGTTCGCCTCCAGCTCCGCGCCGATCGCCCCTCGCCCCTCGTTGACCGCCCGCGTCAGCAAGGTGATCTCGTCGAGCTTCTGGGCGGCGAAGGCGAGCCACGAGTGCACGGTCGGGTCAAGCGCCTCCTCGACGCGGACATCGTGCGGGACGTGAAGGAGCGGGCAGGAGGCAGAGACCATGAGCCGGTCGGCCGAGACGTGGGTTTGGAGGAAGTCGAGCACGTCGAGCGACGCAGCGAGGTCGTTGACCCAGACGTTACGCCCGTCGACTACGCCGGCGGCCAGCCATTTCTCTGCCGGGAAGCCGTGACGTGCGATCAGATCCAGGTTTTCGGGACCGCGGACGAGGTCGAGTCCAATGCCGTCGACGGGCAGCGCCGCAAGCCTTAGGTAAGCCTCACCGACGTGCCCGTAGGCCGTCTGGACCAGCAGTTTTGCCCGCCCCTTCACATCAGCCAGGGCTGCGTACGCCCGCGTCAGCGCCGCCAACTCCTCTGGCCCACGATCGAGCGCGAGTACCGGCTCGTCGAGTTGGATCCATTCTGCGCCGGCATCTGCCAACCGCCGGACGATCTCTTGATAGATCGGAAGCAGCCCGTCGAGCAGCGCCAGCGGCGTAGCCCCGTCCTCAACCCCTTTCCCGAGCAGGAGGAAGGTCAGCGGGCCGAGCAGGACGGGCTTGGCCGGGATGGCCGCCGCGGCGGCCTCCGCCAACTCGGCGAACGGCTTGTCCGACGCCAGGCGAAATCGCTGGTTGGGATTCAGTTCGGGGACGAGGAAGTGGTAGTTCGTGTCGAACCACTTCGTCATCTCCATCGCCCGCACCGGTCGGCCTCCCGTCCGTCCGCGTGCCATCGCGAAGAGGGTGTCGAGATCGACCGACTCGCCCGCCCAGCCGTACCTGGCTGGCACCGCCCCGAGGAGCACCGTCGCGTCGAGAACGTGGTCGTAAAGGGAGAAGTCATTGACCGGGATGAGGTCGAGCCCTGCCTCCCGTTGCGCCGTCCACGATTGTTGCCGCACCTCTGCGGCGGTCGCCAGCAGGTCGTCCTCAGTCCGCTTGCCGGACCAGTAGCCCTCCAAGGCCCATTTCAGCTCGCGCCGCTGACCGATCCGCGGGTAGCCAGGAACTGTTGAGATCGCCATGCTCGCCTCCAGTTGTCGGTCCACGAACTCATCGCCGGCCACGAGCAGCCGACGATCTCTTGCTTTCGTCCAGATCGGTCTTTCCGTCCGTCATCATGAGCAGCGGCGTGATGCGCGTATCAGGTCGGAAAGGAACCGGGTCACCTCATCCAGGCCGGCGCAATTCCGCAACGTCAGCTCGTGACCGGCGGGGCAGAGGAGTTGGCGCCGCTCGACGAGTGCCCGTACGGTAAACTGCACCGGTTCGGCGCAGATCGGGCAATCCACCTCGAACGGCTCCTCGGCAGTACGACGGCCCGCGGACATAGACACCGCGCTCCCCCCGCCGTCCGGATCATCGCCGGCAGCGGGTCCCAATTTCGCATCCCGGCCAAGCCCCGTCGACCGCCGCCGCGCGGCTCCTAATCCCACGTGAGCGAGGATCCACGGCGGTATTCCGTGACCCGGCTCTCGAAGAAGTTCTTCTCCTTGCCGAGGTCAATCGTCTCGCTCATCCATGGGAACGGGTTGCGGCTGCCGTATTGGCGGGGCAGGCCAATCCGCTCCAGTCGGCGGTCTGCGACGTATTCGACGTAGGCACGGAAGAGGTCGGCGTTGAGGCCGAGCACACCGTGTGGGAGGCAGTCGTGGGCGTAAGCGATCTCGAGTTCGACCGCCTCGCGGATCGTCGCCACGACCCGATCCCGGAACGCCGGCGTCCACAGCTCCGGCTGCTCGGCCTTGATCCCGTTGATCAGGTCGACGCCGAAGTTGAGGTGGACCGTCTCGTCGCGCAGGATGTACTGGAATTGCTCGCCGATCCCCGTCATGCGGTTTTGACGGTGGAACGAGAGCATCATGGCGAAGCCGGCGTAGAAGAAGATGCCTTCCATGACGACGTAGTAGCCGATCAGGTTCTCGAGGAAGCGCTGCGCCCCTGCGGTCGTCGTTGTCGTGAAATCTGGATGCAGCATCTCGGCAGTGAGCCGCATCTCGAACTCGTCCTTGGCCGCGATCGCCGGGATCTCTCGGTACATCCCGAAGACCTCGCCCTCGTCCAAGCCGAGGCTCTCGATAATGTAGTGGAAGGTGTGGGTGTGGATGGCCTCCTCGAACGCCTGCCGGAGGAGGTACTGGCGGCACTCGGGGTTGGTGACGAAGCGGAAGACGGCCAGCGTGATGTTGTTGGCGACCAGGCTCTCGGCGGTGGCGAAGAAGCCGAGGTTGCGCAGGATCACCAGCCGCTCGTCGGTCGTGAGGCGGTCGCCCTTCCAGAGGGCGATGTCGGCCGCCATCGGCACCTCGGTCGGCATCCAATGGTTGGCGCAGCCGTTGAGGTAGTGCTCCCACGCCCAGTGGTACTTGAGGGGCATCAGCTGGTTGACGTCGACCGCCTCACAGTTGATGAGCCGCTTCTGGTCGACGACGACACTCGGATTGGCAGGAACGATGGCCGGGATCTGGCTGGTCACCATGGCGTACGTCTTCTCCTGACGTCGGACGAACGACGATTCGGTCGGGAGTTCGGGCGGGGCCGGTCGCGACGGGTCTTCCGTGTTGGTCGAGGCCGGTGGGCGGACCTACTGACAGGCCTCGCAGGCGTCATCGAGCGAGCAGGACGGCCCGCTCGGCTCCTTATCCCGCTCGACCGTCAGGTCGGCCGAGGCGCTACGGGCGCGCATCCAGCGCGGCTGGATGCCACGGGCGTTGACGTCGAGGGTCGACTTCTCGGCCTGCGTCGCCCCGCGGCTCCGTAGGTAGTAGGTTGTTTTGAGACCTTTGCGCCAGCAAAGCTGATACATCTCGCTCAGCTTGCGCCCGTTTGGCTCGGCGACGTAGAGGTTGAGCGACTGCCCCATGTCCAGCCACTTCTGCCGGCGGGCGGCGCACTCGATCAGCCACGACGGGTCGATCTCAAAGGCGGTCGCGTACCGTGCCTTCAGCTCGTCGGGAACCCGGTCGATCTCCTGGATCGAGCCGTCGAAGTACTTGAGGTCGTCGAGCATCGCCCGGTCCCACAAGCCGAGCTGGGCCAGGTCGCGGACGAGGGACTCGTTGACGACGGTGAATTCGCCGGAGAGGTTGCTCTTGACGAAGAGGTTGGCGTAGGTCGGCTCGATCGACTGGGAAACGCCCTGGATGTTGGCGATGGTCGCGGTCGGCGCGATCGCCATCGTGTTGCTGTTGCGCATCCCGTGGGTGCGCACCGCTTCTCGGACCGGCGCCCAGTCGAGGCTAGCGCCAAGGTCGACCTCGATCGGCTCTCCCCGCTCCTCCGCCAGCAGCCCAACGGTGTCGATCGGGAGCAGGCCGCGGTCCCACTTGGAACCGGGGTAGGAGGGATAGGCGCCGCGTTCCTCGGCGAGCTCGGTCGAGGCGAGGATCGCGTGGTAGGCAACCGCCTCGGCACTGCGGTCGGCGAGCCGGACCGCCGCCGCGGAGGCGTAGCTGACCCCAAGGGCGGAAAGGGCGTCCTGGAAGCCCATCACGCCGAGCCCGACCGGCCGGTGGCGTAGGTTGGCGTTGCGGGCCTCGGGGACGGGGTAGTCGTTCAGGTCGATCACGTTGTCGAGCATCCGCATCGCGGTGCGGACGGTCGCCCCAAGGAGCGGCAAGTCGAGGTCGCCGTCACGCAGGTGGGCGGCCAGGTTCACCGAGCCGAGGTTGCAGACTGCGATCTCCTCGGCGCTCGTATTGAGCAGGATCTCCGTGCACAGGTTCGAGTTGTGGACGACCCCGGCGTGGTCCTGTGGACTGCGGATGTTCGACGGGTCCTTGAAGGTCAGCCACGGGTGACCGGTCTCGAAGAGCGCCGACAGCATCTTGCGCCAGAGGTCGACTGCCCGAATCCGGCGCGCCAGCGGGATCTCCCCCCGCTCAGCCGCCGCCTCGTACGCCGCGTACCGCTCGGCAAAGGCCCGGCCGTAGGAGTCATGCAGGTCAGGCACATCGACCGGGCTGAAGAGCGTCCACGGGCCGTCCTCGCGGACCCGCTGCATGAAGAGGTCGGGGATCCAGTGGGCGGTGTTCATGTCATGCGTGCGGCGGCGCTCGTCGCCGGTGTTCTTGCGCAGGTCGAGGAACTCCTCGATGTCGAGGTGCCAGGTCTCCAGGTAGGCGCAGACTGCGCCCTTGCGCTTGCCGCCCTGGTTGACGGCGACCGCCGCGTCGTTGGCAACCTTGAGAAACGGGACGATCCCCTGGCTCTCGCCGTTCGTCCCCTTGATGTGGCTGCCGAGCGCGCGGACGTTCGTCCAGTCGTTGCCGAGGCCGCCGCTCCACTTCGAAAGGAGCGCGTTGTCGCGGATCCCCTTGAAGATCCGATCGAGGTCATCCTGGATTGTCGTCAGGTAGCAGGACGACAGCTGCGGATGCCGCGTGCCGGCGTTAAAGAGGGTCGGCGTCGAGGAGCAGAAGTGGAAGGAAGAGAGCAGGTCGTAGAACTCGATCGCCCGGCCCTCGCGATCTTCTTCGTTGAGCGCCAGCCCCATGGCAACGCGCATCCAGAAGACCTGCGGCAGCTCCAGCCGGCGGCCTCGGTGGTGGATCAGGTAGCGGTCATACAGCGTCTGCAGCCCGAGGTACCGGAACTGAAGGTCGCGCTCGGGGGCGAGCGCCGAGCCCAGCCGGGCCAGGTCGAACCGGAGCAACTCGGGCGAGAGCAGCTCTCGCTCCACCGCGTCCCGGATGAACGCCGCGAACGCGGCCGGGTAGCGCGCCGGCGCCTCGCGCAGGTCGACCCGGTGACCGAGCGTCTCCGCGTAGAGGCTTCGCAGCAGGGAGCGCGCCGCGATGGCGGCGTAGGCCGGGTCCTGCTCGATGCGGGCGCGGGCGGCGTAGGCGATGAGCCGCTCGATGTCAGCGAGGCCAATACCCTGGTAGACGCCGCCCAGCACCTCGTCGGCGATTGCCTTCGGCGCCTCGGCCGGCGACCCCTCCTTGCAGACATCGTCGACCCAGGACCGCAACAAGGACGGACTGAGGAGCACGTCGTGCCCCTCACCATCGCGGACCAGGAGGGACTCCTCCTCCCGGCGGCGGGCGCGCGCCTCCCGGTAGACGATGTAGCGGCGGGCGACCGCGAACGCCCCGGCGGCCATGAGCTGGCGCTCGACCTCGTCCTGGATCGCTTCAACGCGGGCGACGCCGCCCCCGGCCTGCCCGTTGATCGCCGCGACGACCGCGTCGGTGATCGCCTCGACCTGCGCGACGACGGTCGCGCGCAGCGGGTCGGGATACGGGCAGCCCAGCTCGGCCCGGAACGCCGCCTCGATCGCGTGGGTGATCCGCGACCGATCGGGCGGCGCCGATCTCCCGTCGCGCTTAGTTACCACCGAAACGGTCAGGCTCGGACGCCGTCCGGACGCCTCCTCGGTGCCGTCGCCGGCAGGTGGTAGATTCGCCGAGGCCGTTCCCTCGCGCATCAACGTCGTCATGGTGTCGCTCCCCGGTTAAGGTCATTCAGACCAATCCCGCCGCGCTGGGGGCACGGCGGACGGCGGCGCGGGCAAGCGGGGAGCAAGGTGAGAGGGGGGCAACGATGCGGCAGCCACCCCGGCGAGCAATCGCTCGGGCGGACGAACGCAACGGACCCTCGCTCCCGAGAGCGAGCCGCAAACCAAGCCGGGAGAGGAAAATGAGGAAGGCAATGCCGAACGGCGGACGCCGACGGCTCGCCCGTTCACCCCCCCGCGGAGGTTCGGGTCCACTCCGCGCCCTCGCGGCGCGGGCCGTCGGCAGGTCTTCGGGCTTCGAGGCGCGTCGGCGTGGTTGGCGCCGCTTCCCTACTGGCCGTCGCTTCCCAGCCCGGTGCAGGGCCAGTGCGTGTGACGGCGGTCGTTCCTCGTTACCGCTGCGGGGCAGCCCCGGAGTCGCACCGGGTTCCCTCTTGCGCCGCCGGCCAATTCCTCGGCCAGCGAACCGATGGCTAGCGCAATATATGGGGTAACTGCTCCGATGTCAATACTTCTCGTAGTGCTATCTGCACTTTTGGCGAGGCGGATCAGCGTCCCGATTGGTCGAGCCGAAGCTGGTCCACAGCGCCTGACCCGTCCTTGGTGCCGGTGGGTACGCTCATACTCTTCGGAGACTACAACATCGAACCCGGCGGGGAGTCGATCATCATCCATGACGAAGCGCATGCCCCGATGCCCCCCGGGCGTTGACGGCGTCATGGTGATCGACTGCAGCCTATACCACCCGGACTGGGGCGAGGGATGAGCGACCGGGGCGGTTCTCGATCCTCAGCTCTTGGAGGGTAGGACGGTGAAGAGGATCGAGTCTGCTTCCCTTCGTCTCGAAAACGGTCGTTTTCTGAACACGCAGGCAGATGTCGAGATCGATCTCGCCCCAAGCATGGCCGGTTGTGTCAGAACTCACGTCTCAATCAACATGTCGACCGCTGCTGGTGTCCGCGGGTTGCGCGACGGGCCCCGCCACACCATCGTAGACGCTCTAAACGAACTGATCCATGCCCGGAATAGTGATCAACTTACTGTCCGGCCCTGGCACCGAGTAATCCATCGCTGGCATTGCCTCGGCGCCCCACGTCCTGTGATCGAACGTTACGACCCGCACGGCCGGTGACGCGGATCGTCGGGCCCAATCGTTTCCCAGTGCGGACGCTCATACTGCATCAGGTGCTCCAGATCGAGGACGTAGTGGGCGTCGTAGCGCTGATCGTTCGCTAAGGGATCGGTCAGAGACACGACGACGGCAAACTTGGCCGGCCGCAGGATGGTGCCGTTCGGTTGTTCGCTGATGCCCCAGTGAGCTTGGAAGTCGTGGTGGTTGGCGAAGCGGATGAGGTAGCGGGCGCCGGGCACCATCAGCGGGATGCCCGTCGCTAAGGGTGGCCGCGCGCCAATATCCTCGTCCTCATGGTTCATCAACGGGGGAGTGAACCGGAAGTGGACATCCCGCGCCGGACCGCCTCCGTAGTGTCCCACAACGATCACCAGGTCATTGCCCTGGACATCAGCCGACACCAACACGTGCGGGCGCGTGCGGGATACGCGCTCGTTCTGCAGCTCCGTGACCATCCCGGACGTGAGAAGGACATAGGCGAAGGTCAGTCGCGTGTAGAGGAGGGTCGCCACGGCGGCGCCAATGGTGGCGATCGTGGCAAGAGCCGTCCAACTCACGTCGATGAAGTACCGGGTGCACAGCACGAGCAGGATGACGATGAAGGGAAGCCGAAGAATGATCCGATCTCCTTCGGGAAGCAGTTGATCGGCAGGGATTGTGGTGCCAGGCGGCGGTCCGGTGACGGCCCGGACCACTCGAGCCACTGGGCGGAGAAGTCGTTGTCGCCGCATGGTCATCCTCACTGACGGCAAACTCCTCGTCGAGCGCACTGCCACGTCGATAGATAGACAGGTGAGATCCCTCACCGCGTGAATGAGCGTTATAGCCGGTCCAGATCCAGTCCCGCGACCATCGCCAGCATCCGTACCGGCGCCACCCGCCCGCACCCCGGACAGACCTCCGGTCGGCTGCGCTTCCCGCTCTCGTCCCCCACCACATTCCCATCCCACCGCTGACAGACGGCACAGCCCGGTGGTGGCCGCAGCACCGCCTCCGCCTTGATGACGCGTTGACGCAGCGCCTTCATACCGGCCCCGCCCGATCCACCCGAATCGCGATGATGCGCGTCCGCGGTCCCAGGCGCACCCCAGTCTGCCGCTCGATCGCCGCATCCCGCGCGAGGGCATCCTCCCCGTCAAACGCCGCCCGATCCTCCGGTGGCCAGACATCTGGGTAGACCACCACCATCACCGGTCCACGCACCCATGCAGCCAGCCGTCCCTGCTCCTTCGCCTCGACTCGGGCCAGGCGCGACCCCAGCCGCTTCACCATCCCCGGTCTCGTCTCCGCGTGGCCTCCAGCCGGTCAAGGATCAGGATCTCGTCCGCTGTCCATTCCACCGGCTGCCCGAGGCGCTTCGCGGTGTCGGCTTTCCGCGCCAACTGGCAGAGTTCCTCAACCTCGTCATCGGTGAAGATGGCCAGATCGCGCTTGGATCGGTGTGCCCGTCGCTGGCGCTGCACCGCAGCCACCTGCTCAAGCCGCTTCACCAGCGTGGACGGCATCACCGTTCCTCGTCCGCTCACGACTGGCCCCGCTCGACCAGCCGCACGCGAGCGGCGAGTGCTATTGACCGCTCCTCCTCCGCTGCGGTGAGCGGCTCGTTGGCCCACGTCTCCGTGGGGTGGGCGGCTCCCGCCCGGGCCAGCAGCGTGTCCAGCTCGTAGCACTCCATCGAGGAGAGAGCTGAGACGTCGTAGTACAGCGAGGCACCCTGCTGCCGCTGCTGCGCCACGACCTCGACCTGCTGGAGCCGTCGGTCCAACGTGCTCATAACCGTCCCCACGTTGCGACCTGATCGACGTCCGCTTGCAGGGCCGCGGGATCCACCCCCAGCTCCGCGCCGGCGAAGGCATTGATCTGCTCCCAGGTGATAGCGCCTGCTGCTCGGGCGCGGCCCACCAATGCCTCCGCCTCCCGCAGCAACTCCTCCGGATCGACGCCCGTGACGTGAGCGATGCGCTGGCAATCGCGTCGCAACGCCGCACGGGTGAGTGCGGCTTCCAGGCGATCGGTGCGCGTCCAGACCCCGAGGCGTGGGCGTCTCACCGCTCCTCTCCGGAAAGGCCGCTCATTCGCTCCAGCTCCGTCACCCGCGCTTCCAACGTCGCGAGTTCCCGTAGTTGGAGTAAGCGTCCCAGGGACGCATCGGCCGCCCGGACCCGGGTGCTCCAGGGCGTCGCCGGATCGCTCATCGCCTTGGCCAGCGTCGCCGCGGCCGTGCGACCGAGTCGCACCAGCAGCCGGGAGAGTTCATCCAGCGCGGCCGCTTCCGCCTCGCGGACCGCCTGGAGAAAGAGCGGTTGTTTCAGCCAGCGGTAGAGCGAGTCCTTGGAGACCTGGGCCTCCTTCGCCGCGGCGGTGACTTCGCCGGTGGCCAGGAGGGCCGCGACCGCGCGCCGCTGCTTGGGGGAGAGGGACGACTCAAGCGTCCGATTTGTGGGCATTTCGTCCGATTCCTTCCCACCCGCAGCCCGCCTGACCCGGCATGGACCACTTGCAGCCAGTGATATAACGTGTTATAGTATGACCATGAGTAGCATGGTGATCGAACGAGGGAATGGGATGCAGGCAGTGGAGACGGTGGTCGACGTCGAGGGGATGAACTTCGTGGTTCGGGCGTGGCCGAGCCGCACCGCGGATGGCTGGTTCTGGGTGGCCCGCGCCGAAGACCACGAGCTGGTGCTGGAGAGCCAACGACCCTGGGCGACTGCCGGCAGCGCCACCGAGGCGGCCGTTCGCCACCTGACGCGGGTGCTGCGCTAGCATGGTGGACGTGAGCCCTACCGCCATACGGATCGCTCGGCAGCGCCTCGGGTTGACCCAGGTCCAGCTGGCCGAGCGGATCGGTTGCACCCCGATCGCGGTGTCGTACTGGGAACGGGGCACCCGCACCCCCACGGGCTTGTATGCCCGGGCGGTGCAGGCCATTCTGGCTGAGGCCGAGACGGCGCCAGAGGCACGCGAGGTCGAGACCATCATGCCGCCGCCTCCCTCAGGGTGATGCGCTCTGCCGTCTGCCCCGTCAGCTCCTCCCACCGCTTCACCACCACATCGCAATAGCGGGGATCCAGCTCCAGCAGCCGGGCCTGCCGACCCAGTTGCTCACAGGCAACGAGCGTGCTGCCCGAGCCCCCGAAGGGATCAAGGACCATATCTCCCCGCTTGGTGCTGTTGCCGAGCATCGCCGCGACCAGCGCCACCGGCTTGCTGGTGGGGTGATCCGGACTCGCACTGGGTCGGGCAATCTCGAAGACACTGGTCTGGGCATCATCCCCATACCAGCCGGCTGCCCCACGTCCGCGTCTCCCACCACCGGGAAGGACGCCGTAGAGGATCGGTTCATGCCGGTAGTGATAGTCGCTATGGCCCAGCACCAGCCGGTCCTTGACCCAGACCAAGGTTTGCCGCAGCTTCCAGCCGAGCTCGGTGACCACCTGGAGGAAGATGAGGGAGAGCGGACCAGCCGGATGGGCGATGTAGAAGGCCGCACCGGGAACCAGGACATCAGACACATGTCCCAATGAGGCGCGAAGCAACCCTTCGAGCCCTGCCGCATCATCATTGGCAATCGTCAAGGCGTCCTTCGTTCCCCCGACATAGCCGACACCATAGGGAGGATCGGTCCAGAGACAAGCGGTTCGCTCCCCGGCCATCAGCCGCAGCACATCCTCCCGAATCGTGGCATCGCCACACAGCAGACGATGCGAACCCAACACCCACAGATCCCCTGACTGGGTGACCGGATCAGCCGACAGCTCCGGCACATCCTCGGGATCACCGAGCAATTGCACCGGCGGGGACTCACCGGCCAGGAGCTCCGACAGTTCGTCCGGTGCCCACAGCCCCGAGAGGTCGGTGTCTTCAGCGAGGGAGGCGAGGATGTCGGTGTCCCACTCGGCCAGTTCGGCGGTGCGGTTGTCGAGCAGGGCCAACCGACGCTTCTGCTCGGGGGTGAGTCCCGAGCGACGGACAGCGATGAGTTCCTGCCCATCGGCCTCCACGATCCGGACGCGGTCGATGCCCGCGTTCCCGGCAGCTGTGACAGTGGCGTTGCCGGCCAGCACCGTCCCGGTCTCGTCGACGACGATGGAGCGGGCGGCGCCGACCTCCCGCAGGGCATCGACGATCAGGCCGACATTGCGCTCGGTGTGGCGCCGGGCATTACGCGGGTCATGAGTAAGCGACGTGAGCGGTGCGGTCGTGTCATTGGTATCGTGTTGAGCTGCCATGGACGTATGCCCCTGTAACAAAAAGAGCCGCCGGGCGAGCGTTGCTGCTCGCGTCCGGCGGCCCAATGCGTCCACCACTTGATTGTTGCTTCGATTTTAGCACCTGGCCGCAATAGAGTGTACAGACGCGTATAGGAGTGGGGCAGGCAACCCTCTCAAATGCCGTGCGCTATATCGCGCGCTAGTTTTGATCGCTGATCTCCTCTGCTCACCCGACAGCGGCGCAGTTCGGCAGCGGCGTTTCCGCCGCCGTTCCTAGACGGCTGAGTTCGTTCCGCGGTCGGATACCGTCCGGGTGTCGTCTACAATTAATAAGAGCACTGATCTCCGCGCCGAGTCTGGACGTGCTGGAGGTTCATCATCGAGGAGCGCCCATCCCCGCGGTCGTTGCCGTTCACGCGGCACCGGCAGGCAGCATGATCGCCTCACAGCGCGGTCGCTCGAGCTGCGGAACGGGATTATTCTGGGAGTCGCCACCAGAGAAGCGGCTCCCAGGAAGCGTCGCCTGCTGGACGCAAGGTTGGTGACCTCGTTACGTAACGGTGATAGTCCCAACCATGCCGTGCTCATCGTCTGGCCCACCGGAGTGGAACACGCAGTAGTAGTGGTGCTCTCCTGGAGCCGCGAAGGTCAGCTCGTAGGTCGTGGCACGGGGAAACTCCTCGTAGAACTCCGCCAGCTCTTCGCCAAGAGCGCCGGAGTTGGTTAGTCCGGTGCCATCGAAGGTATCGCCGCCAACCGGAAAGAGCGCGAGAGGGTTAAACACGAGCGTCGGCGGGCCACCTTCCTGAGGTTCGACGAGGATGAACTCCGGCGGTTCGTCCCCGCCCAGGAAGGTGACGGTGTGGGGCTCATGCATCGATGGGTTCGTCCAGCGCACCGTATCACCGGAGTTGATCGTGAGCTCACGTGGCAGGAACTGCAGCACCTCAACGTTGTCCCCGCCGAGGCCGACCGAGACCTCGTGCACGGCACCCCCCGACCCAGCTACCGGCGTGGCCCCGCCCTGTTGCTGAATGAGCGCCCGCCCTTCTGCCAGCAACACTTCAGCCTGCTCGGTTCCCAGTTGGTCATAGCTAGACTGGTCCATTGGCGGCTCAGATCCGGCTTCCTGGACGACCACCCGACCCTTCATTTGAGGATGCACAAGGCACAGGTAATCGAAGGAGCCGGGTGCGGTAAAGGTCAGCGTGAAGGGCGGGGCGCTCGGATCAGGCGTCCCGGAGTTCACATACCCGGTCCCATCGTAAGTGCTACCCCCTGCTGGGAAGCCTGCCGCCGGGTTGACAATGGCCCGAGGGCCACTCGTCACCGGCGTACCAGTCACCTCATCCGGGACGACGAGCAGGGGCCGCTCTTGACCCGAGAGGAATGTGGCGGTGTGGAACCCCCTGATGTCGAAGAAAATGGTGTCGCCAGCGCTGATGGTGATCTCGCCAGGGAAGAATCCCATCGCTTCAACCATCTCGGCTTCGTCAAAGACTCCAGCCTGCACTCGCCAGACCCGTGTACCGTCCGGCCGCTCGCCGAGGACCGGTGTGGCCATGGGCGGAGGTTCGCCGCCGCCCGGAGGCGTGCCCTCTTGTACCGTCGCCGCCCAGGCGGGTCTGCTCATCCCGAGGGCGACGGC
>JAABUR0100006802.1_pt1 | contig 13796 bp, 15 predicted proteins | sample 5560091 | NCBI WGS metagenome assembly JAABUR01 (sample SAMN10711879, study PRJNA513375) | rock metagenome | isolation source: Antarctica rocks | place: Antarctica: Victoria Land, University Valley sud
CCTGCATCAGCGCGCACCGTGGGGCGACGGCCGGCCGATCGCCTCGTAGACGAAGCCGGCGGCGCGCGCGGCCTCGGGATCGATGAAGTTGCGCCCGTCCACGAGCAGCGTGCCGCGCATCGACTGCACCGCCGCGGCGAGGTCGAGCTCGCGGAACTCCGGCCACTCCGTGACCAGCACGATCGCGTCGGCGCCCGCGACCGCCTCGGTGGCGGCCGGAGCGAAGACCACGCCCCGGATCAGCTTGCGCGCCTCCTCCTCGGCGACCGGGTCGTAGACGCGCACCCGCGCGCCGGCGCCCTGCAGCCGCGAGGAGAGCACGAGCGAGGACGCCTCGCGCATGTCGTCGGTGTTCGGCTTGAATGCGAGCCCGAGCAATGCGATCTCCTTCCCGACCAGTGAGCCGAGGTGCTTCTGCAGCTTGGCGATCACGCGTCGCTTCTGCAGCTCGTTGACCTCGATCACGGCGTTGAGCAGCTGGAAGTGGTAGCCGGAGTTGCCGGCGAGCTGCTTGAGCGCCGTCACATCCTTGGGAAAACAACTGCCACCGAAGCCAATCCCCGCCTGCAGGAACTTCGGGCCGATGCGGTCGTCCAGGCCCATGCCGCGCGCGACCTCGACGACGTCGGCGCCGGTCTCCTCGCACACGTTGGCGATCTCGTTGATGAAGGAGATCTTCGTCGCCAGGAACGCGTTGGACGCGAGCTTGACCATCTCCGCCGACTTTACGTCGGTGCGGACGATCGGGGCGTCGAGGGGGGCGTAGAGCGCCTCGACGGCGTCGCCCGCCCAGTCGCCGGAATCCCCGATCACGACGCGGTCGGGCTCGAGGAAGTCCTTGACCGCCGAGCCCTCCTTGAGGAACTCGGGGCAGGACACGTAGCGGAAGCCCTTGCCCTGCTCGGCGAACACCCGCTCGATGCTCTCCCCGGTGCCGACCGGCACGGTCGACTTCATCACCAGCGCGTGGCGGTCCGACGGCGGCATCGCGCCGACCACCGCGTGCACGGCGGAGAGGTCGGCGTCACCCGAGTACGTCGGCGGCGTGCCGACGGCGACGAACAGCAGCCGCGCGTGCTCGAGCGCCGCCCCCAGGTCCGTCGAGAAGTGCAGCCGCTCGCGGTGCTCGGCGATCAGCTCGGCCAGGCCGGGCTCCCAGATCGGGACGCGCCCCGCCCGGAGGCCGGCGATCTTCTCCGCGTCGATGTCGACGCAGTAGACGTCCGAGCCCAGGGCGGCGAAGCCCGCCGCGGTCACGAGGCCGACGTACCCGGTGCCGATCACGCCGATCGGGGCTCTGTTGGAGGACACGCTGCTCATCGCGGAGCGCGGAGTGTATTAACCGGCACCGAGCCGCTTCAGCGAGCCGGCGATGCCGATCATCTGCGGGGCCGACAGCGACTGCGTGAGCGTGTTCGAGACCCAGTACACCGCCTTGCGCGTCCGCCAGGCGACCAGCCGGACCCGCTTGCCGTCGCGGTAGACCATCAGCTTGCGGCCGTTGCGCACGATCGTCTCGTGCGGATCGTCGAGGATCGGCGGGAAGCGCCAGCTCATGCCCTGCACGCCGTAGTACTCGCCGACGACGCCCTTGGCGAGCACCAGCCGGTAGGCGTCGTGCTTGCCCTTCTTCTCGTCCTTGATCGTGTAGGTCCGCGGCTCCTGCCCCTGGTAGGCCGCGTTGGTGCTCCGCAGCGTCGGGAAGTAGAACGGGAAGTCGATCTTGCGCGCCGCGACGATCGCCTGGTTCTCCCCCTCCGAGCGCGCCTCCTCCAGGCCCTTGATCGAGGAGGGCTTGTTCTTCGTGCGCTTCGCCCGCTGCTTGGACGCCTGGATGTCGGCGGCCGTCGGCGCGGTCTGCTCGCGCGGCTGGGCCGACGCCTTGGCGTCCATGAACTCCGACACGGTCTCCCGCAGCATCGAGTCCGACGCCTCGAGGTTCACGTGGTCGGGGGCGTCGACGGCGCGGAACCGAACCTCGCGCACCGGGTTGTCGACCGTGTAGAGCACGGTCTTGGCGAACTTGAAGACCTCGCGCGTGGAGTCCAGTGTCTTGTCGCGGTCGAAGTAGCGCGCGAAGACCCGCGCCAGCTTCTTGAGGTTTCCGAGTGACAGGCCGCCCTCCCGGAGCTCGCGCGTGCCCTTCGCGTTGCGGACCTGGCGCAGGAAGTCCTGCTGGCGCGCCGCGCGCACGAGGTCGTTGTCGCCGTGGCGATAGCGCACGTAGGCCAGCGCGTCAGTGCCGCACAGCTTCTGGTAGCCCGGGTCGATGTCGATCACGGCGTAGCCGCTGGGGCCGCTCTGGTCGTTGAAGTAGTCGCGGTCGATGTCGGCGTAGACGCAGCCGATGTAGTCGATCGCGCGCCGGAAGCCGCCGAAGTCGACCGTGACCACGTGGTGGATCGGGAACGATCGCCCGCCGACCGACAGCAGCTTCTTGACCACGCGCACCGCACCGCGCTCGCCGTAGTTCGCGTACGCCTCGTTGATCTTCACCCGGTTGCCGACGCCCGGGATGTCGACCAGCAGGTCGCGCGGGACCGACATCATCGCGATCACCTCCTTGTCGGGATCCAGCCGCACGAGGATCATCGTGTCCGAGCGCGGTGGGAGGCCCGCCTCCTTGTCGCCGTAGCGACGGTCGGAGCCGAGGATCATCAGCGTCTGCGCCTTGCCGGCGTCGGGGCGGTCGATCTCGGGGATCTCGACCGCGGCCCGCCCCTCCTTTTCGATGATGTTGAGGATGTCATCGACCTGCAGCAGCACCGTCGCCGAGACCGCGCTCGCGGTCATCAGGCAGATCAGCACCCCCGCCAGCAGCGCGCGCCAGAGCAGTCCCCGCCCCGGGCGGGGAGGCGCTTCGCCGCCCTCGGTCACGCGAGCCCTCCCTCGACGGCCCGCAGGCCGACCTCGGGACCGGCCAGCGCCTCGGGCAGCTGGGTGACGAAGTCGCAGAGCGCCTGGCGATAGCGGTCGAGCGAGGAGATCGAGACCCACTCCTCAGGCCCGTGATGACCCGCGCCCGCGGGCCCGAACTCGACGGCCGGGATGCCGGCCTGCAGGAAGGACACGGCGTCAGAGGCGCCGTCCCGGCCCACGCTCATCGACTCGCCCTCGGTCAGGCGCCCCACGGCGGCGACCAGCGCGACGACGTACGGGTTCGAGCGCGGCACGTACGCGGGCACGCGCGTGAACGTGCGCACGACCTCGATGTCGGGGATCGAGCGGATCTGCTCGAGGATGTGACCGGGGTCCTGGTTGGGCAGGTAGCGGATGTCGACCACCATCGTGCAGAGATCGGGCACCTTGTTGAGCGCGTCGCCGCCCTGGATGCGCCCGAGGTTGACCGACGGGCGGTCGAACAGCTCGGATGACTCGCGCGAGAACGGCAGGGACTCGATTCGCCGGAACACGTCGATCGCCTTCAGCACGGCGTTGTCGCCCAGCCACGGCGTCGAGCCGTGGGCCGACCGGCCGTGCACGTTCAGGCGGAACGCGAGCACGCCCTTGGCCTGCACGCCGACGTGCAGGTCCGTGGGCTCGCCGGTGATCGCGAAGTCGCCGCGGAAGCCGCCGCGCACGACCTCGTCGGTCGAGCGCGTGTCGATGTCCTCGGACTCCTCGTCGGGCACGCAGACGAAGCGCACGCGCACCCGGTCCTGGTCGACCAGGTCGCGCATCGCGCACATCATCGCGGCCACGCCGCCCTTCATGTCGTAGGCGCCGCGGCCGTAGAGCCGGTCGCCCTCCACGCGCGGGGAGAACTGCTCGCTGCGCCCCGGCACGACGTCGAGGTGGCCGTGGAACACGAGCGTCGGCCCCGCCGACGGGCCGACCGCCGCCGTCAGCACGGGCAGCTCGCCGAACGTCGTGTCGTGGACGTCGATCTCCCGCGCCTCCAGCCAGCCCTTGATGAACCCGGCGCAGGCGCGAATCCCGTCGGGCGTGGAGGTGTCGTAGGTGATCAGCCGCTCGGCGAGCGCGCGCGCGTCCACCGGTATGAGGGTAGCCATCGGCCCAGAACGGGGAATGGTGGGGCCAAAGCCCAACCGCCGGGAGGAGACCCGCGATGGCAGATCACTTGGCTCGGCAGGAGCCGAGCGGCCCGCCGGGCGCGCGTGACACGCGCTGGACCTGGCTCTTGATCGTGCCGCTGCTCGGCACGATGATCCCCTGGATCTACAACACGCGCGACCCGGAGCTGTTCGGCGTGCCGTTCTTCTACTGGTACCAGATGCTCTGGATCCCGGTCAGCGTGTTGATGACGACGATCGTCTATCGCGCCACGAGCCGGAGGCGGACCCGATGATCGGCTTCGCCGCCGTCAACGGCGTTGAGCTCGCCATCGTCATCTTCCTGTTCGGCCTGGTCACCGTGCTCGGCTTCGTGGCCGCGCGCTGGCGCCGGGCCGAGACGCTCGACAGCCTCGACGAGTGGGGACTCGGCGGGCGCAACTTCGGCTCCTGGATCACCTGGTTCCTGCTCGGCGGCGACCTCTACACCGCCTACACGTTTGTGGCCGTGCCCGCGCTGCTGTTCGGCGCCGGCGCGCTCGGCTTCTTCGCGGTCCCGTACACGATCATCGTCTACCCGATGGTGTTCCTCGTGGCGCCGCGGCTGTGGTCGGTGTCGCACCGTCACGGCTACGTCACGCCCGCGGACTTCATCCGCGGCCGCTTCGGCTCCGGCTCGCTGGCGCTGATGATCGCGATCACCGGGATCGTGGCCACGATGCCGTACATCGCGCTGCAGCTGATCGGCATCGAGGCCGTGCTGAAGGCGATGGGCATCCTCGGCCACTGGCCGATCATCATCGCGTTCGGCGTCCTGGCCGCCTACACGTACTCGTCGGGCCTGCGCGCGCCGGCGCTGATCGCGTTCGTCAAGGACTCGCTGATCTACCTGGTGGTGATCGTCGCCGTGATCTACATCCCGACCCAGCTCGGCGGGTTCGACGACATCTTCGCCGCCGCGGACAAGAAGTTCGCGGCCAGCGAGGCGCCGGGCGACGGCGTGCTGCTGGGCGACACGGCCGTGCTCGGCTACTCGACGCTGGCGTTCGGGTCGGCGCTGGCGCTGTTCCTCTACCCGCACTCGGTCACCGGCGTGCTCGCCGCGCGCAGCCGCGACACGATCAAGCGCAACATGGCCGCGCTGCCCGCCTACAGCGTCGTCCTGGGGCTGCTTGCCCTGCTCGGCTACATGGCGATCGCGGCGGACATCACGCCGATCACGACGGACGGCAAGCCGGATCCCAACACGATCGTCCCGCTGCTGTTCGACAACATGTTCCCGGACTGGTTCGCGGGCATCGCGTTCGCGGCGATCGCGATCGGCGCGCTGGTGCCGGCGGCGATCATGTCGATCGCGGCCGCCAACCTGTGGACGCGCAACATCTACAAGGAGTACCTCAACCGCGACGCCACGCCGGCGCAGGAGGCGCGCTCGAGCAAGCTCGCGTCGCTGGTGGTCAAGGCCGGCGCCGTCGTCGTGATCCTGGTGCTCGACCCGCAGTTCTCGATCGACCTGCAGCTGATCGGCGGCGTGATCATCCTGCAGACGCTGCCGGCGATCGTGTTCGGGCTCTACACGCGCTTCTTCCACGCGTGGGGGCTGCTCGCGGGCTGGGCGATCGGCCTGGCCGCCGGCATGTACATGCTCTACGACACGCCGAACGCGGTCACGGGGAAGGCCCACTTCGGCGGCCCGCAGTACGCGCTCTCGAAGCTCGGGTTCGACAGCAAGGTGACGATCTACACGGGGCTGCTGGCGCTGCTGGTGAACATCGTGGTCGGCGTGCTGGTCACGCTCGCGCTGCGAGCGGCCAAGCGGCCCTACGGGACGGACGCCACCGAGCCCTCCGACTACGTCGTCGAAGCGGGCGACCCCGGCGTCAAGCCGCTGCCCGCCGACAGCGCGGAGGCAGCGGCCCGGTGAGCCTCAGCGGTTCTCGGCGAGCTTGGCGAACGCCTCGTAGCGGCGCTTGTCGCGCGCCGCCTGGCGCGCCTCCTCGGAGTCCTCCTCGGCGTTGGAGAGCCGCTCCTCGGCCTCCCGCAGGCGGTCGGAGATCGTGCCCGCGTCGAGCTCGGCGACCGGGAACACCTCGTCGACGAGCACGAGCGCATGGGTGCCGGAGGTCTGCAGGAAGCCCTCGCCCTGCGCGAAGCGCAGGATCTCGGACTCCGACCGGTGCAGCCGGAGCTCGGTCGGGTCGAGCATGGTCAGCAGCGGCTGGTGGTTGGCCAGCACGCCGATGCTGCCGACGGTGGTGCGCGTGGACAGCATCTCGACGTCGTCGTTGAAGGCCTCGCCCTCGGGCGTCAGGACTTCCACGGTGAACGGGGTGCGCGCCATGCCTACTTCTTCGCCGCCTCGACCACCTGGTCGATCGAGCCCTTCAGGAAGAACGCCGACTCCGGCAGGTCGTCGTGCTTGCCGTCGAGCACCTCGCGGAACGAGCGCACCGTTTCGGCGATCGGCACGTACTCGCCGGGCGTGCCCGTGAACTGCTCGGCCACGTTGAACGGCTGCGACAGGAAGCGCTCGATCTTGCGCGCACGCTGCACGAGCTGGCGGTCCTCGTCGGACAGCTCGTCGATGCCGAGGATGGCGATGATGTCCTGCAGCTCGCGGTAGCGCTGCAGCACCGACTTGACCTCGTTGGCGACGTTGAAGTGCTCCTCCCCGAGGATCTCGGGCTTGAGGATCGTCGACGTCGAGTCCAGCGGGTCGACCGCCGGGTAGATGCCCTTCTCGGAGATCGCGCGCGACAGCGTCGTGGTGGCGTTGAGGTGCGCGAACACCGAGGCCGGGGCCGGGTCGGTGAGGTCGTCGGCCGGCACGTAGATCGCCTGGATCGACGTGACCGAGCCCTTGCGGGTCGACGTGATCCGCTCCTGCAGCTGGCCCATCTCGGACTCCAGCGTCGGCTGGTAGCCCACCTGGGACGGCATCCGGCCCAGGAGCGCGGAGACCTCCGAGCCGGCCTGGACGAAGCGGAAGATGTTGTCGATGAACAGGAGCACGTCCTGGCCCTCGACGTCACGGAAGTACTCCGCCATCGTCAGGCCGGACAGCGCGACGCGCATGCGCGCGCCGGGCGGCTCGTTCATCTGGCCGAAGCAGAGCATGGTCTTCTCGATCACGCCCGACTCGGTCATCTCGAGCCAGAGGTCGTTGCCCTCGCGCGAGCGCTCGCCCACGCCGCAGAACGCCGACAGGCCGCCGTGCTCCTTGGCCAGGTTGTGGATCAGCTCCTGGATGATCACGGTCTTGCCCACGCCGGCGCCGCCGAACAGGCCGACCTTGCCGCCCTTGGCGTAGGGCGCGAGCAGGTCGATGACCTTGATGCCGGTCTCGAACATCTCCGTCGTAGGCGTGAGGTTCTCGACCGTCGGCGCGGAGCGGTGGATCGGCCAGCGCTCCTCGACCTCGACCGGCTCACCCTCGTCGATCACGTCGCCGAGCACGTTGAACATGCGCCCGAGCGTGACGTTGCCGACCGGCACGGTGATCGGGCCGCCGGTGTCGACGACCTCCATCCCGCGCGCCAGGCCGTCGGTCACGTCCATGGCGACGGCGCGGATGCGGTCGTCGCCGAGGTGCTGCTGCACCTCGCAGACGAGCGTCCCGCCGTCGTCGGCGCGCTCGATCGTGATCGCGTTGTTGATCTCGGGGAGCGTCTCGGCGAACACGGCCTCGATGACGACGCCCTGGATCTCCTCGATCCGACCCTTGTTCTCGGTGCCCGTCGTCTCGGCGGGCCGCTCAGCGGTGCTGGCTTCCATTGATTCTCCTTACGTGAGGCTCTCGGCCCCGGCAACGACTTCCATGATCTCCTGCGTGATGTCCGCCTGGCGCTGGCGGTTCATCTGCAGCGTGTACGTCTCGATCAGATCGCCCGCGTTCTCGGACGCGTTGCGCATGGCGGTCATGCGCGCGCCGTGCTCGGACGCGGTGGACTCCAGCAGCGCGCGGAAGATCGAGATCTCCACGTAGACCGGCACCAGGCGCTGGAGGATCTCCTCCGGCTCGGGCTCGTACTCCACGAGCGCGCGGTGGCCCTGCTCGGCGCGGCGCTGCTCCTCGGTCTCGTCCTCTTCCCCCTCCTCGAGGATCGAGGCCTGCTGGAGGGGGAGCAGCGTCTCGCGCGTGACGCGCTGCTGCAGCGGCGAGATGTAGTGGTTGTAGAAGATCTCCACGCGGTCGACCTCGCCGTCCACGTAGGCGGCGATCAGGTCGGACGCGATGTCGCGCGCGTTGGCGTACGCCGGGCGGTCGGTGAAGCCGACGTAGGACCCGGAGGGGCTGCGCTTGCGGAAGTTCAGCGAGCCGACCCCGCGGCGGCCGGAGGCAGAGAACGCGACCTCCTTGCCGTCGCGCTCCACGTCGACCGCCGCCCGCAGGCCGGCGCGGATGATCTGCGAGTTGAAGGCGCCCGCGAGCCCGCGATCGCTCGTGACCAGGAGCATGCCCACCGTGCCGACGTCCTCGCGCTCGCGCAGGATCGGCAGGTTGGGCAGGTTCTCCGCCGCCTCGGCGGCCTGGCGCGTCATGCGCCGGATCGCCGAGGCGTAGGGCCGCAGCGAGACGATCCGCTGCTCGGCGCGCCGGAGCCGCGCGGCGGAGATCATCTCCATCGCCCGGGTGATCTTCTGGACGTTCTTGACCGACGCGACGCGGTTCTTGAGCTCCTTCTCGGCCATGGGCTACGCGGCGGCCGTGGCCGCCGGCTCCCCCCCTGCCTCGCTGCGCTTCCTGTCTCGGCCGGAGGCCTCGCCACCGGCTGACGCCTCGCCGGTTTCGTCCCGCTGGTCCTCGTCGCTCGTGTCGCCGTCCTCGTCGGAGCGGCCGCGGCTGCGATCGTCGACCTCGATCTCCTCGTCGACCGGCTTGCCCTCCTCGTCGAGGTCGTAGCCGAAGTCGTCGGCGAACTCCGAGACGATCTCCTTCAGGCGGCTCTGCGTCTCGTCGGACCAGTCGCCGCCGGCGATCTTCTCGAGCAGGTCGCCGGCCTCCGCGCGCAGGCGGCCGACCAGCTGCTCGTGGAAGTCCGGCACGCGATCGATCGCGACCCGGTCGACGTAGCCGTTGGTGGCGGCGTAGATGATCGCGACCTGCTCGGCGGTGGGGATCGGCTGGCCCTCGCCCTGGTTGAGCGTGGCGACCAGGCGGTTGCCGCGCGCGAGCGTGCGCTGGGTGTCCTCGTCGAGGTCGGAGCCGAAGGAGGCGAACGCCTCCAGGTCGCGGAACTGCGACAGCTCGCCCTTCATGCGGCCGGCGACCTTCCGCATCGGCGCGATCTGGGCGTTGCCGCCCACGCGCGACACCGAGATGCCGACGTTGATGGCCGGGCGGACGCCCGAGAAGAACAGCTTCGGCTCGAGGAAGATCTGCCCGTCGGTGATCGAGATCACGTTGGTCGGGATGTAGGCCGACACGTCGCCGGCCTGCGTCTCGATGATCGGCAGCGACGTCAGCGAGCCGCCGCCGAGCTCGTCGGACAGCTTGCAGGCGCGCTCCAGCAGGCGGGAGTGCAGGTAGAACACGTCGCCCGGGTAGGCTTCGCGACCCGGCGGGCGGCGCAGCAGCAGCGACATCTGGCGGTAGGCGTAGGCGTGCTTGGTCAGGTCGTCGTAGACCGTCAGCGCGTGGCCGCCCTTGTAGAGGAAGTACTCGCCGATCGTCGCGCCGGCGTACGGGGCGAGGAACTTGATCGGGGCGGCCTCGTCGGCGGCGGCGGCGACGATGATCGTGTTGTCCATCGCGCCGGCCTCCTCGAGCGTCTGCGCCACGCCCACCACGGTGGCCATGCGCTGGCCGATCGCGACGTAGATCGAGACGACGCCGGAGTCCTTGTTGCTGATGATCGTGTCGATCGCGATCGCCGTCTTGCCCGTCTGGCGGTCGCCGATGATCAGCTCGCGCTGGCCGCGGCCGATCGGGATCATCGCGTCGATCGCCTTGATCCCCGTCTGCAGCGGCTCCTTCACCGGCTGGCGCTGGACGACGCCCGGCGCCTTGACCTCCGCGGGCCGGGTCTCCTCCAGGTGGATGTCGCCCTTGCCGTCGAGCGGGCGCCCCAGCGGGTCGATGATGCGCCCGAGCAGCGCGTCGCCGACCGGGACCTCCAGCAGGCGCCCCGTGCGCTTGACCGTGTCGCCCTCCTTGACGTGGCCCCACGGGCCGAACAGCACGGCGCCGACGTTGTCGGACTCGAGGTTGAGCGCGAGGCCCGTGACGTCGTGCGGCAGCTCGAGCATCTCGAACGACATGCAGTTCTCGAGGCCGTGGATGCGGGCGATGCCGTCGGCCACCGACAGGACCGTGCCGACCTCGGTGAGGTCCGCCTGGCCCGCGTCGAGGCCCTCGATGCGGCTCTTGAGGATGGACGTGATCTCGTCAGGCTTGATCTGCATGGTGGCTTTCGTTTGCTCCTTGAAGGGGTGGCGCGGCCTAGGACCGGACGACCTGGCGGCGCAGCGAGTCGAGGCGGTTGCGGATGGAGGCGTCGAGCACCTGGTTGCCCACGCGGACGACGATGCCGCCGAGGATGTCCGGCTCGACCGTGGACGAGAGCTCGACCCTGCGGCCGGTCTGCTCCGCGATGCGATCGCCGATCCCGCGCACGGTCTGCTCGTCGAGCGCGACGGCGGACGTCACCTCGACCGGCAGCAGCCGGTTGCGTTCCTCCCACAGCCGGTCGTAGCCGCGCCGGATGCGGAACACCGCCGGCATGCGGTGCTTCTCGACCAGCAGCTCGAGGAAGTTCAGGAAGATGGGCTCGGCGCCGTCGACCGCGCGGTTGAGCCCGTCCTTCTTCTCCTCCGTGGAGAAGTAGGGCGAGAAGAAGAACACCTGCAGCTGGCGGTCGCCGTCGAGCGCGTCCGCGAACTCGCCGAGCTGCTCGCGGACCACGTCGAGCTTGTCCGCGTCCTCGGCGGCCTCGAACAGCGAGCGGGCGTAGACGACGGCGATCTCCTCCATCGGGTCAGCGACGCTCCTCTCCCGAGAGCGCGGCGAAGTCCAGCTCGGCCACGGCCTCCTCGACCAGGCGGCGCTGGTCGTCGCTGGTCAGCGTCTTGCGCGTGACCTTCTCGGTCGCGAGGATCGTCATGTCGGCCACCTCGGCGCGGATCTCCTGGATCGCGCGGCGGGTCTCCGTCTCGATGTCCTTGCGCGCCTGCTCGAGCAGCTCCTCGCGGCGCTGCTTGCCGGCGACCACGAGGTCGGCTTCCTGCTGCTCGCCCGCCTTGCGGGCACGGGCGACGATCTCGTCGGCCTGCTGGCGGGCGGCCGTGAGGCGCTCGCGGTACTCCGCCAGCAGCTCGTCGGCCTCCTTGCGGGTCCGCTCGGCCGTGTCGATCGTCTCCTCGATCGCCCGCTGGCGCTTGTCGAGCGCCTCCGCGATGCGCGGGAACGCGAACTTGGCGAGGATGAACATGGACACGCCGAACAGGAACAGCGTCCAGACCATCAGCCCGATGCCGGGGCTGACGAGGAAGCTGCCCCCGCTGTCCTCCGCCTGGGCGAAGATGACGGTGGAGAGGGTCATCGGCCTAGAGGAAGAACGCGATGAGGCCCGCGACCAGGCCGTAGAAGAAGCACGCCTCGGTCAGCGCGAAGCCGAGCCACTGGATGCCGGTGATCTCGTCGCGCATCTCCGGCTGGCGGGTCACGGACTCGATGACCTTGCCGAAGATGATGCCGATGCCGACACCGGCGCCCACGGCGCCGAGACCGCCGCCGACGCCCAGGGCGATGGCCTTGCCCGCGTCCGCGCCGTCCTCGGCGGCCGCGAAGATCATGGTGAGGAAGGTGGCGAGCACGTGAGGGGTCTCCTTTGGGGGCTAGTGATGCTCGGCGACCGCGCCGCCGAGGTAGATGGCAGAGAGCGTGGCGAAGATGAACGCCTGGAGGGTGGCCACCAGGCCCACCTCGAAGAGGAAGATCGCGATGCCGAACGGGATGATCACGACGCCCAGCGCCTCGATGCCGAGCAGCACCGCGAGGCCGCCGGACATGAACAGGATGATCAGGTGGCCGGCCAGGATGTTGGCGAAGAGACGCACGGAGAGCGAGATGAGCCGCATGAAGTTCGAGAGCAGCTCGAGCACGAAGATGGGCACCACCGCGACGCCCGTGATGCCCGCCGGGATCAGGCTCTTCAGGTAGCCGCCGATCCCCTTGGCGCGGATGCCCTCGACGTTGTAGGCGACGAACACGACGAGCGCGAGCACGAGCGGCACCGACAGGTTGGCCGTCGCGGCGTAAAGGGCGAAGCTCGGGATCTGCGCGCCGAGGATGTCGACCTTCTCGTGCGTGTTGGTCGGCAGCGGGATGTAGCCGATCAGGTTCGAGAACCAGATGAACAGGAACAGCGCGCCGATGAAGGGGAACCACTTGCGCGCCATCGCGTCGTCCATGTTCCCGCGCGTGATGTTGTCACGCATCGCGGTGTAGAGCCACTCCACCGCGGTCTGGACGCGGTTGGGGCGCTGCTGCATCCGCCTCGAGATGTAGACCATCGTCCCGACGGTCAGCAGGCTGGCGATGACGAGGTAGAGCACGGCCTTCGTGACGTCGAACGGGCCCAGCTCGATCCAGGCGTCGAGCTTGAACTCGTTCTGCGGCTTGAACTCGTTGTTGTCCAGGCGGGACCAGCCGAAGATGCCGACCGCAAGCACGATCAGGAAGAGGTAGATGCCGCCCACGACGAGGGCGATGCGCTTGCCGTTGCTCATTGGTGGTCGGGGTTCCTCTCCAGCGGACGGAGGATCAGCGCGGTGCCCAGGTGCACGGTGTAGGCGGCGAGGCAGAGCAGCGCGGCGGTGAAGCCGTCCTCGCGCTCGGCGGCGAGCCCGACGGCGAGGATCCCGATGCCGATCAGCCACGTGCGGCCGACCATGCTGCCGACCTTGAGGCCGATCGCGCGGCGCACCTCCGCGCCGCGCGACGCGTGCTCGAGCGCCGCCTCGAGGACGCGCTGCACGATCCACACGCCGGCGCCCACGACGTAGCCCAGCACGGGCAGGTCGAGCAGCACGACGAAGGGCGCGGCGAGCACGACCAGCACCACGTCCAGGTAGCGGACGGGCGCAAGGGCATCGGCGGTGCTCAACGCGTTTGACGTGGATTGGGACATGGAAAGGTGGGCCACCTTAGTACTCGGCGCGCGGTGCGCGCCCGGGTGCGATCGCCGAGGGCGGGGCGATCGACACCGGTGGCGTGGCGTGCAGTCTAGCGACGAACCGGACTTTGTAACAACTTTGTGCGCCCCGCCGCCAGCGGTCGCGGCTTAATGCCGGCTCAGGCGGGCGCGGCCACCGGCTCGGCGACGTCGTCGCGCGCCGTCCTGCGGAGCGGGCGCTCGGGGACCATGGCCACGAGCGCCAGCGTGACGGCCATCAGCGGGATGCCGATGACGAACACGGGATGGATGGCGTGGGCGAGCATGGCGCGGGCGACCTCCTCAGGTTCGGAGCATCATCGCGAGCATGAGCGGGGTCAGCACGGCGCCGGAGCTCGTGGCGGAGGCCCCGATCGCGCCCGGCACGAAGAGCGGGACGAACATGATCGCGCCGAACATCGCCACGCCGACCGAGAAGCCGGCGAGGCAGGCGCTCAGGATCGCGCGGTCGCCGAACAGCCTGAGCGGCACGAGCGGGTGTGGGATGCGCAGCCCGCGGGCGATGAACAGGCCCACGAGCAGCGCGCCGCCCGCGTAGAGGCCGAGGATCTGCCCGGAGCCCCAGGGATACTCCGCGCCGCCCCACACGGTGGCGATCAGCACGGCC
>JAABUR0100006804.1_pt1 | contig 13795 bp, 10 predicted proteins | sample 5560091 | NCBI WGS metagenome assembly JAABUR01 (sample SAMN10711879, study PRJNA513375) | rock metagenome | isolation source: Antarctica rocks | place: Antarctica: Victoria Land, University Valley sud
CCCCTCCTGCACCTGGCCGGTCAGCTCCTCGAGCGCGACCGTCACCTCGGCCGGTACCGACACCCGCAACCCGGCGGTGTCCTTCACCGACGACGTCTGATACTTCTTGCTCACGGCGGTCCCCTTCCCACAGCGGTGTCTTGGCGGACGCCCAACACCTACCTCAGGGCAGGTCTCGGGCGGGGGACCGCCACCTCAACTTCCACGAGACCCGGGACAACCTCCGCTAAGACCGTTCGGTGCTTCAGATAAGCTAGGCCCCTTACGCCAGGTTGAGCAGTTCGTGTGCCAGCGCCGTGTGTGTGACAAGGCTGGTGACAAACCCACCGCGGATGGCTGCCCGGACGGCGCGCGCTTTGTTCGTGCCGTAGACGATCGCGATCACGTCCGGAACGGCGGCGAGCTGCTGCGCGTTGATGCCGATGAGCCGTTCGGTGAGGGCCGTGGCCAGTGGGTGGCCGTCGGCGTCGAGCTGGATGCCGCCGAGCTCGGCTCGCACGCCCAGATCATGCAGCGCGCGCCGCTCGTCACCGGTGACGGCGTCGACCACTGTCGACTGGCCCTTCTGCCAGGCGCCGACACCGACGACCGCCTTGGTCACGTCGGGGAACCGGCGGGCCGCGCGGGCGATCTCGGGCTGGGTGCGCATTGCCCGGGCGGTTACCGCGTCGGGCACGATCAGCGGTGCGTAGAAGAAGTAGGCAGGGCCTCCGGATGCGCGGGCGACGTCTCGGACGAGCTCGACGCAGCTCGTGTCGACGTCGGACCGGCTGAGCGCCCCAGTCAGTTGGATGACCGGGCACGGGGGCAGTCGGGTCAGGTAGGTGCGCATCGCGATGAGCGATCGGGCCCAGGTGAGCCCGAGGACGTCCTCGCCGGTGAGGATCTCGGTCAGCAGGCCGGCCGCCGCGCGGCCCAGGTTGGCCCGAAGGACGGCGTCGTCGTCGGTGGGGGAGTCGACGACGACGCAGTAGCGCAGCCCGTAGGCCGAGCTCAGGCGGACCGAGAGGTCGAGGTCGATCTCCCCGCGGTAGTCCAGCTCGATCCGGACCAGGCCGCTGGCCCGGGCCTGCTCGAGCAGCCGCGCGACCTTGAACCGGCTCACGCCGAGCTCTGCGGCGATGTCGCTCTTGCTCACATCGTCGAAGTAGTAGCGCCTTGCTGCCGTCGCCGTGAGCACCAGCGCGGCCGGGCCAGGACTCTTGTCCTGCCTCACCCATCCTCCCCACCGCGCTCATCTGAGCACTTCCGAGTGACTTGTACTACAGGTATTGACCTCCGGGCAAGTACATCTGACGCTGCACTCCGCGAATGAGCGGTCTCGCGCTCATCCGCGAGTCTTCTGCTGACAATTGGACGTCGCAGGTCGACCAAGGGAGTGGCATGGCTGCAACGACGAACGCGACCGTAGGCACGGCCCGCCGGCGGCCGCCGTCGGTGGAGGGCCGGCTGACCGGGCTGCTGGTCGCGGCGGCGGTGGTGTCCGCCATCTCCGCGCTGCTGTACGGCTACGACACCGGCATCATCTCCGGTGCGCTGCTGCAGATCCGAGAAGACTTTCACACCGGGTCGGGGTGGGAGCAGATCATCGCCTCCAGCATCCTGCTGGGCGCCGTGATCGGGGCACTGTCGTGCAGCCGGCTCTCGGAGCGGTGGGGCCGGCGCCGCACCATCCTGCTCGTCTCGGCGGTCTTCGTGGTCGGCGCGCTGGCCTGCTCGGTGGCGCCGAGTAAGTGGACGCTCTCGGTGTGCCGCATCGTGCTGGGCTTCGCTGTCGGTGGGGCGACCCAGACCGTCCCGATGTACGTCGCCGAGCTCGCCCCGGCGCGGCGCCGCGGCCAGCTGGTCCTGACCTTCCAGGTCGGCATCGGCGTCGGCATCGTGGTCTCAACCCTGGTCGGAGCGAGCGAGGCGCTGTCCTGGCGGCTCTCGATCGGGCTCGCCGCGGTCCCGGCGACACTGATGCTGCTGCTGATGCTGCGACTGCCCGAAAGCCCGCGGTGGCTGGTCAAGCGCGACGACGACGAAAAGGCCGCCGCCGTGCTGCGCACCATCCGTCCCGCGGGAGCGGACATCGACGCGGAGCTGAAGGAGATCCGCGACCTGGAGTGCGCCGAGCGCCAGGAGAACGTCAGCACCCGCGGGTGGCACGGGCTGCGCCAGCCCTGGATCCGTCCGGCCCTGATCGTGGGTTGCGGCATCGCCGTGTTCACCCAGCTCAGCGGCATCGAAATGATCATCTACTACGCGCCGACGATTCTGACCAGCAACGGCTTTTCCAAGTCCTCGGCGCTGCACGTCAGCGTCGGCCTGGGTGTGACCTACCTGGTGATGATGTGCATCGGGCTGTCGATCGTCGACCGGGTCGGCCGGCGCCGGCTGACGATGACGATGATCCCGGGTGCGGCGGTGGCGCTGCTGGTGCTGGGGACGCTGTTCGTGACCGGCAACAGCGGCCGCAGCGACGTCCCGCTTATCGTCGCCTGCCTGATCGTGTTCATGTTCTTCAACGCCGGCGGGCTGCAGCTGATGGGGTGGCTGACCGGCTCGGAGATCTACCCGTTGGCCGTGCGCGGCGCCGGTACCAGCGCGCAAGCCGCGACGCTGTGGACGACCAACCTGCTGATTACCCTCTCCCTGCTGTCGATCATCAACACGGTCGGTGTCGGCCCGACGATGTGGCTGTACGGGGCATTCAACGTCGCCGCCTGGCTGTTCGTCTGGCGCCGGATGCCCGAGCTGACCGGCCGCAGCCTGGAGCAGATCGAAGGCAAGCTGCGCGACGGACAGTTCCGGCCGCACGACTTCGACCGCCTGCCAGCCGGCCAGCCAGTCAGCAGCGCAGCTGCCCCTGCGTAGGCGCCGGTCGGCCACGTCACAGCGACTGTCCCAATCGGCTCTACCCGACCGGGTTGGCACCCCAAAGGGGGGCGGATGACCGCGCTTGACGCTGCCGGCCTGCCGGCGCTGGGCAAGGACGTCGCCGTGCCTGACTATGACCGCAGGCAGGGTCAGCGTCGGCATCGTGCACGTGGGGGTGGGCGGCTTCCATCGGGCGCACCAGGCGATGTACGTCGACACGTTGCTCACCAAAGGCCAGGGCGCCGGGTGGAATCTGCGGTGTCGGCGTGCTGGAGGGCGACCGCGCGATGCGGGACGCCCTCGCCGCCCAGGACTGTCTCTACACGCTGGTGGTCAAGCACCCGGACGGCGCCCTCGAGCCCAGGGTCATCGGGTCGATCGTCGAGTACCTGTTCGCCCCCGACGACCCCGAGGCCGTCATCGAGAAGCTGGCAGCGCCCTCGACTCGGATCCTCTCGCTGACCATTACCGAAGGGGGTTACAACATCCAGCCGGTCACCGGCGAGTTCGACGCCTCGGACCCAGGGGTGGCACCTGATCTGCAGCCCGGCGCCGTACCGGGCAGCGTGTTCGGCCTCGTCACCGAGGCACTTGCTCGGCGCCGGGACCGCGGCTCGGCCCCGTTCACGGTCATGTCGTGCGACAACATCCCGGGCAACGGTGACGTCGCCCGCGCCGCGTTCAGCGCGTATGCCGGGTTGCGCAGCACTGAAATGGGTGCGTGGGTGGCGCGCGAGGTCGCTATTCCCAACTCGATGGTCGACCGCATCACCCCGGTCACCACGCAGGAGGACCGGACCCTGCTCAGCGACCGCTTCGGCGTCGAGGACGCCTGGCCGGTGGTGTGCGAGCCGCCCAATGGGTGCTGGAGGACAGCTTCGCCGCCGGACGCCCGCCGTTGCAGGACGCCGGGGTTCAGCTGGTCGGCGACGTCTAGCCGTAGGAGCTGATGAAGCTGCGGTTGCTCAACGGGGGCCACCAGGCGTTGTGCTATCTGGGGTACCTGTCGGGCTATCGCTACGCCCACGAGGTGTGCCAGGATCCGCTGTTCACCTCCTTCCTGCTGGCCTACCTGGGTCGGGAAGCCGCCCTGACCCTGCCGCCCGTCCCAGGGGTCGACCTCGCCGCCTACCAGCACACGCTGACCGAACGCTTCGCCAACCCCGAGGTCAGTGACGGCCTCGCCCGGTTGTGCGCCGACAGCTCCGACCGCATCCCCAAGTTCGTGGTGCCCGTCATCACCGAGCAGCTCGCCGCCGCCGGGGAGGTCGGGCGCGCCGCGCTCGTGGTCGCGGCATGGGCGCGTTACGCCGAAGGCGTCGACGAGCAAGGCCAACCGATCTAGGTCCATGACCGGCTCGGCGAGCAGCTGAGCGCCGCAGCCAAACGCCAGCGTGAGGAGCCCACTGCGTTGCTCGCCAACCGTGACCTGTTCGGGGACCTCGTCGACGACGAGCGTTTCGCGGCGGCGTATACCTGTTCGCTGAAGTCCCTGCACGCACGTGGTGCCCGGGCAACGCTGCAAGCCCTAATGAGATGACAAAGCCGTCCTGGCGGGTGGCCGCGTCGTGGAACGCAGTGCCGTCCTTCACATGAGTTCGCTTGCCTCCGGCCGTCCTGCAGCTATCCGCTCTTCCAGGCCGGGTCGGGCTGGGCGATTCACTGCTTGCGCGAGCTGTGGCCAGTTCGGTGTAGTGGATGGTGCCGTCAGGGTCGACGCAGCTGATGCCGTCAAACCGCCAACGTGTTCGTGGCGGGTAGATAGAGCTCGATGGCGTGCCTGCTGGCTTGCACCGGATGTTCGCCGACGAGGCCGGCTGGTGCGGGCGCGTGTAGTCGTTGCGGTTGATCACTTAGCAAGGCGTCGACGTGCCGGGCGACGGTGACCGCGGTGAGCTGGTGACTACTTGTGGGGGTGCGAAGCGGGTAGTCCCGTCGAAGCCACCCGTTCCCTAACAGCACGCCCCTTCGCGGTACTCAGGTCTGTTTGAGGGAGAGAGAACGTGTAGTCAACTTCCGAGCAGGGTCAGCGCGGCGTCGGTGATGGCCGCGGTGTCGATCTGGTGCAGGTGGTAGGCGTCGGTCAGGTTCGAGGACTGGCCGAACTCGGTCACGCCGAGGCACTGGATCCGGTCACCGCGGGCACCGGCGAGAAAGGACAGAGTGTGCGGGTGACCGTCGAGGACGGTGACCAGCGGCGCCGGGTGCTCGGCCGGGAACAGCTGATCGATGATGCCCCCGACGCCGATCCTTCGGCGGCCGCGCTGCTGGAAGGAGCGGAACACCAGGTCCGGGCTGGTCAGGCACACCACGCCGGCGTTGACGCCCTCGGCCGCCAGCGCCTCCGCGGCGGCGATCACCTCCGGCATGATCGCGCCGACCCCGACCAGGGTGACGTCTTCCTGCGACGACGGGTGTACCACGGGCAGCCGGTAGCCGCCGGCGACGGCCTGCTGGCGGCGGCGCTCGGCCAGCGCGGGAACCATGGGGACGGCGGCCAGGGCCGGGTCGATGGGGCGGGTGGAGAGGCGGAAGTACGCCGACGTGCCTCCCTGGATGCCGACCTGGCTCATCGCGTGCAGGAAGCACCACTCGAGGTCGTGAGCGAAGGCGGGTTCCCACGCGATGCAGCCGGGCTGCTCGAGCCCGATGGACGGCGTGGTGATCGACTGGTGCGCGCCGCCCTCGGGTGCCAGGGTGACTCCCGAGGGGGTACCGACCAGGATCGACTGGCCCCCGGCGTAGATGCCGTAGGACCACGGCTCGAGGGCGCGTGCCACAAACGGGTCGTACAGGGTGGCGATGGGGATCAGCCGCTCCCCCCAGCGCGACCAGGTCGCGCCCAGCTCGCCCAGCAGGGAGACGAGGTTGACCTCGGCGATGCCCAGCTCGATGTGCTGACCACCGGCGACCTCGGCCCAGCGCAGCACCCGCTCGGCGTCGTCGGCGAACCAGTCACGCCGGTCCTCGACCGACCAGACACCAGTCTTGTTGATCCACCCGCCGAGGTTGGTCGACGACGCCACATCCGGGCTGCAGGTCACCACCCGAGCCGCAGCCTCGGGGGCGTCGCGCGTCAGGTCGGCCAGGAACCGTCCGAGCGTGGCCTGCGTGGAGATGGGCTGGCGGTGCGGGCGGCCCAGCGCCGCGGGCACGGCAACCGCCGACGACGCCGTGACCGGCTCCCGGCGTAGCTCCAGGCGGCGGCGCTCACACAGCTGACCGGCGGGCGCACCACTGCTGAAGCGCTGCCACGGCGCCCCCCGGTCCATGCCGGACGACGCTGCCAGCGCCTCCATCTGCGCGGCCGTGAGCAGCGCCGAGTGGTTGTTCGGGTGCCCTTCAGTGGGGAGTCCGCGGCCCTTGACCGTGTAGGCGAACACGACGGAGGGCCGATGGGTGTCGACGCTGTGGAACGTGTCGACCAGCAGCCCCAGGTCGTGACCGCCTAGGTCGCGGACGGCTGCCGCCAGCTCGTCGGCGGGCATCGAGGCCAGAAGCTCGCGCAGCTGGTCGCTGCCGCTGCCCTCGGCCAGGATCCGGTCGGCCACCTCGCCGGGGGCGACCCGCAGCATCCGCTGGTACTCCTCGTTGGGCATCTGCTCCAGCCGGTCACGCAGCTCGGCACCGCCCGCGCGCTCGAACACATCGCTGATGAGGCGGCCCCACTTCAGCGTCACGACCTGCCAACCGGCCGCGGCGAACATCCCCTGGAGGCGCTGGATCTGGATGTCGGGCACCACGCGGTCCAGCGACTGGCGGTTGAGGTCGACCACCCACAGCAGCTCGCCAAGCCGGGCGACCGCCGGGTCGGCGACCGCCTCCCAGATGGCGCCCTCGTCGAGCTCGGCATCCCCCAGCAGGCTGACGAAGCGACCCGCCGGCGGCGTGCTGGTGAACTGCGACGCGACGTAGCGGTGCGACATCGCTGCCCACAGCGCTGCGGTGGCTCCGATGCCCACCGAGCCGGTCGAGAAGTCGACGGTGTCCGGGTCCTTCAGCCGGGAGGGGTAGGACTGCAGCCCGCCCTTGGCCCGCAGGGTCGGCAGGTAGGACTCGTCGAGGTCGCCCAGCAGGTAGTTGACCGCATGCAGCACCGGCGAGGCGTGCGGCTTGACCGAGACGCGGTCCAGCCCGGTCAGCTCGGCGAACCACAGCGCCACCATGATGTCGACCATCGAGGCGCTCGACGCCTGGTGCCCGCCGACCTTCACCCCCGTCTCGTTCGGGCGGCCTGCGTTCGCAGCGTCGACCATAGCCGCGGACAACCACAGCACCCGCCGCGAGATCTCCTGAAGCAGTGCCAGGTCGACTGCGTCGGCGGCGGGCGTCTCGGCGCCGGCCGTGGCGGCCTGGGACACCAGTTCGGTCGTGGTCACGATCGTCCCTTCGCTCGGGTTCCGAACGGCGGCTGCGGCGGTTACCGGCTCAGCCGACGTCGGCCAGCTCACGCCCTATCATGATCTTGTCGGAACAGCCCCGACGAGTGGCACCAGCGCCTGGGCTGCGACCGGGTTCTTGCCGTCGGCCAGCAACCCGAGCACGGCGCCTCCACGCTTGGCAGGTGGGACCCGGTCACCCCGGGCGGCAACCAGAGCGTGGAGAGGAGTGTAGTTCTCGCCGAACGACAGCACGCACACGGCCGGGGCTGCCGGGGCTCCAGATCAGCCAGGGAACGGTCGGCCAGGCTAGCCTCCAAACGTGCTTGGTGGTCCTTGCCCCGGCCGACGCGTCAGGTCGTCGGCGCCCGGTAAAAGTCGCGGAAGGAGCGGGATGCGGTGGGGCCTCGCTGGCCCTGGTAGCGGGACCCGTACTGAGCCGAACCGTAGGGGTTCTCGGCGGGCGACGTCAGCCGGAAGAAGGCGATCTGGCCGATGCGCATCCCCGGCCACAGCTTGATGGGCAGGTTCGCGACGTTCGAGAGCTCCAGCGTCACGTGCCCGGTGAAACCCGGGTCGATGAAGCCCGCGGTCGAGTGGGTCAGCAGCCCCAGTCGGCCGAGGCTGGACTTACCCTCGAGCCGGGCGGCGAGGTCGTCGGGGAGGGTCACCGCCTCCAGCGTCGAACCGAGCACGAACTCCCCCGGGTGCAGCACGAACGCGTCGTCGCCGGGCGGCTCGATCAGCTGCGTCAGCTCGTCCTGCTCCACCGCCGGGTCGATGCTGTCGTACCGGTGGTTCTGAAACACGCGGAACCACCTGTCAAGCCGGACGTCGACGCTGCTCGGCTGGACGAGGACCGGGTCGAAGGGGTCGAGCCGCACCCTGCCGCCCTCGATCTGTTGGCGGATGTCGCGGTCGGAGAGCAGCACGGCCGCTATCCTTGCAGCAGAGTTGCGGCCCTGTGTCGCAGCGCCGCGGGTGTAGTTCAGCGGCAGAACATCAGCTTCCCAAGCTGAGAACGCGGGTTCGATTCCCGTCACCCGCTCCACCGGGAGCCGTCGTCGCGCGACTCCCCCCAAGCCTGATGGCCGAAACTCGACGAGGCCCTGCGGCTGCACCTGCAGCTGTAGTCGCTGTGCGGGTGCGACCTGGCGACCGAGGGACCCTGGACGCCGTTGCGCTGAAGCCCACCCCACTGAATGCATCGGTTTCCAGCGCAGGTTGACCTGATAACCGAACGCGCTGGCCAACGTTGCCCATCCTCGCCGAACCAGGACCGCGACGTCCCTTGCCCCGGTGCGCCGTGGACAACGTCGACCAGATTCGGCGGCAGTCAGCAGCGAACCTTGCGCTGGTGGCTGTCCTGGCTCAGCCGAGCTCCCGGACGCCGTCACCAGGCCCGAGCGGTGGCGCTGCCCTCGGCGGTCAGCCAGCGCAGCTCGTCCATGGTCTCCCTGACGTGAACCTCCCATGGCCGCTCGGCGGGATCCTCAATCCAGCGGGTAAGGGCGATCCGAAGGACGGCGACGCCGGTCTCGGCGGCGAGCTCGGAAGCGGTGTCCGCCACCCCGCGCCGGCGCAGCGCCTCGCCGAGCGAGGTGGCGAGCGAGGCGAGCTTGATCAGCTCGCGTTCCATCAGCTCCGGATTGGCAAGGATCAAGGCCTGGCGGCGGCGGACGAGATCTAGGTCCGGGAAGACGGAACCGGCAGCCTCGATCCCAGCCGTCACCGCATCCAGCGTGGTCGCCGACGGGGGGGCGGTGTCAACCGGGTCGACGAGCGTAGCGCGAAAGCGATCGCCGCCCTCGAACAGCACCTCGCGCTTGTCGGCGAAGTGGCGGAAGAACGTTCGTTCGGTGAGTCCGGCGCGCGCGGCGATCTCCGCCACGGTGGTCTGGTCGTAGCCCCGCTCGGTATAGAGCTCGAACGCCGCCTGTTGAAGGCGTGCGGGGGCGTTCGGCTCCCAGCGGCTCATGCAAGCAATGCTATGGCGATGTCAGTGAGCGTCATGGCGTGCTAGCTTGACGACAGTAACTGACATCCTTACGCGTCCAGCGCATCGCATTCGCCTTTTGGGCCGGGTCGCGCCGGTCGCGCCACCGACTGGGAGGTATCCCTTGCGCATATTCGTCACCGGCGCGTCCGGCTGGATCGGCTCGGCCGTCGTGGCCGAGCTGCTCGCCGCCGATCACGCGGTCCTCGGCCTCGCTCGCTCCGACGCGTCCGCCGGCGCCGTCGCCGCCGCCGGCGCCGAAGTTTGTCGCGGCGATATCGGCGATCTTGACGTGCTCCGCTCCGCTGCCCGCGACAGCGATGGCGTCGTGCACCTTGCGTTTCGCCATGACATCGCCTTCACCGGCGACTTCCAGACCGCCGTCGACTCGGACCGGTCGGCCATCGAGGCGTTCGGCGAGGCACTCGCCGGTACCGATCGGCCGTTGGCGATCGCCTCGGGCGTCGCTGGCCTGAAGCCGGGCACGCTCGCCACCGAGCGCGACATGGCCGAGCCGTTCCCCGGGGCTGGCGGCCGGGTCTCCAATGAGCGCCTGGCGCTTGCACTCTCCGAGCGCGGGGTGCGCTCGATCAGCGTCCGCTTCGCCCCGACGGTCCATGGGCTTGGCGACAACGGCTTCATCGCCAGGATCGTCGCGGCTGACCGCATGGCAGGCTCGGCCGCCTACCTGGGTGAGGGCCTCAACCGCTGGCCCGCGGTCCATCGCTCCGACGCCGCCTGCCTGGTCCGACTCGGGATCGAGGGCGCGCCGGCCGGGTCTGTACTGCACGCGGTCGGCGAGCAGGGCGTCCCCCTCCGCGAGGTCGCCGAGGTGATCGGGCGGGGGCTCGACCTGCCGGTAACCTCGATCACGGCCGAGCAGGCCGGGACCCAGTTCGGGTTCCTCGCCGGCTTCCTCGCTCTCGACATGCCGACCTCCAACGCGCTCACCCGCGAGTTGCTCTCCTGGGAGCCGTCGGGGCCGGGACTGGTCGCCGATCTCGAGCAGGGCCACTACTTCGCCGCGGCGACCTGAGCGCCCCGACCGGCGGTCAGGTTCCCGTCAGCTGACGCAGGCGCACGCACACGACCTGCTGGCAGCGCACGAACCACCGTCGGGCACACACGTTGTGTGTGCGATGACGGCGGGTCGGAGCCGTGCCGTCGACGACCGAGGGCGCCGGTAGACCGCGACGCGCAAACGGGGGCGTAACAACCTTCTTGCGCATGCCGCGCCGACCTGTCAGGGTTCGCGCACCCCGCATAGTGGAGGGTCGAATGAGCGACCAAATGGTGCACGTGTACTACCAGCCCGGCTGCCCATTCGCGGCGAAGCTCCGGGCGAAGCTCACGCTCAGCAGGATCCCGTATGAGGCAGTGCGCTTCCGCAACGACGAAGCCGCCGCCGAGCAGGCGCGACTGCACAACGGCGGCAACGAGGTGTCCCCGACGGTCCTGGTCAGCGGCCAGTACCTCACCAACCCGACCCTGCGACAGGTGCGGAGGGCAGTGGCCCGACCCTGACCCGTCCCCAGAGCCAGCTGCGGGCCCGCCGTCCGGCGTCAGCAGCGTCAGCGCTGGATGGCCTTGGTTTCCAGGAACTCCACCAGACGGGCGGGGCCGCCCCGCGGCCTCACCGTCAGCCGTCGAGATCCCCGGCCGCCATGCGCAGGTTGCGCAGCACTGCCACCAGCGTCCGGACCTTGCGCACGTTCAGGCCCGGGTCGGCGAAGACCCTGCTGTTGAGGTCTGCCGTCGCGGCGAGCGCGCAGTCCCGTCCGGAGTTGGTCAGCTCGACCAGGACGGCGCGCCCATCGGTGGGGTGCGGCTTGCGGATGACCAGGCCTGCTGCCTGGAGCCGATCGACGGCGTTGGTGACGCTGGTGGGATGGACCTGCAGCCGCTCGCTGGCCTTCTTCACCGGCAATGAACCTCGGCGGCTGAAATGCAGGAGCATGAGCAGCTCGTAGCGGGCGAAAGTGAGCCCGAACGGGCGCAGGACCTCGTCGACGCGGGCCTGCATGATCTGCTGGACGCGCATCACCGAGGTGACTGCGGCCATCCCCTCGGCGGCGTCGCTCCATCCGCGCGCCTCCCACTGCCGCTGCGCCTCAGCGATCGGGTCCACGCCTACACGTTGCGGCGGTACTGGCCGCCTACTTCGAAGAACGCGTTGGTGATCTGCCCGAGCGAGCACGAGCGGACGGCGTCCATGAGGGCGGCGAACACGTTGCCCCCGTGGCCCCCATGCATCGCCGCCTCCTGCAGGGCGGCGAGCGCGGCTGGCGCCTCGTCACGGTGCGCAGCCTGGAAGGCCTCGAGCCGGTCGAGCTGGGACTGCTTCTCGGCCTCGGTCGCGCGGGCAAGCTCCACTGTCGCCGGGGCTGCGTCGGTCTCGGGTGCCCGAAAGCTGTTGACGCCGACGAGCGGCAGCGAGCCGTCGTGCTTGCGATGCTCGTAGAGCATCGACTCGTCCTGGATGCGGCCGCGCTGGTAGCCCGTCTCCATGGCGCCAAGGACGCCGCCGCGCTCGGCGATTCGGTCGAACTCGGCCAGGACCGCCTCCTCCACGAGGTCGGTGAGCTCGTCGACGACGTACGAGCCCTGCAGCGGGTTCTCGTTGGCCGACAGGCCCCACTCCTGGTCGATGATCAGCTGGATGGCGAGCGCCCGGCGCACCGACTCCTCGCCGGGCGTGGTGACCGCCTCGTCGTAGGCGTTGGTGTGCAGGCTGTTGGCGTTGTCGTAGAGGGCGCAGAGCGCCTGCAGGGTGGTGCGGATGTCGTTGAAGGCCATCTCCTGGGCGTGCAGGGAACGCCCGGAGGTCTGCACGTGGTACTTGAGCTTCTGCGAGCGCTCCGAAGCCCCGTACCGGTCGCGCATCGCCACCGCCCAGATCCGACGGGCGACCCGTCCGATCACCGTGTACTCGGCGTCCATCCCGTTGCTGAAGAAAAACGACAGGTTGGGGGCGAAGTCGTCGATGCTCATGCCCCGGGCGAGGTAGGCCTCGACGTAGGTGAAGCCGTTGGACAGCGTGAAGGCGAGCTGGCTGATCGGGTTGGCCCCGGCCTCCGCGATGTGGTAGCCCGAGATGCTGACCGAGTAGAAGTTCTGCACCTGGTGGTCGACAAAGTACTGCTGGATGTCAGCCATGGCGCGCAGGGCGAACTCGGTCGAGAAGATGCAGGTGTTCTGGCCCTGGTCCTCCTTGAGGATGTCGGCCTGCACGGTGCCGCGGACGTTCTGCAGCACCCACTCCCGCAGCCGCTCGACCTCGGCGGCGTCGGGCTCGCGGCCCTCCTGCTCGCGGAAGCGGTCGAGGCGCTGGTCGATCGCCGTGTTGAGGAACATCGCGAGGATGGTCGGGGCGGGGCCGTTGATCGTCATCGACACCGAGGTGGTCGTTGAGCACAGGTCGAAGCCGCCGTACAGCACCTTCATGTCGTCCAAGGTGGCGATCGAGACGCCCGAGGTGCCGACCTTGCCGTAGATGTCGGCGCGGGGGTCGGGGTCGCGGCCGTACAGCGTGACGGAGTCGAAGGCCGTCGACAGCCGCGTCGCGGGCTGGCCCGCGGACAGCACCTGGAAGCGCTTGTTGGTGCGGAAGGCGTCGCCCTCGCCGGCGAACATCCGCGCCGGTGCCTCGCCCTGGCGCTTGAACGGGAAGACGCCGGCGGTGAAGGGGAAGTAGCCCGGCAAGTTCTCGCGCCGCAGGAAGCTCACGAGCTCGCCGTGGTCCTGGGTGCGCGGCAGCGCCACCCGGCGGACCTTGTTGCCCGACAGCGTCTCGCGGGTCAGCGGGGTGTGTATCTCCTTGCCCCGGACCGTGTAGACGAGCTCGTCGCCGCTGTACTCCCGGGCGCGCGCCGGCCAGGCGTCAAGCAGCTGCTGCACCCCGGGGTCCAGCACGGTGGCCTCCAGCACAGCGTCGAGCTCGGAGGTGTCGGTGAGCAGCTCGCGAGCCGTGCCGAGGTGCTGGCGGCGGCGGGCCAGCTCGACGTGCTCGGCCGTAGCAGCGTGGTAGCCGCGGACGGAGCCGCTGATCTCGGACAGGTAGCGCTCGCGGCTCGTCGGCAGCACGCTGGTGAAGCCGGTGGAGACCATCGTCGACACGGCCGGGAGCACGCCCGCCCCGACGGCCAGGCCCTGCTCGGCGAGCAGGCCGCGCAGGTGCTGGTAGAGCGCGGTGACGCCAACGTCGTTGAAGCGGGCCGCGGACGTGCCAAAAACCGGCATGTCCTCCCAGCTCTGGCCGAACGCCTCGCGGTTGCGGACCAGCTGGCGGGCGACATCGCGACGGGCGTCGTCGGCGCCGCGCCGCTCGAACTTGTTGATCGCCACCACGTCGGCGTGGTCGAGCATGTCGATCTTCTCGAGCTGGGAGGAGGCGCCGTACTCGGGGGTCATCACGTAGAGCGAGACATCGCAATAGTCGGTGATGCTGGCATCGCCCTGCCCGATGCCCGGGGTCTCGACGATGACCAGGTCGAAACCGGCGGCCTTGCACGCGGCGATGGCGTCCGACAGGTGCTCGGGCACCGGCGAGCCGCTGGAG
>JAABUR0100006806.1_pt1 | contig 13793 bp, 13 predicted proteins | sample 5560091 | NCBI WGS metagenome assembly JAABUR01 (sample SAMN10711879, study PRJNA513375) | rock metagenome | isolation source: Antarctica rocks | place: Antarctica: Victoria Land, University Valley sud
CCCCCGTCAGCGGCTGCGTCACCCGGCGCACGTCACCCCCCGCTCACTGTGCGCCTCCGACCCAGGCCGGCCACCACCCAACCAGACGAACGTTGCCCCGAACCAGTTGCGTGGAAATCCGCGTTAGCGACCAGCGGCGACCTCAGCTTGACCATTGACATGTGTCCGAGGGGGTGGAAAGGCCCGCTGAGGGGCCGATTTGAGGTCCTCGGCTACGTGCACATCAGCGCGCTGGCCGCCCGTCGGCCGTCTGTGAAGCCTGGGCCGCGAGCCGCACAGGCGTGTTTGCGACGCCGTAGCCGTCATAACCGTTGGTCCGCTGTAGCACCTCGACGTAAAACCCACCGGCGATCTGGCGCGTGTAGACGTGCAAGAGCTCACCAGCCTCATCGCGGTCGTACATGATTCCGAGGGACTGTAGCTCGGCAAGCCGGGCGTCGGGAAGGGTGTAACGGCCCGCGAGGTCGTCGTAGTAGTTGTCCGGCACGTGGAGCAGCCCCACACCTGCCGCCCGCATCGCGCGGACGGCTGCCGGCACGTCCGGGCAGGCGAAGGCCACCTGGTTCAGTCCGCGGTGTGCCGTCCCATCCGCGCCCTCGATGATGTTCAGGACAACCCTCAGATCGCCACCCGGCTGACGCATGACTCGGCTGCGCATCCAGCCCCTGGTGTCGGAAAATTCGGACACGACTCCGGGCAACATGCCGAACAGCGTCCGGTGAAAAGAGACCTCGGCCTCGCTCACACCGAAGGGCACCGCGTAACCGACGTGGTCGATGCCGAACCAGTCACCGGCCTTCGACTCTTCTTCGAGCACGAAGTCGCCTTGCCAGTCATCATGCGCACCTGGGCGCCCGCAAACGAATACGTGGATGCCCGCGGGGCTGTCAACGCCGCCCAGGCTCGCTTCCCCCGCGCCACGGCGCAGCGCCAACCCTGGCCACAGTAACGCGGCTCGTCGAGCGGCGAATTCCGCCACGTCGCCGACCAGCAGACCCACTCCCGTCACGGCTGGCCGACTCGTAGCCGCCACCCAGCGGTCCTGTAGATCGCTCGCCGCGTTGAGGAGAACGTGTGCACCGCCGTTGCGCCACCACGTCACCGGTTTGCTTAGATGCCGCCCGGCCACCCGGAAACCCAGCGCTGCAAGCAGCCCGTCCATGTCCGGTCCGTGGCTGGCCACCTCGACGAATCCAAGGTCTACGGGGCACGGCGCGGGCGGCGGGTCGAAGAGCTCGACCCGAGGCCGAGTCCTCCCAGCCCCAGCTGCGCGCGCCCAGCGTTGACGCAGCTCCTCCTCCAAGTGCAGGAGCGAGCGCATGGCGTCCAAGCTGGTTACGTGCGGGTCGGCTTCGCGAACGACGTCGCTAAAGACCTCAAGCGACAACGGCCCCCGGTAGCCAGCCTCGACGACCGCTGCGACGATCGGCGTGAGATCGAACGCCCCCTGGCCAGGGAACACGCGATGGTGTCGACTCCACTGCAGCACGTCCATGGCGAGCACCGGTGCGTCGGCGACCTGCAGAAACGCGATCTGATCTCCAGGAATCCCGTTCAATGCGCTCGCGTCGTCCCCCCGGGCGAGCAGATGAAAGGTGTCGACCGCCAGTCCGACGGCGGGGTGTGCGGCGCGGCGCACAAGATCCCACGCATGGGCTATGCGGTTGGTGTGTGTTCCCCATGCGAGCGCCTCGAAGGCCACGGTAAATCCGTGCTCGAGCGCGAGATCGCCGACCGCGCTCAGCTGATCTGCCGACAGGTCGGCATCTCGCACGGCCCCGGGCGTGGCGTTCGAGCAGGCGAGCATCCTCGTGCTCCCCAGTCGCTCCATGACCTCGAGCTTGAGCCGCACCCGGCGCAGGACGTGCCCGAACCGTTCGGGAGCGACGGCTTCGACCTCATGCAGCGGCTGGAAGAGGTCGATGCTCAGGCCCAGGTCGGAGCACCGACGGCGGATGTCCTCAGGTCGCAGGGGTGAGCTGACGAGGTCGTTGTCGAACAGCTCGATCCCGTCGAACTTCGCGGCGGCGATTGCTGCGAGCTTCTCGTCAAGGGCGCCGCTCATCGACACTGTGGCGATGGCCTTATGCATGCATGTCTCCTAGCTTGTCGCCGGCTTGCAGGTCGTAGCTCTTGCAGGTCGTAGCTAATGTCGACGACCGCCGGCGAACAGCGCGGGCAGGTGGGCCCAGGATCCTCGTCCGCACCGCCTTCGTGGAGCCGGCGCCCATGACGCCGGCGGCCGGCTCGACGGAGGGCAACCAAGATGCGCGGGTCGGCCCGCGTCGACGAACCCCCCAGTAGCAAGATCCTCTCTTCACGGATTCTCCCTGGAGATCCAGCCAGCCACGGTTCCCGTCGACCCGTTCCCGGTCCTCTACGCGTTGGTTTGCCGGTGCCGGGTCGTCGGGTTTGCACCACTGCTCGCGGACGCCGCCTTGAGGCAAGCCGGCCCTCCTTGTTTGGTCGCCGTACTCTCCGCGCCCCGAGTTCTCGATGTGCTCCAACCCCGGCATCAATGGCTTCTTCCCTTTGCGTCGTCCGACTACCAGTTCAACCGCCTGTGTCATCGGCTGAGCGAGCCGACTAGCTCCCAGGTCCGTTGTTGATCGGCCGGGCCGCCGAGTTCGGTTTGGCTGACGATGATCTCTGTAGCGCCTGCGTCAAGGTAGCGGCGTAGTCCGGCAGTGACCTGTTCCTCGCTGCCGGTAACCGTCAGTTCTGCCGCGCGATGTATGCCCTCTCGGTCCATCACCTTGCGATATGACGGTATTGCCTCATAGAAGGTCATTTGCTCGGCGGCGACGCTGCGGATGCGATCCGGGTCATCGGTGACTACGGCGCCGACTACTGCGACGACGCGCGGCGAGGGGCGGCCTGCGCGGCGCGCTGCTTGGCCAACAGCGGGCAGGATGTGACTTTCAATGGTTCGCGGGCCGGCCAGGAATGGAATGGTGCCGTCGGCGAGTTCTCCGCTGACGGCTAATGCTTGTGGGCCCATCGCAGCGACCAAGATCGGCACTTGGCTTCCGCCCCGCACCGCGGTGGATAACGGTGGTTGTGCCACCAGAGTGTCTCCGTGAAAGTTGGCGGTTCCATCGTTGATTAGGGCTCGAATGACTGTCAGGTACTCCCGGAGCCGCAAAATCGGGCGTCGCTCGGTGATCCCGAACGCTGCTGCTTCGAGGGATGCAGCACCGAGCCCGAGACCCAGGGTGAACAAGCCCTCAGAGGCTGCCTGCGCGGTCTGGGCCTGACTTGCAACGACAACCGGGTGTCGCGGATTGATGGGCACGATCGCCGTTCCCACAGCAAGGCCGGGAACGGACGCGCCGACGAGGGCCGCTACAGAGAGCGAATCCAGATCGAATCTCTGACCGAACCAGGCGCTTCCAATCCCAAGTCGGTCGACGAGGCGGGCCTGCTCGAGTAGGTCCTGAACATCGTTGATCGCGCCTACTCGGGGCTTGAGTTGTACGCCGATGGGCCAGCCGGCCCGCTGCGGCTCAGTGGAAGCCTCGCCTTCCGCAGCAATGGATTCGTGATTCGTATCGTTCATCTCAAGGACCACGCTATTCTCCGCTACTCCAAGACTGGTGTTGGCAGTCGTTTTCAAGTCTGTGGACGTTCCTGTTGCGTACGTACGCTCACCGCGTGTTAGTGCTAATGACGGGTTCAAGCACGGGCCTGCGGTCCGGATTGCCTTCGTCGATCACCAACCTCCCGAGAAGGAGAGGAACTGTCCAACAAGGTGTCGCGCTCGGCCTTCGAGCAGTAGCGCGCAGAGCTCGGCCAATTCCTCCATCGTCCCCAGCTGCCCTCGTGGCGTCTCGGACCGCATCTTCTCGAAGTCGTCGGACCATCCGCCCCGAAAGTCAGGGAAGCGCATGTAGTTCGTGCCTACTGCGTTGATGATGACACCGTCCGCGGCATAGGCCAGGGCGGAGCTGCGCATAAGAACGTTCTCTGCCGCTCGAACGGCGGCGTAGATACCGAATTGAGCCGTCGGGCGACCGGCATGTGCGCTGGTAATGAGGACTATGTCGCCCCTGCGCTTTTCGCGCATTAAGGGAACGAGAGCGCGCAGCATGTGGAACGAGATGTCCAGATTGGTCTTAACGCGGTCATACGCATTAAGCTCTACATCGAGTAGCGTACCCTGAGCGAAATTTGGTGATCTGATCAGCGCGGCGTCGAGGGCGCCATACTTAGACAGGCACTCATCAACGAGGCGATCCGCGCCTGCCTCTGTAGCAACCGACTCGGCGCCGCATACCGGAATTTCCTGGGTGGAGACGACACGGAAGTCGCAGCCCAGTCCTTCCATCTTGCTGGCGAGCGCTTCCCCAGCCCCATGCAGCAGCAGCTTGTGTCCGCGGCCGGCCAGCAGCAGCGCCAGCGCGGGCCCGACATATCGATCGGCGTCCATGATCAGGACCACGCGAGACTCGGTCGCCAAGTCACTGTCCTCCGTTCCCGCTATCACGCGAAGTAGCTGCTGTCAGGCTTTGGCGTGGGTCACAGCGCAGTCACCCGGTGGCGATGGCCGACGCTCGGCCTGCTTCGAGTCGGGCCACCGGCACCCTGTATGGGGAGCAGGAGACGTAGCCAGACCCATACGGTGGAAGAAGTGGATAGATTCAGGGTCGCCGCCATGCTCGCCGCAGATCCCGATTTTCAGGCCGGGCCGAGTCCTGCGTCCCTCGGTGACCGCGACCTGGATGAGCCGACCGACGCCGTCGACGTCGAGGCTCTCGAAGGGGGACGCCATGAAAATGCCTCGGTCGAGGTAGGCGGCGAAGAAGGCCGCCTCGACATCGTCTCGAGAGAAGCCCCAGGTGGTTTGGGTCGGATCGTTGGTGCCGAACGAGAAGAACTTTGCCGCCTCAGCAATCCGAGCTGCCGTTAGCGCGGCTCGGGGCAGCTCGATCATCGTCTCGATCGGGATAATCTGGGTGGCTCCTGTTTCCTCAGTGACCTCCCGGAGGATGCGGTCGGCCTCGTCGCGGACAAGGAACAGCTCCATTACTGAGCCCACGAGCGGATCATGATTTCCACCTTGGGGTCGCCGCCGGCCGACGTGCGTGCGGCGGCGGCCATGGCCCGTACCTGAAGAGCGAACCGCCCCGGGACGACAAGCCCGAGGCGCACTCCCCGTAGTCCGAGCATCGGGTTGATCTCGTGGAGCCGCTCGACGGCGGCCAGTTGCTCATCTCCGTCGTTGATAACCCGACTGCTCGATCAAGGGCCACCTTGACGGACAGTTTGGTCCGGTCGGGCAGAAACTCGTGTAGCGGGGGGTCCAGCAGTTGGATCGTGACGGGAAGGCCGTCCATCGCCTTGAGCAGATCGGTGAAGTGGGCGCGCTGCAGCGGCATCAGTTCGTCCAAGATGATCTGACGCTCATCGACATTGTTGGCGAGGATGACTCGCTCGATGAGGACTCGACGTTCTCCGAGAAACATGTGCTCTGTCCGGCACAGACCGATATCCTGCGCGCCGTTGTCGCGGGCTCCGCTGGCGTCTTCGGCGTTGTCGGCGTTGGCTCGCACTGTTAGCCGCCGGACCGTGTCAGCGTGGGACAGCAACCGGTCCACCGATCGGACGAGGTCCGCGACCGACTCGTCTACGTCATGGGTGGCTGTTTCGAGCCCGTCCTGGGGGTAGGTGGCGACAGGCGACGGGACGACGTCCCTTGCGCCGAGGAACACCTCGCCGGTGCTGCCGTCGATGCTCAACAGGTCTCCTTCGCCGATCACCACGTCACCCACCCGCGCGGTCCGCGAGTCCGCGTCGACGGACAGTGCCTCCACACCGCAGACACAGGTTTTGCTCATGCCGCGGGCTACGACTGCCGCATGGCTGGTCTTGCCGCCACGGGCGGTCAGCACACCCTGCGCGGCGATCATCCCCTCCAGGTCGTCCGGAGTGGTCTCCTTGCGCACCAGCACCACGACGTCACCCCGGGCGGCAGCCTCGACCGCGGCGGAAGAGTCGAAAACCGCTTTGCCGACCGCCGCTCCCGGCGATGCGGCCATGCCCCTGGCGAGCAGCGTCCGCGGGGTCGCGGGGTCGAACTGCGGGAACATTAGCTGAGCCAATGGGGCCCCGCTGACCCGGGTCAGAGCCTCATCCATGGTGATGAGTTGCTCGTCGACGAGTTGGGTGGCGATCCGAAAGGCGGCACCCGCGGTGCGTTTGCCGACCCTGGTCTGCAGCATCCACAAGTTGCCGCGTTCGATGGTGAACTCGATGTCGCACAGGTCCCGGTAGTGCGTCTCCAGCCGTCGCATCACCTTGACCAACTGCTGGTGCGATGACGGGTCTAGCTTCTCCAGATCCGTCAGCGTCAAGGTGTTCCGTATCCCGGAGACCACGTCCTCACCTTGAGCGTTGACCAGGTAGTCCCCGTAGCCGCCGATCTGACCGGTGGCGGGGTCGCGGGTGAAGGCCACGCCCGTACCACTGTTTTGCCCCATGTTCCCGAACACCATCGTGCAGACGTTGACAGCAGTGCCCGAGTCCTGGGGGATCCGCTCTCGGCGGCGGTACAGCCGGGCCCGGTCGGTGTTCCAGGAGTCGAAGACGGCGCGAATAGCCCGGTCGAGCTGCTCCCGGGGATGCTGGGGAAAGTCCTCGCCGGAGTGCTCTTGGACCGATGCCTTGAAGTGCTCGACCAGCATCTGCAGATCGCGGACGCTGAGCTCCACATCACTGCCGTAGCCGTTGGCCTCCTTGACTGCTTCCAAAGGTTCCGAGAAAACAGCACCGTCGATATCCAGGACCGTCTTGCCGTACATCTGCAGGAGACGTCGGTAGCAGTCCCACGCGAACCGCTCGTCGCCACTTGCCTCGGCGAGACCCTTGATGCTTGCGTCGTTGAGGCCAATGTTCAGGACGGTCTCCATCATCCCCGGCATCGAGTGCATCGCCCCAGACCGCACGCTCACCAGCAGCGGGTCATGGCGATCCCCTAGGCGCCGTCCCAGCGTGTCCTCCAGCTGGCGCAGCGCCATCGTCACCTGCACGCGCAATTCTGCCGGCTCACTACCCCCCGCCAGGTAGGAGCGGCACGCCTCAGTCGTGATAGTAGAGCCCGGCGGGACCGGCAGCCCGAGACGCGTCATCTCCGCCAGGTTCGCGCCCTTGCCCCCCAACAACTCCCGCTGGTCCTTGTCCTCCTGTGCGAAGTCGTAGATGAACTGCGTCACGAGAATGGCGCCTTCTCGATCGATGGAAACATAAAGAGGTCGACTGTCTGAGGTGCGCCCGTTACCCGCAAAGGAACGGCCCGCGGCCTTGCCTCGGCGGCGAGCCGACTGGAGTCGGTACCGCCGATCCGCCGGGGATCGCCGCTGTGTCGACGTTGGAGGTCGGTGGCTGTCATGAGTACCGGACCTCGGTGTGCGGCTATGCGCCTGGAGATCTGGAGCGCGGCGGCGCGCAGGGCCGGCTCGTAGCGCGCGATGTTGAGGTGGGAGTGGATGACGATTCCGATTGCTGCTTGGACGGTTCCGGCGGCGTCGGTGATGGGAGCGGCGATCGAAACGGCGCCGAGGGTCATTTCTTCGCGGGATGTCCCTAGTCCCGTGGCGCGGGTGGTGGTCAGGGCGGCATTCAGCCGGCCCGGCATGACGAGGGTGTAAGGAGTAAACCGGCGAAGTCCTTCGTGATGGAGCTCGGCCAAAAGATCGAAGTGGGCGTAGGCGAGCAGAAGCTTTCCAACACCGGTAGCGTGAAGAGGTAGCCGCCGCCCGACGTGGGTGCAGGTGGCGACAGCGCGTACGCCGGTGAGCCGTTCGATGATGAGGGCGCTGTGTTGGTCACGAATTGCCAGTTGGATATTTTCGTGAGTGGACTCGTAGAGATCCTGCATGGGTGGCAGAGCTAGTTCGCGAAGCGAGGTGGCAGTGGGCGAAAGCGTGCCTAGTTCCCATAGGCGAATTCCAACGCGGTAGTGGCCGTTATCGTCGCGTTCAACGCCGCCCCACTGTTCGAGCGCCGTCAACATGCGGTGCGCGGTTGTTAACGGCAGACCCGACCGCTCGGCGACATCGGCGAGGGCGAGCTGCGTTCCGTCGAAGACGTCGAGCAAGGTTAACAGCCGGTGGACCGTGGAACGGCCCGGCTCGCGAGCGTTACCAGACACGTGTACCGCGCCTTAGTACTGCTGATGCTGGGAGAGTGCTCATAGCAGTGCTCCTTGCTGTCGAAGGGTGCCTTGGAGTCGTGCAACGTCCACGGGCCCTAGGTCCGCAAAGAGTGCGGCGGCGGTGCCACACGCATGCCCGGTACCGAACGCGGTGCCCATAACTGGACGGAGCTGAATGCCTGCTCGTCGGAGCTGACCAATCGGCCGCCGCTCCAGAGGTTGTTAGCCGACGGTGAGTACAGGGCGCCTTATGGAATGTCGTAGTACCGCCGCCTGCGATGCCGCCGTAGCGGGTGCGCCCAAGTTGTACGTGGTTCTCCATCGGCCAGCCCCCCCGGGCCACCACCTGCTCCGGGCGCTTACGGGCAGTGGCGACGTCCCGCTCGACGAGCGTTTCCATCCCGACGAGCCGGCGGGTCTCCCGTACGCCAATCTGGGGACCGGTGGCCGACAGGAAGCTCCCGCTCCATCCCCTCATCGACGCGCTCATCGCACAGAAGTAATGCATGGCCAATCTGCGGCCCTCAATCTCGGCGAGGCTTGCTTCGGCGACGTCGAGCATGTCCCGATGCTGGTCGGCGATCAGGATCAGGATCTCTCCTGAGACCGGCAGCCGTATCAGGCTCCCGCGATCCCGAGGCAAGATGACCTGTTGGCTGGTTCGGTATTGGGCTATAGCGCTCATCACACTGCTGCGGCTCAAGTCCGCGTCGTCGGCGACACCGCCGACGCGCATCACCAGAGTGCTTGCTTGGCGAGCGTCGACCGCAGCGACGGACGTCGGGATCCTGCCGCCCGCAAGCAGCGCGCCGTCGCCGCTGCAGTCGACGAACGCCGTCGCGGATACCTGGGTGAGTCCCCCGGCGTGGACGAAGGAGATCGACGTGACTTGGTCGGCGTCAAGCTCGCCTGTCACGACCTGCGCGTGGAGGAATACGGTAACGCCGGAGTCAGCGACGAGCGCGTTGAAAACCCGCTTGGTCGTCTCCGGGTCGAGCAGAACGATCTTGTTACCTGAGTCGCTGGACGTGTGCGTGACGTACAAGTCGTTTTGGTCCAGACCATCGAGGAACTGCTGGCCGACGCCGGCGACCACTTGTTCATGATTGCGGTCGAAGAAGCCGCAATAGGTCAGTACTGAACTGGCAACAGCCGCGCCACCGAGGAACCCGTGCCGTTCCACCAGGCATACCTGGGCCCCTGACTGCGCCGCGGCGGCGGCGGCGGCGCCAGACGCCCCTCCGCCGACGACTACGACGTCGTACCGCATACCTGCGGACACCCGCCTCAACACCCTTCGCCAGTCGCGGCTCGGAACAGCCGCGGACCCCCATGCTCCCGCCCAACCCTTCTGCACGGAACTGTCATCTGGGCATGCGCCCTATGCCTTGGGGGCATACCCTTGGGGAGTGGTTGAACTGAGGCACCTGTCCTACTTCCGGGCCGTCGCGGAACTCGGCTCGATCGCGAAGGCCGCGGTGGCTCTTGACGTGACGCAACCGTCGCTCAGCAGGCAGATTGCTCAGCTCGAACGGCGGCTTGGGTATCAGCTGTTTCGTCGCAGCGCCCGAGGCACCGTGCTCACCCCGGCAGGTCAGGGCCTGTACGACCATCTTGATGTCCTGTTTACCCAGGTCGACCGGATCCCGGACGTCTTACGGGCGTTCGACGAGATGGAGCATCTTCTCCACTTCGGCATACCCGGAGGCATGCCATACGGGTGGTTAGAGGAATTTCAACGAGAACTCGCCCGGACCGCTCCAAACGTGGCGCTCTCTGTGTATGAGGCCACCAGCGCTGAGCAACGCCGTCTGCTGCGGGACGGCGCCATCGACATCGGGCTCCTTCACATGGCACCGCCGGAGGTACACTCGTGTTTGATCCTTGAGCAACGTTTCGGTGCGGCGGTCCGCAAGGACTCTCCGCTTGCCGACCGAAGATCGGTTGGGTTTGCGGATCTGACTGGCCTACGCCTGATGGCACACTCGACGCAGGAAACGCCAGGGCTTGAAGCGAGGCTGCGGAGCGCCGCCGAAAGTGATGGGGTGCTGGTCGACTGGATCTTTCGTCGCTTCTCTGAATACGGCGAGTTGGTCGCGGACACAGCCCACGCGGACGCCGCACTGGTGGCCGAGGCCTCCGCCGCCCGCCACTTCGCCTCCTGGACATGGATTCCGCTCGACGAGGCGTCAGGGCTCACCGCCCCTATTCATACGTGGGCGGCCTGGACCGACCCAGATCTCGAGGATCTAGAGGCGTGCCTTTCAGCGATGAGTTACGCGTCACGCTCCAGCGGCATCGGGGCCGCCAGGAAGCGCAAGAGCTCCGCCAGCAGCGCCTGAGGCTGCTCTTCAGGTATGTAATGGCCGCAGTCATCGATGGAGTGACCCCGGACATCCGTGGAGTAGCGGCGCCACACGGCAACGACGTCCTTGTCCCCCAGTCCGCCGTCCGCGCCCCACAGCACCAATAGGGGTTGGGTCAGCTGGCACCCCGCCTCATAGTCGGCATCGTCCAACTGCAGATCAACGCCGAAGCCGGAACGGTAATCCGCCAGGGATGCACGAAGGTGTGACGGCTCCTCAAACGCCGAAACGTAGGCGGCGAACGTTTCTGCGTCAATGGCACCGCTGGCGATCGGCCGAGCCAGGAAGTGCCTCAGATACGGCTCGACGTTGCCGCGTAGCAGCAGCTCAGGCAGCTCTGGTTGGAGGTGGAAGAACCAGTGCCACATCGCGATCGCCGAGGCGCGATCATAGGTCGTCATGACTTCGCGGGTTGGAAGGATGTCGAGCAGCACAACCTGTCTCAGGTCATCGGGATGATCCAAGGCCCACCGGTGAGCGACGCGGGCCCCGCGGTCGTGACCGACGACGGTCGCCGCCTCGTATCCCAGGTGGTTCAGCAGCTCGTGCATATCTTTAGCGCTTGAACGCTTGTCGTAGCCGGTCGTTGCCAGCCCGGATCGGCCGTAGCCACGAAGGTCCGGCGCGACGACCGTGTACTCAGCGGCCAAGCCGGGAAGGACGCGGCGCCAACACAACATCGTCTGCGGCCAGCCGTGTAGTAACAGCACCAGGCTCGGCCCCTGGCCCGCCCGTCGATAGGACAACCGAACCTCAGAGAGGTCGGCCACGCCAAGCTCCACAAGCACCCAGACCTCCACTCAACCAAGAAGACGACCGATGAATCCGCCTCTGCTACCCGCATTCCCGCGCCTCAGCGATGGCGCGGCAGCTCCGGAGAGTGCGCATGCGGCGGCCTCGTCGCGTAGGAATACTTCACACTCACCACCGGTCCCAGTGAATAAACTCACGATGGTCGGCCCGAGGGCCTGCTTTGAACTGGGTTCCTATCGTGTACGCGAGCGGCGTCAGCCCGGCCTGGACGACGGTGTGGAAGTCGATACCGAGAATGTTGGCCATCTCCTGTTCGTAACTGAGGTGGCACGTCGTCCACGCGGTGCCGAGGCCGCGTTCGCGGGCCGCGAGCATGAAGCTCCAGAACGCTGGCAGGACCGAACCCCAGCCACCGGCCTGTCCCCGTATCGTCAATAGTTCTGTGCGGTCGCCGACGCGCAGGCAGGGGATCAGTAGAACGGGAACTTCATGGAGGCGTTCAGCGAGATAGTCCAAGCTGCTGGCGATCCTCGACCACTCAGCCGATTGAAAGCTCATCCGGGTTGGCGCGGGGTGACCTTCCCCGGCAGTGTATGGGGCCATCAGTCCCCGTCGCCACACGTCCGCGACGGCGGCTCGTTGTTTGGGATCGGTAACGAAGATGAAATCCCATTGTTGCCGGTTACGCCCCGATGGAGCCTGAACCGCGACCCGGATGCACTCTTCGATCAGCTCCCGCGGCACAGGCCGCTCGAAGTTCAGGCGTTTGCGTACCGCTCTCGTGGTGGTCAGCACCTCGTCGGCGGACAGCCCGAGATGGGACGATGTCGTGGACGGGTCGGTAGTCATGGTTCGTCTCCGTGAGGGGCGTCGGTGGCCGATGGTTGAGGTGTAACGGTGCGGCTTCAGGAGGTGGTGTCATCCAGGGGTCCAGCGGGCAGTTCTTGGTCGCCCAGTGCACGGCATCTTCGTCGACGAGGTTTGGTCACCCGCCTAGACTGTTCGCCGCTGATGCTCGGGCCTCGTTTGGATGGCTCGCCAGCAACGGACGTGAAGTGTCGGGTTATAGAAGACGTCGGTGTCTGCTCTGAAGTTTTCGCGCCCGCAGCAAGGAATTTCCTCGAGTGCCTGCGGTTCGTACGACCACCGCGGTCGTCGATGAGACCACGGTTCGGGTTGCATTGGGGCGGAGGAGCGTGCTCGTTATGGCGGCGGCGCCAGCTGAGCTCCTCCAGACACATGTAACACCTCTCCGGTGATGAAAGCTGCCCGATCTGAAGCTAAGAACTCCACGGCGTCGGCGACGTCTTCTGGTGTGGCCAGACGCGGCAGAAGGGTTAGAGAACGGTGGTGCGAAAGGTGCTCTTCGAACTCTTGCTCCGTTCGGCCATCGCGAATGAACGGGGTGATCACCGAGCTTGGTGCCACAGCGTTGACTGTGACGTTAAGATGCGCCAGTTCCACCGCAAGCGCTCGAGTAAGGCCGACGACTCCGGCCTTGGATGACACGTAGGCCAACGGACCACCGGTGAGCCAGGTCCGGGATGTAATGTTGACGACCCGGCCACCTCCGCTGACTTCGAACAGCGGGGCGGCGGCCTGAGTCAGTGACGTGGGGCCCCAAAGGTTCACGGCCATCACTGCTTGCCAGTCATCGAGACTGATATCGCCGAACCGATCGTGCTGGTTTCTGCCAGCGTTGTTGATCAACTGGTCGAGTCGTCCGTACGTCTCCTTGACTCGCGCAATGAGGTCACGGTTTCCGCTGTCGCAGGTAACGTCGGACGCCCAGCCAACGACGCTTGCGTGCGTATCCGCGCTGATCTCGCGTGCGTTTTCGGCGGCGCGATGACCGTCGAGGTCGACGATGATGACGGTCGACCCCGAGGCCGCGAGCCGAGTCGCGATCGCGGTTCCCAAGCCTCCGCTACCACCGGTGACCAGGGCGACGCGCTCCATCGTTTCACCGTCGAGCATCCTTTTCCCATCCGCGTTCACGCTTCACGTAATCCAGCCATCCATGAGCAGCATGTAGGATCGAGTTCCCATTGTGAAGGGGGCGACGAGTTGCAGGCCGCGCCTCATCCCGCCCGGTGGAAACCAACGCCCTGACATGCAACAGGCCTGAGCAGGCTGAACCGTCCTCAGTCTCCCGAGGGTTTCGTGTGTCCCGGCTCTTTCGTAGTCGCGATAGTGGATTCCAGCCTTCAGGAGGTTGGTGTGGGACAACGTGGGTATCCGCCGGAAGGTTCTCGATCTGCTCGAGGCGGGACGGTCGGTCGCCGAGGTGGCGCGGGACCTTCAGATCAGTGACTAGTTGTTGCGGCTCGTGAGGTTGGTGACGCTGGAGTGAGTTGACGAGGCCGGAGGATGAGAAGTGCGACCAATCCGTCCTGGCTAGTAGACTGTCGCTTCTAAAGAGCGGGGTATAGGTGCCGGAGTTTGATGCGGGCGTCGCTGGTGGTGAACCTCCAGTCCACTTGGCGCTCGTCAGCGTTCGTGGCGTCGGCCCAAGCGGTGAG
>JAABUR0100006808.1_pt1 | contig 13788 bp, 12 predicted proteins | sample 5560091 | NCBI WGS metagenome assembly JAABUR01 (sample SAMN10711879, study PRJNA513375) | rock metagenome | isolation source: Antarctica rocks | place: Antarctica: Victoria Land, University Valley sud
ACGAGCGCCTCGCCGTCGCCACCCTCAAGCTCGTCGCCGCCTACGCCATGCGGCTCATCAGCCAGGACCGCTCCGTGCACACCCTCGCGCTCTTCGACGAGGCCTGGGTGCTCACCAACTCCCGCGCCGGGCGACGGCTGCTCGACCGCCTCAACCGCCTCGGGCGCAGCATGAACGCCACCCTCATCCTCGCCACCCAATCCCTCGGCGACGTCGGCGAGCTCGAGAACCTCATCGGCACCCGCTTCATCTTCGGCCAGGAGACCGCCGCCGAAGCCCAACGCGCCCTGCGCCTCCTCGGCCTCGACCCCGACGACCGCGCCCTCGTCGAGCGCATCCGCTCCTTCCGCAAAGGCCGCTGCCTCATGCGCGACATCAACGACCGCATCGCCGAAGTCCAGATCGACCCCGTCGACCCCGCCTTCCTCCGCGCCCTCGACACCAGCCCCGCCCGCCCCGAGGCCATCTCCGTATGAGCCGCACACTACGCCGCGCCCTCCTCGCGCTCGCCTCGATCGCCGTTCTCGCCGCCGGCTGCGGCGACAACAACAACGATCCGAAGAGCGTGCTTCTCCGGTTCACCACCGCGTCCACCTACAAGTGCGGGGCAAAGAGCGCGGGCGATGCGTACGACCTGGCGGCGAACAGCCTCAACGAGTCGCGAGAGCGATTCGTCCACGACACGCTGCTTCAGCAGCAGCAGAATGGATGCACGCCCAAGCGGGTGCCGCACATCGAGGCAATAGAACTCTCCCGCACCAAGGCCGTCGCCGTCTACGACGTTCGAGTCCAGGATCCGTCGACCGACTTCAAGGGCGGTCGCGCGCGCGTCATTAAGACCGACCACGGCTGGAAGGTCGACACCGGGCGCGGGACGTGACCCGCCGACGGCTCGCCCGCGTGGCCGTGGCCACGCTCCTGCTCTTGTGGCTGCTCGCCCCCGAGGCAGCCGGGCACGACCTGGGCAGCGATCTGCTCGGCAACATCGCGCCCTCCTCCCCTGGCAGCGCCCCCGGGTCGCTGTTCCTGCGCCACCCGATCGGCGCCTACGCGTTGGACTACGACAGCAACGTGGGGATCAGCCACCTCGAGTCGATCCCGCCGACCATCGCCCAGTTCATCGCCTCGCTGCTGTGGACGGCAACCGCGTTCGTCGTCCACACCGTCATCCAGCTCTTCACGTGGGCCTTCTCGCTCGACCTTGTCAACGGCGACCGCGGCTCCGCGGGCGCGCTGAACCCCGTCTCCTCCGCGATCGGCAACCTGTGGTCACACCTGTTCGGCCAGGGCTGGCTGCTCGCCGCGCTGGCCATCGCTGGCCTGTGGGGTACCTACAACGCCTTCGTGCGCCGCCGCTACAGCGAGACCGCCGGCGCGCTGGCCAGCACCGCGGCGATCATCTTCATCGCCCTCTTCTTCGTCCTCGAGCCCCAGCAGACCATCGGACAGGCCAGCCGCTGGACCAACCAGGCCTCGCTCGCGATGCTCTCCGCGACGACACAGGGAACGCTGACAAATGCCCAGCAGGCCAAAGGCCAGGCCGCCGACCAGCTCTTCAAGACCCTCGTCTACGACCCGTGGGTGGTCCTCGAGTTCGGGGGGCTGACCCACTGCGTCGACCCGCGCCACACCGTCAGCGACGGCTACCCGCGCCCCGTCAGTCCCACCGGACCGGGTCCCAAGATCTGCCGCGACCATGAGAAGCAGGGCGCCGACGGCCACGGCGGCTACGCCGAGCGCTTCCTCGCCTTCCCCGCCGGCTCTGACCAGCGCAAAGCCGAATACGTCGCCCTGCGCGACGGCAAGACCCCCGACAATCCGAGCACCCTAAGGACTAATGCCTTCGGGGGCGGTGGGCAGCCGGCCACGTCGCCTCAGCAGTTCGCGGGCTACCGGTTGGACAAGACCGACTCGCCAGCGGTCGACAGCCAGCAGCTCGGCAGCGCCTACCCGCGGGTGGTGATGGCCGCGGTGGTGCTCGTGGGGTCACTTGGCGCGGTGGTGCTCATCGGGTTTCTCGCTCTGGCGGTGATTCTCGCCCAGGTCCTTGCCCTCGTGCTGCTCGCCTTCGCGCCTGTGGCGCTCGTGATCGGCGCGATCCCCGGCCGTGGGCACGCGTTCTTCTGGTCCTGGCTTCAGAAGCTCGCCACCGCGCTGTTCGTGAAGCTCATCTACTCCCTGCTCATCGCCGTCGTGCTCACCGTCGCCGCCGCGCTGGTCAAGGCCACGGGGCAGCTCGGGTTCCTCTTCGCGTTCCTGCTCGAGACGATCTTCTTCTGGGCGGTCTTCGTCTACCGCCACAAGCTCACCGACCGGCTCGTGCTCGCCACCACCGGCGAGCAGCGCGAGCGCAGCGGGGTGCGGCGCTTCGCCGGCGCCGCGGTCGGGGCCGCGGTCGCCGCCCGCGGCGCCCAGGCGCTGCGCTCCCGGGCCTCCGCAACCCGACCCGTCGCCCGCGGCCAGCTCGCCGGCGGCGCGGGCGCGATGGCGCCCGTTCCCTCGCTGCGCGAGCGCGCCGAGCACTCGCTGGCCGAGGACCAGGTCGACCAAAACGCCGAGCGGCAGCTGCGCCGCCGCCAGCAGTACCTCACGCTGAAGCCGATCAAGAGCAGCGACGAGCAGGCTGAGCTCGAGCGGCTCAGAAGCGGCGCGCCGGCCGGCGAGCAGCGCGGCGCCCGGCAGCGCCGGGAGATCGCCCAGGGCGTTCGCGTCGCCGCGGGTCTGCCCGCGCACCCGCCGCGCGAGATCAGAGGCCGCGAGCGCCAGATCGCCGACGGGCTACGCCACAACGGCAACGGCAACGGCAACGGCCCGGGCCGGGTGCGCCCGAGCGTCAACCCCCCCGGCGGAACCGAGGCGCCCGCCGGCGACCACCCCCGTGGCGGAAGCGACGCGGGGGGCGGCGGCCTCGCCCAGGCCGAGCGGACGCAGCGCACCCCCCGCCAGGCGCACGAGGCGATCAAGCGCACCATCGAGGAGCAGCGGGGCACCCCGCCCGTTCCCGCACCGGACCGACAGCCTCCGCACGACGAGGGCCCGAGCGGGAGGCGGCCGTGATCGACCGGCTGCGCCTCTTCTTCACCCAGCCGATCCCGCCCGCCGCGCGACCGAAGGCCTTTGCCCTCTTCGCCGCCCTGGTAGTCGCCGGCGCGAGCCTCATGGCGATCGCCCTACACCACCACCCCGCTCCCCGGGCGAGCGGCCCCGCCGGCGCACCCACGCGCGCTGCGACGCCGCCCCCGGCAGGCCCGAGCCAGGCTGTGGCCTCCGCCCCGGTGAGCCCCGCGCCCCCCGGGCGCCCCGCGGGCCCCGACCGGGCCGGGGGCGCGCCCCCCGCCGCCGAGCAGAGCGCCCGCGCGTTCCTGCGCGGCTATCTCGCCTACCTCTACGGCCGCGCCAACGCCCGCGCCATCCCGCTCGCCTCCGCGCAGGTCAGACGCGCGCTGGCCGCCCATCCGCCCCGAGTCTCCCCCGCCCAACGCGAGCGCCACCCGCGGATCACCGCGCTGAGCGCCCAGCCGCTCGCCAGCGGGGCGATCTCGCTGACCGCCACCATCGACGACGGCGGCGTGGCCCGCTACCCGATCCGAGTCAAGCTCGCGCGCCGCGCCCGCTCCTGGCGCGTGGTGCAGCTGCTCTTCAATGACTAGCCGCCCGTGGGAGTCAGCAGCCCTCCCCGCCCGCAGCCCGCGCCGCGCGCCCCGCAGCACACCCGCCGCCTCTGGCTCCTCCCCGCCGCCGGGCTCCTCGCCCTCCTGGCCATCGCCGTGCTCGGCGCGGTGGTGGCGATCTTCGGCGGCCAGCTCGGCTGCCTCGGCGGGACCGCCGCGACCACCGCGGGAAGCGGCCCCGACCCCTCCCGGGCCGCGCTTGCCGACATCCCCCCGGGCTACCTGAGCCTCTACCGGCAGATGGGCGCCAAATACCACATCGACTGGGCCTTCCTGGCCTCCATCGGCGCCCAGGAATCAAACCACGGCCGCGCCGCCGGCATAAACCAGGCCAATAGCTCCGGCTGCGTGGGCCCGATGCAGCTCGGCGTCGGCGGCGCGTGCGGAAACTTCTTCGCCCAGAACCACCAGGACGGCAACGGGGACGGGCGCGCCGATCCCACCAACCCCGCCGACGCGATCGCCACCGCTGCCTACGGCCTGCGCCACGCCAAACACGCCCCCGCCGTCGGCGGAAGCTTCGCCGCCTACCGCCAGGCCGCCTGCGGCTACTACGGCGCGTGCGCCGACAGCGCCGCCAACTACGCCGACCAGGTCATGGCCCGCGCCGTGCAGTACGGGTTCAAGGGCGGCGGCGCGCCCGCCCCCACCAACGCCGCCACCGCCGCTCCCGCCCCGCAGGCAGGCGCAGGCGGCTGCGGCGGCCAAGCCGCCGCCGGCGGTGATCTCGCCGGTGGGGACCCGAGCGCCCGGGCGCTGCTGGCCAACCCCAAGATCACCTTCGCCCACCCCGAGGAGCGCGCCGACCTGCTCTCCGGGCGGATCTCCCCGCGCGCGGTCGCGCTGCTCTCCGCCATCACCGGCCAGCACCGGATCACCATCTTCGCGCTCGCCTCCGACCATCACCCCGGCACCAACCACGAAGCCGGCCGCGCCGCCGACATCGCCGTCGTCGACGGCGAGAGCTGCGACGCGCGCGCCCACGGTCGCAGCGGCAAGTGCTACGCGCTCGCCCGCCAACTCGCCGCCATGCACGGCTGCCTCAAACCGACCGAGCTCATCTACCTGTGGGTCACCTACCCCAGTCCCGCCTTCTACGGCCCCACCGTGCTCGCCGAGCACGCCGACCACATCCACACCGGCTACGACGGGCCACTCGGCCCCCGCCACTACCCCCCCGGCCTCGACCCCTGCTCCCCCCAAGCGCTCACCGGCGCCTGACCCCAACCCCGAAAGGACCCGCGAGCCACATGGCCTCCCTCGACCTCCACTCCCGCACCCCCGACATCGAGAAGCACGCTCGGCTCGCGTTCCGCGGCGACTGCCCGACCTGCCGCCGCGTGCGCCTTCACGGCTCACTGCCCGCCCCCGAGCTCGTGCCCACGCGCGCCAAGGCCGCGTTCGCCGCCGGAATGATGCTCGCCTCCCTCTCCGCGCCGCCTGCCACCGCCCTCGCCCAAGACGCCCCGGCCACCGATCCCGGCGCGCAGATCCTCCCGCCCGGCGACAGCGGTCCGGCCACCCCCGGGCAGTCCGACCACGGCGGCGGTGCGGGCGACGGGAGCCCCCGCGGTGAGCAGAGCGGTGCGGGCGCCGCCCAGCCCGGACCGCCCGCCGCCGCCTCCGCCGCCCCGGCGCCCGCACCGCCGCCCGACGCCCCACAGCCCGCGCCAGCACCGGCAAGCCATCCTCAAAGCGGGACGCGAGGCGGCCGCCTCGGCTCGAGCGGCGCCGCGGCCGGCCATCACGAGCCCTCCGCCTCTTCCGCCGCGCAGAGCCCGGCGGGCGCGCCCGACCCGCAAGGCTCCCGGTCGGCGCGCTCGAGCCCGCCGGTCGCCCGTCCCTCCGCGCCGGCTTCCCCCCCACCCCCGGCCGCCTCGCGCGGCGCCTCCGCGGCCGCCCCGGGCTCCCGCTCGCCCCAACACGCGCACGGGCGAACCAATACGCCCCCGACCGCCGGCCACCAGCACCGGTCGGCCGGCGAGAAGCGGAGAAACCCGGGCGCGGCCGTGCACGTCGTCAAGGAAGGCGAATCGCTGTGGCTGATCGCCCGCCACGCGCTCGGACCCCACGCCAGCGACGCCCAGATCGCCGAGCTGGTCAGCGACCTCTGGAACCGCAACGCCGGGCGCATCGCCACCGGCAACCCCAACCTCATCCAACCCGGCCAGACCCTGGAGATGCCCGCATGAGCAACCTTCACGCCCTCCCCGAAGAGCACGAGGACCACCGTCCCGAGCCGCGGCCGCTGCGCGCCGCTGGCCGCGCGCGAGCCCCGCAGTTCACCCGCAACGACGTCTACCCCCGCCCCGTCGTCGACGGCCGCGAACAGCGCGATAACCCCTGGACGCGGCTGTGCGCCCGGATGAAGAGCGCGACCACCAGCCGCGGCGAGCGCGAAGAGGCAGAGCTCGAGCAGCAGCTGCGCTGCGGGCGGCGCGTCACCCGCACCAACACCATCGCGGTCATCTCCCCCAAGGGCGGCGTGGGCAAGACCACCTGCACCTTCCTGCTCGGCAACCTTCTCGCCTCCCACCTCAAGCTCCGCGTGCTGGCCATCGACGCCAACCGCGACTTCGGGACCCTCGCCGAGCTCGCCCCCGCCTCCGGCCGCGTGCAGAAATCCGCCGCCGACCTCCTCGCCCACCTCGGCAAGGTCGACTCCGCCCCCGCCCTCGCCCCCTACGTCTCCGCGCTGCCCAGCGGGCTGCACCTCCTCGCCGCCCCCGAGCACGCCGAAGTCATGGCCGAAATGGACGCCCGCCACTACGGCCAGCTGCTCGCGTTCCTCTCGCGCTACTACGACGCCATCCTGCTCGACCTCGGGACCGGGATCGTCGACCCCCTCGCCCAGTTCGCCCTCGGACGCGCCGACCAGGCCCTCGTGGTCACCACCCCCGAGTTCGTGACCTCGAGCAAAGTCCTCGGCGCGCTGCGCTACCTCAACACCGAAGCCGAGCGCCCCGACCACGACGGCGCCGACGAGCGCCTCACCGTCGTGCTCAACCGCGCCCCCGGCAGCCGCTCGGGCGATCGCCAGGTCATCGAAGCCGCCTTCCGGCGCCTGGGCGCCAACCGCCACGTCGTCATCCCCCACGACGAGCGCCTACGGGTCATGCTCGACTCCGCCACCTACACCCTCGAAAGCCTCGGGCGCCCCTCCCGCATCCCGCTCAAGCAACTCGGGCTCACCGTCGCCCAACGGCTCGTCTAAGCATGCGCACGCTCCGCGAACGCCCCCCGCATCAGCGCCCTGATCGCGCTCACCGCCCTCGCCCTGGCGCTGCTCGCCGGCCTCATCGGTGGCCAGGTCGCCGGCGGACACGACCGCCCGGCCCCGCGGCCGGATCCCCGCCTCGAGCAGGCACAGGGGCGCGCCGCCCGCGCCGAAGGCGAGCTGCATGCCACCCGCGCCCAGCTCGCGCAGACCGCCACCCAGCTCACGCGCGCACGCTCCGAGCTCGCGCGAGCCGCGCGCCGAAGCGCGCAGCGGGCCCGCGCCGGGCGTCGGGCGCGCCACCGCGCACACCACCGCCCGCGCCGACACCGCCGGCGGTAGGGGCCTGGCGCACTAACGCCCGCCCCGTGTCCTCAGTGAACCCGCCGGCGCCTGTCGACCCGCGTGGTGCCCGGGACAAAGCTGGGGACAAGATGCAGCGCAAGGGCGACGTAACTTCGAATCGTCAGGACGGAGGACTCGGCTGACGAGGATTCCTCCGGAGGCAACCCGGGTAGGTGCACCGCGTGATCCGTGACCCCTCCGGCGGAGGCTTCTCGCTCTATGGCGCGCCGTGGTGGGTGGGAGCAATCGGCCTCATCGTCGCGCTCACGGTCATCGGCCTTGCGCGTCTTTGGTGGAATGGGCGGCTGGGTTTCCTTGTGCGGCGAGCAGTCAGTCAGCGTCGCCGCGAGCGCGAGCGCACACGCCGCCGCAGCCGCAGCTAATAGACAGAGATCCGCTTCCTCGTTACTGACCGTCGGCGAGCGGTTGCTCAGCGCGCTTGGAGCGCAGAATAGTCCCGTGGGGTGCGGCTGGTCGTCATGCGCGCGCTCCTTGCTGGTCGTGGAAGTGCTCGCCGAGCCGGTCGAGCAGCCAGCCTGGCTGTTCTTCGGCGACGAAGTGGCCGCAGTCGGGGATCAGCTCGAGGGTCATGTCGTCGGCGTAGCGCCGGTAGCTATCGGGGACGCCGCGGGTGAGCGGGTCGTGGTCGCCGTTGAGATGGAGGGTGGGGACGCGCAGGCGCATGCCCGGGTGGTGCCGGGTGTAGTGGGGGATCTCATGCATGAGGACGTTGCGGTAGTAGCGCTGGGTGGTGTGTGCGGAGACCGGACGTCGCAGCGGCGCGAGGTAGGTCTGCTTCTCCTCGGGAGTGAAGGCGCCGACGTGGCGCCAGGAGCGCAGCGCGTTCTCCGCCACGCCGAGACGCGTCGCCACCCGGGGGTCCAGGAGGCCGAGGACGGGGATGTGCCAGGGACGCAGCCACAGGCGAAGCGGCGCCCCATCCGATGACCAGGGCGTCAGGCCGCCCAGCGCGACGTAGCGCTTGAAGCGTTGGGGCCAGCCGAGGCAGGCGCGGTAGCCGATCGCCGCCCCCCAGTCGTGGCCGACGAGGCGCACGCGGTCGAGGCCGAGCGCGTCGAGGATCGCGATCAGATCCTCGGCCAGCCGGCTCAGGCTGTAGTCGGTCTGCCGGCCTTGGGACCACCCGAGGCCGCAGATGTCGGGGCAGATGACGCGGTAGCGCTGCGCGAGCGGGCCGATGATCAGGCGCCACGACCACCAGTGCTGCGGCCAGCCGTGCACCAGGACGAGCGGCGGCCCCTTGCCCGCCTCGGCGTAGTGCAACCCAACGCCTCCGACGGAGACGACGTGATGCTCGACGCCCGCGACCGCGGGCATCGTCAGCCCCGCACTCTGGGCGTCGGCGACATCGTCGGCCCGAACAGGACCGGTTGCGAGCGGGGAGACGTTCACGTCCACCATCATAGCGAGCGCTCGCTATCAGGCAGTCATCCCGAGCCGGAGCTACGGTTCGCTCGTGCCCCGCCAACCCGCCGTCGGCCCGCGACGCACCGAGACGCGCCGACGCTTGGTGCAGGCCGCGATCCAGGTCGTCGCCCGCCAGGGATTTCACGCCGCTTCGGTCGACGACATCGCCCGGCAGGCCGGCCTGTCGATCGGAGCGCTCTACGGCAACTTCGCCGGCAAGGACGACCTCCTCTTCGCCGCCTTCGACGAGCACGTCACATGGTTCGAGCAGCGCCTCCACGCCGCCGCGGAGAGAGCCGACCCCGGCGCCGCACTCAACGACTGGATCGGCTCACTCGCCCGCGACCCCGAGCAGTTCCTCATCTTCATCGAGTTCTGGGCGTACGCGGTCCGCAAACCCCAGGCCCGCGACGACTTCGCCCGCCGCATGAGCGAGATGCGCCAAGCCGTCGCCGCCGCCGTGGACCACCGCCGCCAGCTGGCCGGCACCATCAACGCCCAACCATCTCCCGACAGCATCGCCCTCCTGCTCCTCGCCCTCGGACGCGGCCTAGCACTCGAAAAACTCGCCGACCCCTCCACGACGCCAGAGAAACCAGCCGCCGAGCTTCTCGCCAACCTCCTGCGGTGAACGCCGCGGCCGAGGTCACCAGCGCGCTCATCGGACGCTCAACGATGCGCTCGCCGCCGCCTGAGACGTCGACTTTGGGTTCATCCAAGCACGAGACATTCGCCGTCTTCCGGCTCCCCGTTTGCCGCCGACCCTCCGCGGCAGAGCGCCCGCAGGCCAGCCGGCTACCGGGCGCCCTTGGCCGCGGAGCGCGGTGGAAGCGAGGGCTCGACGCGCAGCAGCCGTGCGGGGCGTTGGGGGAGCCACCAGTTCCAGCGGCCGAAGAGGGAGACGACGGCGGGGACGAGGAGGGCGCGGATGACGGTGGCGTCGAGCAGGATCCCGGCCGCCAGTCCCGTGGCGAGGATCTTGACGTCGGTGGAGGGGGCGGAGGCCATGGAGGTGAAGGCGAGAAAGAGGATGATCGCGGCGCTGGTGACGAGGCGGCCGGTGCGTCCGATGCCGCGGATGACCGCGGTGTCGGTGGAGCCGGTGGCGTCGTATTCCTCGCGCATGCGGGCGAGGATGAAGACCTCGTAGTCCATGGAGAGCCCGAAGAGGAAGGCGAAGACCATGAGGGGGATCCACGCGGTCACCGAGTGGGTGGCGGCGATGCCCCAGATGGCGTTGGAGCCGTGTCCGTGCTGCCAGACGAGGGCGATGACCCCCCACGCGGCGCCGACGCTGATCACGTTGAGCACCACGGCCTTGAGCGGCAGCAGCAGCGAGCGGAAGGCGCGCGCGAGGAGCACGAAGGTGACCACGGCGATGAGGGCGATCATCAGCGGGAAGTTGCCGTAGACGGCGGAGATGAAGTCGGCGTTCTGGGCGCCCTGTCCTCCGACGGCCACGTCGCCCGCGGCGTGGGCGACGGCGCGCACCCGCCTCACGGTGGCGCGACCCGCGGAGGTGGAGCCGTCCGCGGTGGGGACCGCGTCGATGAGCGCGGTCCCCACGCGACGCCAGGCGCCGCCGGGGGGCGCCACCGCGCCGTGGATGCCGTCGACCTTGCCGAGGGCGCCGGCGACCCGCTCCGGCGAGCCGCCGCGCGCGACGGCCTCGAGCGGCTGCAGCGCGCCGGCGCCGATCCCCGAGCGCTCGAGGGCGGCGAGGCCTTGGCGGCCGTCGCCCTGCTTGGCCAGCGTGTCGGCGTTGGGCGTCCCGGGCTGGAGGGAGGTGGCGGAGACCACGAGGGCCGCGAGCACGACGAGCGCGGTGGTGGCGGCGACCCAGCGGCGGCGCACGACGAGGTTCGCCCACGCCGTCCATGCCCGGCTCGCCCGGTCGTCGGTGCGGAGGTGGGGCCAGTCGAGTCGCTGGCCGAACCGGGAGAGGATCACCGGCAGCAAGGTGATCGAGACGAGCACGCTGATCACGGGGATGAGCATGCCGCCGTAACCCACGGAGCGCAGGAACGGTAGCGGGAGCGCCACGAGGGCGAGCAGCCCGATCCCCACCGTCGTGCCGCTGAAGACGACGGACCGGCCGGCGGTCTCCATCGCCCGCAGGACCGCGGCGTCGCCCTCCCGGCCGTGGGCTCGCTCCTCCCGCCAGCGCACGACGACGAGCAGCGAGTAGTCGATCGCCACGCCGAGGCCGATCAGCGCGATGAGGAACTGCACGATCGGGGAGACGTCGGTCACCGTGGTCAGGGCCCACACGGCGAGAAAGCTCGTCATGATCGAGACCAGCGCGATGAGCAGGGGAACGAGGGCCAGCGCGGACGCGAAGACGAATGCGAGCACCACGAGCGCCCCGACCCCGCCCAGCAGCGCCTCGACGAGCACCCCGGGGCCCTGGCCGCCGCCGGTGCTCGCCTGCAGCGCGTCAAAGCCCGTCAGGTGGACGGGGGCGCCGGCCACCGTGGCCCCGGCCAGCGCCCGCCGCGCGGCCAACTGCGCCTGCGGATTGTCGCCGAACGCGCCCTGCCCCGGCGGCGGGTAGGCGAGCACGAACGCCGTGCGCCCATCACGCGAGACGAGCGCGCGGCTTCCCGTCGAGGCGTAGGACGCCGTGCGCGAACCGGGCAGAGCGTGGGCGAGGCGCCGCTCGACGGCGCCGGGGGCCGCCCGCACGCCGGCGGAGTCGACCGTGCGCCCCGCCGGCAGCGTGACCACGGGCACGAGCGGCGCGTGGTCACCCCCGCCGCAGTAGAGGCGCGCGATCGCGACGTTGGCCTTCCACCCCTCGCGCCCGGGGACGGAGAAGCTTTGCTTCAGCGCCTTGGACGCCGACCCGGCGAAGACCATCCCCACCAGCGTCATCACGAGCCAGAAGGCGGCGACGAGGCGCTTGTGCGCGAGTACCCAGCGGGTGATGGACGTCATGCAGCCGTTCCTTGGTCTCAAAAATGGTTATGCGCTACAACGGTTGACGTCTACCACGGGACGGCCGATCATGTCAAGCGATCCGCCATGAGCGTCCCCTCTCGTCCCCGCACGGCCGACCGCGCGTCGCCGCGCTCCCCGCTCGCGTCCTCGACCGCGTTCCTGCTCTCCAAGGCCGGACGCACCTCCGCCGCGCGGATTGCCGCCCGGCTCGAGCCGCTCGGCCTGCGTCCCAAGCACCTCGCAGTCCTGTCCTTCCTCGACGACGCCCCCGGAAGCTCCCAGCAGGAGCTCGGCGGCCGCCTTGGCTTCGATGCCAGCGCCGTCGTCGCCCTCATCGACGAGCTCGAACGCCAGCGCTTGGCCGAACGTCGCCAGGACCCCCGCGACCGGCGCCGGCACGCCGTGCACCTCACACGCCGGGGAAGGACCATGCTCGCCCAGGCGCGCGCCGCCGCCGCCGAGCACGAGGAAACCCTCCTCGGCGTCCTCGACCACGAGGAGCGCCAGACCCTCCACGACCTCCTCCTGCGCATCGTCGCCGCCGAGGACCCCACCCTCGCCCCCGTCGTCACCGACCCCGGCCGCCGCTGACCGACCCCCCGCGGACGCCGTCCTACACGCCGCCGACCCGGCCGCCGGCCCGCCGTCAGACCCCTCCCGTTCGCCGAGTTGCCGGCGCGGAGCCCGACCCACCCGAGGTTCGCACACCTGCGGTGTGCGTCGGGGCGGGGATCGGCTTCGCACCCGCGGGGCCGGCGACCCGAACCGGAGGTCCGTCGTGGCCCGAGAGAACCGTCCGCCATCTGACGAAGAGCGCGCCGAACGCCGCCGCCAAGACCGCGAGACCGCCCAGATGGCGATCGAGCGGCTGCAAAGCAGCGCTGGGTGGCAGGCGTGGCTCTCCTCGCGTCAGCACTGCCGCTCCTACTCCTTCGCCAACCAGTGCCTGATCGCCATGCAGAACCCCGCCGCCACCCGCGTCGCCGGGTTCCGGGCATGGCTGAAGCTCGGCTACGTCGTCGCCAAAGGCGAGAAGGCGATCCGGATCTGGGTGCCGATTTCGCCGTCCAAGCGCCAGCTCGAGGAGTGGCAGAACGCCGGCGCCAAGCGCGATGAGAAGCCCCGGACCTACTTCAAGCTTGGCCCAGTGTTCGACCGAAGCCAGGTACGGCAGCTTCCCCCGCCGGCCGAGCCCGCGCCGCTGGATCCGCCCCACGTACTGATCGACGGCGATGAGCTCGACCGGGCCCTCGAGCCGCTCACCGCCCTCGCGCGGGAGCTCGGCTGCACCGTGCAGCTCCAAGACCTCACCGACGGCAGAGGCGGCTACTTCCGACCCGATACCAAGGCGATCGTCCTCAACGCCGACCGGCCAGTCAACCAGCGGGTCTCCACGTTTGTGCACGAGCTCGCCCACGCCCTCCTGCGCCTCGAGCGCCACGAGGACGACCCGGCGCTCTCCTACGCCAAGGAGGAGCTCGTCGTCGAATCGGTCGCCTACACCGTCTGCGGCGGCCTCGGCGTCGACACCGCCGGGTTCGCGATCCCCTACCTCGCCTCTTGGGCGCGATCCGCGGAGCTGGCTACGATCGAGCAGACTGCGGCGCTCATCGACCGGCTCGCCCGTCGCATCGAACATGCCCTCGAAGCACACGACGCACGCGAATACACCACCGCCGACGGTGACCGGGATCATCAGCTGCAACGCGCCTGAGCAAACGGTTGCCGGGGACCCGGTTCTGGCCGGACACCTGATTAGACGTCTGGAGGTCGATGATGTCGGGAGTCAGGAAGGCTGTGGCGGGAGTGTCGGAAGACAGCAACGAGGGGTCGCGCTCCGGCGCGGCGAGCGGTCGTCCGGAGGGGCGGCCGGGAGGTGCGCTGGAGCGCGCGCGCGCAAGCAGGAGGTGGTCCTCAGGTTGTTGCGCGGCGAGGGCCTGGATGCGCTGGCCCGCGAGACCGGCCAGGCGGCGGGGGCGATCGCCGGGTGGCGTGAGGGGTTCTTCGCGGCGGCCATGAGGGCTTGACGACGCGTCCGGCGGCGGTCGACGCTGCTGGCTGCGATCCGCCGGGAGATCGCCGAGTCGCCGTTCGTGGGAGAGGGCCACAAGAAGCTCCGCGCTCGTCTGGCGCGGCGCGGCATCCACACGTCGGGCAAGCGGGTCCTGCGCCTCACGCGCGAGGCGG
>JAABUR0100006812.1_pt1 | contig 13782 bp, 9 predicted proteins | sample 5560091 | NCBI WGS metagenome assembly JAABUR01 (sample SAMN10711879, study PRJNA513375) | rock metagenome | isolation source: Antarctica rocks | place: Antarctica: Victoria Land, University Valley sud
CGCCGCCTAATGGGATGTACTCTACCTTCACGCGTGTCCCTCCTCGCTCTCGCTTGCCTCGTCATTCATGCGTGACGCCGTGGCCCCCTACCTGTCGTGTCCCAGACGCGACGAGACGAGCAAGGGCTGCGGACATAGCGCGCGACCGCCCAGCAGCCGATGAGGGTCGCCACCGGCTGCGCCCGATTCACGGCGTCGGCTGTCGTGTGGACATCGGTTTGTCGGTGCAATCATCCTGCCCCCGACCGTTTCTCCCGGCCGCCCGGCCGGCGCTGTGTGTCCCCGACGACGCGAGTGCCCAGCGACACAGGGCAGCGCGCCTCGCCGGAGAAAGCGAGCGTCCTCCTACGCGTCTTTCTACGTGCTCGAACCAGCGTTTGGTCGTCCGTCGCCGATCAGAATGAGCATGGCGCTGCACCTGTTGTGTGGATCGTGGATGACGACAAAGAGTTTTTATGTAAGATCAATTGAAAGTTGTCTAAAGAACTCCAGGTACACAACAAGATAGTATTTTGTTGTCTTGGTACGGTGTTGTAGCAATAGAAAATCACCGGGTTGAGGTATGTTTAGCGGGACAACCCCAAAATGTTTTTTTAGAACATTTTTATATTTCATTAAAGATTCCTCTGAATTGTGTGCGATATGATTTCTCACAAACTTCATGTCGCGTAGTATTTCTATATTGGCTGAATATGGAATTTTGATAGGATAACCGTCCTTTAAATACAACTCTGCTCTATTAATCAAATCCTCTGGATTATTCCGATCCAGAAAACGCATTGACGACTTAATTAACTGCTCAGCATGCGCAAAATTAATCGGCTTAAGATAGGATTTAATGCGAATCCCTGAGGGGGGCGTTTTTTCCTGACAATACAGAAGAAATACATCTCTAATGAAGTTTTCGTAAGCCCGAAAGGCAGTAAAAAAAATGGACTCCGTAAGTATTTGGAGTTGTCGTTTGGAGAGTGTTCCATTTGTACTAAAGTTGGCTTGATTAGCGGCATCGAACTGGAGCAACCGATCAATCTCAGCATGAAACTCGTTTAGTGGGGCTGATACTTTTCGCCTAGCGCCAGCCATATCACACTAACGCATTCTTGAGCTTTTGGCATACGAAATTTGTTCGCGCAATCCGCGCTCCAGTATCTGTCGTTCGGCGTCTTGTTTGATCAATGAAAGCCCTATAGTCTACAGGCACGTCAGGATCGTCGAGGCGTTGAGCAAATTCATCGAAACGAGAGCTAATCTCATCTAACTGGACGCGTATTGCACCAACATGGTTATTGGTAATAAGCATCCTTAAATCTTGGCTTAGATCTTTTAATCCATACAAGAGGTGACCAATGGAAGTAAATAGCGTATAGAATAATTGTATCCTGGACCAATTTGTATTTGTTAGATCTGCCGAACCGTAGATTGACCCAATGAAACTCATGATAGTGTCAAACTGGCCTTCCTTTTCTTCTAAGTTATTGCTATCATCTTCATATTTTTTATAAAACTGTTCGACGCCTTTATTTGTCTGGACGCCGTCCACAAGCGCGACGAGTAAATCAGATGCAAGTTCCGCTTCATCCATACGCGTCACACCACTCTTGGTTAAGATGCCGGAGTCTACAAAATACTGAACATATCGATAACCTAATCTGTACACCGTTTGCTTGAAATATCCTAGATATTTGGCGTTAAATTTCTCCTGTGGATTTAAGCTGACAGTATAAGAATTAATCCTTGCGAAAATATCAAGCATGTTTTCATAGGAAAGGCCAAGAAGCAGGTCAACTCCGAGTTCGTACCTCATGAAGTCGTCCCGCACCTCTTGCGGTAACCTGTCAAATGTCATGTTCGCAAAATCCACATTGTGAGCGCGCGAAACCTTGAAGTCGCCCTGTATAAAACTGAGGATTGAGCGCAACCGCTGCTGTCCGTCAATGACTACCCGAACGTTGCGTGACCCCTGCAATTCTTGGGTTATCAGTATTTTCGGTATAGGCTTGCCACGAATTAGCGTATCTATTAAATACGATTTGGCTTTTTCAGACCAAACTGTTCGACGCTGAAAGTCCGGGGACAGATTAAGCAAACCATTACCATCCCATTCGACAAAGTCAGCTACACTATAGACTCGAGTATCAAAACTCTTCACAATGCACTCTTTCCCATGTATCTTAACTGAAAAGTCGAGGGCTACGCGCCAGCGATGGCCACGGCGGAGCCGGAATGGGCTTCGGCAGTGGGTCGCGTGATGAGGTCGACCAAGGGGCATCTGGTAAGCATCAGACAGGCGGTCATGCAGATAATGGGCAGCGTTGACGCCGAATTTGGCTGCCATATGCGTGATAGTGCCGAAGACCGTAAACCGACGCTTATTCTGGGCCTCGTTTGTGGACCTAACGTGCAACAAGGACCCAACGCGCGTTTAGGTGGCCCTTATTTGGCACACAAAAAAGAGCTGTCGGGATGTTATCCCGTCAACTCGCTACTTGTCTAGTATATCAGGCCCTTGAACCGATCGGCCAAGGCAGTGCGGTGACATGGCCACACACGGGCGGCCCTGCCGGGGCCGATAGAATATGATCAAACCACCCCGTGGCCGCTCACGGTGACGTCGAGCCATATTACGCGGTTAAAGGTGAAGGTGTCGACGACCAAGGGTGGCGCTCCTCCGTCAGGTTTAGAATTACGGACTTATCCAGCGAGCACTCCTTACACCTGCAATAGCCCTTGTTTGAGCGCCACCCGTACCGTGTTACCTAGCCATAAGATGATTGCTGTCGCCCTTACAACATAGAAGCGGAACATAGCCTCTATTATCGTCCGGTTTTCGGAGGTAAAGTGGTTCCATTCAGTGAGGAGGTCTTGATCATCATGGAACGTCGTGTTGATCACGAGGTCGGTCGCATGATGCCAAGTGACTGGTACGCCATCGCTCTCGGCCGTGAGCCTGACTTTCATATTTCGTGGAACGGGGGGTACACGCGGTACAGACGCGAGTTCCAAGCCTAAGAGTTGCCAGGTCGGTGGTACTACCTCAACTGCGGTGACGTTGGCCTCACCTTGGATGCTATCCTGTCGCTTCAACATATTCCACTGGGAGCGCGCGTCGGCAATGTGGCGTTTGACTGCCTCATCAGCAAGGTGCAACCGACAGAGGTTAAAGATTTTGTCCATGAAGACAGGCTCATCGTTAGAAATGAAAAGGCGGAACGTCACCAGGAAAGAGCGCAAGTCCTCTCTGTCCACGCCACCGAGAGTCAGGCGTATCCCTTCCCGGCCACCGGTCACGTTAAGTGAAACGGTAAGCTTGTCGGCAACCAGACGTTCAGCTTGGAGGTCCTCAACGCGACGAAGGAATCGATCAACTCGTTCGCGGGGGGGTAAATTATCCTGGCGTCCTCGTGGCATACAACCCTCTAGTTGACTACCGCAGTAGGCGCGGTCGGCGGCACGTGCGGTGCATTTATTGCCATGCGCCGAGAAAGAGATATCTGGATCGCGCTCAATCTGACCATCCGTTACCATCCCTCCAGGAGCGGCTCCAGCTGGCTACGACTATGCAGGACCGTGCTACACGACTCCCAGTCCACCGGTTCAATACGGTCGTAGCGTAACTCGAACGGGTGCGCCGCCGGCACCTGGTCAATAACCTCGCGTGCCTTTTTCTCATCGTGTAAGGCCACGGCAACCCAGACATCCTCCAATGTGTCGGGCAACTGACCGAACATGTCGCGTATCGCACGCAGCCGACCGGAGAGGAGTTGATGCACCCGATCTTCGACGGACCCTCGGTAGCGCATATTGTAGATATAAACCTCATCTTGACGCTGACCGATGCGCTGGATGCGCCCCTTGCGTTGCTCTAACCGCGTGGGATTCCAGGGTAGGTCGAGGTTGATAAGAGAGCCCAACGCCTGCAAGTTCAGTCCTTCTGAGGCGGCGTCGGTTCCGGCGAGGAGCCGAATCGTGCCCTGGCGCACCCCATCTTTGAGCGTTTCACGGGCCATCGGGGTAAACAGGCCGCCGCGATAGAGCCCCGAGCCGGCGACGCTCGCGTACAGCGCCACGGGTTCCTCCGGCAACCGCTCCGATAGGTTGTGCGCCACCCAGCGGGCTGAGTCGTAGTACTGCGAGAAGATGATGCAGCCCCGGTCGAGCCAGCGCTCGGTCCCTTCCGCACCACGTAGCAGGATGCGCTCGACGGCCCGGTACTTCGGGTCCTCCATCGTCGCGGCATCAAGGAGCGCCAGCACACGTTGCAGCGTCTCCTGCTCGGTCGGAGTGAGCGGGTACAGCGAGCCGCGGGGCGCCTCGTCCTGATCGTCCTCATCGTCGGTGTCCTGCTCCGAGCCGAGCATCTTCAGCGTCGTGGCGCGTCCCGCCGCGACGGTGCTGCCCAGGCGACGCAGCAAGATCGTCTTCAGGAAACCCGAGTGCAGCCCCTGTCGTCGACCCACCTCTTCGCAGAACTCCGTCGCCGCCTCATACGCGTCGCTCAGGAAGCCACCCAGGGTAATGGCGTCTTCTTCGCCCTCCCCGAAGAGGCGCACGCGCACCGGCTGCAGGTACGGCTCGTTGGTCTGCGGATCGATGGTACTCTCCAGATACTCGCGCGTGCGGCGCACGATGTGGCGGATAAAGGGGTTATGTTCGGTGAAGAAATCGCGCGCTAGCCGCTCTAACCGCTGACGATCGGGCGGCGAGAGGCGATCCAGCGCCTCCGCCGGGACCCAGGAGGCGCCGTTGTGCAGCGGCAGGCGCTTGTGTAACTGCTCGAAGGCGCGGTCTTCGGCCGCCGGGGGGAACGGGTCGCGCATCCACTCCCACACCGTGGCGACATCTTGGGGTGAGCGCTCACGGCCGAGCACATAGTCGATCCCTACGCGTGGCTGGCGCTCCCATGCGCTGAACTGGCTGCCCAACACGGTCTCGTTTCCCTGGTTCAGCGCGTCCAGCAGGTCCCAGGCTTCGATCGGATCAAGTTGGACAGGCGTGGCGGTGGCGAGCAACATGCTCTTCGTCATGGGCGCGATCCTCCGCACGAAACGCAGCAGGTTGTTCGGATCCGCTTTCTCCTTGCGATGCGTCGGCCCAAGGTTCCTGCGGCGCGCCCGGTGCGCCTCGTCGACGATCACGCATTCATAGCTTAGGTCACTCAAGATTTCGGCGGCCGGTCCGCCCTGCGTGATCAGCCCGGCCGACACCAGGCCAACCCGTCGCGGGCAGCGCCGCAGCCCCTCGATCCCGGCAGCCGCGGAGAAGCCGCCTTGCTCGTCTTCCCAGCCCCGCCCGGTCCAGACGGCCGAAGGCATCTCCAGCAGCGTCCACAACTCGTCCTGCCACTGGCCCAGCAGCGTCTTTGGGACCACCACCAGCACGCGGCCTCCGCCCCACAGCGCCATCAGCTTGGCGGCCAGCGCCAACTGCACCGTCTTGCCGAGGCCAACCTGATCGGCCAGCACCAGCCGCGCGCCGCCCTGCTGGTGCTGCATAAAGGCGCGCTGCACGAAGTATTTTTGGTGAGCCCACAGGCCATTTTCGCGCCCGTAGATCGGCAACTCCACCGCCACGGCCGCCGGCTCCGGTCGCGGCGCCGAGCGCCAGGAACGCACATCAGGAATATACGCGCGCCGCGCCAGCCGCCCCACATCCTGTACCACCGCGTCGGCGAGGTCGACGGCGGCTGGATCACACCACAGCGCGTCGAACTCGTCCCGCGCCCACGCCACACCCTCCGGACTGTCGTCGGCCCAGAGTAACTCGTAGTTGAGGGTCCACGCGGTCTTCGACTCGTTGGCGCTGCCGATGAACGCGATCTCCGTCCCGTCGGCGCGCGTCACCACCCCGGCCTTGCCATGCACGAAGCCGAAGCGCTCGTCGGGCAGCACGCGGACGCGCAGGCGACCACTGGCCAGGAATTGGTACAGGCGCTCCAGTCGCGCTTGCAGGGCAGGGCCGACATCCTCCGGCAGCCCGCGCCGCCACTCCAGATACATGGCGTTCCGGGCGGCCCGCGCCGTCGCCACGTCGAGCGGGTGCAACTCGGAGTTGCAGATAACACGGGCGCGCGCCCCCGCGGCCATGCGGTCCAACTCGTCGCCGGCGACCTCCAGGATGGAGGAGCGGAAGTAGCCCGCGATGCGGTCATACCGTCGCGCGCCAGGCAGGAGGCCGGTGAGGAAACGGTCGAGCCGGTCGCGGCGCGAGGAGTAGCGGGTGATCAACGACGCCCTCGATTCCTAGCGCTCATAGCGAGTCGTTCTCCACCGCGCCCAGCAGCAACTGTGTCGCCTTCACATCGGCGGCCCAGTGCGGCAGCGCGACGGGCGTCGCCTGCAGGTAACGCAGCAGTCCAATGGTCGTGGTGCGGCTGTTCCAGTAGTCCGGCCACTCCTGCCGCAGGTAGGTCCGCGCGGCCTGCGTCCCTTGCTCGGGGTCTTTAGCCGCGGTGTAGATGGCGAAGAGCACGTAGCGCAAAAGCGATCCGGCAAACCCGCCGTCCAGTGGCGGACGCAGGTCGCGCGCCGCGAACTCCGACGGCGTCTTGAGCCGTACCCGGTTGGCGGCCTTGCTGGCTAGCAGCGGGCGATAGTCGTTCGCGCCGTAGCCGCGCGCCAACTCCTGATAGACACCCTCACGGCTATCACCGCGCGTTTCAACGGCGATGCCCTTGACGTAGAGCCGCTCCTCCGGGCCGAGCTTGCGCCAGATCGCGGCGTCGAGGCCGTCCGGTACCAACTCGTCCGATGCAATGCGTACGGCGCGTACGATGAGCGTCGTGACCGGAGAGGTCTCGCCTTTCTTGCGTGTGCGGTGCAACTCGCGCTCCACGTCGATGTCGCCGATCGCGCCATAGGACGTGAGCACGCGCAACGCGGCGGCGTAGGCGGCGAGCTGATAGTCGGCGTCGCCGAAATTCGGGTCATCTTTGGGATCGAGCGCCTGCATGCTCCGCACCTGTTGGCGTACTTCTGATTGAATATCAGGGTAGATGTCGGCCAGGTCGCCGCGCTCGTCGCCCTGCCGCTTACGCAGAACCAGGATCACGGTTCCTTGCACGTAATTCCCTTGCTTGACGCCGCTCGCGCCGGTTTCCGTGGCGATCGTCCACGCGGCGGAGACGCGCAGGCCGGCTGCCCACAGGACCAATGTGAGGTCCGCCCAGACTTCTGGGTCCTGGTGCGTGAACATCACGACCTGAAAGCCATCGTCGCGCATACACTGAGCGGTCCGCTTGTAGCAGTCGGCCAGGATGCTACGAAAGTGCGCACCTTCGCCTTTCACGCTCAGGGCTCGCTTGCTATCGCTGTACCATCCAGGGAACAGCTTCAGCAAGTGTTTGTCGTACCAGGCGAGGAAATACTCGGAGAGTTCGTCATACAGGATCACGTCTCCATAGCCGGGGTCGGTGATCCATGCATCGGCGACCCATTGTACGGTGCGCGAATCCATCAACTCGACATCATGCCGGCCCTCGACAGGAGCCGATGTGAAATTGACGCGGTAGGCGGATTCCAGCGTCGCCATAGGCCGGCAACTATAATTGACAAGCGGGTTGAGAGCCTGGTTGTAAAAAGTTTGTTTACCCGTACCAATCTCACTACCCCTTGCTGTAGACCAGCTACACAGGCGGCTATTCCAGTTGGCAAAGCGTCCTAGCAGCAGCAAGAGAGCGCGCGCGTCGTCGGGGTTCTGTTTCTCGGTCCGCTCCGCGAACAGGCCGGCCAGGAGCAGTTGTCGTGGGTTAAAAAGATGGTGCCAGTAGGTCCAGCCGCGGGTCCGAATTGGCTCTTCGGTCTTTTGTCCTGGCTCAATACGTCGGCTAGGAAGCGCGCCCGAAGCCTGCCACGCGGCGAAGCGTTCGCGCAAAAGGTCGAGCACCCTCTGCTCACGCAGCACATCTTCCTGAGTTGGAGCGCGATAGTACCGTCGTTTCGTCACGGGATCGAACCAACGAATGCAGTACAGCCGCTCACCCAAGACATCGTCAGGTCGCGGCGATACATCCTCGTTGTCCCACAGCCGCAGCCCCTGAGCCCCGCGCAGCCGCTCGGTGCTGGTTGTTTGACGCTGCGTCGGAGGGAGCCACTGGCCGTCACGATCGACCGGGCAGCGGATGCCATCCCTCCACGTGCCTTCGCCAGAGGCAGCCGCTACGTCCGCCGCACTAGCATCCTGAATAATTTCAATGTCGAAGCGTTGCCGATCGTAGTCAGGGACAAGCCGCGCCACCACGCTCGGCTTTATCGCGATTAACCATGACGGGGCCAGTGGGACGCGCCAACCTGTCGCGGGGTCCAGGGCTTCCACACAGTATAAATAGGCTCCGCGATCCAGCCCTCTTCATTTCGCTCGATGCCCCAAGCGTCAACCTGCTCCTGCACGGCCTCGAAGACGCGCTGCTGCGCCGCCGCGACCTGTGCTACGGCCGGCTCGCCGCCACCCACTATGTTGAGCGCGCCCCACGTCAGCAGCGCCGCCACCGGGTTGAGGTCGGAGCCATAGGCGTCGCAGCCCAAACGCGCGGCCTCGAAGGGGATACTGCCGCCGCCACAAAACACGTCGCCGACGCGCGGCACGCCACCGAAACGGAGGGCGCCTAACTGCGCAACCACCTCGGCAAGGCTCACGGCACTCGTGTCTAGCCGCGCATTGATGCGAGCCCACGCTTCGGCGCCGGGTCCATCGATCTCTTCGGGGCGTTTGCAGTGCTCCAGCCGCTGGTCGTAGCTCATGCGCAGGAAGGCACGGCGCATCATGCCCTGCCGATCTGCCTTACCGATCTCGCGGCGCCATGTGGGCTTCACGCTCTCCAACGTGAAATACTCGGCCCGCTCGCGCGGAGTGCAGAGGTCGTAGACCCTCTGGGCCGGGAGCGAACCGTCCAGGCGGCGCAGCATGCCGTCGTCGTCCATCGTCATCAGCGCCAGGAAGGTCTCTCGATCCGCGTCAGCGTTCTCGGTGGCAGGTAGCAGCAGGCCCAGAATAATAGCGCGCACCAGGACCAACGGCTTACGGCCCCACCATTTGCCGACTGCGGTGAGAGTCTGGCCAGCGACAGCCTTGCGCTCGTTGTAGCTCTCTTTTGAAAGCTTGCTAACCGGGAACTGAACTTCGATGAATGACGGGCCGGACGCGCCCTGAACTGCGTGTTCGGTCGACGGCACCGGCATCTGTACGCTCATGCAGACTCCTTCGATATGTGCGAACTGTCTGGTAGCCTTGCTGCCAGGCGTTAGAATAGCTCCATCTGCGTGGTCTCCGCCTCCGCAATCGGCAGCGTTGTCTTGGTTCGACGACGTGTCGATCGCTTATTACTAAGAGAAGGGACGACCGCCTCGGTGAGTAGCGCGGAGGGTGGGGCCGCCGCGACCGGGTTCTCGGCGAACGCGACCTTGATCGCCTTGCGCCAGCCCCGGTCGCGGCCGTGCTCGGGATGCCCGCTTGTCGCGTTGATAGTGGTGTAAAGCCACCAGCGCTCCTCTGGAGCCAGCCCCATCCAGTTGGCGAGCATAGCCGGCAGCAGCGTGGGATCGGCGTCTTCCACCGCCCAGGCCAGCAACGTCAACTCCTTGCCCATATGGGGGGCCAGCACCGACTCCGACGCCCAAGTCGCTGTCGAGAGGTTGGCGGCGCGCAAGCGCGCGTTGAACACCTCGGCCGCGGTTGCCGCGATGCGCGCCCAGCGGTAGGCGTCGAGGTTCGCCTTGGCGCTTGCCGCCGGTGCCGCCTCGTCGTCCTCGCGATCGTCGCCCCACACAAAGCGCTCCTCGATGGTGACGTCGCCACCCCGCGTGACGACGACCGCGAAGTGATGCGGTGACTGCGCCGGGTCGAAGCCGAAGCCGATGGTGCTACGTGCCTTACGGTTCGCCATCAGCTTTGTACGACCTCGTGTCGCGTCGGCGTTTCTCTCAACTCGTTGGAGAGGTCGAGCAAGTGCTGCCCCTCTGTGAAGGCCAGCGCGTCGATCTCCAGCGTCACATTGGCGCCGCCGATGAGATCTCGCAGTCCCGTAGCCTGGTCGCGGACCACCTCACTGGACAGGAACGTCCCCTTGTCAAATTGCAGCTCAGCCCAGCGAGAATCCTTCGCCGCGATAACCTGTACGCCGTTAAGGGTGGCGGCACGACGGATCGCCCGATCCAGAAAGGTAAAGACGTCGCTCGTCGAATCGAGCTTACGTCCCTTGCACCAGGTGGCGGGTTTGGACGGCTCGATGCGCCATGTGGGACCAGGTCCGACATCGCGCTTCGGGACATCCACGCGGATGGTGTCGGACACAACGCCGTCCGCGCTTGCCTGCGCCAGGATAATCGTGGCGCCACGAGGGATCGGGAAGGGTTCGCTGTATAGGACGCCGCTGCTCGACGGACTGGAGCCATCGGTCGTATAGCGAATGGTCCCCGTCGGAAGAGCTTGCAGCTCGCACATCTGGGCGTCAGAGGGGCCGTACAGCCTGTGTTTTACAGTGATTGTATTGGTCCAAGCGACCGCATCGCCCTCGACGCTGGTGCTCGCGTCAGCCGCCGTGAATGTCAACCGCAGGTCGCGCGCCTTCACGTCGTAGCTCTCGAGCTTTTCTCGCGCCACCGATGATCCGGCCGTTCCCTCCATGTAGACGGTATCGCCGTGCAGTGGGCGCACGCGCAGCGTCGCCTCGCCCGTCTTCTCGTCGCGGCTGAGCAGCTGCACCTGCACGGCGGGCTGCGGCGGCGGGAAGGGGCCGCGCTGCAGGAAGCCGTTGCCGATATCGCGCCACTGATCGCGGCCGATCATCTCAGCCCGCACCTCGTCGAGCGTCCGCGCGTGATACCAGATCCACGATGGATCGGTGGCTGCGCGCATCTTCACGTCGTTCCATGGGACCTCTTTGGCGCCGGACCAGAGCTTACTGACGAGGCGCTCCACGAAGCCCACGTTGTTGGGTCCCGCCTCCGGCTCGTATTTGTAGACATCCTTGAGGGCGTCGACAATCGCCTGCTCGCCGTTGAAGCTATTGCCGGAGTATTGCGGTTCCACCGCCAGGTCGTTGAGGCCGCTCCTAACCGGGTACAGGAGTTGCCGAAAGGCCTCCCGGCAGGCGAGATAAAAGCTCGATTGTTCGCGGGTTTCCAGGGCCTTGGCGTCGATCATTTGCGGATCGTTCTCGCGCACACCCCCGCGCTGCAATTCGGCGACGATCAGCCCGATCGCACGCAGATACGCGGAGCGCTCCAATACCCGCGCGTAGGTCGCAGAGTCACCCGTGAGGAACAACACCCGATTCTTGTATTGCAGATGGTCGAAGAACTTTTCGATCTCCTCGCGGGCTACCGGCGAGGGGCGGAAGATAATAAGTGTGTTGCTGTCCTGGTTGATCTGCACCTGATCGAGCGCCGGGAGCGCCTCGACCTGTCCGTAGCACGCTCTGATCTTGGGCGTGTACATCTCTTTCAGCCGCGCCCGCAGCTCCATTTCCCGCTGGTCGGGCAGCATCCCCTGCGCGTAGCTCTCCAACTTGGCGTTGAGGTTCTCGGTGTTCTTGAACAGCAACGCGCCGCTCGCCGGGGCATGCAGGTACCAGGCCTGGGCCTGAAGCTTATCGAGCGCGTCGCGCAGCCGGGCCACGTCGCGGCCCGGCGCAGCGAGATAGGCGACGATATCGGAGCGCGTCAACCCGAGGGTGGGATTCACGGCCTGGGACAGCGAGGAGAGGAAAATGAGCGTGGCCGCATCGCGCGCGTCGGTCGTGGCGGCCCCGTCGATGCGTTGGGCCACGGCTTGCCCACCCTCACTGGCGATGTCGTGGGCGAGGGCCGCCTCCAACGTATTGTTGATCTGGCGCACCTCGCTCATCACGTCGGTGTCCAGCAGGTCGATGTCTTCGGCCCCGATCAGCGCGTGCTGTCCGGCCCGTTGCGTCTCCCAGAGCCCCGCCACGACCGTGCGCATGATGCGGATCAGCGCGCGGGTTTGCTGGAAGCGCGGGTTCTCCTTGAAGCGTGCGAAAAGGTCCTGTATCCCGGGGTGGAACGGGTACGCGTTCTTGACGCTGGCGCGCTCTTGCGCCTCCGTGACCCCCGTGATGCCCATGGCGTGCGCCTCCGCGATCGCGCGCCCGTAGGCCGCCGCCACCTCATCGATCTCCGCGGCACCCGCGACGCTCTCAAAGAGGCGGGTGCGCAGGATGTGGTAGAGCTCGTCGGAATTCAAGCGCACCGGGTCGATCCGCGTCACCACGCGGTTCGCCTCACCCTCCAGGTTCTGCAACGCGGCGCTCACGGCGGCGCTGCCCGCCCCGTAGGCCGACGCGCGCAGGTCGGTCAAGACCAGGCAGGCGTTGGGCAACTTCCCGTCGGCGATGGCATTGAAGAGGTTGGCCAGGGCGGTGGTCGTGATCACGTCGAGCGTGGTCGCGCCCACCTCCTTGGCGCGCATGGCCTCGAAATAGGGGGGTAGTTCGTCGAGTAGGAGCAACACCGGCTCGCCGCGCAGCAACTCGACCCAGGCAGCCTCGCTCGGCGGCATCAGCGGCTGATAAAAATCTCTGAACACGTCCTGCCGATTCAGACCCTTCGCGAGTTCTCCCCACAAACCGAACGGGGTGTTCGTATTGCGCCCGGTGAAAGACACGACCCGCACGGCCCCTAAAGGGCCTGGCGCGTAAAAGTCTTGCATCACTGACGCGCGCAGGTTGGGATACAGGGCTAATAGACCGAGCGCGATCAAGTTATGGGTCTTGCCACCACCCATGGCCTGACTCAGAAGGAAGGCGCCGGAGCTACTCTGCGACTTGCCCTCAAGCCGCTTGAAGGCTTCCGTGAGTAGCACGCGCATGCCTTCCGTGACGTAGTTCTCACTGAAGAACATGGCGGCATCAATACGTGTCAACTCATCGATGTTATAGACCGTATCACCGATCGCCGGGTCGAACACCGATCGGCGCGGCGTGCAGGCTTGCTCGAGCGTCTTGAACATACTGTCCTTTCAATGGCGGTAGCCTATGAGGAGAACGGTGTACATACGCCATCGTCTCTGCTAGCTGTTCGTGGTCCGTGGTTAAGGGAGCCACCTGCCACACTTTGCGTCGGAACGACAGCGCCCTTTTTTCGCTGGTCAAATTGACCAGCACAGGGTAACGCAACTCAGCTTTGGGCTAGGACGCGCTCCCATATTTTCGTCATCTCATCTCAACCACGTCATCGTGCCCATCGAGACGCGCTCCGTCAGATTGCTCCCGTCGGTATCGACGAGGCACATGCTTGTACTGGGGCTGCCATACATCCAGGTCCATGATTGTAATCATGACGCCACCACCGACCTTCATGGCCTTGAGATCCCCGCGTGCAATCGCCCGGCGCACCGTCTGATAATGGACGCCTTTGCGGCTGGCGGCCTCGGTCAAACTGACAAAGGTATCCGGCATCACCGGCGTGGTCCTCCTTATGGATGATCGCGCAACTAGTGTAACAACAACCGCTCAATATGTGAACTGTTAGAGCTGCGCGCCTTAGGGGAGATCATCGAGCGAGGTAATGACGAGGCCACGTCTCGTTGTCCCGTCGCGCATCCCGATGACGTAGCTTCCCTCCGCAGTGAGCACGATCTTGTCGAGCTTGCCGGCGAGGTAATAGCCCTCCAAACGCGGGATCAGGCGCAGCACGTCGGACCAGGTGAGCTGCGCCTCGGGGAAGCTCGGATTGACGACGGCCAGCGCCGGCCGATCCAGGTCGGGGAAGGTGCGTCGAAACCGGGCGTAGTCGTCGATCTGATGGTCCGTGCTCCGCTGCATGTCGCGCA
>JAABUR0100006816.1_pt1 | contig 13777 bp, 20 predicted proteins | sample 5560091 | NCBI WGS metagenome assembly JAABUR01 (sample SAMN10711879, study PRJNA513375) | rock metagenome | isolation source: Antarctica rocks | place: Antarctica: Victoria Land, University Valley sud
TTCGCACAATCCATGGGGGTGTGCGTCTGCCGTTCAATGACAGCTGGCGGCGGCTGTTCTTCGCGGCAGAGCGGGACGGCGCGCTCCGGCCAGGGCGCGCGCCGGCCAGAGAGGCAGACTCAGGGGCGGCAAGGATTGAGCAGCAGCGGGGGCGGGCGCGCTGCCGGCCGGGCGCGCGCCGGCCATTGAGGCGACCATGAAGCAGGCAAAGATCATGCCATGCGGCAGCCGCTCGCCGGCCGGGCTCAGCGCAGGTGTCCACAGGAACACGAATGTGTACATGCTGCCCTCGAACAGCGACTGCATCGCGCCCAGCAGCGCGATGCGCTCGTCTGCGCGCGGCCCGCGTGCGCGCTGAGCGGCGTGCGCGGGTGGGCGGCCGGCGCGGCGGCGGCCGCGTGCCACGGCGTGCGCGCCGGCGAGGACTCGCGGGGGTGCGGCGCAGCTCAGGCAGCGCTCCAAGGCCGATCCAGCGGTAAGCATGACAAGATCAGGTGCGTTCTGGAGTAGTGCACAGGGAGCAGAGCATCGCTTCGGCCAGTCGTGTAGCTCTCTTGAATGGTCCAGCCGCAAGCATGGACAGCAGCGGCGGGCGCGCCCCGCAGCAATGCCGCGCCCCAAACCTGAGCTGCCTCCGGGCGCTGCTCTGTGCGCAAGGGCCGCGCGCGGCGCGGCGCACCCTTCGCGATCGCGTGCGCGGCGCTGCTCAGCTGCGCGCGGAACGAGCGGCGCTCGGAGTTGTCGCCGTAGTTCTCGCTCCAGGTCAGCGCCACGACGGCGCCGCCGACCGCCATCACGGCCGCGGCCGCGTCGAACGGCGCGACGGGGCCCAGCTTGCCGTACTCCACCAGCGCGTGCGCGAGCAGCCCGGCCACGATGGCGATGAGGCCGTTGCCGAGGAACACAGCCTTGGCGAACGTGTTGCCCAGCCAGCTGCCGTCGTAGCCGCGCTGCGTGCCCCCTCGACCCGCTCGCAGACCCGCTCGATACCGGGCGGAGGCGAAAAGCCAACGAGTTCGCCCTTGGTCTTAACGCAGCGTGGTCCCCCGCACAAGCGCAGAATCTACTCGCTGTCAATCAAGTGCCCGCAGGGCTCGACCAATAACTCAGCACTGGCTGCATGGTATGCTCATGCGCCCGACCATGCAGAGCCGAGCGGGCGGCGGCGCGGAAGTTGCTGTGCGCGCGCCGGCGGCGCGCGGCGGGGCGGGGCGCGCGCCTTGAAGTGCTCGGCGACGAGCCAGGACTCGAACGCGGAGTAGAGCAGCGAGGTGGCCACGCCGCAGAACAGGCGCCCAACGAACAGCACCCAGAACATGTTCCAGTGCTTGGTGAAGCAGCCGATGGTGTAGGTCGCCACGTACGTCAGCGCCGCCTTCTTGCGGCCCCTGCGCGCCGGCGCCGCGGATCGCGCCAGGCAGGAGACTGGGTGCCGCAGCGCGCCTGCGCCGCGCGCCGCGCCCGGCGCCGCGCGCTCCTGGGGGGGCGCTGGCACGGCGCGGGTGGCAGCCAGCGCTGCAGAGGTCGCTCAGCACACTCACTCTGCGGGCTGTGTGCCCATGCCCGCACAGATCACTGCGCAGGCCGCTGGGCATCGGTGGGGTGTCAGGAGAGGGCCGCACGTCTTGTCGGCGAGGGAGCCGACGATGGTGCCGAAGATCATGGACGAGCCAAAGCCCGCTATGAACAGGCGGCCGATGTCCCCGCGGTCAAAGCCGTAGTGCTGGTAGAGCGCGTACACATACGGGCCCTGCAGCCAGTCGCCCGCTGCGCGCGCATGCTCAGATCAGCGTGTGCCCGCTTGCACCGCGGTGCACGTGCTCTGCTGTGAGCGCGCACGCGCGCGCCTCGTGCACGTGATCCCAGGTTAGGCGCCACCCTTGCTGCCAAGTCAAGACATGCAGGTGGCCTGCATGGAGTGCCACCAGCAGCGAACACGAGCGCCGGGGCCCCACAGGCGCACCCATCATGAGCGCGTACACCGTCACATAGTTGTTCCTGAAGCGCAGAAACTCCCTGCTGCCGCTTTCCGATGCGACGTCCTTGGAGCGCGTGAGCTCCAGCCCGGCGGCTACCGCGGCCATCGCGGCGAATATGGCAGTGTAGAACACCTCCATGCTGCCGCGCCTGGCAGATCTGGGCCCTGCGGCCGGCTTGGGGCTGACTGTGGCCGGCTACGACGTGGGCATGCAGCGCCGCCGGCGCGGGATTGGCGGGAAAGGTGTCAGCGCCCCGCGCGGCTCCCGGTCCACCCTACTGCTGTAAGCTTTGCCAGGCCAAAGCACAAGTATTTGTGCTGTAGCGGGCTTTTGCTGAGCGGCGCAATGTGCTTTTTATTTTTATTTTTTATTCTTTTGGCGCTCGAAGCTGTTTGAATGCCAGGGTTGTAGTTACTAATCGTTAGGGCCAATCACAGGTTAACTGGACAAGCCGGGCACATGATTGATAGCACACAAGCACAAGAAGAGCAGGGTCAGCGCCCAAACAATGAGAAGGGTCGCTTTGTTGGTCTGGCACTCGGCGCCGGCTCCCCTGCGCGCGTGCGCGCCCAACTTATGAAGGTGCTTCCCGGGCGAGCCTCGCCCTGCCATCAGTCTTAGATATTAGCAGTACATAGGCCCAGCCAAGGCACAGCAGTGTCTGGAATGCTCGTCAGCAGCCCTTCACCTGTAACCTTTCCGTGTAACCTTCCCTGTAACCTTTCCGTGACCGCACTGTAAGCAGCAGGGCTCACGAACGCCCTCAATCTCATCTGCACGCACGGGCGGGCCGCGCCTGCGGCCGACGGCACCGCCAGCAGCTGCAGGTAGGCGCTATCCCTCGCGGCCAGCAGCTGCTCGACCTCCTCCTCCTCCCGCTGGTACCTGTCCACTGCGGCCATGAAGGCCGCCTGTGCCTGCGGCAGCGCAGCCCTCCGTCACACGTGTTGCATCAGGGCGGCAGCCGCTCTGCATGCAGGTGCCGCTGGGGTCCCCCGCGCATGCCGTCGCCGCAGACACAGCGCCTTTCCTCACACCCCGCACCCGCTACGCCAACGTAGACTTGCAGCGCTGCCAGCGTGCTGACAGGTCTGCAAGCCCCCACCAAAGCGGCAAAGACTCCCTGACGCCGGCCGGCGGCGCGCCGGCCGCGGCGCGGCGGGCCGGCGGGAGCCCGCGCGCGCACCTGGCGGAACTCCGCCTCGAAGCCCTGCAGCTCGCCGCGCTTGCGCAGCAGCGCGGCCTCCGCCTCGCGCATGCTGGCGGCCGGCGGCGCGGCCGGCCCCGTCGCCGGCAGGAACTCCAGCGTGTACATGGCCTTCTTAAACCTGCGACCGGCACGCGGGTGGCGCCCGCCCGTCCAGCAAAGGCGCTGCCGCTGCCGGCCCGAGATGCGTCGCCGGCGCAGCGCGGCGCCGAAGCAGGCCGTGCAGTGTGGCCTTTGCTGCCATTGCGGCAGCGCACGCAGCCAGCGCTCTCCCCTGCATGCGGCTCATGCAAACTCTGCACCGCTCACACGGCGCCTGGGTGGCCGCCCGCCCGCGCAACTGCACGCTTGATTGCTGCCGACCAAACTCTCTGCAACGCCCGCCTTCACAGCCACTGCCGTACATCAACAGTGTGCTACCAACTTGGCTTTGCATGGAGTTAGTGTGCAACACCCGGGACCAGCAGGGCTCAAGCGCGCCGCACCAGTTGTCGCCGTACACGGCGACGACCAGCTGGCCGGGGCGCAGCGGCTCCATGGGCAGCTCGCGCGGCGCCATGGCCGTGAGCCGCTTGAAGAGCGCCGACTCCGGGCTATCCTGCGGCGCGCGGGACGCGCGCGCTCCGGTTCAGGGTTCGCCAAGGACCTGCCTGCCTGATGCCCGCCATGCAATCTGATAGAGGTCTGACACACAGCATGTCTCCCTATGGGAGGCACGCTACAGAAACAGTGGGCTGTGTGAGCGGTGCACGTCTGAGTCAAGACAGTATTGCCCGCAAACACGGACACCGGCCGCACCGGCGACCTGCAACTGTACAAGTAGGCCTGGCTCAAGCCCGCCCGCACGTGCTGCTCCAGTGGAGCAGAGTGCAGCCCGCAGCACTCTGGCTGTCCGCGCGTTGCAGGGTGCCGCGCGAGCCGCGCCAGGCGCAGCGACAGCGCCGGGCAGTCGCCCGGGCAGGCGGCGCGGGGGCACCTGCAGCTCCAGCGGCGACGCGCGCGGGCCAACGTGGAACGTGTCGAAGCCGAGAAAGTACAGGCCGGCGATCTGGATGGTCTTCTGCGCCTTCACGCTGTCCTCCTGCGAGCGCGCCAGAGGCACAGTGGGGCATGCTCGATGGGAAACTCTTAATGTCATTCGCTCGTGACACACTGCAGGCCATACACAGGAGCGCCCGACAAACGACACAGCAGCTTCACCAATGTCATGGCGATGAGAGCATGCTCCCAAGGCATGACTCTGCCCACGACAGGGCAGAATGGCACGCGTGCCGCACAGGCGCGCTGCCGCGGCCCCGCACGCCGCGCGGCTGCCCGCCCCGCGCGAGCGCGCCTGCATGAGCAGCTCCCACTGCCCGTCGTCGCCCTGCTCAAACAGCAGCAGCTTGAACTTGCTGCCGGCCGCGGAGTGCGCGCCGATGAAGAAGCCAGCGTCCAGCATCTCCCGGCGCACGTCCACCTGCGGCACGCGTGCGCGCCGTTGCGCGCGGCAGCGCCGCGAGCGCGCCGTGCGCCGCGCGGTCCGCCTACCTGTCAAGCGCGCGGTGCAGGCCTCCGGCGATCCCGCGGTCGGGCTTGTGAAAGGCGTGCAGCTTGCGTGACGAGTTGGACGCCTCAGCGCCGATCCCTAAGTGCGAGCTCAGGATGCGAGCCTGCGCCTCGACGCTTGACGGCATGCCGCACGCGCGTGACCAGCCATGGGCAGCAGGCGCGCAGACAGCAAACGGCACGCCCAAAACGTCTCGAAAGCGCGAAGCCGGCACAGGCAGCTGCCGCGGGGTGCGCGGCGCGGCGCGCCGTGTAGAAGCGGCACGCGTGCTTGTCGACGCGCCCGGCGACCGCCGCGCCGAACGGCAGCGGCTCCGCGCGGAAGCTGCCGCTGCGCGCTGCCTCCAGCACCGGCAGCGGCACGCTCGTCTTGATCGGCACGCCCAGCTTGGCGAACAGCGCCGCGAACGCCGTGGACAGCGGCCCCAGCGCGGATACGTCGATCTCCATCGCCTCCTCCAGCTCGCTCTGCTTCAGGCCGCTCAGGCCGCCTGGCCGCGGCGGCGCCCCGTCAGCGCCCCGCTTCGGGCCGCTGGGAGCGCCCCGGCACGCGCGCGAGGGCGGCGCTGCAGCGGTGGCCTGCTCGGCTGCATGATACGGAGGCCCGCGCAGCATCCCGCCCGGCTGCAGGGCAAGGCAGCAGCTCTGCAGGCGCCGCCCGCTTGCGCTGCCCCAGCGCGCACAGGCACACAGGCACACAGTGCGGCGTTTCCACCCTGCTCTCCTGGGCGCCGCTATGTGTTCTCCAGCTCATACTCGCAGACCAGCACTGTCTGTGCCACGCACACTCAGAGCCTCCGGTGTACACCCGCCAAACTGTGCACACAGGCCGGTGTCGCGCATGGCCTCTGCGCACGGGCTAAGAGGTGCATACAGCTGGCCTACGTGCAACAAGGCCGACCGATGGCGAGCACGCCACCTCTTAGGCGGCGCCAGGATGGGCGCGCAGACCTGCGTCAAAGCGCCTGCGCTTGTCGGGGTCGGAGAGGTTGGCGTTGGCCCATGAAATCCGCCTAAACTCCTCCGCTGCAGTCTCCGCCGCCTGGGTGTCCATGCCGTGCTGCTTGTCCGGGTGCACTCGCAGCGCCTTCCGCCGGTCTGCCAGTCCCGCACAGCGTTATGCTACACTGTCTTCCTTGCTGAATATCAAAGTAGCTTCACTGCACAGCCATGCGGTCAACGCCAAGCAGTGGATACATGCGCTCTTGATGTCGCCTTCAGTTGCCGTACGCTCGACGCCCAGGATTACATACGGGTCCAAGTTTTCAGTGTTGTCTGTCATGTCTGCTGCGCCTGCCTGGCAGTGCGGCCTGTGTGCCGTGTCCTAAGCTTCACGTATCAGGCAGCGGTATCAGAGCACACTTGTCTGCCGAAGAACTGGAAGTCCTTCGATAAACTCGCGGAGCGCGTGCTCTCTGTCATACGTCAGCTACTTGTGCCTGATAAAGCTGCAATGTGAGCACCGCAGCTAGTGCACTGCAGCTAGTTGGTGGAAACCCTGGGCACGTGAGCAGGACCTCCCACAGGCCATCGCAACTGTGAAGTTGCGCAGTGGTTGCTTGACTGTGCCTGCGCGTGTGTTGCCGCGGCAATGACGACGCGCGGCAGCCTCGCGCGCGGCCTGGGCAAGGAGACCTTTCAGGGCCGGGTGCAGAAGTGGGTCCGGAAGCTGACGCCTGTGGGGGGCGGCCAGGGCGCCCGCCGGCTCACCATCCTCAAATGGGTGCCCACTGGTGCGGCGTATCTTTCGTACATGCTGCGCATGTATGTATGGTTGTATGCCTTAACCAGCAAGTACTGCTGCTATTACAGGCGAGAAAGCGGCAGCAACAGATCATCCCAGATGGCCACACATAGTTCCGGTGCGCACAGCCTTCGCGTGGTCTGCAGCCCTTTCAGCTACCGCTCGTGCACCTGTCTGCAGCCACTATCGGTACACACGGCGGACGTTCAACCAAGGGCGAGCTGCGGGCGGGGGCGGGGCAGGTGCGGGGCAGTGAGGTGCACGCGCCGCTGTCGCCGCAGCAGCGCCAGGCCACGCAGGCGGCGGCGCCGACGCTGCGCCTGAAACTGCGCCCGGGCAGCGACGCGCAGGCCAGCGCGCCGGGCTCTGAGGAAGAGGACGCCTCGCGCGTGCGCCCCGGCCCCAGTGCACTACCACTGTCGCCACGCCATACAGGGTCCAGGACACCGCTTGTAGTTGCTTGCTTGTGCGCCGCCGTGCCTTCTTGTACCCTCCCTGCTTCTGGCTCAAACGCGCGATGTTGCCTTTGCGGCCACCCCAGGGGTCCCGCTGGTCCCTCGAGTCAGCTGTCAACCAACCAACGAGCGCAGGTCTGCCAGAACCTGCCTGCTTCGGGACGTCAGCACCGCTGACCGCCTGTGGTGTAGTGAGGAGTTCTGTCCACACAGCGCAAGTGTCACCCTCGGTGTGCTGCTGCAGCCCATCGGTGGGGCGGGCGCGGCATCGTGCGCCGAGAGCCAGGAGGCGCAGTCGCCGCGGCCGGCGTCGGCCGCGCAGCGCGGCGACGCCGCCGCCGCCGCCGCCGCGGCCGACGGTGACGCGCAGGCCGCGCCGCACCCGCGCGCACTCGCAATAGCAGCCACGGCGGCCGTGCAAGCGCGAGAGCTGGAGGGAAGGGCAGAGCCGCAGGATCACGCGGAGCGTGCCGCGCCGGTTGCCGCAGCCCCGACGGCGGCCCAGGAGAGCGGGCCGCACGATGCTGGCGATGCGCGTGGCCGCGGCTTGCTGCTGCACGGGCATGCGGACGACACTGCGCCTGCGTCGCAGCCAGCCGACCGGGGCGGCGGGGAGCCTGCTCCTGGCGGCGCGGCCGCGGCCGGAGCACCGCAGGGCGCCGAGGCCGCTGAACCCAGGTCACCGGCGGCGGCGACCCTGCCGCCGGACTGCCACCCTGACCAGCCGCAGGCCCCCGCGGAAGGCTTGGGCGGCAGCGGCGAGGCTGCGGCGAGCGGCGCGGGCGCCAAGCGAGGCCGGGAGGAGGATGTGGGGGTCGCGGCGGATACCGAGGGCGCCCTGCCCAGCACCGAGGCCGCCGCTGGCCTGGCTAATGACGCTGCTGCGGCGTCCGCGCACAAGCGCGCCCGGCTAGGCGAAGGCCCCGGGGGAGACGGGGGCGCTCTCGGCGCGGGGGGAGCCCCACCAGGGCATGTCAGCTATGGGGTGCCTGCTCCAGTAGCGACAAACGGTTCCACGCCCTAAACTCTCTGTACAATCATGTCACCTGTAACAGCTCTGTAACAGCTGCTGGATGCAGCACTTGTTTGTTAGGATTCTGTGCAGCTGCTGTGCCGCTGGCACGCTGGGTGCTGCTTGTAAGGTAATTGGCGCACGTGCCCCAGATCGAGCCAGGCGACTTCAGCTCTTGCACGACGCCTTTCGCATCAGGCCTCGCGCAGTGCTGCTCACAGCCGGCGCAGGGACATGGCTGCTCGGCTCTCGGCAGAGCGAGACGCACGCGCAGCAGGCCTGCCCTGCGGGGCCCAGCCGCCGGGGCGCGAGCCCAGCGGCCGCGGAAGCGCGCCGTGCGCGCGCTCACTGCTGCTCCGGCACGACGCAGAAGCGGTGCTCCGAGCAGCGCCGCCGCCGGCACGTCCACGCGTCGGTGCCGCAGTCGGCGTCGCGCGCGCACGCGCCGTCATTGGCCGCGTCGCGCGTGTGGCAGGCGGTGAGCACGCGCGTGCCGCCCGGCGCGGCCAGGTGCGGGCACAGGCGCGCGGCTAGCGCGGACGTGTTGCTGGCGTGGTAGCCCCAGTCGGGCGGCACCAGGCGCCGCCTGGGGGGCCCGCGCCCAGCCGCCCCCCTTCGGGCGCCCGCGCAGCCCGCGCCGGAGACGTTGCGCGCGCCCGCTTCCGGCGCGCCGCCGGGCGCGCCGCCGAGCGGGCGGCCCGGCGCCCGCGGCGACCAGCCCGCGCCCGCGGGCACGCCGTACAGCGCGCGCATGCGCGCCAGCTTCTTGGCGAGCCGCAGCGAGCGCAGCGCCGGCGGCACCCGGCTGTCGGCCCCTGCCTTGCACGCGCCGCCGCCGTCGCCAGCGTCCTCGAGCGGGTCGCCGGGCGCGCACGCGGGCGGCTGCTGCGCGGCGCGCCGGCGGCCGGCCTCGATCGGGACGGGGTGGCCCTCTGTCGTGAACACGTAGTCGCCCGCCTGCGCGAATGCAGCGCTCCTGTGAGTGGCACCCTATAAGTGGCTCCTATAAGCTGTCAATGTACTGGCCCAGATGCCCTGTCAGAGGGGAGCTGCGCCTCTGCGGCGCATATACTCGTCTGCAGAAGAGCGCTGCCATGTAGGAGCGCTTCCATGCCGCTTGGCGGCATGGATAACATGCACGCAGGCGTGTGCAGCTGGGATCGGGCCGCCACAAGGTACGCGCTCCGGCAGCAGTGCGCCGCGCCTCACGCCTGCCTCAGGCCGGCGGGGGCCGGGCGCGGCGGGCGCGCCGGCCGGCGGCGCGTGCGCGCCTGCAGGAAGGACGGGTCGGCGATCAGGAAGAGGTACATGCACGTCTCCGCCAGGAAGTAGCTGGGCTGCACGTCGTCCAGCGCCATGCTGGCCACGCTGCCGACGGCCGCGTAGCCGCCCGGCACGCGCGCGTGCGCGTTCAGGCCGGCCACCATCGCGCCCGCCGCGTCCAGCACGCGCGGGTTGCCCGTCGCCTGGCCGCGCCGCAGGCGGCGCCAATCGTCAGGCCGGCTGCCGCGCAGGTCAGCAGTGCGCGGCGCACCCACCGTGCAGGAGCGTGCGGCTGCAGCAGAGCGTGCAGCACCGTGCGGTTGCAGCGGAGCGTGGCCCTCGAGGGGCATGCTCGCAGCAGGCGCAGGGCCATGTAACACAGGTGTGAACGCAAGGCCACCTGACGGTACTTCCAAGCGATGAAACAGCAGGCGCATGGCCGCGTAACACAAGTGTAAACGTACGGCCACCCGACGGTACTTGCTGAGTGATGAAAGAGGGCGGCGGGCTCTGGGCGAGGCCGGGCATGCCTGCAGCAGGTACAGCGCGCTCTCCATGAGCTCCGGCCGCAGCGGGTAGTGGCGCTCGGTGGAGTGCACCTGCGCGGTCAGGTAGTGGTAGCGCTCCGGCAGCACGCCAAACTTCTGCCACACGGCGATGAAGTTGTTGAACGTGTCCGCCGCCAGCTTCACGTCGCCGGCCAGCACCTGCATGCCTGGCGCGCGCGCCGCGCGGCGTCAGGCCGCGGGCGCCCCGCGCGCGGCCCTACCTCCGAGGTCGACGGCCGCGTTCGCAGTTGCGCTGCGAGCGCAGCGAACGCAGCACCAGGGGCTACGTGAAAGGGGCACCAGCGGAGCCCAGGAACAATGACCGCGCTCTTCCATGATGACATGTGGGGGGTGCTTACGGCAGGCGGCCAGCTCGCAATGTGCCCTCCCCCAATCCTAGCTTAATACCTGTGCAGCAGCGTCGAGGCGCCGCCATGCGTGCTGTGCCCTGCGGCGCGCGCGCCGCGCGCCCGGCGCCGGCGCGGCGGGGCGGCGCGCGGGGCCGCACCGGGCCAGAATGCCTGGAGCGAGTTGAACTGGTAGTGCGTGGGTCGGCCGGAGAAAATGTCGGAGTCGTGGTACCAGGCGCCGCCGGCGAAGCGGTACGCACGCAGCGCCGCCGCATACGCGTCCGCGAACATGTCCCAGTACTCCTCCTCGCCTGCCCGCGGCCGCGCAGCGGCTCATCACGGCATGCACCGCCGCTACGTCCAATCCATGCAGGGGCGGTGCCCGGCCTCCGCACCGCGCCAGTGCACACCCCCATGCAGGTGATCAATATCATATATCACACAAACAAAAAGCCTCCCTGGAAGCGGCGGCAAGCGCGCCGCGCATGCCGGCGCCGGGCGCACAGTCGGCGCGGCAGCAGGCCCGCCGCCGCCGGCGCACCAAACAGGATGTAGGCCTTGAGCAGGTACTCGTAGCAGGAGTCGCCCGACGCGCCGATGCCGCCGTTGGAGTCGGTCCAGCGCCCGGTGGCCGCGTCCAGCGCGTAGCCCAGCAGGCCCAGCGGCGTGCGCATGGCCCACAGCGCCGCCAGCGCGCCGCGCGCGACCTCCTCAAACTCCGGGTCGCCTGCGCGCCGCCGCGTCACCTTCCGCTCCTTGGGCTAGGGAAGGTTGTTCTTATCCTACCCGACACACCAGCGCTCCAGCAGGCAGCGCCCAGGAGGCATGGACCGTGCTCCGCTGCCGCGCCGCGCGGCGCCTCCGTGCACTCCGGCTCGCCCGACCTGCCCTCCGCTTCGGGGGCATGCGGGGCGGCAGGGCATACGCGTGGCCCGCGCTGGCGGGTGCCGCCGCACCTGTCAGCCGCGACAGCAGGCCCCACTCCAGGATGAACGTGCCGCACGCCGCGGTGTTGGACGCCGTCAGCTCGTCGGCCGCGATGCCGTGCCGCAGGTTCACCCACGGGATGGGCAGGCCTGCGCGCGGCCGCGGCGCGGCGGTCGGCCCCGGCTGCGCCACGATCCCTGCCTGGCGTGCGGGCCAACAGCGGACACTCCGCTCACAGTCAGGATTTGCTGACGGGCGGCGCTGCACAGCCTGGCCGTGCCCGCGCCAATGCCTGAGCACTGCCGATCCTCTCGGCCTCCCTGCTGGTAGTGTCACAAGTGGAGAGTGTGTGAGCTGCACACATGAGCGCGAAGGCGGCAGCGCAGGGGCTCTCACAGGGCGGGTGACTGCACGCGCAGGCTGAAAGATGTTTGGAGCGTGGATGCGCAGGGCGGTTGCCTTGCACCACACAGGCAGCAGGCAGAGGCCTGCGCCATGGCCCTATGCGTCGCAGCCGGCCGGCATCCCTCCGGCTGCAGCGCCGGCCGTGCGACGGCCGCACTGCCGCCGCGCAGCTCGGAGCGCCTATGCTGACAGCAGCGCAGCGGCGCGCGCTCGCGCGGCGCCGGTCACCGCTGCGGACAGCCGCCCTGCAGGGGCCGCGCGGGCCGCGCCGGTGGGGCTCTCGCGAAAGGCGGGCAGCAGGCGGCGGCCCAGGTCGTGCGCCAGGCGCAGCAGCCCGCCGTCGTAGCCCTCCGGCATCAGCGCCGGGCCCGTGCCGGGCGCGGCGGCCAGCAGGTGCGCCGACAGCAGGCCGCCCAGCAGCCGGATGCTCGCCTCAAACACGTTGACGCGCACGTCGACATCAAAGTCCAGCTGCGCGCAGGCCGGGGGGGCCGTTGGTGCGCCGTTCCTGCCGGACTCGGGAGCCGCGCCTGCCTCTGGACGCGCAGCGGCCGGGGGTTGCGCCTTTAGCCTGAGGGTGCGCAGCTCGCCAGCGAGCCAGCAGCGTCACGGCGCCAGCCGCACGCGCATTTTACGGGCCTGTCGCCGCAGGCTGGCGCTCTGCACCCCCCCTGTCGCGCAATGCAGGAGCGAAAGCATGCCCGCCGTGCCGCCGCCGCCGCCGCGGACGCCCCGCACGGCACGGCGTCGCGACAGAGCGCAGCAAGGGCGCTCGGGCGCGCGCGGGAGCGCACGTGGGCGCTCAGCCAGCGCACAGCCCAGGCGAACTCGGTGCCGTTGCGCATGACGGCCAGCGTGGACAGCGCGTCCACCAGCGACAGCGCCACGCCCCCGTACTCGGCCGCCGGGCGGTCCGGGTCCAGGTTGCCCAGCTCGCCTGCGCCGCGGTGCCCTGCCTGGCGGGCCGGCGGGCGGCGGCGGCGCGGCCGCGTGGCGCGCCCTGCCTGGGCATGCTGAGAGCTCCCATAAGCGCCCCGCTTGGCGCGCCCTGCTGCGTGTCGCACTTCCGTGCTTGCTGTGTTGGGGCGCATGGCTGCTCAGGCATGAAGCTGCCGATGTGGGACATCACCTTTGAGTCATGGCACCCAGCCACCCTGCACCTGCATGCGAGTGCCCAGGCGATATCTGGGAAGGCAAGCACACCCATGCAGGAGTGTCTCAGCCCACTCCCAGCTTTTGCCCTCTGTTGACCGAACGCTACTCTCACCAGCTGCCCTCAGCACAGGCGAAGCAAGCGCGCGCACCCAGCGAGTCAGTATAGGACAGGCTCAGCGGCTTGAGCTCGTCGTGCGGGAACGCGTGCGCGATGTAGTTGTCGTAACCGTGCGTGAACCTGCGCCGCGCCAGTGGGTGCTGTGCCTTGGTGCCCAACCTCACTCGCAGTCCCGCACTGTGCAGAGCCAACCCACACGCGCCGGATCACCCGCGCGCGTGCTCTATGCACCCCGATCACGAAGTGCAGGCCGGTGAGCACGCAGTGACCACGGGAGGGCGCACATGTCCACGACGTCTCTCCGCAGCTGCTGCTGCTGTGCGCTGCGGTCCTCCTGGACGTACGGTCCGGCCAGCCAGCTCGCGCGCGCACCTGCGGACCCTGGCGCCGCCTGATCACCTTGTGGGGACCTCAGCAGCGTGCTCCAGCCCGCAAGCTGTACCCAAGAGGGCCGCACCGCAGGCGCCGAGCAAGCAGAGGAGGAGCAGCGCCGCCGTGGGCGTTTGTGGTCGCCTTGTGCGCGCCGCACGCCCGCGCATGCTGCGGGCCAGCGCGCATACGCGCCCCCTTGCTGCCATATGCTGCAGGCGCTGTCATCACAGCGCCATCCAACAGAGCTGCCTGTCCCCAAGACTCCCTACGATTACCCCTTTACGGACAGTGCAACCCGCTGCCACACCGTCGCTTCACGAGGCTGCGTGACCCCTCTGCATACTCACGCTTGCATAGGTAGGTACCAGAAGTGGGAAGGGCGCTTCCTGAGAGGAGAGCAAAGTAAGGCCCAAACACGGGAACGCAGAGGGACTGAGTGGAGCAACAAAACGGTGCTGCAATGAACGGATCAAGGAGAACAGTACAGTCAACAGCTTGCTCTCTACCTCATACTCTGTACTTTGGGCAGTGCTTCGTTTGGGGGTCCAGCGGTTCCCTCACAGTGGGGGAAGCGGTGACCCCAGAATTTGGGCCCCCACTCCGTGGGGGCCCGGAGGCTGGGAATTAATTTCATCCGGCCAGATGTGGGGGAAATGTGGGGGATGCTCAAAACCGTGTGTAATGGCAGCTTAAC
>JAABUR0100006817.1_pt1 | contig 13776 bp, 7 predicted proteins | sample 5560091 | NCBI WGS metagenome assembly JAABUR01 (sample SAMN10711879, study PRJNA513375) | rock metagenome | isolation source: Antarctica rocks | place: Antarctica: Victoria Land, University Valley sud
CACAGTTCGACTGCCGCTTCCGCCCCGACCGCAAGCGCCAGGTCGTGCTGCGCTCCCTCGACCCGACCTTCGTCGCGCAGGCCGGCACGCCGACCCTCGTCGGCCCGCCCGGCCTCGGCAAGACGATGCTGGCGATCGGCGTGGCGGCCAAGCAGGTGCAGCGCGGCCACACCGCCCGCTTCGTCACCGCCCAGGCCCTCGCCGTCCAGCTCGGGCGCACCGGCATCGTCGTCGGCGGCCAACGCCGCCTCAAGTCGCTGCTCACCTGCGACGTGCTCGTGCTCGACGAACGCGGCCCCTCCCGACCGTGCCCGCCTTCGGGTCGGCCCTCTACGCGGTCATCGTCGGTCGCTATGAACGCCGCCCGACGATCCGCACCTCCAACAAGAGCCTGACCGAGTGGGCGGGCATCGTCCAGGAAGCGATGCCATCAGGATGCCTCCTTCTTCGAGTGCCTAACACTGTTGGCGTAGTCGCGCAGCGCGGCGACCTCTCCTCGGGTAAGGTAGATGCGCCAGCCCCGGCCCTTCCTATATTGCTCCCCCCGGATCCGTCCCGTCCGCAGCCATTTATAGATCGTTCCCGGGAAGACGCCAACGGCGGTCGCCGCAGCGTGAACCGAGTATGGTGTCGCGTCAGTAGGCACGGCATCGCGTGGCGGGAGCGGCGCTTTGGCGATGCTCCACTGGTGGCGGAGCCGCCAGACTAACCCGCTGCGGAACGCCTGTCCACGCGCGGTGCGGAAGCCTTCGCGATTCAGGGTCGCCGCGATCTCCTCGTCTTCGCAGGCCGACGCCGCGAGTTCGCGCAGGCGCTGTTGCAGCCGCTCACCGGCGGCATAGGCCGCATAGCTGTGGACGCGCCGGGTCACCCAATGCTCGGTAAACGCGCTGGTCTGCCAGTTGACCTGCATCCAGACCTGGCCCTGCCCCCGGTGCTGGTCGAGCAGGACCGCGCGCACGACGAGTCGGAGGAGGCGTTTGCGCTCCGCCGAGGTGGTCGTCGGCGCATACCACAGTGCCGGCAGATCCTGCCCCAAGGCCAGGATGGCGTGCCGATCCTCCGCGGTGATCGGCAGGGCCTGCTCACAGCACCACGCCTGATACTCGCGTTCCAACTGCTCGGCGGCGCGCAAGGCGGCCTCCCAGCGCTGTTCGAGGCTCCGCGCGACGAGCCGGTGCTCGGGCTCGACGGCCTGGTACTGGCGTTCCGCGCGTTGGGCTTCGTACCGCGCGCGCTCCAACCGGAGCTGCCATTGCCGCTGGAGGGTCTGCGCCTCGGTGGCCAGTTCGTCAAGCGCCCCCAGCGCCAGCGCCAGTTGGTCCGGGACGAGCGCGGCGAGCACGAGCTCCGCGACCGCCGCATCGACGGCGAGCGCCCGCACCTCCTGGCACGCTTTGCCGCCGTATTCCGATTGCGTATACCGACATTTGTAGACGGGCCAATCGCCCCGCGGCCCCGAGTAGTGCAGCGTCATCGGCCCGCCGCAGCGGCCGCACCGCGCGATACCTTGCAGCAGCGCCTGGCCCTGGCGTGCGATCCCGCGCCGCGCCTCGTTGTACCGACTCTGGTTGTCGCGCAACCGCGCCTGATTCGCCACGAATTCCTCCCACGCGAGGTAGGCGGGATACGCCCCGTGCAGGCAGATCGGCCAGTCCTCCACGGGGCGGCGGACGATGCCGCTCTGGGGGTGCCCCGGGCGGCGGCGGGTCGGGTCGCGCGTCGCCCGCCCGTAGACGTAGGTACCCGCATAGGCCGGGTTCTTGAGGATCGCCAGCACCCGGCTGCTGCGCGCGATCTCCCACTGCAGGGGCCAGGGGGCCGGGCCACGCAAGGGGCGCGCCGGCACCGGCAGGCCCGCCTGTTGCAGATAGCGGACGACCGCTTTCGCCGAGCCGAGTTCGGCGAACTTGGCGAAGACCAGGCGGAGGCGCGCCTGCACTTCCTCATCGGGGTCGAGGGCCACCGCCCCATCAGGCAGGCGGACCAAGCCGACCGGGAGCGGCAGCGCGAGTTCGCCGCGCTCGGCCTTGTGCCAGGCCCCGGCGTGGAGGCGGCGCTTGAGTTGGTGGAGTTCGGCCTCGCTCATCATCCCCGATAACCCCAGGAGGAGGCGGTCATGATAGGTGCTCGGATCATACAGGCGTTCCCCGTCCGCGAGGAGGGTGCCGAAGAGCCCGCAGAGTTCGAGCAGTTGATACCAGTCCCGGTTGTTGCGGGCGAGCCGCGAGGCATCCCAACTGAGGACGATGCCGACGCGCGCCAGGCTGATCTCGGCGATGAGGTGCTGGAAGCCGGTGCGCTGCTCGGCCGAGGCCCCCGAGCGCCCGAGATCCTCGTCGATGACCTGCACGCGGTCGCGCGGCCAGCCCAAAGCCGCCGCCCGCTCGACGAGGCGATATTGGAGGTCGGTGCTCTCCCGGTGGCGGGTGATCTGCCCGAGCGAGGACTGCCGCACGTAGCCATAGGCCAGCCGCGCCTGGTGGGTGTTCTTCACCAGCGACGGCAGCGTGAGCAGGCTATCCATCAGCATCCTCCGTCCTCGCTTGCCGGGCGTGCCACCGGCGCCGCAGTAATTCGGCGACGAGCTGGGCGAGTTGCCGCTGCTACTCGGGGGGGAGCTGGTGCCACACCGGCGGCGGGAGGCTGGTCGGCGTCGGCAGCGCTGGGGACGGCGGCGGTTGGGCGACTGGGGATGGCGGGAGCACTGACGGCGGTGGCATCGCGGCCCTCCTCACGCAGGTGACGGCATTGCGCCACCAGTCTAGCGAGGGGGAGCAAGGTGCGAACCGAGAGTTGCGGGAGTGTGGACGGGGCGGAGGGGCCTGGCGCCCGTGCCTCGAAGGTGACGGCTGCACGAGCGACGCGGCGATGGTAGCCGCCCGGCAGCACGATGGTCAGGTCTGTCGCCCAACACGCTGCGGTCGTCTGGGCCACAGGAAACTGCTGCCCGACCAAAGGATGTTGCGGATCGACGATAGTCACGAGTTGCGTTAGCGAATCGTTAATCGAGGCATTGTGTCGTGTTTGACGACGTCTCCCTGGCCGCCGCGCTCGTCGACCGGCTGATGCACCACGACCAAGTCTGCTATTCGCCGTCTACAACCCGGGCGCTGTAATGTGGCATTACACCCGCCGGGGGCACCCCTCCGGCAGCGGGTGGGCCGGACGCTGTAATGCGGCATTACACCCGCCGGGGGGCACCCCTCCGGCAGCGGTCGGCCCGGGCGCTGTAATGCGGCATTACACCCGCCGGGGGGCACCCCTCCGGCAGCGGGTGGCCCGGACGCCGTAATGCGGCATTACAGCCGGCGGGGGGCGCTCCTCCGGCCTCCGGTCGGCCCGGGCACTGTAATGCGGCATTACACCCGCCGGGGGTGTCCTTTGTCCTCCGGTCGGCCCGGTCGCCGTAATGCCGCATTACACCTGGTGGCGGCGGCCCGGTCGTTACGCGGTGGAACGCCGGAGTGCCAGGGCGTGGAGGGGCGGAGGGCGGAGGGGCGGAGCGTAACGGGGCGGCCCTCCGGGTGGCCAGCGCGCGAGGAGGATCGCAGGAAACCCGCGTACATCCCGTGCTTCCGGGACGCGGCCCTGCAGCAGCGCGGGTGTGGGTGCGTCTCCGTGGGTCGCTGTCGCGCATCCAGGACGGGCCGGGCGCGCCCTGGGTGGCCGGTGCGGCCGCCGGCGGTAACACGGCGTCACGGGCGGTCAGGTCCCGGGGGCGCGGTAACGCCGTGGTACCGCGCGCCGCCCGGTGCTGGGGCCCACAGCAGACGTGGGGAGCGCCCCTGCCCGACCGCCGCTGCCCGGCTCCCACGACCAGTCCGCCCGATCGGCGGTAACACGGCGTTACCGCGCCCCGGTCCGTACACCAGCCCGCCTGAACCGCGGCGTGGTGTACGCCCACGCGGGGCGATCGATCGGGACGCGCGCGGGTGGAACGCGGTGTTACCGCGCCGGCCGCCCGCACGGTACGCGCAGCACCATGGATGCGGCGTTCGCCCGCGCCGTCCGTTTGGTCGGGCCACGTGGTCGGGCACGTCGCCGGGCACGTGGCGTTACCGCACCTGGGCCGCCCCGACACCCGGTGACCTCCGTACGGCGCCTGGGCTGATCACGACCGACCACCGGGCTGGCTGCAATGCGAGATTACGGCGACCGCCGGGCCGACCGGAGGGCAAAGGACACCCCCGGCAGGTGTAATGCGGCATTACAGCGTCCGGGCCGGCCGGAGGACAAAGGACACCCCCGGCGGGTGTAATGCCGCATTACGGCGACCGGGCCGGCCGGAGGGCAAAGGACACCCCCGGCGGGTGTAATGCGGCATTACAGCGACCGGGCCGACGGGAGGGCGGAGGGGCGTCCCCCGGCGGGTGTAATGCGGCATTACGGCGTCCGGGCCACCCGCTGCCGGAGGGGTGCCCCCCGCCGGGTGTAATGCGGCATTACAGCGGCCGGGCCGGCCGGAGGGCGGAGGGGCGCCCCCGCCGGGTGTAATGCCGCATTACGGCGACCGGGCCGGCCGGAGGACAAAGGACACCCCCGGCGGGTGTAATGCGGCATTACGGCGACCGGGCCGGCCGGAGGACAAAGGGCACCCCCGCCGGGTGTAATGCCGCATTACGGTGACCGGGCCGACCGGAGGGCGGAGGGGCACCCCCGCCGGGTGTAATGCCGCATTACGGCGACCGGGCCGACCAGAGGCCGGAGGGCACTCCTCGGCGCGCCGATGCGCGCGACCGCGGTCGGGATGCGCCGTGGCCCGCCGGACGCTCCGTCGCCCGGGCGGCCCGGGGTGTGCCGCCACGGAGGGTACCCCCCGCCCCCCCGTATCATGGCGGCGAGGGCCCCCCAGTACCCGCGGTGCAAGCATGGTACGCCGGGGTGTGACAGGGTGTGGCGGGGTGTGGCGGGGTGCGGCGAGCAGCCACGACGAGCGGCGGGCACACGACAGCGCGGTGGGGCCGCTGCCGTGAGCCCCCCGCCGGATGCGCCTCGCCGCGAGCCGCGTGTCCCCTCTCGCCGGGCGAGCCCCGCCGGGGAAACCGTGCCCGGGCACGACCGCGAGGGCGGCACGCCAGGAGGACATGCCCCGGTGACCGGGCCGTGCTCGCCGCCGCGACCGCCGACAACCGCGGCGCAGCAGCACCCCGGGAGACCTCCGCGGACCTTCGACGCAACGACCCCGCCCCGGCATCCGCCGGGGCCGAGGGTGCTCCGGTCCCGGACCGCAGGAGACGCGGGAACCACGGGAGTCGATGGCTGGTCGCCCTGGGCGCACCGTCGGAAGGCCTGCCCGGACCCGGCGGGCATGCGGCGCTCGCGAGGGGCTGAGCGCCTGGAGCATCGACGACCGGGAGGGGCCCTCCCGATTGGCAGCAAGGACGAGGCGCCACCGTGCGACGAGCCAGCCACATCGGCACGCGCGAACCGGGGTGCCAGGGACAACCCCGAGGACGGGAGCCTCCCCGGGGCGGTACGGCCGGCCCGAGGGGCACACGAGCATGAGGCATCCCCGGGAGCGACTCGTCCGGGAAGGTGCGCAGGAAATCGACGCCGGGGCAGGGAGCCTCGGGATGCGCCCGAGGAGCAGACCCTCGGGAATACCCCCTGGGAGCAGACCCCTGGGAATACCCCCCTGGGAGCAGACCCTCGCAATGACCCCGCAAATGGCCCTGGGGAAGGTGGACCGGGCGAGTGGCACGAGGTCGAATCCAGGAGACACTGGTGCGACCGAGGAGACGAAGAAACCCGGAGCGGATAGCCGGGGAGCGAGGGACCGGGAGCGGGAACCAGGAACGAATAGCCGAGACGGATAGCCAGGGACGGATAGCCGAGAGCGAGGAAACCAGGAGCGGATAGCCAGGGCGAGGCACCGGGGGCGGATAGCCAGGAGCGGACAGCCAGGGACCGGAGCACCAGGAAGAAAGGTGTCTCCGAAGGAGCGCGCCATCGAAGAACAGACACAACCGCGATGGGGCATCCCCGAGGAACAACAGCAGAACGACCAACCGCGGGAATGGCACCCGCCGGGTCCGGCAGACCAACCCCGGTGCCACGCCGGGTGAACCCACGGGTGAACCCACGGGAAAAGGATGAATAACGATAGGGGTCGCGCATAGTGAGGGCCAATTTTCCCAGCACCGGGGCCAAAAACGCTCTGCCGGGTCGGACCAATTTCGACACCCAATTTGAGTGCCGGTAATGTAAGTAGACGCCCCCAGTCTACCCGGATTTGGAGACCGCCGCCCGCCCCCCGAGTCCACCGCTGGCCCACCCCGGGCGGACCCCGGGCGGGCGGCGGGCCGGGGTGCGAGGGGGCGGCGGGGGCGCGTCTGGCGATCGGCCCGGGGTGCCGCCCCGGGTGGCACGCCCACGGTGGCGGCCAATTTCGCGGTTCATCGGCAGGTTTGATACTGCTGGCGAAGTCGAAAGCGCGTAGTACAGACGCCAGGAATCGACCACAATTGAGGACGAGTTCAGGCACTGAATCAGCGTATTACTGACTTCGCCAGCAGTATCAGGTTTGGTGAAGCAGGTCCGAGAATAGGGAAGGTCGGCTCGAAAGGGGCGAAAAATGGCAGTATCGGTGCCCGCCTTGGTCATCTTACTATCGTCCGTCCCCATTGAAAGGACCGGGTGGAGCCAAATCACCAAACCTGCCGATGAACCAATTTCGCCCCGCACACCCGGCCCGCTGTAACGCGGCGTTACACCTACCGCGAGCGCCTCCCAGCCCCGGCCCGCTCCGGGTACACACCCGCTGTAACGCGGCGTTACAGCCAGGGATGGACGCCCCGCGCCCCCGTCCCGACCACGCCTCGCTGTGGGTGTAACGCGGCATTACAGCCACAGGGGCCGCAACCGGACCGCGACCCCTGGTGTCGGCGATGACCATGCAGCGCCTGCGTTGGTCGAACCGTGGTGACCCACCATGGGCGTGCGAAACGGCGGGGCATACCGCGCAGCGGGATCCCCAACCCCGGCGTGCCAGGAGGGGGGCGCGAGTCGGAGGGCGGTTTCCTTCTTGGCCAGGCGCCCCGCGCACTCGGCCCCGATTGGGGAGACCGCCTCTGGCCCTTCGCCCGCGCCGGTGACCGGATGGAGCGGGACGGAGGACGGGCAGGGACGGAAGACCGAGAGGCACGGGGGGCGCGTCGCCCCCGCGCTCGTCCCGTCGCCCCGATGGTGTGCCGAGGGCTCCGCGTCGCTGGGGGCGCGCCACGCCGCCCCCGTCCGCGACGGTGTTGCGTGTCATGGTGGCATTCCTAGCGGGAGTCGTTCGCCCTACTCCGCGCGGCAAGGAACCAGGCCACGCGTGGCGACCTCGCCGTCGGCCGGAGGGGCGGGTGCCGGACGGGGCACTAGGCCGAAGATCGGCGACCGCAGCGCCGCACGGGAGCACCGCACACGCAATAGCCGACCACGATAAGCAGGTCACCATCCGCGCGTACCAGCGGCCGGGGGTGCTGTAATGTTGTCATTACAGCACCCCCGGCCGTCCGTTCTGCCTCCTCCATTGCGTGGCCCGGTGGTCCCGTGATTCCGTGGCCTCGTGGCCCTATCGTCCCGGGATTCCGGAGCCCCATCGCCGCCTGTCTCCATGTCCGGGACGCGCCACGAGCGAGCATCGCTACCCGAATCGGGAAGGGACCATCAGGGTGAAGCGACAACCGGCCCCGGGGGATCCCGGGGTGCGCGCCAACCCGTGGCGACGCCTCCCCGCCCCGCCGGTGGATGCTGTGCCCGCATGGTGCTGGAGCGGGGGCAGGGAGCAGTCGCGCCAGGGGCAAGCCCCGCGCCCGGGCGTGGCGGGCAAGGCCGATGGGCGGGGGTGTAACGCGGCGTTACACCCCCACCCATTGGTTCGCCTGTGGCTACCCACGCCCGGGTGCGCACGGGGGTGCGGGGGCACGGCTGGGCTGAGCGGACGCGACCGCCACGCCGCCGACCAGGCCCCGCTCCCCACGCCGCGCGACTCCCTCCGTGGCAGCGCCCCCCACAAGTTCGTCCTCCCCCGTCGACAGGTGCTGGCGCTACCCCTGCCCTCTCGGCGGCGCTGCACCAGGAGCACGGCGCCGCGCGTGTCGTGCCTCGGTCCGGAGCTGCCGGTGCGGGCCTGGCGATAACGCCGCGTTACACCCCGCCGTTCCGGCCTGACAAGGCCCGGACAATCGTGCGGCGCGTTTCGTCCGGGCCACCGCCAGGGTGATGCAGGGTCACCCTGGCGGGCAAGGACGATCCCGCAGGAACCGGCTGACTGTAACGCGGCGTTACCGCCGATCCGAACGACCCGGCGGCCGACCCCCGGCGGAGGACCTCGACGGTCGCCGCTTGCCAGGGGCGACGGGGGGTCCGTGGGGACGCCCCCGCATTCCTGACGGGCGATGCCTGATCGGCCACTGCCGCCGGGTCGTTCGGGCGACGACACGCGACGGTACAGGCCCCCCACCGGGAGACCCCGCCCCCCTGCGCGTGACCGGATGTACCCGCTCGTGCCGATGTGCGTGGGGGGGCGGTGTGCGCGCGCGGCCCGCGAACCGGCCAGCCGGCGCGGATATGGCCCGCATGGAACCCGCCACCCGGGGAGTGCCCCCGGCACGCTGTCCCGTGGCCCGCGGCCCAAGGATCAAGACGCGACGGCCGTTGCCGCTGCCCGTTGCCACTGCCCGCTGCCGGGCATGTAACAGGGACCATATTGCGGGGGTGCTGTAATCCGGCATTACACCCGGCGGGGGAGTCGCGGTCGCGGTCGGGCTGGGCACGGTGCGGAAGCGCCCGGCGTCGGGGTCGGTCCGGGCGCTGTAATGCGGCATTACACCCGGCGGGGAGTCCCCCCGGCCGCGGGTCGGCCCGACGGTACTGTAATGCGGCATTACACCCGGCGGGGAGTCCCCCCGGCGTCGGCGCGGGCCGGGGGCGCTGTAATGCGGCATTACACCCGGCGGGAGGTCTCCCGGTCCCGGGTTGGCCCGACGGTGCTGTAATGCGGCATTACACCCGGCGGGGAGTCTCCCGTCCTCGGCGCGGGCCGGGGGTGCTGTAATGCGGCATTACACCCGGCGGGGAGTGCCCCCGGCCGCGGGTCGGCCCGGGGTACTGTAATGCGGCATTACACCCGGCGGGGAGTCTCTTGGCCGTGGGTCGGCCCGGCGGTGCCGTAATGCGGCGTTACCGTCGCTCGAGCCTGACTGGCTGGCACGCCGGGTTCGACCCAAGCACGTGCGCCACCGTGTGTCTGGCCGTGTGTCCCGACCAAACGAACGGCGCGAGTGAACGGCGCGCCCATGGTGATGCGGAATACCGCGCGCCCGGGCGACGCGGTAACGCCGCGTTACCGCAGCCGTGGTGTGGTGGGGCCGGACCCGCGTCACACCCGAGCGAGTTGGCCCGCGAACTGGCCGAGCGCGGGGTTCGGATGGCGCCCGCGCGGGGTGGTGCTGTGTCGCGGTCCAGGCGCGGTGCCGTACCAGGCGACGCGCGGTAACGCGGTGTCACCGCCAAGCATGGCCCGCGGGTGCGGTAACGCCGCGTCACACCCGAGCGCGTATCCCGGTCGAACGCGCCGCGCGGGGCATACACCGCACCTCCATTCAGGCGGGGTGACGTACGGTCCGGGTGCGTTGTAACGCCGCGTTACCGCCGCTTGGAGCGGCCCGGCCGAGGGATTCGGGCAGGTTCGACCGGGCAGGCGCTCTGCCCTCGTCCGGTGCGCGCCCCAACACCGCACGGGGCGCTGTAACGCCGCGTTACCGCCGACCGCGTACCCGGGTCGCGCTACCCCGGCACGTGGTTTCCCTGTCTTGCGCATCCCTAGGACCGCGCGGTGTGCCGCGCTGTAACGCCGCGTTACAGCGCGGCGTTACAGCCCGCCCACCCAGGGCGCGGCCCGCCCATGCCGGGCGCGGCCCGTCCATGCCGGGTGCGCGACAGCGGCCCGAGGAGATGCACGCGCACCCGTTGTCCTGCAGGCCTCGTCTCGGAAGCGCGGGCCGTGCGCGGGTTTCCTGCCGTCTTCCTCGCGAGCTGGCCTGGCGTAGGGAAGACCACGGCTCGGCGTACGTTGGCCCGGCCACACGCGATCCGCACCACCGCTTGACCTGGCGGCGGACGACCGGCCCGGACGATCGGCCCGGGTGTCAGCCCCGCCCCGTCAGCGCTACGACTATCCGCCCCTCCGTCCCTCCGTCCCTCCGTCCCTCCGTCCCTCCGTCCCTCTGCCGGGTCGCGGGGCGGCGACGGGCTTGCCTCGTGCTACGTGGTCGGGGCCACGCGATACGGTCCAGCCTCGCGCCGGCCCAAGGGTGAGTGGGGGCCAAACTCTGGGACACGGTTCGTGCCGCTCGGGCACCCTCGGTCTTACCACCACCCGCGAACCAGTACCGGCAGTATGCGCGGGCACCCGCGGGCTGTAATGCGGCGTTACAGCGCCCCCGGGCCGACCCGTGGCCGGGGGGACTCCCCGCCGGGTGTAATGCCGCATTACAGCGCCCGGGCCGACCCCGACGCCGGGCGCTTCCGCACCGTGCCCAGCCCGACCGCGACCGCGACTCCCCCGCCGGGTGTAATGCCGTATTACAGCACCGCCGGCCCGCGCCGACGCCGGGGGGACTCCCCGCCGGGTGTAATGCCGCATTACAGTACCCCGGGCCGACCCGCGGCCGGGGGGACTCCCCGCCGGGTGTAATGCCGCATTACAGCACCGCCGGGCCGACCCGCGGCCAGGTGACCTCCCGCCGGGTGTAATGCGGCATTACAGCACCCCCGGCGCGCCGATGTGCGCGACTGCGGCCAGGATGCGCCGTGGCCCGCCGGACGCTCCCTCGCCCGGGCGGCCCGGGGTGTGCCTCCATGGAGGATACCCCCCCCCCGCCTCCCCGTATCATGGCGGCGAGGGCCACCCCCAGTTCCCCCGGTGCGGGCAGGGTACGGCGGGGTGTGGCGGGCAGCCGCGACGAGCGGCGGGCACACGACAGCGCGGTGGGGCCGAGTCGGCAGACCCGTCGGCCCCGCCGCGCGAAGGGCCGCTGCCGTGAGCCCCTCGCCGGATGCGCCTCGCCGGATGCGTCTCGCCGCGAGCCGCGTGTCCCCTCTTGCCGGGCGAGCCCCGCCGGGGGAAACCGTACCCGGGCACGACCGCGAAGACGGCACGCCAGGAGGACATGCCCCGGTGACCGGGCCGTGCTCGCCGCCGCGACCGCCGACAACCGCGACGCAGCAGCGCCCCGGGGAGACCTCCCCGGGCCTGCGACGCAACGACCCCGCCCCGGCATCCGCCGGGGCCGAGGGCGCTCCGGTCCCGGACCCCAGAAGCCGCGGGAGCCGCCGGGGGCTGAGCGCCTGGAGCATCGACGACCGGGAGCGGCCCTCCCGATTGGCAGCAAGGGCAAACGGCCAGCGTGCGACGAGCCAGCGACAGCGGCGTGCGCGAACCGGGGTGCGCGAACCGGGGTGCCGGGGACAACCCCGAGGACGGGAGCCTCCCCGGGGCGGTATGGCCAGCCCGAGGGCCACGTGCGCATGAGGCAGCCCCCCGGAGCGGCGCGTCCGGGAAGGTGCGCGCGGTCAATCGACGCCGGGGCAGGGAGCCTCGGGATGCACCCCGGGAGCCGATCCTGGGATACCCCAAGGATCCCCTCGGGGAGCAGTCCCGCGCAATGACCCCGGAACTGACCCTGGGGCAGACGGACCGGTGGCGACAAACCGGGCGCGTGGCACGAGGTCGAATCCAGGAGGGACTGGTGCGACCGAGGAGACGAAGAAACCCGGAGCGGGAAGCGGGGGACGAATAGCCGGGGAGCGGATAGCCGGGGAGCGAGGGACCGGGAGCGGGAACCAGGAACGAATAGCCGAGACGGATAGCCAGGGGCGGATAGGCCAGAGCGAGGAGCCAGGAGCGGGAACCAGGAGTGAGGAACTGGGAGCGGATAGCCAGGGGCGGATAGCCGGGAGCGAGGAAACCAGGAGCGGATAGCAGGGGACCGGAGAACCAGGAGGAAAGGTGCCCCCCGAAGGAGCGCGCCATCGAAGAACAGACGCAACCGCGATGGGGCATCCCCGAGGAGCAACAGCAGACCGACCACCGGAAGGTCACCCGCCGGGTCTGGGAGACCAACCCGGGTGCCACACTGGGTGAACCAACGGGTGAACCAACGAGAAAAGGATGAATAACGAGAGGGGTCGCGCATGCGGAGGGCGACTTTTCCCAACACCGGGGCCAAAAACGACCTGCCGGGTCGGACCAATTTCAACACCCAATTTGAGTGCCGGTAATGTAAGTAGACGCCCCCAGTCTACCCGGATTTGGAGACCGCCGCCCGCCCCCCGAGTCCACCGCTGGCCCACCGCTGGCCCACCGCTGGCCCACCGCTGGCGTACCCGGGCGGGCGGCGGGCCGGGGGGCGCGGGGGCGGCGGGGGCGCGTCTGGCGATCGGCCCGGGGTGCCGCCCCGGGTGGCACGCCCACGGTGGCGGCCAATTTCGCGGTTCATCGGCAGGTTTGGTGAAGCAGGTCCGAGAATAGGGAAGGTCGGCTCGAAAGGGGCGAAGAATGGGGTACTGTCAACTTGAGACTTGGCATAGTCCACGTGCGATACTGGCGACATGAAAGATGCAGTCGCCGGACCCACGTACGCCGGGTATCGCTTCCCCGCTGCGATCATTGCCCACGCCGTGTGGCACTACTTCCGCTTCGCCCTGCGCTACCGCGATGTGGAAGAGCTGCTGGCGGAGCGCGGCGTGGTCGTCACGTACGAGACGATCCGGCGGTGGTCCCGGAAGTTCGGGCAGACCTACGCCAAGGCCCTGCGCCGTCGTCGGCCACGCCCTGGCGACAAATGGCACCTGGACGAGGTCTTCATTCGTATCGGCGGCACGCAGCACTCCCTGTGGCGGGCCGTCGACCAGGACAGGAACGTGCTCGACATCCTGGTCCAGCGCCGACGGGACCAGGCCGCCGCCAAGAAGTTCTTCCGCCGACTCCTCAAGGGACTGCCATACGTGCCGCGTGTGGTGATCACCGACAAGCTGGCCAGTTACGGGGCGGCCAAGCGCGAAGTCCTGCCGAGCGTCGAGCATCGGCAGCACAAGCGGCGCAACAATCGAGCGGAGAATTCGCACCAACCGACCAGGGAGCGCGAGCGGCGGATGCGACGGTTCAAGAGCCCGGGCCACGCGCAACGCTTCCTCGCGGCATACGGCCCGATCGCCTCGCACTTCCGCCCACGTCGCCACCGCCTCGCCGCCGCCGCCTACCGCGGAACTAGCACGGCACGCTTCGCCACCTGGCGCGCGGTCACCGGCGTGGCCGCTGCCGCCTGATCCGCACATCGACCCAGGCCAAGCATGCCCGCAGGCGATCGCCTCACCACACCGCTCGCTCAAGTTGACAATGCCGTCGCGGGTGGGCCAGGGGCGGAACGTCCCGTGCCGCTGCGCGACGCCTGGAAACACTACGAGCTAGGCGCGAACCACGCTCGATGCCAGGCGGATGATTGGCGTAGCCATTACAAGCTCCTTCACGCAACGGTCAACACCGTCACGTTATCAGCGCGCGGCTGTTCCCACCAGCCTTCGTCTGATTCCTGACGCAACCTCTTTCGCTAACGCAAACTTGACTAATTAGATAATAAAAATATACAATCATCCTATGGCGTTTTTCCTAAGCCAGAGTGTCGTATGAGCGGGTGCCTGCCGCATGAGGCTATACGATCGACCAGAGGAAGGAACCGTGTAATGTCCTCGCAGGTTCGCCAGATTTCCAGCCGTATATGTCCG
>JAABUR0100006820.1_pt1 | contig 13773 bp, 9 predicted proteins | sample 5560091 | NCBI WGS metagenome assembly JAABUR01 (sample SAMN10711879, study PRJNA513375) | rock metagenome | isolation source: Antarctica rocks | place: Antarctica: Victoria Land, University Valley sud
CTCGACCAGCGCCGGCCCGGAATGGGGACGCCATTGGTCCGTCGCTAACGACCCAGGGCGCTACTAGGACGAGGCGCTCAGGAAGTCACTCGCGATGTACCCGGCGCCGTAGGCCTGATTCCTCAGCGGATACCAGATGTAGCCGTTGGCGGCCGCCGGAGCTCCCGTCACCGTGAAGATCTGCCCCTGCGGGACAAGGTTCGCGATCGGTGAGGTCGTGCTCGCCCCGGTCCGGAAGTTGACCGGCCCATCCGAGACGACGACCCGCGAGTTGGCCGGGAACGTCGCTCCGGACGGTGGCGTCGTCGCCGGCGGGTTGGTTGGAGTCGAGCCACCGGCGACCAGGAACGCTCCGGCGATGTAGCCATCGCCGAACGTCGAGTTCCGGACGGGATACCAGGTGTAGCCGCTGGCGGCCGTCGGGGCGCCGGTCACGGTGAACGACTGACCCGTCGTTGCGACGCCGATGATCCGCGCGGTGGTACTTGGTCCGGCCCGGAAGTTGACGTCCCCGCCCGTGACCGAGACCGTCGATCCGACGGCGAACTGGCCGCTGGTGGGCGGCTGCGTCGGCGGGTTGGTCGTCCCCCCACCGGCGACGAGGAACGCTCCGGCGATGTAGCCGCCACCATAGACCGTGCTGCTGACCGGCACCCAGGAGTAGCCACTGGCCGAGACGGCCGCGCCCGTGACGGTGAAGGCCCGGCCGTCCGGGATGACGCCGTTGATGGAGGCGCCGATGCTCGGGCCGGAGCGCAGATTGACCGTCCCACCGGTCACCGTCACGGTCGAGCCGACCGGGAACTGGCTAGTGGGGGGCGGCGGGGGCGGGTCGGTCGGGGTCGTGACGCCGGGGATGTTGAGCTGGCTGGCGAGGGTCCAGCCACCGCCATACCCCTGCCGGTAGACCCCGTACCAGGTCTGACCAGCTTCCTGCTGCGGTCCGTCGGTGATCTGAACCTGGACGCCGGCTGGCAGCGTCGAGATGATCGACCACTGCGTGCCTGGGCGGGAGCGGACGTTGGCGCTTGCCAGCGTCGTCCCGTAGATCACCTGCTCCGGCGGCGCACCGGAGCCGCCGAGCGTGAGGTAATCCTGCGTGACCCAGCCCGAACCGCTCGACGCGGTCCGGATCGACCACCACGTCGCTCCGCCGCTCTGGGTCGGACCGCCGATCAGAGTGACCGCCGCTCCGGAGTCGAGGGTGCCGATGATGTTGCCGCCGGTTCCGGCCGCGGCACGGAGCCGAACGCCGTTGGAATTGATCGTCGCGTTGGCGCCGATCGCGAACGTGCCCGGCGTCGTGCCGGAGACCTTCGTCAGGTAGTCGCGGACCACCCAGCCGGTCCCGCGCGAGGTGCTGATCTGCCACCAGGTGTAGCCGGTCGCCGTCGTCGGTCCGCCGATGACCTGGCCCTGCGTGTCGGTCGGCAGTGTGGCGATGATCGACCCGGACGTACTCGGCTGCGAGCGAAGGTTGAGGAGATCGGTCGAAACGCTCACGGTGTCGCCGACCGCGATTCCGGTCGATGGGCTGCTCGACGGTTCGATCACCGTGTTGGCGACGAAGCCGGCCCCATAGGAACCGGTGACGGGGTACCAGCTATAGCCGTCGGCTGTCGTCGGAGTGCCCGTGATCGTCAAAGGGGTACCGAGGTTCATCGCCGCGATGGCCTGGCCGGTGATCCTCGCCGCGGCGCGCAGGTTGGCCCCCGCGACGCTGACGGTGACGGTCGAGCCGGTCTCGTAGCCGGTGCCAGGGTTGGTCGCGCCACCGTTGATGACCTCGTCGACGTACTGTCGAATCAGCGGCAGGTCGTCGTAGAGGTAGTCTCCCGGGCAGGTCGACTGATTGACGTCGCGGTGCGATGCGATCGTCGGCAGGTTCGGGACCTGGAGGAAGTCGGCCGAGCCGAGCGGGTTGAGATTCCGGCCGACGTAGGCGGTGATCGCGACGATCGCCGATTGGGCGGCGGTCGTGACGTCCTGGAAGGCGAACTTGCCGATCACGCCGATGCCGGCGCCGCCGTAGGCATACTGGAAGGCATGCCCACCGACGACATTTTCCCCACCGGTCCGACCCTCGTAGATGTTGCCCCGGAAGTCGACCAGATAGTTATAGCCGATGTCGCCCCAGCCCTGGGTGACCGTGTGGTAGTAGTAGATGGACCGCATGGCGGCGAACGGATCCTGGAAGTTCGGCGTGTCGGTGTGGTGGATGATGACGTGCTCCACCTCCACGTACTCCTTCTCCCAGATCTCGCCGACCTCGTCGTACCGCAGCGACTCGTCCGCGCCCCACTCCGCCCGGGAGATGATCCGCGGCTTGCTCACCGCGGCCGTCGAGACCTCCTCGGACTGGGCGTCGAAGGTGACTGGCCCGCCGGTGCTGTCGAGATAGGTGAAGCTCAGACCGGCAACCTGGGCCGGAGCGCCGTCGCCGTCGGCCGTCTCGTAGCGGACGAAGGTGCTGGGCTCCGTGAAGACGAGGTCGGCGAAGGTCCGCCCGTCGCGGGTTGGCCGACCGGCATCGGTCTGAGCCACGACCGCGACCGGGTCCGTGTAGGACACGTCGTCGGCGCTGAAACTCATCGCGACCGTGACCGGGAACCCAACCGAGCCGGACCAGTGGACGCCGACGGCGGTGAAGGGGAAGTTGCTGACGAACGAGTTCGGCCCACTGGCGCTGATCGAGGCGGCGCCGACGCCCTCCCCGCCCTCGACCCAGGTATCGGCCAGCGTGACGCCGCTCTGCGCCAGCGCGGCGTCCGGCGTCCGCGTCGCCGACAGCCCGGAGACCGCCAGCGCCCCGGCCGCCAGCCCGGCCTTGAGGACGACGCGCCGGTCCAGCCGGAGGCGGGCCGCGGGTCCGGCCTCGATCAGCCGCACGCTCGGGTCGGGTCCGCTGTCCTTGAGCGGCTCGCACATGCTGTGATCCCCCTGAATGCATTTCGTCCGTGCGGGACCCAGTCGAGCCCATCCCAGCCAGGTCGGCCTCGACTGAGTAAGATGGTCGCGTCAGTCCGCTACGTCGCAGCGATTGGCACGATTACCGTAACAGGTGTACGTACACCTGTCAATTGTTCGCAACGAATGTCACTTGCCGATGTGAATCGCGGACATTGTATACGCCTCCGCCCCGGCTATCTAAAGGGGGCGTCGAGTGCCGTTTCGCCCCGTTCTGCGATCGACCGCCGGAGGAGCTCGAAGAGGGCGATCGACCCGGCGGTGCTGGCGTTCAGGGAGGCGATCCGGCCGATCATCGGGATGACGGCGAGCACGTCGCAGTGCTTCCGCAGGTTTGGGCCGATCCCCGGCCCTTCGGCGCCGACGACAAGGACTGCCGGCAGCGGCAGATCCCCGGTGAACAGATCGACCGACCGCTCGTCCGCCTCGAGCCCGATCGCCCAGCGGCCAGCCTTCTTGGCCCGCTCGACGGCCTGGACGAGGTTGGGAACCTGGGCGACGGGCAGCAACTCGACGGCGCCGGCCGACGCGTTGACGACCGCCGGAGTGACACTGACCGAGCGGTCCTGGGGGATCACGACGCCGGCCACACCGGCGGCCTCGGCGGCGCGAAGCAGCGTGCCGATGTTCTGCGGGTCCTGCAGGTGATCGAGGATCAGGATCGGCCCGTCCTTCGGTAGCAGGTCGTCGAAGTCGGCGTACTCGTAGGGGCCGGTGTCAAGCCCGACACCCTGGTGGTTGGCGCCGCGGGTCTCGTCGTCGAGCGCCGGGCGCGGCACCGTCTCGCGCGGCACCCCGGCTCGTTCGGCCAGCGCGACGATCTCCCGGATCCGGTCGTCCTCCTGGATGCCGTCGGCCAGCAGCAGGCGGTGGAGCCGGCGCCGCCCGCGCAACGCCTCGGTCACGCCGTTGCGGCCGTAGAGCAGCTCACCCCGGATGTTGAGGTCGATCGATGTTCCGCCGACGAGGCGGCCGGAACCGCCTGGCGGCCGTCCACCCGGCCGGCCAGGACCGGAAGGACGGCCGTAGGCTCCGTCGCGGCCTCGAGGCGGAGCCGATCGCCGTGAATCCCGTGGTGGTCTGCCCTGTCCGCCGCGCTCACCCATGTCGCCAGCTCCCTCCGGTGGGACCGTCTTCGACCGTCACACCGAGCTCGGCCAGGCGGTTGCGGATGCTGTCCGCCACAGCCCACTGCTTCGCCGCTCGCAGTTCGTCACGGACGCTGACCAACACGTCGATGAACGGGTCGGCGGCCTGCGCCTCGGTCTTCGGCTCGTCCAGCACCAGCCCGAGTACGCCGATGAGCTCGTTGAAGGATGCCTGCGCCGGCGGGAACGAGGTATCCGGGCCGTCAGTCCGGGCCCGGTTGAGCTGGCGAGCGAGGTCGAACAGCGCGGCCGTCGCCTCGGGCGTGTTGAAGTCGTCCGACATCGCGCCGTGGAAGCGGCGCCGGACCTCGTCCATCAGATCGGTCAGCGCGACGCCGGACGGAAGCGCATCAGGGTGATTCAGCGGGACCGCGGCGGCACGGAGACGGGCGAGGCCATTGTTGGCGCCCTCCAGTCCATCCTCCGTGAACGTCAGTGGGACCCGGTAGTGGGACTGCAGGACGAGCAGCCGGAAGGCCATCGCCAGGCCGCGGTCGGCCAGCTCACGGATCCGGACGAAGTTGCCGATCGACTTCGACATCTTCTCGCCGCTGAACTGGAGCAGCCCGTTGTGGACCCAGTACCGGGCGAAGGGGTCCACACCGAGGGCGGCCTCGCTCTGGGCGATCTCGTTCTCGTGGTGGGGGAAGATCAGGTCGGACCCACCGCCGTGGATGTCGATCTGGTTTCCGAGGTGGGCGCTGCACATCGCCGAGCACTCGATGTGCCAGCCGGGGCGGCCGTGGCTGAACGGGCTCGGCCAGAACGGCTCGCCGGGCTTGGCGGCCTTCCAGAGGGCGAAGTCCAGCGGGTCGTCCTTGCGCTCGTCGACGTCGATCCGGGCGCCGGACTGGAGGTCTTCGAGGTGGCGGTGGGAGAGCTTGCCATAGCCGTCGAACGAGCGAACCCGGTAGTAGACGTCGCCGTCGACGACGTAGGCGGCGTCCTGGGCGATGAGTTGCTCGATCATCGCGATGATACCGGGCAACTCGTGGGTTGCCCGCGGATAGACGTCAGCCGGTGCGATGTTGAGCTCGGCCGTGTCGGCGTGCCACTGGGCGATCATCGTCTCGGTGAGGTCGCCCGGCGTGATGCCCTCGCGGTTAGCGCGATCTGGTCGTCGATGTCGGTGAAGTTCTGGGCGTGCCGGACCTCATAGCCACGGAAGGTCAGGTAGCGCTTGATCACGTCGAAGATGACCGCCGACAGCCCGTGGCCGATGTGGGCGTTGTCGTAGACGGTCACGCCGCAGACGTACATCGTGACGACACCGGGCTCGATCGTCCGGAGCGGCGCGACCTGGCGGGTCAGCGTGTCGTAGAGCTGGATCGGGGGCAGATCGTTCCTGAGCGTCTGGGGAAGGGTGCTGGGCGACGACATGACCGGACGACTCCTTCGCGAGGCGGGGACCTCGCGGGTCCTGATCGGCATTGGGGTGATCCGTCCGCCCCAGCGTAGGGCACGGCGGACCGACGGTGCAGACAGCCGCCACCCGAGCCTCAGATGGCGGCCGACGTACACCGGTCCCCGCTGCGTTCCACAACCTTGAGCCGGGCTTCCAGGACGTCGATCCGCTCCAGCAGCGCCGCCTGGATCTCATCGGGCGAAGCCGGACGGACCGCCTGGCCGGTGATCAGGTCGATCTCGCGGAGCAGCCGGGCCGGGACGCCACCGACGACCGCTCCGGCCGGCACATCTCGGACGACAACGGCTCCGCTTCCGATCCTCGCGTCGTTACCCACGGTGACATTGCCGAGCACCGTCGCGCCGGCGCCGATCTGGACCCGGTCTCCGATCGACGGGTGTCGCCGGCCCCGCACCCGGGCGGTCCCACCGAGGGTCACGCCCTGGTAGATCAGGACGTCGTCGCCGACGACCGCGGTCTCGCCGATCACGACGCCCATGCCGTGGTCGATCACGAGGCGACGGCCGATCGTCGCGCCGGGGTGGATCTCGATCCCAGTGACGACGCGGCCGAGGTGCGACACGACTCGCGCCGGGAGCCGCAGTCCGCGGTGGTGGAGCCGGCTGGCGAGGCGGTGGAACTGGAGGACGTGGAAACCGGGGTAGGTGAGCACGACTTCCAGCGCCGACCGGGCGGCCGGGTCGTTGGCCCGAATCGCCCGGATGTCCTCTCGCCACGTTTCCAGAACCATCGGTCCCACACCTTGCTCGTCAGCTATCTCGCATCGTTGACTGGGCCTGCTGCTCGTGGCCGGTCGCGTTACTTCGACGCGACTCGGGCCGCGGCCGGCGTGCGGTCCTTCGTAGCTGGTGCGGCCGGCTCCGCCTTGCCGCCACTCGACTTATCGGCAGCGACCTTCTCGGTCGAGCCGCTGTCCGGCTTGTCGGACTTCCCCTCAGCCTTGTCGGCCTTGTCGGCCTTGTCGGCCTTGTTGGTCCTGTCGGCCTTATCGCCGCCGGCCATCTCGCCGTTGCCGGAATCGCTGGCGTCGGCGGCGGTCTTCGCCTTCTCCGCGCCGGACTTCGGCGAGTTCTTGCTGTCGTTGATGTAGAAGCCGGTTCCCTTGAAGACGATCCCGGTCGGCTGGATGACCCGGCGAATTGATCCCTCGCAGGTCGGGCAGACGGTCAGCGCGTCCTCGGAGAACTTCTGGAAGATATCGAACTGATGGCCGCAGTCGCGGCAGCTGTAGGCATAGGTCGGCATCGAGGCTCCGTCCCTGATCGCGGTCAGGGTGCTTCTTTAGGAAGGCGGTTCAGTTTCGGGAAGGTCATGTCCGGTTGGGGCAGCAGGGTGGTTCAAACGCGGACCATCTCGTATTGTAGGGCGTTTGCCGGTGCTCCTCAAGCTTTCCGAAGGGAAGTATCGCAACCCTCGTGGTCATTCCGCTTACCGGTGGCGGGACGGCCATCAGGTAGTCGTCGACACCGCGACCCGGGCGATCGGCTCCATCTCATCCCAGCGTGGGCCGGCGTTGACTTCGGCGATGACTGGGACCGAGAGTTCCGCCGCTCCCTCCATGATCCGGAGGACGAGTTCGGCCGTCTCACCAAGGTCGGCCCGCTCGACTTCGAGGACGAGCTCGTCATGGACCTGGAGCAGTAGCCGCGCCCGCAGATCGCTCTGACCAAGCGCCTCGTGGAGGTGGATCATGGCGACCTTGATGATGTCGGCCGCGGTCCCCTGGACCGGCATGTTGACCGCCATCCGCTCGGCGGTGAGGCGGCGCATCCCGTTGCTCGAGGTCAGCTCCGGCAGGTACCGGCGCCGGCCGCTCGGCGCGACGACGTAGCCGTTCCGGGCGCCGTCGTTTATCGTCCGGTCGAACAGCTCGCGGACCTTCGGGAGCCGGGCCCAATACTGCTCGATGAACTTCCCGGCGTCGGCGTTGCTCAGGCCGGAGTCCCGCGCCAGCCCGAACGCCTGCATCCCGTACATGACGCCGAAGTTGACCGTCTTGGCGACGCGGCGCTGGTTGGGCGTGACGGCGCCGAGGTCGATGCCATAGACGATCGCCGCCGTCGCCTGATGGATGTCGTCGCCCCGCTGGAACGATTGGACCAGGAACGGCTCGCCGCTCATGTGAGCAAGCAGCCGGAGCTCGATCTGGGAGTAGTCGGCGGAAAGGAGAACAGCGTCGTCGAACAGGCGGAAGTCCGGGCGGGTGTCGGCGACGAAGGCGTGGCGGACGCGGCGGCCCTCGTCGGTCCGGACCGGAATGTTCTGCAGGTTCGGGTTGGTCGATGACAGCCGGCCGGTCGCGGCGATCGTCTGGTTGAAGGAGGTGTGGACGCGGCCGGTGTCCGGGTGGACCGACTGGGCGAGGGAGTCGACGTAGGTGGATTTGAGCTTGGCCAGCGACCGGTGCTCGAGGATCAGCCCGACGATCGGGTGCGACCCGCGGAGCCGCTCCAGCTCGTCGGCGTCGACCGAATAGCCGGTCTTGGTCTTCCGTCCGGCGGCGAGACCGAGCTCGACAAAGAGCAGGTCAGCGAGCTGCTTGTTCGAGCCGATGTTGATCTCCCGGCCAGCCGCCTCCTGGATGCCGCGCTCGAGGTCGGCGAGGCGTTCCGTCAGCTCGCTTGAGAAGCTGGACAGATAGTCGGTATCGACCGTGATCCCGGTCCGCTCCATCGCGACGAGGACCGGGACCAGCGGCTGCTCCTCGCCGTAGAGCAGGCCGTCGAGTTCGCGCTCCTCGATCTCCGGCGCCAGCGCGTCGGCCAGGGCCAGGGTCGCCTCGACGTCGCCGCAGGCGTAGGCGCCGGCCTCGTCGCCCGAAACGACGTCCATCGTCAGCTGCTTGCTCCCCTTCCCGATCAGCTCCGTGATCTCGGTCATCTGGATGCCGAGCCGAGTGAAGGCGAGGTCCTTGAGCCGGATCGAGGACTCGCCCAGCAGGAAGGCCGCGATCATCGTGTCGAAGGCCAGCGGGACGATCGGGAATCCATGGCGCGACATGACCTGCAGGTCGTACTTGCCGTGATGGGCGACGACCTTCGTCTCTCCGCCTAGGACCGGAATCAGCCGCTCGCGAAGGAGCTCCAGCCCGAGCTGCGGTCCCTCGTCGATCAGCCGGTGCATGACGGGGATGTAACAGCTCTCCTCCGGGTCGACCGCGATCGCGATCCCGACGAGCGCCGCCCGCATCGGGTCGGTCGCGGTCGTCTCGACGTCGAGAGCGAGCCGCCCCACCGCCGCGATCCGGGTGACGAGCGCGTCGAGCTGGTCCTCGGTGCGGACGATGGTCCGGACCGGCTCGAAGGTCTTCACCTCGACCAGGTCGACTTTCTCGTGGACCTCTGGCAGCTTGTTGAGAAGCGTCCGGAACTCCAGCTCGCGGAAGAGCTCGAAGACCTGGCCGCGATCGTAGTTGCCGACCGAGCTGTGGTCCCAGTCGAGTGAGACGTCGAGGTCGCGCACGATCGTGACGATCTTCTTGCTCTCGATCGCATCCCGCTGGCCGGCCTCCATCGCCTTCCGGGTGCGGTCGGGCGTGATCTCGGGCAGGTGCTCGATGATCGACTCGATCGGGCCGAACTGCTGGAGCAGCGCACGGGCGCCCTTGTCGCCGATGCCCTTGACTCCGGCGACGTTGTCAGAGGTGTCGCCGACGATCGCCTTGTAGTCGGGGACGAGCTCCGGCCCAACGCCGAACCGCTCGATCACGCCGTCGCGGTTGAACGTCCGCAGGTCGCTGAAGGACTGCCGGCCGGGCAGGACGACGGTGACGTGGTCGTCGACGAGCTGGAGCAGATCGCTGTCGCCGGTGACGATCAGGACCTCGGCCCGGTCGTCGCGTGCGAGGTGGGTCGAGAGGCTGCCGATCACGTCGTCGGCCTCGTAGCCCTCCCGGATCATGACCGGGATGTTGAGCGCGTCCAGCAGACCCTTGATGACGTCGACCTGCTGCTGGAACTCTGGCGGCATCTCGGGCCGGTTGGCCTTGTACTGCTCGTAGGTGTCGTGCCGGAACGTCTTGCCGCCTTCCAGCGCGACGACGGCGTGGTCGGGCCGGTGGACCCGGATCGTCTCCAGCAACATCGTCGCGAAGCCGAAGACCGCGCCGACCTCCTGCCCGGACGACGTCGTCAGCCCGTTCTGGATGGCGTAGAACGCCCGGAAGATCAGCCCGAAGCCGTCGACGAGCATGACGACGGGCCGCTTCTCATGCGTTGTCGTGTCAGGTGCCGCCGTCATCCCGCTCGCTCCTTGAGACGTCTCGTTCGCCATTCATTCCACACCAAGTATACCGGGGTGTTCGTTCACATTGGAGTCCGTTTCCAGCTCGCGACGCAGCCTTTCGCCGGGAGTGAGCTGTCGTCCGTGTGATACTTGCGGGCAGGCACGGGCCGGCCCGGTCCGCCGCCACCGGTCGTACCAGGAGCCAGTTTCCCTCTATGGAGTCCATGTCCGTCCAGGCGATCGCCCAGCTCGCCGGCGACCACGTCGAACGGGTCATCGTCGGCAAGCGCCGCGAGGTCCAGCTCGTGCTGGTCTCCCTGCTCTGCCAGGGGCACATCCTCCTCGAGGACGTCCCCGGCGTCGGCAAGACCGTGCTCGCCAAGACGATCTCCCGCACGATCGGCTGCTCGTTCAAGCGCATCCAGTTCACGCCGGATCTCCTTCCGAGCGATGTGACCGGCGTCAGCATGTACAACCAGCACAGCGGCACGTTCGAGTTCCGGCCCGGACCGGTCTTCGCCCAGCTCGTGCTGGCCGACGAGGTCAACCGCGCCTCCCCGAAGACGCAGTCGGCCCTGCTCGAGGCGATGGAAGAGCGCCAGGTGACGGTCGATGGGGCGACCCATCAGTTGCCGACCCCGTTCGTCGTCATGGCCACCCAGAACCCGATCGAGTATGAGGGCACCTTCCCGCTGCCCGAGGCCCAGCTCGACCGCTTCCTCGTCCGGCTGTCGCTCGGCTACCCTGGCCACGCAAACGAGCTCGAACTGCTGACCCGACAGCACAATCGCCACCCGCTCGACTCGCTGCCGCAGGCTCTCGACGTCGAGCAGCTCGTCTCGGCCCAGGAAGCCGTTCGGCGCGTCCACGTTGCCCCGGCGATCGCCGAGTACATCGTCGGCCTGGTCGAGGCGACCCGGGCGCACGAGGACATCTACCTCGGCGCCAGCCCGCGCGGCTCGCTGGCGCTCTACAACACGAGCCGGGCCTGGGCGGCGATCTCCGGCCGTGAGTACGTCATCCCGGACGACGTCAAGGCGCTGGCGGAGCCGACCCTCGCTCACCGCCTGATCGTGAGCCCGTCGGCCCGGATGCGCGGCATCGACGGCCGGACGATCATGGGGGAGGTGCTCCGGCACCTCGCGGTTCCCGGGGCCCAGCCCCAGCGTGGCAACGGGGTGGTCCCGGCCAGCGAGCGATGGCCCGAGCCGAATGGCGCCTCGGCCCCGGTCGATGCCGAGCCGGTCCGGGGCCGTGGAGCCTGGCGCAGCCGCCGGGCCGAGTCCTGAGGCCGGTGAACGGGTTCAAGGCGATCGTCATCCTGCTGGGCATCTTCGTCCTGTCCCAGCTGACGACCTGGCCGTATCTGGATGAGCTTACCTTCGTCCTGACCGGATTCGTCCTGGTGGCGCTCGTCTGGTCGCGGCTCGCCGTCGCGGGCCTCAAGGTCGAGCGCTACGTCAGCGGCGACCGGTTTCAAGTCGGACAGGTCGTCCGCGAGGAGATCACCGTCACGAGCACGTCGTTCCTGCCCAAGCTCTGGCTGGAGTTCGTCGACGGCTCGACGATGCCGCGGCACCGGGCCGGCCGGGTCTTCAACCTGCCCCGCCACGGCCGCGTCTCATGGGAGGTCGAGACTTCCGCGACCCGCCGGGGCCTGTTCCGGCTCGGGCCGACCGTGATCTGCGGGGGAGACCCATTCGGGCTCTTTCCGAGGGAGCGGCGGTTCGAAGGTTCCCGGGAACTGCTGATCTATCCCGCCGTCGCCGAATCGCAGGGCTACTCGCCGCCGGCCGGTCTCCTGTCCGGCGGCGCTGTCTCTGCCTCGCGCGGCTCGACGACGACCGCCAACGTCGCTGGCATCCGCGAGTACGTCGTCGGCGACGCCCAGAACCGGATCAGCTGGAGCGCGTCCGCCCGGCGCGGATCGCTGATGGTCAAGGAGCTGGAGTTCGACCCGTCGTCGGACGTCTGGATCGTCCTCGATCTCGACCGGACGACCCATATCGCCGCGGTCTATTCCGATGACTGGCCTGAGTGGCGGGAGCCGCCGGCCCCATGGCTGGACTCGACCGGGGAGTACGCTGTCTCGGCGGCTGCCTCGCTGGCGTCGTGGCTGCTCGCCTCCGGACGGAGCGTCGGGCTGGTCTGCACCAATGATGTCCGGGCCGTGATCCACCCCGAGCGGGGTCAGCACCAGCAGCTCCGCATCCTCGAGACGCTCGCCGTCGTCCACGCCGATGGATCCAAAGGGCTCGGAGAATCGATTATAGAAGAGGCACGCCGGTTCACCGGGCCGTCCGCGATCGTCGTCGTGACCGCCTCGACCGAGCCGGAGTGGGTCGGTGTCCTCGCCGAGGTCGCCGGCCGCAGCGCTCGGGCTGGCGCCGTCCTGATCGAGCCGGACTCGTTCGGACCGGCCCCGTCCTTCGAGCGCGTTACCGATGCCCTTGGTGGCGTCGCCATCCGGTCGCATCTGATCGCCTGCGGCGACCTGATCGGCGACGCGCTGGCCGGACCCGGTGTCGACGGGATCGGCCGTACCGCAATCTCACGCACCGGACGGCTCATGGCCGTGAAGGGACGTCCCGATGGTCGATAGCCTGGCCCCGTCACCCCGATCATCCCCATCGCTTGCCCCCTCGACGCCCGGTGGCCGGCTCGCCGGCTCGATCCAGAACCTGGTTCCCGCCGAGGGACCGGCCGTCGTCCTGCTGCACCTGATCATGGTGCTGGCCGCCGCCTGGTCGGTGCTGGACGCGGGTTGGGTCGAGGGGCTGAGCGCGATCCCGATCATCGTGCTGGCTGGCAGCATCATCGGCCTGCTGCTGGCCAAGGCCGAGGCGCCGGACCTCGCCTCTCATCTGACGGCGTTCTGGCTGGGGCTGTTCATCGTCGTGATGCACACCATCGTCCAGTTCCCCGACCTTGGCGGTAGCTACCCGGAACGGGCGCGGCAGCTCGCGTCCCTGTTCGAGGAATGGACCCGCAGCACGGCCAATGGGCAGCGGATGGACGATGTCCACCTGTTCGTCGTCCTGATGGGTCTCACGGGCTGGCTGGTTGCCTACATGTCGGCCTGGACGCTCTACCGGCGCTCCTGGGTGACGGCATCAGTCCTGTTGCCCGGCGCGGTGATGCTGATCAACCTCGGCTACCGGCCCGAGTCGGGAGCCGCGCCGCTGGTCCTCTACATCGTCGCGGCCGGCTCACTCGTCGTCGCCCACTTCGCCCGCCGCCGCCGCTGGGACTGGCAGGCCCGCGGCATCCAGGCGCCGGTCTTCATCTCATCGCGCATCCTTGGGATCGGCTTCAACGTCGTCCTGATCCTGACCGTCATCGGCTGGATTCTGCCGATCTCGATCCGGGACGACCTGCTCCGGTCAGGGTGGCAATCGCTGGACCGGCCCGTTACGGCCGCCCAGGTTCAGATCGACGACCTGCTCGGCCAACTGACCGGAGACGGCCGCGACCGGGGCGAGAGCTACGCCTCCTTCGACGACTCGTTCGACCTCGGCGGGGCGCTGGACCTGTCCCGCGACCCGATGCTGGAGTTCACGTCCGGCGGCGACACCGCACCGTACCTCGCGGCGCGGCGTATGGACGACTACGACGGCCACGGCTGGCACAGCACGGCCGACGAGACGTTCGACCAGGCCAGTGAGGCCAACCGCGAGCCGTACTCGTCGCGGATCGCCTTCGATGCCGGCCTGCCCGTCGTCCTCAGTCAGGACGTGACCGACGCCCGGAGCGGCACGGACGGGACCGTCCGCGTCCTGAGTGCCAGTGACAGCACGCTCTTCACGCGTGATACCTACCGGGACAGCAGCCTGCCGACCAGCGTCCAGGTGAGCTGGACCGAGATGAACGGCGACCGGCTGCCGATCAAGACGCAGGAGGAGCGGGCGGCGCTGCCGCCCGACCTCCAGCCGCTCGCCGACCTCCTGTCCCGAGCACGGTTCGACGAGGACGGTGAAGGGGTCGTCGCGAACGACGCCGATCTGGCAC
>JAABUR0100006822.1_pt1 | contig 13769 bp, 11 predicted proteins | sample 5560091 | NCBI WGS metagenome assembly JAABUR01 (sample SAMN10711879, study PRJNA513375) | rock metagenome | isolation source: Antarctica rocks | place: Antarctica: Victoria Land, University Valley sud
ACACTTCTTCCCTTTTAAAGCAATTCCTAAGGCAATAAATACATTTGAAAAAATAACATTATGCCTGTTTCCGGCGCCAGCCATAGCAAAAATTTCTCCTTTGTAGTATTCATGCTTTTGAAACGACACTTTTTCCTGGTCAAGGTATTCCTTAATAGAAATGAACTGTTTATTATAAGCCGGAGAAGGTTCATGTACTTCCATACTTAAAGTTACATAAGTTAAAGCATACTATATATATACTGTTTTATCTGCTGGATGCCGAGGCATAGATGGCCATGGAACTAAAGCCGGCACCATCACACGCTTTTGTTGTTGGTGACAATACCAACGAGGCATCAAATCCTATTATGTTAATCGTTTAATTAATGAGTAACATATATAGGTTCGTCTACAGATATTCCATGTGTTTTTTTCACACCCCAAATGGCATAATAAGCAATGAAAGCAAAGAATAATAAAGGAAGCATAAAAGCTATCGGCATCCCAAAGTGATCAGCAATGGCGCCCATAACAGGGGGGCAAAAGGCTCCTCCGGCCACTGCCATAACCAGGAATGATGCAGCTTTTTTCGTCAAAGGTCCGAGACCCCTAATTCCTAAAGCAAAAATAGTTGGAAACATTACGGACATGAAAAAATAGGTAGAGAACAGCGCTATTACGCTTAACCATCCTAAACCCATGACCACGATAGCTGTTAAGGCCGTATTAATGATAGCGTAAACTGCAAGCAAACGTTGAGGCGGTATAAATTTCATAATGTAAGAACCAGTTAAACGACCTATCCAGAAAGAACCCATTCCGCCAATTGCAAGAATCAGGGAAGCAGCCTGTTCAGGATTTCTTGGCATAAAAACATGTCCAAAAAGACCTAAATGCTGCATCATACCGGAGATTGTTTCCTGCAGGCCTGTGATGGTTTCGGTAACAAAATTTATAAAAAAGGAATTGACACCTGTTTGTGCAGCTACATATAAAAACTGGGCAATTACTGCAAGCACGAAGGAAGGATGCCTGAGTAACTCACGGGTAGGCGCATTTGCAGCTATATGCTCTTCATTATCCTCCTGAATTGATGGAAGTTGTGTAAAAGAAAATATAATAGCTACCAGAAGGACTATAGTGCCCACATACATGTAAGGCTGAACCAGGGAATCGAAAGTGCCTGCATCTCCGGATTTCTCGACACCGAAAATAAAGAGTCCGCCCATTAGAGGTCCAAGTATCCAGCCCAGGCCATTAAAAGATTGTGCAATATTAATACGTCTGGCTGCCCCGTACTTTGGTCCTAAGACAGTGGTATAAGGGTTAGCAGCCGTTTCAAGGCATGATAATCCACAGGCGATAATAAATAACGCCATTAAAAAAGGAATGAATGCTGCTAACTTAGCCGCAGGATAAAATAAAAAAGCGCCAAACGCAAATAAAGTCAAACCAAGAATAATTCCTTTTTTGTACCCGTAGCGTTTCATAAACACCCCTGCAGGATAAGCCATCACCAAATAACCAATATAAAGGGAAAACTGAACAAAACCGGACTCTGCCTTAGTTACATGCAATGTATTCTGAAAATGTTTATCAAGCACATCAAGTAAACCATGCGCAAATCCCCACAATAAAAATAAGGTTGTGATCATTGCAAATGGCTTTCGGTAACTTGTGCCATCTTCCGCCCTAAAGAGACCGTTAGTTGTATTTTTCATATGTCAGTTGTTTTCAAAATTATTTATATAAAGAGCCATAAGCGGCACATGCACGATAATCAGCCCCTTCAGTGTCAGAACCGAATGCATTCCATGAAGACGGACGGAAAATCTTTTCTTCCTGTACGTTGTGCATGCAAACAGGAATGCGTAACATAGATGCTAAAGAAATGAGAAGATGGCCAATATGACCATAACTTATGGCTCCGTGATTTGCGCCCCAGTGGGCCATTACATTATACACATCGGTAAAAGCTCCTTTGCCTGTCAGTCGCGGTACAAACCATGTTGTTGGCCATGTTCTGTCTGTTCTTTCATCCAATATTGTATGAACACTTTCAGGTACTTCAATCGTTTCACCTTCTGCAATTTGCAAAACAGGGCCTATGCCTCTTACAAGATTTAAACGACACATGGTCACAGGCATTCCCCCCTTTGTAACAAACTTCGATGAGTAACCTCCGCCTCTGAAGTAACCATTGTTTGCGGGATACCATGTTGTTGCCTCTAAACATGCATTAGCTTCCTCCTGCTGAATTTTCCAAAAAGGCTTCATTGCAGCTTTGCCATCTATACTTTGCTGACCGCTGCCATCAAGTGTGGCAGAACCGGAATTGATAAGATGGATAAAACCATTTGCCGCTGCTCCTTCAGGCTTCCAGTTTGCCACTCTTTCAACTGCATCAGGACTCCAATAAGTACGAACGTCTGCAAAAATCTGAGCGGTATTAGTAAGCAGGTAATTAAACAGCATGCTGACGCCGTTTAGTGAATCATTTTCGGTAGCAACCATGAATGGAGCACGAATGCCATTCCAATCAGAAGAAGAGTTTAGAATGGCTTCCGCGAAATCTCCGTTTGGTAAAAAGTCTGTCCACTGCCTTTGCCCCTGAAAACCAGAAACGAGTGCATCGTGACCAAAAGCTTCTTCCCCAAACCCTTTTTCTTTAAGCTTAGGATTGCCAATCATCAGGTCACGAATAATAATGGTCATCTTAACCACAAACTCCCAGTCTTTATCTTTCTGCTCCTTTGAAAATTGCTTATCCTGCGGATTAAAGTCTTCGCCTTCCTTACAATTTTCTTTTACCCAGGCCAATGCTTTCTGATACTCTTCTTCATCGTAAATTTTCTTTTCTATCCGTCTATACACTTCAGAAGAATCAACATATTCATTCCGCATTCCAAGATATTCCCTAAACATGTCAGGAATGACAATAGAGCCCGCAATACCCATAGAAACCGAACCGATAGCGAGGTAAGATTTACCACGCATAAGAGCAACTGCAAGAGCTGCTTTTGCAAAATTCAGCAACTTATCTTTTACATCTTCGGGTATTGCCTCATCCCCCAAATCCTGCACATCTCTTCCGTAAATACCAAAAGCCGGTAAACCAAACTGATTATGTGCTGCTAAAGTAGCGGCGAGATAAACAGCGCCAGGCCGTTGTGTCCCATTAAAACCCCAAATGGCTTTTGGCAATGTTGGATGCATATCCATTGTTTCGCTTCCATAAGCCCAGCAGGGAGTTACAGACAGAGAAACACCCACATTATTTGTTTCAAACTTTTTTGCACACATATTCGCTTCATGAACACCGCCAATACATTGGTCTGCAATTAGACATTGTACAGGTGTTCCATCTGGATAACACAATTCTTTTTCATATAAAGCTGCTACGTTTTGCGCCATCTTCATCGTGGTTTCTTCCAAGGACTCTCTCACGCCTCCAAGGCGGCCATCAATAATAGGCCTTATACCAATTTTAGGATAATCAGTTTGTTGATTCATTTGACAAATTGAAATGGGTTAAAATGCTTTTTTTATATCTTCGAGAGAGACACCAAAAAATTTTTTTGCAATACCATCTAAACCCTGTTCGCTTCCTGTAAAATGAAAAACCGCATGTTTATGAGAAAGTGATTGGTTGGGTTTTAAGGAGGCTGCAGGAGATACGCTTTCTATTTCGTAAAAAGGCCCCATTTGTGTACCATCAGCTAATGGGCCATCGTTGTACGCATTAACGGCGTCACCTGAAAATGAAGGTTTGGTTGTATTCCATTCCTGGTTCAAATATTTTGCTTCAGGTTCCACATCAAACATGATGGCAGTTAATACTTTGTTTTCTGAATCATAGCTGCCTGCAAACGGTTTAGCTTTACCAGGCACAACTCCTAACTTTCCCCTGCTTTTACCATCAGCTTTAAAGTAAAGAACATCATCAGTATGCTTTAATCTTTCTGCAGGTATCTGGCCGAAGTAGTTTGTTGTGGCAACTTTATTGAAAGGCTGCCCGGCAGCGTTTTTAAACGGAACCACAATAACAGTTGCTGGTGTCGGTTTAAACATATCCAATATCCACATGCAAGGCATACCAGTAGCTTCTGTCCATTCATTTGAACCCTTATTTGTCAGCACATTTACTGTCTCATAACCCACTACTTTTACTGCAGTATCTAATGCAATTCCTACATTATTGTTTATTTGCTGCCTGTTTAAAATTTTAATTGTTCTGTCAACCAGCAACTGCATTTCTGTGCCTTTGTAGTTTACCAGTTTCATATCTTTTTGCATCACAACAGAGTTGTTGCTTTTATTAGTAACGTTCCAGGTGTCAGTATCGTAAGGTGCAGGAGTTTTCCAGTTTTCAAAAGCCATTTTAGAAGCTGGTTTAAAAAACAATGAAAATCTTCCACCTTCGGGTCCAAGCCAAAAACGATTTTCACCACCATAAGCATTCATATGAGCATCAACAGGTGCAGTAAAGGCTTTGTAATTTACCCATCCAAAGCTTAACCCTTCATCCCCGTCAGCGGTTGAAGTAAATACTTTTGCCTGATATTTTGGGGAGACAATTATCTGCGAATTTTCACCATCACTTTTCAAAACAACTACACTATCGTGCTGCTTTAAGAAATTGAGGTCATAACCAAAAGTGCCCTCTTTGTAAGAGGTTACATCTTTGTTTTCACCTTGCTGCTTTTGTTCATTGTTGCTGCAGGAAGAATTTATTATCATAATAATTAAAAGAGTGCAGAAAAAATACTTTCTCATTTAGAATAATTGTTTAAGTATATTTTAAAAAAGTTCCTTTATTTAAGTTTCATGCGCAACTATCGCGCGACCATGTTGAGCTTCTATTATATATCTATTGTTTCTTTCATTATCGTTAGTTCTGTTGATCCCAAGTGCTGCTTCTTTACCATGTTGAATAATGATTTGATAACAAGAGTAACATGGAATAAAAACATCAAAGGCATCAATTTGGTCAAAGAAAATAACATCAGGCTTACGAGGAACTTTTATAAGTATCTCATTTATTTGTAACGCGTCATATTAATAATAAGGCATAATATTAATAAATAATAGTGATATTAATTTACTTCTAAATGATCCTTATCTAATAAAACAGGAAAAGTATTGTGAGGCTCTGACTGGTACCAATAAACAGTAGATGCTATATCATCCTGTAAAGGCAAATAACGTCCTTCACTTCTCCATCCTAAAGCTTGTATAGTTACTTTTAAATTCTTTTCAAACCTGATAGGGTCCATTATATGCCAACGATACATGCCAAAACGCTGAGCAATTTCATAATGCCCATCTCCTTTTATAACCTGGTGCAGCCCGACATAGGGTGTTGAATATTCAGTATAATTAACTTCCTCAACTCCTGCTGCATTTTTCTTACGGGTATCAAAATCATATGCTCCGCAAAAATAATCTTCTGTGCCTGTACCATTTATAGTTGGATAATCTTTATCCCCATCAATAAAAAATTTAATTTCCCCTTCTCCCCACCAGCCATTATGGTGTGCACCATATGCCATATATGTTCCTACATATTGACCTTTGCCTGCAATACTATCTACAAGTACGTAATCCTGCTTATAAGGCAAGGGATTAACTCTTCTGAATTGTGCATGAAAGTATGCGGCATCTTTAGGAACATCTGTGAGAGTATAATCAACCTGGTAGTATAGCACCATGTCATCATTATTTATGTTTTCCATTGTTATCCTGCATTTTCTTCTAAAAGGCATTGGCCAGTAGCAATTGAAACCACTCCCAGGATTTACATTAACTGCTAATGAGTTAAGGTGAGAAAATTTTCCCCAGCCCATTCCAAAAAAATCACCTACAGGTACTTCTACCGATGGTTTAGTTTCGTCATCCCAATAAAAACGAAGTATAGAATAACGCCAGTTTCCGGTAGGCGTCATCCAAATATGTTGTATTGCTCCTGGCCCTGTAATTTCAGCGACAGTAAAAGTAGTATGTGCTTTAATGGCAACACTGGGACTAACCTTCCATCCTTTACCTAAATCCCTTGAAGCATTTGCTCCTGTACCTGTCGTAGCCATACCGCCTTTACCCTTTTCCCCGGTAAAGTTTTCAGGACTGATAGAACGCGTTTTAGCATCTGACATCATGTAAATATTACTCATGTTCATGTCGAGGCCATTAAATTTAGATTGAGCAAAAGCAGTAATAGACAAAATACTTAACGCGAGAATAAAAAGTCTTTTTTTCATATGGTAGTTGTTATCGTTTAATAATTATTTCTTTGAAATAACTTTTAGTTTGTTTCGATAGATAGCAAAGGAAGAAGGCAAGTTAGCAGCATTTGTAAATAAACGAACTTTTTCAGGATGTTTTAAACATTCTGCCTCAATTTATCCGGAATAAATTTACATACTTTACTAATAATTATTGACTTGACCTGTTGCTGGATATTTAAAAAGCGTTTGCACGAGCTTAGATTCTATAATAATATTTATTTGTTCCTTTTATCATTGTTAATTCTGTTTATACTGCTTCTTTCATTAGAGAAGTATTTTATAATAGGAATTAAATTCTCTTATTTTTCCCAACTTAGAACTGCTCCTGAGATTTATTTTTAACTAAAAAAATACGTTGTAAAATAAATGCACATTTGCCTTTCTCTCCTTTTGTCGCAAATGTCAGCGGGCTTTTTCCATTCACTACTTTAAATTTTCCCATATATTCTTTATCAACAAAACTAACTTTGTTTGCATGTGTGTTTATCCATCCAGTTATAGGATTGTTTCTTTGGAAAAGTCTTAATTGATTACTACCAGGCGATTTAAAATAAGATACATAAAGGTCATAAGTTCCATCATTTGTAATATTCAGATCAGTTTTAATAGATGTTTCTGCATTTTTGCCTTCTAATATAAAAACCTCTCTGCCTTGAATAGTATCGTAATCTAAAGAAGAGGGAAAAGAGATGAAACCAAAGGCTTTCATATTTAAAAAATTAACGTAAACCTCCATTTTTTCAGGGCTTATCACTTTTGTAAGTGCCGTTGTTGGTTCAATATAATTCTGCGGTGGAGTATCGCCATAATAAAAACAGAGTGAACTATAGTCCGCCTTCCATTTATTGCCTTCCGGACCATGTTCTATTGTCAACTCATAATCTTTTTCAAAAGAAACCTTATCAGATAGTTTAAAACGGTATCCTCCGGTTCTTGCCATAGGAAGGGAATAATCAAGACAGCCATGAAGGGGCAGGCTAAATGCCTCATCCCATCTGTCTGGTACAGCATACCATCCACCATTAAAGTAGTCTTCCGAGCCTGTTCCGTGCATCCGCATTTCTCCGTCAATGGTAGTTATATCGTCACCCTCAAAAAATCCGGTAGGAAAATAAACATTTCCTTCTTCTGTTCCCTGGCTTAATAAAATGGTGCCTGCCTCATGTCCCCTGCCTTGTTGTTTTATAAAAGTATATGGCTTGCCGCTATCGGGGCTGGTTCTGCGCCATACTGCATAAAATTTACCTTCATTATTACTATCCCTTTTCTTATTTGTATAATATAGTTTTACGCTCATTTGTAAATCAGGCTGTATCTGACCACTCCGCTTTAAATAAGAAAGTTGAAATTGTGCTTTATTATCAAAGGGCATAGGCAGGTAACAGTAATTTGTATCTGCACGCGAACCAAGAAGCAGTGAATGAGTTGCTCTTTTACCAAAGGCATATCCAAAAAAATCTGCTGCAGGCGCATTGATGGCAAAAGTATTTTCGTCATCCCATTTAGCTTTTAATATCAAATCTTTTTGCTGCCCTTCGAGCAGGAAAGCGTTGTTTATTTCAATTCCTGCTATGCGTCCTCCTTTGTTAATAGATGCTATAGGAATGATTTCTCCCGGCTTTATAACAATATCCGTTTTTAGTATTTGTATTTGAGCTGTTTTATCCTTATTTATATTCAATATATTCTTACCATAAAGATTCCATAGGTTTGCAGCATTTCTGAAAGCCTCGTTTTCTTCCTTACCCCAATTTATTGTAAAAGTTTGAATATCTTCTCCTTTCAGATATGACTTATATTGCACCTGGTGAAACTTAAGTTCTTTGCCTATATAAATTATTTTACAACTTTTAGCATAAGGAATAGGTATGTAACTATAATAACCGCCGACTCCATGTCCTGCCAAAGGACTTAGAAAAGGGAATACACTTCCGGAAAAAAGCTCATTAAATTTAAGCCGGATACGCGGTATTTTTTCTGCGTCAAAATAAAATTCAATTGTATCATCAGAAGGCGTAGGAGTCCATATGCGGTTAATTACACCCGGTCCTTTTAAATCTGCCATGACCAACCTTTCACCTGCCTCCTTTCTTATATAAGAATATTTTCCTGAAAAACCATCATCATTGCTTCCTGTTGTATCATAGGAAGATAACATGGCTGATTTAGTTCCTCTTTCATAATGAGGCAACCTGCTTATATCGGAAAGCTTTTTTAACTCTTTAACAATAGAAGTCTCTTTTATTTGAGCATGACTTAAAAAACTGCAAAATATAATGAAGAGGAAAAAAGATTTTTTCATAATGGAGTTTTTAACTGCCTTTTCTATTAGCAATAACTATTTGTTTAAAGAGAAAAAATAGCAAAAATTCTGATAATCTTTTTTCAGGTAAGACACGCACCTTATTTAGTAAATATAAAATTTTAATAAATACATTAAAGCAAAAGTATTTGAGGAATTACTTACTTCTGCTCCTCTTACTTAGTTGTAAGCTGTATAATTCTGCATCTGAAATAAGAAAACTATTAAAGACTCTTTTCCTTTTCATAGAGCCACGCCTTTGCATCTTGCTGCTTTCCAGGGCAATCTTGATATATTGAAGCTGCTGTTAAAAGCAGGCGGGAATCCCAACTTGCAGGATGCTGATGGGGATGTACCCATAGAATATTCTATTGAAAAAGGATGCGCTGCATTTGTAAAATCATTGGCAGCAGCGGGCGCAAAATTGGATATGGTAAATTTAAAAGGACAGACCGTATTACACATTGCATCGGACTCAGGTGACAAAGAAATTGTCAGAATACTTTTAGATGCAGGAGCAAAAATTAATCCTGTCGACAAAAATGGAGATACACCCCGGGAAATTGCTATAAAAAATAAGGATCAGGAAATTGTAAGTATGTTGTTAGTCTCCGGCGCTAAAGCAAATACCGGCCAGAAAACCGAAGATTTTCCTCCACTTGCTCAGGCGGTTCATCGGGTAACATGGCCATCGTTCAGCAATTGATGACAGCAGGGGCTAAAGCGGAACCCTATATGCTCAACGAGCCGATAAGAGAAGGCAAATCAGAACTGGTAAAATTACTTTTAAAGTCAACCAACAATATAAATGAACGGTTACACCGAACTGATGAAACCCTGCTTCATTTAGCCGTTAGTGAAAATAAACTGGAGATCGTAAAATTATTGGTAGCCAATGGGGCAAATATTAATGCTGCGGGAGAACGTCGTCGAACCCCTTTATTTATTGCTTTTGAAAACGACATTTATCAGTATAACAGTAACGATACCATCCGCAAAAGTAGTCCTATGGTAGATTATCTTGTTGCTCATGACGCTAATGTAAACGGAACGGACTCTTCACTTCGAAGTGACTTGCTGTTAAGAGCCGCAGAAGATCATCAGTTAACGGCTGTTAGGTACCTATTGCAGGCAGGAACTAATCCCAATATAAAAAGAGGTAACCAGGCTGAAAATACACCTCTACAATTTGCCATCCTTAACGGTGATGCAGCAATAGTTCGAACGCTTATAAAAGCGGGGGCAGATATCAACGAACCGTCTTACGATGATCTGCCCATTATTATTGCTATAAAAAAGGGAAGCTGTCAATCTTAATGCTTCTTATGCATCGATGCACCAGCCAGTCCTAAAATGTTTTGCATTGACTGTATTGATCTGTGTTCAGTAATTTTACCCTCCGAGTTGAATGTAAAAATATCAACATCCTTAACTTTAAACTGTTTATTGGTTGCTTTCATTCCCATCAAATCCTTTTTAAAAGTTCCGCTCCAATCACCCATAACAGCAACATGGTCTCCATCGGCAAGAGCCATTAAATTTTCTCCTTTATAATCAGGGAAGGAAGCCAGAAACATTTTTCCAAAAGTTTTAGCAGAATCGACTCCTTTAACCGGAGGCATACTTCCATCACCGTAATCCACTGCATCAGCAGTAACATTTTTAAAACCTTCATCTACATTATGATCACTGAAAGCTCTTACACTTGCCAGGGCCGTTTCTTTATTTTTTTCTTCCGTGTCTTCCTTTGAATTCATTCCGCTTGAAGCACTATCTGTGCTATTAGCGGCATCAGATGTTTTATTGTTATTACATGCTGTTAATAACAAGGTGGTTATTTGTTACAACCATAAATATTCGTTTCATATGTTTTGATTTAATTCATTGACAAGATCGAAAAGAAATTTGACAAATGCAAGCTTTTCTTCTTCTAAAGGCAGGTATTCTTAACCTTTAAATCCTGTTAAAGCCATTGGTATAAAATACTCCCGCAGAAATGTTTTTTCTTCTCAAAAAACATTAGTGATAACAATAGAAAGATTTTAAGATAAAATGGTAAAAACCTGAACAAAAGATAACATTATTGGTATAATCTTAATTGAAGTAATTTTATGAAAACGATATACAATGGCTAAACCAAATATAGAACTGATAGATGCATTGCGTGCAACAGCCGACCGTTTAAGGAATGGTGCTTATTATGCATGGGGTAATCATGGGGCATGTAATTGCGGTAACTTAGTACAATCTGTTACCTCTTTAAGCAAAGAAGAAATTTTGAAATACGCACAATCAGGTATCGGTGAATGGACAGAACTGGCAGAAGACTATTGCGGAGACACTAATGCACCCGTAAACCTGCTGAGACAAAAACTGGAAATGCTTGGTTTAACACCGGCAGATATTCACAATATAGAATACCTGCAAGACAAGGAAGTACTCAATGCATTGCCAGGAGGATTCCGGTGGTTAAAACGTAATGTTCGTGAAGATGTAATTGTATATTTTGAAACTTTTGCCAATGTCTTGGAAGAAAAGCAGATAAGTCAAATCGAAATTTCCTATGAACGATTAAAGAAACAACATGAGCAGAAAAGAAAAATTTTTGCAGTTAGACACTGTTCAGGCTGTTGAAAAAATTTAGAGTTCCTCCGCTTCCTCTTTGCGGTCTTAGCGTTCTTCAGGTAAAATACTAACCGCCAGGAAGCATAGAATTGGGGTCAAAGAAAAGCGCAAGGGATAATGAAAAAAAATGTGATAATAAAAAAGCCCCCGCAAAATGTGAAGGCTCTCTGACTACAATTGATCTTATCTTTTTACTGTTGACATAAAACCGCTGTCTTCTACTTTAAGAATAACAGAACCTTTTTCATTTTCAGCAGAAATGTAATAAGCGCTTTCCTGTGTTCCTTCAAAACGAATAGCTTCTTTTACAGTATAACCATCATACTTTTTAGCAAAAGCTCTTTTTGCTTTTACAGGTAATTCTTCAAGTGTAATAGCTTGTTTGGTTCCAATGAAATCACCTGCTTCACTATATAAAGCTTCGGTTCTTAAGTTGTTCAATACAAATGTTGCCTTTGTATAATTTTCACCTGAAGTCCATTGAACATCAGAAGCATGTTTAAATTGAGATTCAAAGTTGCTACGTGCAATAAAACTTACTTTGTTTCCCTCTGCTGCAAAACTGCTAAGGGCAACTGTAACCGATAATAAAGCTGAGATAAATAACTTTTTCATGTTTTTATTTTTTATGGTTTTTTTTTAAAATTGTCAGTTTGTTTTTTGATTGACAAGTCAAAAGTAGAGATGGTGAAAGGACTATCATATTGAATTGTGACAAAAAGCAATTAATGAGATAGCTATTGTGATGAACGGTAATCCTTTATATTGTAAAATTCTTTCAAAAGCAATACAGCGAAGGGTTTTAGGGTTTTATCAGGGAAAGAAAAAAAGCGGTTAATACCTGATGATTTTTAAAAATTAAGTTCGCTGGCGTGATGAGTGGTAAAAGACAAAGTGATTATTTCCCGGCGAAGTTATAACAGCAACAAATTTGTAATTGTCTAAAACCTGGCCCGCCCTATTTTCTAAATCCCGGTAATTCACGTTATATTAGTATTTCCTGCTCCTTGTTACAGCAAACAAAATAAGCGTTTGCAGAATGCAAGGACTTTGTTATAGTGTAAAATTGATAAAATCAAATTTTGGATTTCATTCAACAGCAGACGAAGTTATCAATGTAAAAGACTTATCAGGAAAACGAACTATTGTTCCATGTAGTGCTTAAGGAATTGGAATAGACACTGCACGGACTTTAATAAAATCAGGTGCAGCAGTAACTAAGCGAAACGCGAATAATCATTATTTCCTTCTCTTTTCTATCCAGCTTTAATAATGACTTTATTTAGAGTAGGCTTAGGATAAACACCTAACAGAATAAGAGACTGTCACTCATTTTAACCTCACAGTTTATAATAATGGACTCTTTAACTGTATCACTTTCAATCATTGCTTGTTTGAATGTTTAGGTACCAGGGATAGAACTTTTTCTATAATATTTTGGCTGCTTTCGAAGATAAATTAATTAATTGATTTAAAAATTCGGTTCCACCTTGGACCTTTATCGAAACTAAACCAGATAAGTGAAGGCTTTCCTACGATTCTATCTTCCGGTACAAATCCCCAAAAACGTGAGTCCTGCGAATTGTGCCTGTTATCACCCATCATCCAATAGTAATCCATTTTAAAAGTATAGGAACTAGTCTCTTTTCCGTTTAGATAAAAATGATTATTTCTTTTCTCAAGCTTATTATGCTCATACACTTTGATCAGCCGTTCGTAAACCGGATAGTTCTCAGCAGTAAGCCTAAGGGTTGCTCCCTTTTTTGGGATCCAAACAGGGCCATAATCATCTAAGGTCCATTGGTGCAAAGAGTCATATGGAAACAGTATACCTGAATACCTGGCGTCGCCTGGCTGATCAGTCAATAGCTTTACTTCTTTGGCCAATCCGCTGTTTTTCATTTTTTCTGCAGACTCCGCTGTCAGAAGCATTGCATAAGTGTTATTACCGGTTACTGCAAATTGATTTACATCATTTAGATCTATTCCGTAGTCCTCTTTCATAATGTCTTCATCCAGTTGCTGTACACGCGCTATTACCTGGTAAAGCATGAGCGACTGTAAGGGAAAAGCCTGCAAATTGCCATTTATATAAACCTTGCCATTATGTATTGTCAGGTTATCTCCTGCAACACCTGTACACCTCTTTACATAGTTATCTGTTTTATCAAATGGATGGATAGCAATTGGGTATTCATCAGGATGTGATAGAATATATTGAGAGGACTCTTCTCCGTGTTCCGCTGCTCTCTTAATATCATAATATGGCCTTGCTGACTGGAAGTCATCTTTGTTAATTACCGTATCACCGATAGGGACATTAAATACTACTATATCTCCTCTTTTTACAGGCGAAGCAAACCATCTTATATAACCAAGTTGAATAAGTTCGCTGTAAGATTTAAAAGGTGTATTTGGAATATAATTGTGTATGAAGGGGATCGCAAGTGGTGAATTAGGAATACGAGGGCCATAACTAATCTTATTTACAAACAAATAATCGTTGACCAGCATTGTTTTTTCCATGGAGCCTGATGGTATGGCATAAGCTTCAAATACAAAAGACCTGATTAAAG